>SMVB01121961.1_pt1 | contig 21178 bp, 15 predicted proteins | sample 2456461 | NCBI WGS metagenome assembly SMVB01 (sample SAMN11095934, study PRJNA526329) | marine sediment metagenome | biome: Marine sediment; feature: Surficial sediment; material: Deep marine sediment; isolation source: Hadal surficial sediment | place: Pacific Ocean | collected 2014-05 | depth...
CAGATCGGCATATTCCAAGTCGTAGCCAAAAAGCTCGATTGAGCCCCGCGTGTAGCGGGGAACGCGATCCGCTTCCCGGCAGGCCTTCCTCCACGCGGCCACTTCCGGCGTTGGAAACAGCCTCCGCTTGGCCGCCGAGGCAAGCGTTCGGCTAGAGCGCAGGAAACTCTTAACACTCATGGCATCCCATCGCCGTCGTTGTCTCGCAGGAAAAAGGGTAATGACTTCCGATCTTGTTTCGATGTCGAGCCACTCTCGATAATCGTAGCATTCGCGAAGACGCCCAACAACATGTTGGCTTTCGCCGTCGCGGCCCATCCTGCTGGTGGACGAACTGCTTGCAGTCGGCGACATACGAATCGCATTCTTCGAAATCAGACCCACGGACAAAGACGCCGAGAAAAAGCGTCCGCAGAATGCGTCGGCTCCATCGCTATGCGTGACGCTTGGTAGAAGGATTACATTTTTTCTCGAGCGTGACTTCGCTCGAATGCCGCTCCCGTCGAGTTACAAGCTCCCATCACGATGCTCGAGACAACGCCGACAAGAACCTCTCGCGAAAACGAGCGGTCGTAAACTGCGCTTCGAATCGCCTTCGTGCTTCGGCGCCCATCGCGCGCCTTTTCTCGGGTTTTCCAAAGAGCTCGACGACGAGGTCTCCTAGTCGCTCGCGATCATCGGGGGCGACGACGAACCCCGTCACGCCGTTCTCGATGATCTCGCTCGGGGCGCCTTCGCCACCGACACAGAGCTTGCCCGCGCGCATCGCTTCGAGAAACACAAGGCCAAAGCCTTCGCCGCGACTCGGCATGATGAAAAAGGCGCACTCGCGGTAGAGCGTCTCGAGCGTCGAGTCATCGACCTGACCGACAAAGCGAACGCTCCCCGAAAGCTTCAACGCTCGCGCCTTTTGCTCGAGGCGATTCCGATCGTCGCCGCCGCCCACGACGACGAGCTCCGCATCGGGTTGGCGCTTGGTCACGTCGTTCCAGATTTCGAGCAGGAGATCGTGTCCCTTGTAGCGTTCTTCCGAGGACATCCGCCCGACGATGAGAGCGAAGGGTCTTTCCGCTTCGCCTACATGCGTGGCCGCATGACGATCCGAGTCGCCTTGAGGAAGCCCGGGGTGACAGATGACGGCGTCGTGATCCGCGAAAGCAGGATTCGCCTCACGAAACTTGCTTGCCGAATACGCCGAGATACTCACGAGACGAGAGGCGCGCTCGAGAGCACGCGTCTGAAGCGGCGAGAGGCGCTTCCAAACTTCGATCCCGACGAGCACTTGGATGTAGCGTGCACCGCGCGCGGTGAAGCCGAGAGCAAGAGGCGCGAGGTTTGCGTGAACAACGACGACGAGGCGATCGTGCTGGGAAGCCAGCACTTCGCCGAGCGTCCAACTCACGAATCGAATCCGAGAGCCTCGAGCCACACGCACGCTTATTTTGGCGTCGTCGGGCCTCGTGGCGAAGCCTTCGTCCATAAATGCCGCGCCGTCTGAGAGCGACCAAACCTCGACACCCAGATCGGGGTCTTGCTCGACCAGTGCGCCCGCCAGCTCGCGCGAGAGACAGGCGAGCCCATCGGCCCCATGGAATCCCAGAGTCAATAGGAGAGGGGGACGGCGCATCATCGCTCAGCTCCGCCCGCTGAGCGCCTGCTCGTAGCGTCCAGCCATCGCAGTGCCGATGCTCGACCACCGATAGTCTCTGGCGACGAGCTCACGACCTCGCGCTCCCATCTCCTCGGCTTCGGCATGGTCGTTCAAAACCTCGACGATGGCCGTGGCGATCTCTGAGACGTTTTGTTCCACCCAGAATCCCAAGCGATGTCGCTCCACCGCTTCCCACGGGCAGGTCTTCGTCACGACGACCGGCACCCCCCGAGCGAGGGCCTCCACGACGCTCAAACTGAAGCTCTCCGAGTCCGAGCACATTACGAGCACGTCTGTCTCTTCGAGCAACGCCCATTTGTCCTTGTCGGAAATCTGACCGAGAAGATGGATCCCGTCACCACCAATTTGGCTGGGCTCGACACCGTCCGCGCGGCCCGCGATAACGAGCTCGAGCTCCGGACACCCGCGGCGCGCCTCCGCAAAAGCAGCGACGAGCAAGTCGAGTCTCTTTGTCGGGTGGAGCCTTCCGAGGTACACGACGAGAGGATGGCCCGCAGGTATCCCGTGCCGGCTTCTGAGCTCTGGGTTCGTGGCGGCCTCTGGCGGAGCGACCCCATTGGGAAGCATCACGATGGGGGGTTCTAGAGAGAGGGCGCTGAGAGCCGCCTGCTCCGCCGTCGACGTGGCGTGAAGAAAAACCGCTCGCCGCAATCCACGTTTTTCCAAAAGGTGGTAGCCGAGCATTTTTCGATATCGATGGTGACCCATCGAGCCCCTCTCGAGCATGCCCCGAGGAGATACCACGTACGGCACCCCGGCCTTGTGGCAACTTCGCATCGCGATCCATGCGGGCATGTTCCAAATACCATGGACATGAACCAAGTCGGCGGAATCGAGCTCTTGCTGTAGCGCTCGCTCGAGCCCCTGGACTCCGAAAAAACGCCGCGGGAATCCGAGCGGAAAATATCGTACCGCTACGCCGTCGTAGCAAGCAGGCCTCTCCGTATGCTGCGGGAGCTCGCGGTCACCATTGGCAGTGGTCGTGAGCACTTCGACATCGACGCCGGCGCTCATGAGTCCCTGGCACAAGCCAAGAATGCTCCGTGGCGGACCGCCATACACAAAAGCCGGAGCAAAATAACTCGATATATGTAGGACGCGCATGGGCGGATGCCGGTGCTATGGCACGGCCGACGAGCGGGCATGCCTCGTTCTCGCAAAAGCAGGGCGCGGTCTGCGCGCGCTGCGGCGAAGAAACCAGTCGGCGATAAAGGCCAGTAGTCCGACATAGACGAGCAGGGTCACGGCAAGGCCCATCGTTCTGACCCAGGACCTCTCGAAGAGGAAGAGACTCATCCAAAAGACGACCAAAGCAAGCATCCCGATGATCTCGTCGACGACGGGGTGAATCCGCTCGTTGCCCCAAGAGTTCAGGATGAAGTGAACCGCAACCCCTTTCGAGCGCAGCGAGCGAACCACCTCGAAAGTCAGCCGCTCCATTTCCGAGATGATGACCATCCCCCCACCGCAGACGATCACGCGCGTTCGCGTGCGAGCCTCGTGGGAGTCACTCATTTAGGCCACCACCGCCTCACAGGCACGAACGAGACCTTCAGTGGCGTGTTTGTAGGAATATTGTTTCACAAGATCGCGACACTTCGTCGAGCGTATCCGGCCCTCCTCCTTCTCCGAACGGAGTCGTGTCAGCCCGGACGCCAAGCCGCTGACGTCGCCAACGGAAAAGACCTCACCGGTCTCGCCGGGCACGATCAGGTCGGGAGCGCAGGCGACGCCGTCGCTCACGACACATGGCAGACCGGTCGCCATCGCTTCGTTCACGACGAGCCCCCAAGTCTCGTACACGCTCGGCAAAACCAGACAATCCGCGATAGCACAAGCCCGACCGAGCTCCGATTGATTCAAAAAGCCTTTGAAAACGACGGGAACGTTTTTCTCTCGCGCCCGCTCACGGCACTCCGATTCAAGATCGCCGCTCCCCGCCGCCAACAACACGCCATCCCCGTTCATGACGTGGAGAGCGTCGATGACGTCGAGGGGACGCTTGCGCTCGATGAACTTCCCGACAAAGAGCGCGACATAAGCCTCGCCAGGAATACCCCATTCGCGCCGCGCTTCGAGCCGCCGCGCTCCGTCGCGAAACGGTGCGGCTTCGCGTGCGAAGAAATCGTTATCGACGGCATGAGGTGAATCGAATATCCGATCCCCCGCTACGCCAAAAAATTCTAGATATTCACGCGCTAGACGTCCAACGCTCAGCCAAACGTCATAGCGGCCGAGAATGAAACGGGTGCGCGCGCCCCACGTCCAGCTTCGTAGACCTTTGTGGCGGTGCACGAGATAACTGTCGCCGCGATAGACGAGCGGGATGCGCGCAGAGCGGCACTCCCAGATCGCGCGGACGAGAAAGGCGGAATGCCATCCGCTCACGAGCGCAACGTCGGGCTCCGTGGCGCGGATAGCGTTCCCGAGCCCGGGAACGTCTAGGCCAAAAAAACGCTCACTCGCAATCGAGTCTTCCTCCTTGGTCATGCGCAGCACCGAGTTGCGATAGCCGTCGCGCAGAGAGCCATCCCAAGTGAAGGCGCGGGCGAACTCCACAGCCTGTTGATCCGCGGTCGGCTCGATCGCGTAAAGCACGGTCAAGTCCAGCTCGGGAGCTTCTTGCTCGATGTAGCGAAACCACGGTGAAAAATACTGGACGGGATGGGTCATGACCACCGTGAGTCGAATACGTCGATTCATGGCTTACGCATGACGCGATCGAAAACGCCCGCCAAACGCCCAGCGAGGGCGCGGGCAGAAACCTCCTCGACGACGCGCGGGTCCGCGCCTGCCACTGTTTCGCCGGGTTGGTCGCAAAGCGCTTCGAGCTGTTCGTAGATGGCGTCGACGCGTTGCGGCGCCCTTCGTTCGTGATTGTAGGTAACGAGTCGAATGCCCGGCGCCTCCCCTGCCCGGCGCAAGATCGAGACCACGCTGCTTTCCTCATGAAAGACAGCCAGTAGGGGGCGCTCCGCCATGAGTGCGGGATAGAGCTTGCTCGCGGTGTAATGCGCCTCGCTGCTCCCCATCAAGAGAATTGCACTCGAGTTTGCGAGCACGTTCAGCGCGTCCAAATAGTCAACGCGGGCGGGCCGCTCGTCTACGACATCCGCAACGCCGAGCCGCTCCGCCTCTGGAAGCACACGCGCGGGCGCGTTCTCCGTGGTCTGGTTGCTCGTTCCATAGAAATGAAGGCGCAAGCGCGCATAGGCCTCAGGTTTTCGCTCTCGAAGACATCCCACCGCTTCGAGCACCGCGCGCAGGGTCTCGAAGCCGAGCGGCAGGAGAGTCCCTACATAGGAAATGTGGAGCCGCCCGTCATGGGCATCGAAGTAAGGGTTGGGACGCGCTTGGGCACGGAGCTTTTCAAAATCCCCGGAATCCGAGCCAATCGGTATCTCGAAACACGGCGTATCTTTCGCCGCACGGATGCGCGCCTGCACCGCACGAAAGGTCCCTTCGGACACGGCGGTAATGGCATCTGCCGCGCGGACCGCCACGGGCTCGAGGCGTAGCGCTAGCGCTCGCGATAGCCGGCTCTTCAAATCCGGGGTTCCGTTCGTGCCGCCTCCCGTCGTCTGGCCCCAGGATCCGACCCACGGATCCTGATAGTCGAGCACCAATGGGAGCGAGGCCCTCCGCTTCAACACCGGGCCCATCAAAGCGGGATAGGTCGGATAAATCGTGATGAAGACACAGTCGAACGTTTCGTGGGTCAGCAAGTCGAGCGCCGCACGGCGAAGGCCCCAATAGGCACGAAGGCCGAGATCGCCCACACCCATCATGCGCGTCCAGCGTGGCGCCCACGCGCGGGTCCTGATCACGCGCAGTTCCGGCGGAACGAGCTTCTCGAGATCCCAATCGAGCCGCCCTTCATAGTCCCGAGGATCGACCGTCAAGACGGTGGGCTCGAAACCGAAGGCCGGTAGATGTGGGGCGATGAGCCGGACCCGGTGGGTTCCCGCCGACGTGTCGGGCGGGAAATGCGGGCTCACCATCAATACGCGGCGCATGTCTCGGGTCATTTCGGATCAGGCGTGCTTGCGCTCTCGAGCGTCGAGCGTTGCCTCGCAACTTTCGGGAAAATGCCACCCGAGCGCCCGGACGACGGTCGTCATGCCCCCACCGCCCGCCAGGCTACCGGACGAATCTTTTGGGCCGTACATTCCGCACGGGACGCCGCGCCGATGGCCTGAAGCCGTTCGAGCCAGGCGCTATAGGCTACGAGCGCCCACGGACGCGACCAATGCGTACGACCACGCGCGAACGCGTCCCAGAGCCGCTCCACCGCGCGGCTCTCGAAAATTCCTGGCGCGAGTGCCCGCTCGGCGAGCTCTTCGCGGTGGTCGACGAGCCAGCTTTGAAACGGGAGCGTGAAGCCTTGCTTCGGCCGGTCCCAGACTTCCCGTGGCAGGGGCTCATCGAGAGCGCGCATCAAGAGCGGTTTGTTGACACCGCGTGAAAACTTGACGTGATGCGGTAGTCGAAACACAGCTTCGACGAGTGCGTGGTCGAGGAATGGCACGCGCGCTTCGAGTGAGTGCGTCATGCTCATGACATCCGTATCGCGAAGCAGTTGATGTCGTAAGTAACTCCCGAACTCGAGCCGCATGGCGCTTCGTAGCAGATCGTCGTCCTCGAGCGTTGACGGTAAATCTCCCCCTATCTCATAGGGCTCGCTTCCGGGAAGGAGCTCATTGATTTGCCCCGGACTGAACAGACCACGAAAAAGAAGATAGAGATTGCGCGCATTCACGCTCTCGAGATATTCGAGCTTACCCCTCGAGTGCCACGCCGCCGACGCGCTCACGAAGGAAGCCAGGAGCCGTCGTGCGAAACGCGGAGAACGCTCGAGCCATGGTACGAACGGGGCGAGAGCCCGTAGCTTTCGGAAATGGGGATAGCCGAGAAACACTTCGTCGCCGCCGACGCCGCTGAGCACGACAGTGAGGCCGGCCTCGCGGGCCGCCCGCGAAACGAAAAAGCTGTTCACGCCGTCGACGGTGGGTGAATCCATTGCACGAAACACATCCGGCAGTGCGCCGAGGAAATCCTGCCCGTCGAGACGTATCTCTCGATGGTCAGTGTCGTATCGTTTTGCGACGACGCGGGCATAGCGAGCCTCATTGAGCACAGGGAGCCCCGGCTCGTCGAAAACAACGGAAAGGGTCGTGACCTTTTCGCTCGAGAACTTTGCCGCGAGCGCCACGAGCGTGGCGGAATCCATACCGCCGCTCGAGAAGACGCCAAGAGGCACGTCGCTGACGAGCCGCATACGCACGGACTCCGCAAGGAGGCCTCGAACGTTCTCGATATCATCGTCTCGTCCACCGTTATTGTCGTTATTATTGCCGGCGGCCGCAGCAGCAGGCAGGCTCCAGTAGCGATGGAAGCTTCGCGAGCCCTCACTCAACTCCATATAGTGCGCGGGCTCGAGCATGAACACGCCTTCTACGGCGGTTCCCGGTCCGGGGACGGAACCAAGCGCGAGAAAAGAGGTGAGCGCGGCCTCGGCAGGCGTCGCAGAAATCAGCCCGCTCGCGACGATCGCCGATAGCTCCGAGGCAAATAGGAGCCGGTCTTTCGAGTCCGCATAGTAGAGCGGCTTGATTCCTAAGCGATCCCGAACGAGATAGAGCTTTCTCTCGTGCAGCGGGCGCGCGTCGTAGAGCGCGAAAGCGAACATGCCATGGAGTCGCGGCAAGAGACCCTCGAGGCCCCAGGACTCATAGCCGTGAAGCAGGACTTCGAAATCCGAATTCGAGCGAAAACGGTGTCCGGAAGCGCGTAGCTCTCGACGAAGCGCCTCGAAGTTGTAGATCTCCCCGTTGAACGTAATCCAGACATCACCCGTTTCATTCGGCATCGGCTGCCGCGCGGAGGCGCTGAGGTCGATCACGGCGAGCCGGGCGTGACCCAATAGCACGCGGGAAGCGCTGAAAGCGCCTTCGTCATCGGGACCGCGATGGGCTTCGGCGCGCATCATCCGCGCGAGCGCCACCTGATCCATTGCGTCGATCCGCCCATTTCGACGAACGACGCCGCCAATGCCACACATTTTTTTTAGGGAATGCTGTAAGTAAAATGATAAGCCTTCTTCGCAGAAAAGGCTACGAGGAAGCTTTGACATAGTCGACCGTCGCCGCTAGACTCTAAGTAAGCTTTTTCTCCACAAAAACAGACTGGCTGTGTCAACTCTCTTGGTTCTGAGTTTCGCGATTTCCTATGCCCTCGGCTTGCAAGAAACGGCAAGCAAACTCGAAACACTAACGTTTCTACCGAGCGAAGCCGGGCTGGTTGCAGTGCTCGCCGCCGACGGCGTTGTCGACTACCGTATCGTTCAAGAGCAGCATCCGGAACGGCGGGTCATTCTCGATGTTCTCGGCGTCGCAAATCCGCTTCGGCACTACTACCCGTCCGAATCGCACCCTTTTCTCGAGCGGGTTCTGATGTACGAATATCCCGAAGCGGCGAACCCGAACGGGACCGGACCGCTCGCACGTGTCATCTTCGAGCTCAAACGTGAAGTGGATTACTCTGTCTCGCAAAAAGGGCACGAGCTCTACGTCACGTTTACCGATCACGCGCTGCTCGCAGAATCCGATCACGACATCGTGCCTCCGACACCGGAACACGCCATGGCATCAGAGAGTAGGGGCGATGGCGAGAACGGAGAGAATGGAGACCCGCTACCCGAATCCGATCTTGCTGCTACCGAGACCTTGGCCGTAGAAGAAGTTGCGGATTCCATCGTCCCGTCCAATGTGAGCATCGAGCCCGACGACGTTCCTCTGAGCTTGTTCTTTCACGCGTCCACCGCAGACAACATGGACTACCGACTAGGGCGCGAGGACGTCATCGAGATTCGCGTATTCGAGCTCGACCAGCTCAACCGAACCGTGCGCATCTCGGGTGACGGGAGCATCGAGTTGCCTCTTGTCGGACGGTTGCGCGCTTCGGACATGACAGCGGAGGAGGTCGCGGAGGAAGTCGCGTCACGCCTGCGCGATCGCTACGTCCAGAATCCGCAGGTCTCGATTTTCATCCTCGAGTTCAACTCGCGAAAGGTTTCCTTTCTCGGCGCCGTACAAATGCCGGCGTCCTACGCCCTCGTAGGCCAGCGACGTCTTTTGGAAATTCTCGCGGATGCCGGAAGCTTGACCTCGGCGGCGGGCCAGACGCTCTATATTTTTCGCCAGACGGAGGACGGCCGGAGCGCCCGGCTCACCGTGCCACTGGACCAACTGCTCCTTCACGGCGACCCTCGCTGGAACGTCGTGCTCATGCCGGGCGATGTCATCAGCGTACCACCGGAAGCCGCCATCGCGATATCGTTGCTCGGTGCCCTCAACTCGCCGGGTGTCCACAAGCTCCCCGTCGGCGATCGAGCAACGCTCTTGAAAGCCATCGCGCTGGCCGGCGGCTTGAACGAGCGTGCATCGAAGAAGATTCGAATTCGTCGTCTTGAAAACGGAAAAGAGATCGTCATCAAAGTCAACCTGGGAGACATCCTCTCAGGGAAGGCGCCCGACCTCATCCTGCAAGAGGGAGACGTGGTTGTGGTCAACGAAAGTTTCTTTTAGTTAATTATCGGGGCTCGTGCGCCTCTTCATCTTCTCAGTACTAGCACTCTTCGGCGGCCTCTACGCTTACGCGGCGTTCGATGTTTTCCGAGAGGAGCAACGGGCACAAGACCCGTTGGCGGCAGCGGTCTCAACAGGCCCCCCGCGCCATCCCGAAGCCAACCTTCGGTATCTGCGCACCTCGTTTGCGAGGGGCGAATATTCCAACGAGCTCAAGCCCTATCTCGACCGCGCTCTTACGCAAGCTCCGTCTTTTTATCAGTCACCGTTCCTCCTCGCAGCCTTCTACGCGAATCGACTCGAGAAGCCAGAACGGATCGAGCAGAGTTTCGAGGCCGCGATTCGCCGCTTTCCTGCCAATGGGCGGCTTCATCTGACTTTTGCCGAGTGGCTCTTGACGCCGCGGCCGACGCGGCCCTATCGCACCTATCGTGAGACGGAGGGCTCGCTCGCCGCATCACGAGAAAGCCGGGCTCTCGAGCACATTGCCACCGCTACGCGACTCGAGCCCGATCTCGACGCCCGCACGCTCGAGTTGGTCGCTCGTTTTCGCATTCCTTTCGAGGCCTGGGACGATCTCATTCCACGCGAGCACCGAAACGTGAGGCTCGTGCTTCGGGTCGTCGACAACACAGTGCGTGACACCGCAAGACGCAGAGTACTTCTCGAGAGGTTCCTTTCGGAAGCGACCGACATCGCGGCGCTTCGGAGCATCGTGAGTTACGGAGATGCCTGGAGGGAGCCCGATATCGCTCTCGAGGCGGCTCGCCGGTGGCACGCAATCGCGCTCGAACAAAGCCCGGCCCGGGACATCACGTTAGTGACGGAAAAGCTGGCGGCGCATTATCTGGAACGTGGTGAATCCGACCACGCCTACAAGCTGGTGCGCATGACGCTCATGCAGTTCGAAAGCCAGGACCTCTCCGAGCCGAGCGCCGATCTGCTCATAGAGATCGCCGGGCTCTACTCGCGGTATCGGAGGTTCGCGACGGCCGAGAGCTTGTTTATGGAAGCGGCGACGCTGGCGCCTCATCGGACTTCCGTCTATCTCGGCCTCGCACGAACCTATCGCGCGATAGGTGAGCTCGACGCCGCGCGTCGAGAGCTCGCTCGCGTAATCGAGCTCGACCCTTCGAACGAAGCCGCGCGTTTGCTGATCACGCAGATTGAATAGGTAGCAAGAAAGACACCCTGGTGAAAACAATCCTCCCGGTAGCGATTGTGATTACGATCGCCGTTGTCACTTGGGGCGGCGGCGGTTATGCGCCATGGGCGATGCTCGCGCTCGAGCTATCCGCGGCAGCGCTTACCGCCTGGGTCGTCATCACGATCGTCTTCGCGACATCAAGGAGCGATCGCGTACGTAACGCCGCGATGAGCCGATCTCGAAGCCGCTCTTTCCTGCGCCGAAGTGCTGCGGTCGAGATTCTAGAGCCCAGCTCCGATGTCGACGGCGAGACTCTGAAGCCCGTCGGCGGCCGATATCACGATGCTTTCTATATTCTTGGTTACGGGTTCCGGAGAGTAGGCTCTGGAATCGTGCTTCTGATGCTCACTGCTTGGATCGCCCTCTCGCTCACGCCGCTCCCTTCGTCTTGGTTGTCCATCCTCTCGCCGCGAGCGCTTCAGCTCAAGACCGAAGCTTTGAGCCTGAGCAGCGTCTCTTCGGAGAGTACGGCTTTCGCGTGGAGTCTCGTCCCCTTTCTCTCCTATCAAGACCTATTGCTGTGGCTGGCTTACTTGATGCTCTTCTGGGTGAGCTATCACGTCGCCGACTCGCCCCGCGCGGCGAGACGTCTCAGCGCAGGATTGGTTGGCCTCGGAATCGCTTCCGGAATCCATGGGCTCTTTCAGTGGCTCGCACGCCTCGCCGGGAACTCCGAGGCGACCGCTGCGGGAAGCATTATTGCTACAGGCGCTTTCGGCAATCGCAACCACTACGCCATGTTCCAAGAAATGCTGCTGCTCGTCAGTCTCGGCTGGGTCTTGATGCGCTATCGTGAAGGCATTCATCTCGCCCGCGACAAGACGAGCGCTCAAGAAGCCAAAGCTCGTACCGTGCTCTTGGGACTAGGCGTCGGCGTGGTAGCACTCAGCCTGCTATTCTCACTATCGCGATCCGGTGTGATCTTCGCGATCATCGGCTGCGCGTTTTTCTTCTACATGACCTGGAGCGGCGGCGAGTCACGACGTTTGCTGGCGGCGGGCGCGATCGTCCTCCTTGTGAGCGCCCTTTGGATCGGCGTCCAGCCGCTCCTCACCCGCTTCGAGGCCATGAACATCGAGCTCACGAGTGAGCAACAAGGCCGTGCGATCGTTTGGCGGGACAGCCTCGATACAATCTCCGATTTTTGGCTTACCGGGTCCGGGATGAGCTCGTTTCAATACGTCTTCCCCGCTTATCGAAGCTTCGGGGGCCGTCGCTTCTTCTCCTGGGCCCATAACGACTACCTGCAGATCGCGGTGGAGCTTGGTTTGCCAGGTCTCTTCTTGTGCGGGCTGCTCTTGTTCTGGCTCACCGGCCGAGCCATCCAGGTACGCAGAAAACTCGGCGGGCAAACGGGGCTTCGCGATCTGCATGCCGGTTATTGCGCAGCGACCCTCGCTGTCGCACTGCATAGCTTTACCGATTTCGGCCTCCATCTGCCAGCGAATGCGGCCCTCTTCGCCGTTGTAGTCGGAGTGGTAGCGGGTCTCTCTCCCTTGCGCCCCTCCACGAAGAGCTGGACGAAAAAGAGCCGCAAAAAACTCCGTCGCTCACCACCTATCCATTGACGCGCTTTCCGTTCGCATTTTTCGAATATTTAAGGCGTCTTCGCCTCAGGAGGCTTCGCCGTTTAGATTGCTCCGACTACACGCGGCTCCTTTGACTACATGTCGGATGAGCAATTCACATGGCAGACCCCTTTCATCCTGCTCGACTGACCAGGCTTAACCTGGCGCGCCAAAGGCGCAAGGGGAAAAAGCCTCCTCAGCCAAATCTGTGGGTCGCTTGGCGGCGCAAACTCGGCTAACTAATTGATGACAAGTACCTTATTCCCAAACCATGTGACCTGACTTTCGTGTGTCACTTCGTTCTTCCTGAACCCGGTGCCCAGAGCCCCCACCGGAGGCCCCGTTCGCCCATCGCCCATAGTTGCTCGGACCACGGAGCGGAGCCGGGGTCAAGGCCGCGAAGCGCCGAGCGAAGCGAGGGAAGCCTTTACGCCGGCGAGCACCGTGGTCTGCTGAAGGGGCGATGGCGGACGGTTTCGACCCACAAATTCTGCTGAAGACCATCTTTTCTTTCTTTTTCTTTGCGACTTGGCGACTTGGCGCCTTTGCGTTACGCTTTTCTTAATATTGATCTCTTTCTTAATATTGCCCGAAGTAACGAGCAGCATGCGAGAGCTTGACGGGCTGCCGCCTGTTCCTCTACGCTCTTCACGTCAATGACGTCCTTAGCCGACGGGAAACTCCCGAATCAGCTCTTGAAAGAACTTTTGGCGAAGCTTGCTATGGACGATGTCCATCTCAAAGTTGGGCCTTTGCCGGGAGAGGACGCCGCGGCCATCGACCGTGGCGATCACTATCTCTTGCTCGCGGCAGATCCGATCACGTTCTTGCCGAAGCGCATCGGATGGTACGCCGTACAGGTTAATGCCAACGACATCGCGGCCATGGGCGGCACGCCAAAATATTTCATGTCGACGGTCTTGCTTCCCTCAGGCCAGGCTACGGACGACATGGTACGCGAAATTCTCGGAGATATCGCGGCCGCGTGCCGCGAGCTCGGATGTCTCGCTGTCGGAGGTCATACCGAAGTCACACCCGGCATCGACCGTCCGATCGTCGCTGGCGCGATGGTCGGCGAGGTCGAAAAGGACCGGCTCGTCACCTCGCAGGGCGCTCGGCCGGGCGACATGCTCCTTTTGACCAAAGGTGTCGCGATAGAAGCGACAGCAATCCTCGCACAGGAACGTCCGCAGGAGATTCTAGAAAGCTTCGGAAAAGAGTTTCTCGACAAGGCGGCACGCTTTCTCGACGAGCCTGGACTCTCCGTGCTTCCCGATAGCCGCGCGGCGGTCGAAGCTGGCGGTGTCACCGCGATGCACGACGTGACGGAAGGAGGCGTGACAACGGCGCTCTGGGAGCTCGCGGAGGCCTCCAAGGTCGGTCTCATGGTGAGCGAATCCGAGATCCCCCGCTTTTGGGAGTCGACCTCGTTGGCCGAGCGGTTTCATTTCAACGTTCTCGGCGCGATCGGTTCAGGAGCGCTCGTCCTCACCGTCGGCGAGAGCAAGACCGAAGCGGTGCTCGAGAGTCTCGAGAGCCACGGCGTCAAGGGTTTCGTGATTGGCCGGGTGGTCGAGGAGAACCAAGGCGTTCATTTGCTGCGCGGCAAAGAAAAGAACACGCTGCCGAGGTTCGCGACGGACGAGATCGCTCGGATCCTCAGTCCGGAAAGCGGCGTGAGCTGATGTCGAGCGCGGCGACGCTCGCGCTCGCCGCGTCTCGAAGGTGGGTCCCCGTCGCCATTCTCGTCGCACTTCCCTTTCTCTACCATGTGAAGCTTTTTTCCCCGAATCCAGAAGAGCGAAGGATTTTTCGGGGTGATTTTCTCAACCAGCACTATGTGTGGAAAAGCTACGCGCTCTCGAGAGCTCGATCGGGAGAGCTTGCTCTCTGGAATCCCCACGTCCTCGGCGGCGTTGCCATCCACGCCAACCCGCTAGTCGGGATCTTCTATCCGCCGACCTATGTGCTCCTGCCGTTTACTCGCGGAGGGCGCGTCGACTACGTGGCCCTCGAGATTTACCAGCTCCTCCATCAAGCTTTCGCCGGCCTGGGCATGCTGCTTTTGATGCGCTCGATCGGGAGCCGTCCGGCGGGCGCACTTTTGGCGGCGCTCGTTTTCGCATTCACGGGCTTTTTCACGACGCCTGGCCACCACGCCATCGTGATCACAGCCGCCTGGATCCCGTGGGCGCTCTTCGCCACGAGGCGAGCCGTGAGGCAAAGCGGAGTGGGATCTCTCGCCGTGCTCTCAGCAACGCTCGCGCTCATGGTGCTCGCGGGGCATCCGCAAGTCGCGTATTACGGTCTTTTACTGACGGCTCTCTGGGCGATGGCTTGCGGAGGATTGAAACAGAGCGCAACGCGATTCTTGCCAGCTTTGTTTCTTGCGATCGCTATCGCGGCCGTTCAACTGATCCCCACCTATCGCCTCGCCGAGGATTCGTCCCGAGCCGCTCTTGGCTACGAATATGCGACATCGTTCGGATTCTCGCCCTACTTTCTCGCCGCGGCCTTCAACCCGAAAGGTCAAGTTCGCCTCCCGGGTCAAGACGATTCCGCGCCACTTCACCTCTATGTCGGTATCGGCACGTTGCTTCTAGCTGCGGTGGGCTTCCTGCTGTCGGAGACCAAAGGTCATCTTTTTTTCGCCGCTTGCGCTGCAGGGGCTTTGCTTCTCTCGTTCGGGCGGGATTCCCCTCTTTTCGACTGGTTCTACGCGGCTCTCCCTAGCTTCGATCGCTTTCGAGTTCCGTACCGACTACTCGGAATCTATACGCTCGCTATGTCCGTCCTAGCGGGGCTGGGCCTCTCCGTGCTCGAAGAGGTCGGCCGCAAGCAGCGTTTACACCTGCGCAGCATCGTCCGGAGCGCCTTCGCCTTGCTCTTGGTGCTCGCGCTGTGGGCGGCGTTCATGCACACGCGTGTTGTCACTCCCTCCGGCTCCTCTGAGCTCGACGCGCTTTCGCCCGCTCAAGTGGAGCGCCTCGTTGGCGGCGCATACTGGGCCGTTCTGCTCGCTGGGATCCATGTTCTCTTCCTGACACTAATCCTTTGGCGTCCACGCGAAAAATGGGTCATCTATGGGCTCGTGGGCGTCGCGGTCCTCGACGTGGGCACGTTCGTCAAGGATCGCGGCGAGCGGCCCTATCGAACGCTCGTTCGGGCCGGAGAGCGCGCGGAGCATCGCCTGGTACGAGCACAAAGCTATCGAAGCCGCTACGTCTCTGAGTCCAACTTGGAAAACTATGCGACACTGCAAGGCGTAGACTTCGCGGGCGGACACGAGGCTCTCGTCGACGGCCACTACGCCGAGCTTCTCGATGCGAGCCATACGAGCGCCAACGCGCTATCGCTTTTGAACGCCAAGTTCATCGTGCGCCAAAAGCCTCCATCCGCCTTTCCCTGGTGCGGTCCGCGCTACGCGTCGCCACTTCCCTTGCTCGACATCCCGCCCGCCTTGGCGCCCGCGCGTTTAGAGCTCTTACCGCCCGTGGAGGCCTCGAGCATTCGCCTCGATTGGCATCCGCTCGGCCCGGGCGGAACGGCTTCTGTCGAAGTCGGGGCAAAAGTGTTTCCCCTCGAGCCCGACCGTCCGCTCGAGCTCCGCTTCGACGAGCGGACGTCTATCGACACATTCACGGTCATGGTCGACGACGACAATCCGGGGATCCAAATCGAGAGTATCGAGCTCGATCTCAACCCGCTCGCGCTCGTCACGGATTTCTTGCGCCTCGGCAATATCGTGATCAATCTCCACGCGCTCCCCCGAGCCTATTTCATAGTGCCCTCGGGCATCCCGGAGGAAATCCAAACGCTCGAAGCACTCCGCTGCTGGAGCGTCCACGCGGGCATTCAAGTGCGGCACCCCGAATCCGGTGAAGGCGCGTCGGGCTTTTTCCGGAAGGACGCGACGGAGATCACGATCTATGAGCCCGAGCTCGTCGAGATTCGGACCCGCTCGCCGCGGGCCGGCTTCGTCGTTCTCGCGGACACGCTTCGCCCAGGCTGGGTCGCCGAAGTCGATGGCGTCGAAACACCGGTCCTCCGGGCGCAATGGTCCATGCGCAGCGCCGCTGTACCGGCAGGCGAGCACGTCGTCCGCTTCCGATACCAGCCGCGCTCTCTCGCCATTGGAATGCTCGTGAGTTTGTCGGCATTTCTCGTCCTCTTCGGGCTCTTCGGGCTCAGCATTGCCGAGTGGCGTGCGTCCCGCAAGAAAGCGAATCTAAAGCCGGACGAAGACTTCGTCAGCGCCGAGCCCGAGTGAAGCCTGACTCCTTAGAACAAAAGGAGAGGTGGGGATAAAAAAGAGAGGTTATTTATCTCCACATCCCCGTTTTTATCCCCATATCCCCTTTGCTTTGAACAGTGGTTTTTTCCCAACAGATTGACAAAAAGCGTCATTCGTTTCGCCTTTGTCGGGAGCAGGCAGGGAGATTAATGCTTTGGAATCAATAGTTTAACATCGTAAAGGGCTGGTCCGAAACTTGCATTCCCAGAAGCCTTGGAGCCGTCCCACCTATGGCCACCCAGAACGTCCTACTAGACGAATCCTTTTCAGAAACGGCCGAGAGCGCTCGGACGGCGCAGGTTCGCGAGCTTCTCCGCTTGCTCGTAAAAGCCCAGAAAGCCCAGCGCCTATAACATATGGACGGCCTTGCAACGATGGTGCTCAAGTACGAGCCGGAGGTCGCACGGCTTTGCTCAACGCTTCTCGACCGTCTCCGAGAGCCGGAGCGGCTCGCGCGCTTTCTCACGAAGGAAATTCGCGCCCCCGCGCTCGACACTCTCGTACGACGTGGAAGACAAGAGCTCGCGGTCGTGGTCAAGTCGAACCCGAGCCCCGACGCTATCCACCAGCCCAAAGTTCGAATCGTAACGGACATTCACAAGAATTTGGTGCCACCTTCTCTCATTGATCTCACGCATCCAAGCCAGAGCGAGCGGCACATCTTGCATTGCGTGAACCCAGAGAAATACGGCATCAATAGCGCGCATCATGTCTGCTAAGAAAAAATCGACGAACCGACCCACCCCCAAGTTCGAAAGAGCCAAGCGCCCGATCGTCTGGATCGGCGGCTCGGGGATTCCGGGAGGAGCCACAGGGAAAAAACTCATCGCCCTCGGACACCCCTTGCACTGGGAGCCAGGCTCGTCGAAGGCCGCACGCTCGGTGGCCACGCTTCAGCCCGTCATCGTCGTTCTCGAATCGGAGCGCATGTCCGAATCGCTTCTGGCGCTCTTGTTCACATTGACCGAGTTGAAATCCACCATCGACATGGTGGTGTTCCAGCTTCGCCGGCGGGAGCCGCGGCAAATCGCGGACGGGGTCGATGGGATCTTGATGTACGGCCCGTCGCTCGTACAACAAATCAAGACCATCCTCGCAACGATGGCGGGCAGTAGGGCATTCAAGGCGACGGGGCTGCGGGCCCAGAAACGGCTGAAGAAAGTACGTGGCGAGCTCGACCGGCTGCGCACTTTGGCGGTGAAGGATGACCTCACTTGCATCTACAACCTCCGCTTCTTCAACCGCTCGCTCGAGAACGAGCACCAGCGCGCCTTGCGCTTCGGTCGCAGCTATTCACTCATTTTTCTCGACCTCGACGGCCTTCGCGAAGTCAATAGTCGCAAAGGCCACCTCGTCGGCGGGCAAGTCCTGAAGCAAGTCGCTACGTTCGTGTCGGACCGCGTCCGTCGCATCGACCTTCCCGCACGCATCGGCGGAGACGAGTTCGTCATCATTTGCCCGGAGACGGCGAAGCCTGCGGCTCGCCTCGTCGCCGAACGGATTCGAAGCGGCATCGAAAGACTGCAAGACGATAAGGGAAAATCTCTCGAAATCACTGCGAGCATCGGCGTCGCCAGCTTTCCAGACGACGGCAACCTGCCCGAAGAAGTGTTGCAGCGTGCCGACCGCGCTCTGTACGAAGCCAAATCCCGAGGAAAGAACCGCGTCTGCAGTTGGGGAGATTTCGAGGCCGACGGAGACGACAAGAGCTTCCTAGGGTCGGTCCACCATACCGTCGATAACTCTCCTAGCATCGAAAAACTCAAAACCCCCGACGGGAGCGAGACGATCAACTAACACTAACACTAGCCAGGTAAACCTGAAAGCGTTTTGAACCGCAGAGACGCAGAGGACGCAGAGGAAAATCCGGGATTTTCTTCTTCTCCGCGTGCTCTGCGCCTCTGCGGTGAGATTTCCAAACCGTAAACAAAATCCTCGTTTCTGACTGGTCAGGGGCTAACAGGTTCTGGCTGGATGCTGGGAGTTGTTCCTGCTACCTTATGCTCGTGAGCACGCGCCGGATAGGACTCTCTCTTGGGGCCGATCTCTGCTGGCCTACCTGCTACGAAGAAATCCTGAGCCGCTTTGATCCGAGCTTCGAGATCGATGGAGAGACCATCGGCTTCGAGGTCGCGCGGCTCGATATCGAGCCTTTCGACCTTCGAAGACCCTGTCCCTATGATGTGGTTCTAGACCGGGTAACCCATTGGTACCACACGAGCCGCGAGTGGATTAAGAAATCCATCCTCATGGACGGTCTCTATGTGCTGAACAACCCCTGGTCGATCCAGTCGATGGAGAAGCAGACGACCTATTGCGCGATGATGCATCTAGGCCTTCCCATCCCAGAGACGTGGATGTTGCCCCCCAAGGAGTACGAGCCCACGCCGGATCTCGAGACGACGCTCGAGCGTTACGCGAAGCTATTCGATCTCGGTGAGATCGGGAACCAAATCGGCTACCCGCACTTCATGAAGCCCTATGATGGCGGCGCCTGGGTCGCGGTCACCCGGATTGCGACCGAAGAAGCGCTACGAGAGGCTTACGACAAAAGCGGCCGGCGAGTGATGCATCTGCAACAAGCCATCGAGCCTTTCGACCTGTTCGTTCGATGTCTCGGAATCGGACCCGAGGTGCGTTTCATCCGATACGACCCCGATGCGCCGCTTCATGCTCGCTACCGAATGGATCGTGATTTCCTGACGAAGGAGGAAGAGCGACTTCTGCGCGACATCACGCTCACGATCAACGCCTATTTCGGATGGGACTTCAACTCGTGTGAAGTCATCCGCAAAGACGGCGTCTTTTACCCCATCGATTTCGCCAATGCGTGCCCGGACGCCCAAGTAACATCGCTCCACTATCATTTTCCCTGGCTCGTCAAAACGATGCTTCAGTGGTCGCTCTACTGCGCCGCGACAAAACGCAAGATGCGTACAAATTTGGACTGGAATCTCTACGAGGAGATCCGGAACAAAACAGGTGACTACCACGAACGCGTCGCCGCATATGGCGCCCTGGCAAGAGACCGATTTGATGCTGAAGCATTTGACACCTTCCGCGAGCAGCATTTGAAACCCCTCGACGAGATCACGTGGGACTATTTCGGCACCCCCCGCGCAAAAGAAGTCATCCGAGAGAAAGTCGCAACCCTCTTCCCCGAACACGAGCACGACGAGTTCACCGACCTGTTCTGGACCCAAATCCAAGACTGGCGCGCCCACGAAAACCCGTAAGATTGATCAATATCAAGAAAGGCGATGCACCAACAACGACGAGACCCATCATCGCCGCTAGTTTAGTTTACTCGTTATATCAGCATCCGAATTTACGTTTCGACCCGGAGAGCTGAAAACTGAGTGCAAACGGAGAAAGGGCGAGCCCATCTCCGAGCGTTCCGTCTCAGTCACGCCCGAAGAAAAACCCGCCCCTTCGCATGATGCCCTGGAATAAATTAGGTCGTATCAGGGCCAACTCGGCAGGGTATGTGCCGAGGGCTATTATCGTCGCTCCCTGTTGCCACCCCCGGCACGATTTCACTGGAACGAGCTCGAGCGGAGTGGGTGCCGGCACGCCGCCCAAGCTCAGTTCCTGTGAATCCCTTGAATCTCCACCGTTTCCGATGTCCGTTGTCCCCCCAAAACCCCAACCGCAAGTCCCGTTGCGGAACAACTTTTCACCAAACCGGAAGAGCTCCGAGCTGATAGTTACTGAAGTTGCAACCGGTGTGCCAAAACCCGAAAACGTCCCGAATTCGTGTATAAACCTATTGCTTAAAATAGGTTAGGCTTAGTAAGCCGACGGGCGCTCGCCACACGACTTTTCCAGACTGGCCCGAATGGGAACAACTGGCTGTTCCACAAAACGTATATGAAACAGGATTTGCTCGGGTCTCGGATCCGTACTAGCATCGTCACTGGGAGGACATTTTCATCGTGCTGATTCGAACACCTTTGGTTCTTCTTGCAAGCATCGCGGTGGCTATCCTATGGGGATGCAATTCGAACAGCCAGGGAACGCTCCCCGAAGCTGACTTTTTCGTGAGCGACGGTCAGGGTTTCACCTTGCGCGTCGGAGAGACCGCGGGCATTCAAACGGTCAGCGCCATCAACATCATCCGCTTCAGCGGCGTCCTCGACGACAGCCGATGCCCCGAAAACGTGCAATGCGCGGTCGCGGGCTTCGCGACGGTCCTGCTTTCTGTTCAATCCGCCCTCGCCATCACTGAAATACAGCTTCAAGTCCCTCCAGGTGGTACCGCGCAGATGGTGGTCGAAGAGCTCACCATCGACGTAATCGCGCTAAATCCTGCAGCAGAAGCGGGTATCGAGATCAATTTGCTCGACTACGCGGTGGCGTTGAGGGTGCGGCAGACGAGCGACCTCGGCATTACGTAAGCTCACAGAAGATCAATTTCAAAGAAAAGCGTAACGCAAAGTCGCAAAGAAAAAAACAAGAAGGCCAAAAGTCCTGCTTTTACTTTAGGGTTACCCTTTCTCTCTTTTCTTTTCTTGGCGCCTTTGCAACTTGAGGCCTTTGCGTTACGCTTTTTTATTATTGATCTCTTTGCTTTCGCGTTACGGCTAAAGCTAGCCGGGTAAACCTGAAAGCATTCTAAATCCAAACCACACAGCTCTCATCCCCACATCCCCTCCTATCCCCACATCCCCTTGCCTTTAAAAACGCCGCTAAAAGCAAGGAGAGGTGGGGATAGGAGGGGATGTGGGGATAAGAAAGAATGGGTCTTCAGAACGTGGTACAAAATCCTCGGTTCTGACGGGTTAGAGTTAGAGGCTAGAGCGCGGCAACCTTGTCGGCCTCGAGCGGGCGGCTCGCGCCGCAATAGGTTCG
>SMVB01358448.1_pt1 | contig 21177 bp, 20 predicted proteins | sample 2456461 | NCBI WGS metagenome assembly SMVB01 (sample SAMN11095934, study PRJNA526329) | marine sediment metagenome | biome: Marine sediment; feature: Surficial sediment; material: Deep marine sediment; isolation source: Hadal surficial sediment | place: Pacific Ocean | collected 2014-05 | depth...
GACGGGGACGGAAAGCCACGGGTTGTTGATTTGTACGCTAGATTGACCCACCTTTTGCAACTTGGAAATGACCCGCATCAAGCAATGCGAATAGCTGTATTTTCAAAGATCTAGGGAGCAGTAGACGGGTAAGTTTTCGATGCAAGAAATGGCCGTTTTTGGCTCAAATTACGGTGCAAATCAACAGTTCAACAAAGGAATGCTATCGGCAGGCGGCCGGCAGATGGTTATCCGCGATACCATCGCCTGCGCACGTCCAGCTGATGCTGCCGTTGTTATCGGTCGCCGTCAGGTCAATTTTGTCGCCGTGGATATTCACGTTTGCGTCGTACTCGTATTTTATTTCAATGACGTTGTCTTTGACCGAAACGTGTTCAGTGTACTTGCCCATGATGTCGTGCTTGTCCGCTAGGCCGGCGTCGCCGTTATTGGATGGCCAGGCACCATTCTCCACGTAGTACTCTGCTACCGACGCTTTGGCCGCGGATGCGAGGGATAGACCTTCCGAAATCTGGGCTCGGATTGTGTAGTCCTGATAAGCGGGAATCGCAATTGCAGCCAAAATACCAATAATCGCTACGACGATCATCAATTCGATCAGTGTGAAACCCTGCTGTTCCTTCTGCATGTCTCGTCCTTGAAACTGATACGAATCAGCTTTCATTTGATACGTGGTTTCGGCCCCATCGAAGAATAAAGCGATATTCGTGCCAGAATTGCGCCGAATCCCATAAGGCTCTGTTACGAAAGAAAATAAAATCTTGTTCATTGTCAAACTAGGTTTGAAAAGGGCGAGATTCGGGCAGCCCATGTGTCATTTATTGTCCAAATCTGACAGAAATCGTCGCTGATATCGTCAAACTGCATCACAGCGATGACGCTAGACTACGTCACACTTTATGTAAGGTAGCGGCGTGGTAAGAGCAATCTGAGCCAGCCATTCGTGTGGCAATTGGTTATGGTCCGATCACTCGCCAATGACCGCTTGGTGCCGAAACCGGTCTTTCAGAATCGTGATATTCAGCAGTTTAAAGGTCCGCTATGCTTTGGAAGCGGCCATTCAATCCTGCCAAAAGCCGTTGAAGCGATCTGCTGCTAACTCCGTGTATCTGACCGTATGCGTGATGTTCTTGTGACCGAGGTAATGTTGAATCGCTCGCGTGTCATGCCCGTCATTCGCCAGCTTGTAGCCGCAGGCATGGCGGAGCATGTGCGGGTGAACGGGAAACGGTATGCCAGCGTTTCGTCCGGCTCGCGCTACGATCTTCCTGACAGAGGAGGCTGTGAGAGGGCCTTTCCGTTCGCTCAAGAACACGTAAGGGCTGCTCGGATAGTCGCGCTGCGCGCGTCTCAGGGCGCGTAATTCTGGCCCTCGGAGAGGATGGACGGACTCGGAGCCATTCTTGAGACGGTTCACGTGTAACGTTCCTTGCTTCAGGTCTATTTGATCCCAACGCAGCGCGACTAGCTCGGAAACTCTCAAACCGTGTCGGTAGGCAATCAGGATCACCGTAGCGTCTCTCTGGCCGTGCCGACCGGACCTCTTTGCTGCTGCCATCAGTGCCTCGATCTCACTCGACGTGAGGTACTCGCGGCTTCTAACAGCGGCATTGGGGACGCGTCTTGGCGGTAGTTTCTTGTTTACAAGTTTCGGAGCCTTCGCATTCGCTCTGGTGAGAGTGACTATTTCCGCCGTCATCACGTTACCCCTTTCCTGAAATTGGCTGTCTCGGCACTGTTGCGCGCCGGCCCGGTTTCTGGATTCCACAAATTTTCCACAAGTAGGTTTTTGTGGTGAGGGGGAGATCTTAAGTCACTGATTTAATTGGTACTCCCTAGGGGATTCGAACCCCTGTTACCGCCGTGAGAGGGCGACGTCCTGAACCGCTAGACGAAGGGAGCGTGGTGATCTGGTCTAAGGTCCTGCTTTTGCAGGGCAGTTATTATAAGGCCGCCTCTCCAATCCTCAAGTCCGTAAAGTTCGAAATTCCTGCGAGGACTCCCAAGGGGATGGACGCACTCGATGCGCTTGTGCGTCTGTCAGATGGCTTCGCCATCCTCGGCTCGAACCCTTGTCTATCGCCGTGAGAGGGCGAGGTCCTGAACCACCAGACGAAGGGAGCGTGATCGTTTGTTTTGCTGCCCCGGTCGTGCGCGGGCTGCTATTATACGGCCGCCTTGCCTAAGCTCAAGCGGAAAAATCTTTTGAAAAACAGCGGGATCCAAAAAGCGTCCGAGCCCAATATCATTCCGCGACCCTCCCACAATGTCTCCCGGGACGAGATATCAAGAAGCGCGCTCAAGGTACTGTACCGGCTGCATAAATCCGGTTTTCAGGCTTTTCTGGTGGGCGGCGGCGTAAGGGATGCGCTGCTTGAGCTGCATCCCAAGGATTTCGATATTGCGACCGACGCACACCCGGAAGAAGTGCGGGCCCTGTTTGCCAACTGCCGGCTGATCGGACGCCGGTTTCGCCTGGCGCACATCCGCTTTGGCAGGGAAATCATCGAAGTGGCCACCTTCCGTGCTGCTACCGAGGGCAATGAAAAACATGCGGATGTCGCGCACGACCACGCGGGGCGAATCCTGCGCGACAATGTCTATGGCAGCATTGGCGAGGATGTCTGGCGGCGGGATTTCACCTGCAATGCCCTGTACTACAACATCGCTGATTTCAGCATCTGGGACTACGTCGATGGAATGAAGGACATTGAGCGTCGACGCTTGGTGCTGATCGGCGACCCCGATAAGAGATTACGAGAGGACCCGGTTCGAATGCTCAGGGCGGTGCGTTTCGCGGCTAAACTCGATTTCCAGATTGACGAGAGCGTTCGCCAGTCGATGGCGAGGCACGTGGGGCTTCTCCAGAACGTACCCGCGGCAAGGCTGTTTGATGAGTTTCTGAAAATGTTCCAGGCAGGTCATGCCGAAAAAACATTCGTGTTGTTACGCAAATTCGGACTTTTTGCGGAGCTTTTTCCGGATACGGACGAAGAACTCGACCAGGACGAGAATTTTGGCAAGTTTGTGCGCGCCGCGCTCATTAGTACAGACCGGCGGGTTGCGGCTGGCAACTCAGTGACGCCAATGTTTTTGCTTGGCGTGTTCCTGTGGGCGCCAGTGAAGCGACTCGCAGAGACGCTGCGCTCGAAAGAAAAAATGTTAGAGGTACAATCGCTGGCGATTGCGGCCTACCAGGTGTCAGGGCAACAACAGTCACGCATTTCGCTGCCGCGACGATTTACCGCACCGATGCGTGAGATGTTGGCGATGCAACCGCGATTCGGCGTGCTTAATGGAAGGCGTGCGCTCAATCTGCTCGAACACCGGCGTTTCAGGGCGGCGTATGACTTCATGATGTTGCGCGCGGAAGTTGGTGACATCGACAGCAAAATCGCAGATTTCTGGACCGATGTCCAGATACAAAATACCGATCAGCGATTGGAAAGTTTTGGCATCGACCAGCAGTCGAAATCCGGCAAACGCAGGCGGCGGCCGCGCCGGCGGCGCGGTCAACATTCCACACAAACATGAACGCGCCGCACTGGTGGCCAGTCTACATCGGTATCGGTAGTAATCTCGAGTCTCCGGAAAATCAGGTCAGGCAAGCAATTGCAGCGCTGGCAGATCTGCCGGGCAGCGTTCTTGTCAGTCAATCGGGACTGTATCGTTCGGCGCCTTTGGGCCCGTCCGATCAGCCTGATTTTGTCAATGCGGTCGCCGCATTATTAACGCATACAAAGGCCCGCGATCTTTTGCGGCAGTTGCAGGTTATCGAGCGCAAACACGGGAGGATGCGTGGCGGCGAGCGCTGGGGCCCGCGCGCGATAGATCTGGACCTGCTCGCTTATGCCGGTCAGATCATCAATGAGGACGACCTGATGGTGCCGCATCCGGGCATTGCCGACAGAAATTTTGTATTGTTGCCCTGGCAGGAAATCGCACCGAACTATCGCGTGCCGGGACATGCAGACGTAGCTGCGTTGGCCGCAAATATTTCAGTATCGGAACCGCACATAGAACGTATTGGGTGATCGATTAAAGTGGCTGTCCAGGAGCTAAAAAAAGAGAGCAACGCCCCTCGATTCATCGTTGTTGAGGGACCGATCGCTGTCGGCAAGACCAGTCTTGCGGAACGCTTTGCCGAGAGTTTCTCTGGCGAGCTGGTGCTGGAGCAGGTTGAGCAAAACCCTTTTTTGGAACAGTTCTATAAGTCACGTCGAACCGCGGCGTTACCGGCTCAGTTGTTCTTCCTGTTTCAGCGTGCCCGGCAACTGGAGGAACTTCGGCAATCCGATATGTTCGCGCCGGTGCGAATCGCGGATTTTCACATTGCGAAGGACAGGTTATTTGCCGAATTGAACCTGAGCCGCGACGAGTTGGAACTTTACGAGAAAATAGTTGACGGGCTGGATATCGAAGCACCGCAACCAGACCTGGTTGTGTATCTGCAGGCGTCGGTCGATGTATTGATGGCGCGAATTGCGCAGCGAAGTATTGCCTATGAAAAAATGATCGATCGCGCTTACATGGAAAAACTCGCGGATGCGTACGCCCGCTATTTTCACGCTTACGATGAGACGCCGTTACTCATCGTTAATGCGTCGGCAATCGACCCGGTCAGAAATGATGCCGATTACGACGCGTTGTTCGAACAGGTCTGTCGGATTACTGGTGGCCGGCACTTTTTCAATCCAGCTGCTACAGTCGCATTCGCCTGAGCTGTGGAAGATATCTTTGATCCAGGCAACGGAACAGTGAGCTAAATGTATACACAACTCGAACAGCGTGGAATGGCGGAACCGCCGGTCAATGTCGCCACTTTGCAAAAGATGAAGGCGGATGGCGAAGCGATCGCTTGTTTAACTGCCTATGACGCCAGTTTCTCGATGCTTGTCGATGCCGCCGGCACCGACCTTGTACTGGTCGGCGACTCGCTCGGTATGGTCATTCAGGGTCATGACACAACCATACCCGTCACTGTCACCGACATCATTTATCACACGAAAAATGTTGCTCGCGGGCTCAGTCGGGCATTCCTTGTGGCAGATATGCCATTCATGAGTTATGCCGATCCCGGGCAGGCGCTGGAAAATTCGGTGCTGTTGATGCAGGAAGGCGGCGCCATGATGATCAAGCTCGAAGGTGGCGAGGGTCAGCTCGATGTCGTCGAGCATCTTGCGAGGCATGACATTCCGGTTTGCGCACATATCGGCCTCAAACCGCAGTCCGTACACAAGATCGGTGGATTCAGGGTGCAGGGCCGGGAACCGGAACAGGCGAAGAAAATGATCGAGAGCGCCAAACATCTGCAGGATTGTGGCGCAGACATCGTATTGCTCGAATGTGTGCCGAACGAGGTTGGCGAGGCGATTCACGACGGCATCGATCTGCCGGTCATCGGCATTGGCGCCGGCCCGCACGTCGACGGTCAGATCCTCGTGTTGTATGACATCCTGGATATAACACCCGGGCGAAAACCAAAGTTTGTCAGGAATTTCATGACCGGGGCGGACACGCCGCTGGAGGCAATTCGTGGCTACGTAAAAGCTGTGAAAGATCGCAGTTATCCGGCGCCCGAGCATTGCTTTTCATGATGTCGTTCGTTTACTAGTTCAACTCCCGGATCGAAGGCGACGAACCTTTGCAGGAAATCAGCACAACAGCCGCACTGCGCGAACAATTAGGTGAGTGGCGTCATTCCGGCGATCATATTGCGCTCGTGGCGACGATGGGTAATCTTCACGATGGCCACTTAAGCCTTATCAGTGTTGCTCGCAGTCATGCCGAGCGTGTTGTGGTTTCTGTGTTCGTTAATCCCACACAATTTGCGGAAGGCGAGGATTTTGAGGACTATCCACGTTCGCTGGAGCGCGACAGGCGCAGGCTCAAACGATTGCATACAGATTTGTTGTTTGTTCCGGATATAGAGACGATGTATCCGTTCGGCATCGATAACGCGACTTCGGTGACTGTGCCGGTGCTGACCGATCAACTTTGCGGCTCATTTCGGCCGGGGCACTTCGATGGCATGACTTCAGTCGTCAGCCGCTTGTTTAGCCTGGTGCAACCGGACGTCGCGGTCTTCGGTCAAAAGGACTATCAACAGTTACTCCTTATTCGCCGCCTGACGAAAGATCTGAGTTTGCCGATCGAAATTATTTGCGGACCCACACAACGTGAAGAGGACGGTCTGGCGCAAAGTTCGCGAAACCAGTACCTCAGCGACAAGGAACGCGCGACTGCGCCGAATCTTTTTGCAATTCTTAATAGTATCGGGCAGGATCTGGAGTCCGGCAAAAGAAACTACGGCGAGCTCGAGGAACGTGCAGTTGCTGAATTACGCAGACTGCACTTCGAACCTGAATATGTGAGTATTCGCCGGGCAGAGAATCTCGGTGCACCGGATCGTGATGATGATGAACTGGTTGTGTTAGCTGCAGCAAAACTTGGAAGGGCGCGGTTGATCGATAACATCCTTGTTCATATATAGTAATTGCCCAGGCGATATGCTTTCATCAGGAGCGGTTGATTAATGCTTAACAAATATTGACGGGCATGATTCCAATCATGCCCGTCAATACTTGTCGCTCGGTGGGCCGAGCTCCTACGAACCATTTTTACAATTATGTTCGTAGGATCCGTTCCTAAGCGGGCGATGTTTAGCGGGCAGCGGCGACCGGTTCAGCTGCCCTTTGATTCGGTTAACTCCTCACGAGCGGCGTCAAACGTCGCGCGGTCATCGGCTGAGGGCTGCGGATACTCCAGTCCGACGCTGCCAAGCGCATCGACAATGATTTCCGCGACACAGGCGCGTGCGTAGGGCTTGCTGTCTGCCGGTATGGCGTACCAGGGCGCCCAGGGTCGTGAGGTCGCGTTCAATGCGTCTTCGTAGGCTGCCATGTAGGCATCCCAGAATCCTCTTTCGCGGACGTCCATGGCATTGAACTTCCATTGTTTTTCCGGCACCTCGAGACGGCTCAGGAAGCGCGCCTTTTGTTCCTCCTTCGATACATGAAGCCAGAACTTCACGATCATCGTGCCGTTCCTCGCGAGGTGCTTTTCCAGCCCCTCAATGGATTCAAATCGTTCGTCCCAAATCGTGTCCAGGTTGATCGGATCGGGTAGCTTCTGTGCCCGCAGAATCTCCGGGTGAACCCTGACAACCAGCACTTCTTCGTAGTGACTGCGGTTGAATATTCCGATCCGGCCGCGTTCCGGCAGGCTACAGGAGGTTCGCCACAGGAAATCATGATCGAGGTCCCTGCTGGTCGGTTTCCTGAAACTGAAGACCTGGCAGCCGGCCGGATTGATGCCTTCCATGACTGCGCGGATCGTGCTGTCTTTGCCAGCGGCATCCATCGCCTGGAAGATCAGGAGCACAGCATGCCGATCGTCGGCGTACAGTGCTTTCTGCAGGCGATCGAGTTTTTTCAGTGCTTTTTGCAGTCTGCGCTTGCTGCGCCATTTCCCCTTACCGGGATCTGTCGGCGCGTCTGCAACGCGAAAACTGCCGTCATAGGGGACCAGGTACTTCGACTTGGGTGCTTTGAACATTTTTCCATCCGTGTCTATGCAGATTTTGCTTGCGTGGTGCCGGCCGTCGTACGCGAATGTTGTTCAAGCGCCCATCGTACGTGCGCATTGACCATCGGTGAGTCACCATCCTGCCTGGCCTGCAATGCCTCCACAATTTTTTCGTTTCCCTCGGCATTTCCCAGCGCGACCGCGAGATTACGCAGCCATTGCTCGTAACCGATTCTCCTGATCGCGCTGCCTTCGGTTTTCCTGAGCCATTCCTCCTCGCTCCACGAAAACAGTTCTGTTAACTCAGGGGCATCGAGATCATGCCGTGGCGCAAAGTCCGCCTCGTCGGTCCTGACGGCAAACTTGTTCCATGGGCAGAACAGCTGGCAGTCGTCACAGCCATAAACCCGATTGCCGATCAGCTTTCGGTACTCGATCGGGATTTCACCTTTGAGTTCGATAGTCAGATAGGAAATGCAGCGCCGCGCATCAAGCTCGTAGGGACCAACAATGGCACCCGTCGGGCACACGTCGATGCAGGCACGGCAGGTGCCGCAATGGGATATTTCGGGCGGATCCGCCGGTAATTCGATGTTGGTATAGAGCTCGCCGAGAAAAAACCACGAGCCTGCATCCCGGTTTATCAGGTTCGTGTGTTTGCCGATCCAGCCGAGGCCGGATTTTTCCGCAAGCGGTTTCTCAAGTACCGGTGCGCTATCGACGAATACGCGATAAGCGGGTGGCCCGATTTTTTCTTCGATGCGTCTGGCCAGTGCACGCAGCCGTCCCCGCAGAACTTTGTGGTAGTCGCGGCCGAGGGCATACCGTGATACGTATGCCTTGTGTGGATGGTCGAGCAGAGCTTTGGCACTTTCCTGGTCGCCCGTCAGGTAGTCCATGCGCGCGGTAATTACGCTCAGGGTACCAGGCACGAGCAGGTCGGGCCGACTGCGTTTAGCGCCGTGTTGCGACATGTACGACATTTCACCGTGAAATTTTTTGGCCAGCCATTCCGTGAGCTGCTTTTCCGCCTGCTGCAAATCGATATCGCTGAAGCCGATTTGCTGAAATCCAAGCGCTTTTCCCCACCGGCGAATATCATTGGCAAGATTTTGCGGATCCAGGGCAATTTGTTGTGATGATTGATTCAAAACCAGATTCCTTGATTTCTGCCAGTATAATTGCATCCTCTGATGATGCCTAAGTCCGAGCGCCCCTTGAGCGAAGTACGCCGATGAATTTGCCTGCCGAAATCTATTCTGTGGAAAGCGTGCGCGCGATCGACCAGGTCGCGATCAACGATGCGGGAATCGGGGGCTATGCGTTGATGACACGCGCGGCAGAGGCGGCGCTGGCTGAGGCACAGGCACGATTTCCGGATGCCAGGCGCTGGCAGGTGATTTGTGGCGGCGGTAACAACGGTGGCGATGGCTACGTGCTTGCACGCCTGGCGGCGGCAACGGGCATTGGCGTATCTGTTCTCACGCTGGCAGCAGCGGATTCTCTGCAAGGTGATGCGGCAACTGCCTATCAGGATTTTGCCGCCGAGGGCGGTGCAGCCGGGACGTTTGCAGGATCACTTGACACCGAGGCTGAGCTGCTGGTCGATGCAGTACTGGGTAGTGGCCTGGAACGTGACCTTGAAGGCCCATTCGCCGAGGTCGTCGATGCCATTAACCAGCACCCTGCACCCGTTCTGGCGCTCGATATCCCATCCGGACTGAATGCCGACTCAGGCAGGGTGATGGGTGTGGCCGTACAGGCAGACCTCACCGTGACTTTCGTGGGTTTGAAGTCAGGCCTGTTTCTGAACGAAGGTCCGGATTACGTGGGTGATCTGTGTTTTGCAGGTCTGGATATTCCGGCCGCATGTCGCTCACAAGAGCAGGCGGTTCTGCAGAGAATAGATGACGATACGATCAGAACCCTGCTCGCCCCAAGGAAACGAGATGCGCACAAGGGTGACTTCGGCCACGTCCTGATCGTCGGCGGCGGCCCGGGAATGTCCGGCGCGGTGCGCCTCTGCGGCGAGGCAGCGCTCAGGACTGGCGCTGGACTGGTCAGTGTTGCCACGCATCCGTCGCATCACGCGATGATTGCGAGCGGCAGACCGGAATTGATGTGCCAGGCGGTGGAATCCGCGGATGATCTCGCACCGCTACTTGCACGAGCGACGGTCATTGCAATCGGGCCAGGTCTGGGCACCGGCGAATGGTCACAGTCAATGTTTGCTGCAGTCATGCAATCTGATCTGCCGATGGTCGTCGATGCGGATGCCCTCAATCTCCTGCGTCAGTCTGACGTGCGACAACCGGGCTGGATACTAACCCCGCATCCGGGCGAGGCTGCGCGCTTGCTTGAATGCACGACCGGTGAGGTGCAGGGAGACCGGCGCGGGGCGCTGGCAAATATCGCCGCACGCTACGGCGGCACGGTGGTTTTAAAGGGCTCCGGATCACTGGTGACTGCCGCAGCCGGTCCGAGCTGGCTTTGCACCGCCGGTAACCCGGGGATGGCGGCACCCGGTATGGGTGATGTACTGACCGGAATTATCGCGGCTCTGAGGGCACAGGGGCTGTTGGCAGAGATGGCGGCAGTGGCCGGGGTCAATATTCACGCCCGTGCCGGCGATGCCGCAGCGGTGTCCGGGCAGCGCGGTCTGCTGGCCTCTGATGTGTTGCAGGAGCTTCGAGATTGGGTCAATCCCTGATTCTTGCCAATCCCGGGGCCACCGAGTCACTCGCAACGGCGCTGGCCGGCGCCTTGCCGGCCGATGCAGGCGGTTGGGCGATTCTTCTGCAAGGCGAAGTGGGCGCAGGTAAGTCGACTTTTGCCCGGGCAATGCTGCATGCACTCGGCCACGAAGGTGCGGTGCCGAGTCCGACTTATACCCTGGTCGAACCTTATATTCTTCCGGATTATTCTGTCTATCATATTGATTTATATAGAATTGTGTCTGCAGATGAGCTAGAGTTCCTGGGCTGGTCGGACCTGCAGGATGGTCTCAAGCTGGTGGAGTGGCCCGAACGGGCACCGCAACTCGGCAAAGAGGCGGATATCCGGGTCGAGCTTCGCTACGAGGGCGAGGGCAGGGCCGCGATTCTGACGGGCTTAAGTGCTCGTGGGACAGCCGTTGTGGCCGCTCTGGATCACAGGAATGACAAGATAACGCCTTAAGAAAGACTCCTATCTGCATAATTTTGCACCAGTATATTGGCTTTTCCAGCCAGAATCGTATACTCATCCAACATAATCCTGAAACCTTGGAATTCCCTGACCGGATGAGTCTCAAGCGCCGTATTCTGCCCGCTTTCCTGTTGCTGCTGCCGGCAGTTTTGGTACAAGCCGCAACCACCGTCGAGAACATTCGTGTCTGGTCGGAGAACGGACGCACGCGCGTCGTTCTTGATTTGAGCGCGCCCGTGGTACACAACATCTTTACCTTGCGCGGTCCGGATCGCCTGGTCGTCGATCTCAAAAACAGCCGGCTCGCTGCGACGCTTGGCAATCTGCCGAGGAACAACGGCTCGATCAGATCGATTCGTACCGGCGTTCGCGCAAACGGGCAGTTGAGGGTGGTTCTCGACCTGAACCAGGCTGTCCGTTCACGCAGTTTTACCGCCGGGCCGAATGGCCAGTACGGCGATCGGCTGGTCATCGATTTGCATCAACAAGGCAACCTGCGCGCGGTGAAGCGCGCGTCGGACGAATACGTCGCGGGACGCGACATCGTCATTGCAGTGGATCCCGGTCATGGCGGGCACGACCCCGGTGCGATTGGCCGGGCAAAAACGCGTGAAAAGGATGTCGCGCTGGCGGTGGGGCGACTGCTCGCCAGGCGAATCGACGCCGAGCCGGGCATGCGGGCAATCCTGATTCGAAATTCCGATCATTACGTTGGCCATCGCGATCGCATGGAAATAGCCCGCAGGAACAAGGCCGACCTGTTTGTATCGATTCACGCGGATGCTGTTGATGATCCGCGCGCGCGCGGCGCATCGGTTTATGTGCTCTCCCTGAAGGGTGCAAGTGATGAAGCCGCGAAACGGCTTGCGCAGCGGGAGAATGCCACCGACCTGGTCGGTGGCGTGTCACTTAGAGACAAAGATGTCGTATTGGCCTCGGTGTTGCTCGACCTGTCGCAGAACGCGGCTCTGAGTGCGGGTCTTGATATTGGTACCGAGGTTATTGCTGAGCTTGCGAAGCTTGGCAAAGTACACAGGAGCACGGTGCAACAGGCGGGTTTCCTGGTGCTGAAGTCACCGGATGTTCCGTCAATCCTGGTAGAGGCCGCTTATATTTCCAATCCCAGTGAGGAAAAGAAACTCAGGAGCCGGTCGCACCAGGGAAAACTGGCCAATGCGATTTTCGTCGGCATACGCAATTACTTTTACGAGAACCCGCCACCAAATACGCAACTGGCGATGAATCTGAGGCGCTCGCAGGCGCAGCGAGTCAATCACGTCATTTCGCGCGGCGATACGTTGAGCGAAATTGCAGAGCGCTACAACGTCAGCATGTCGGAGATCCGCTCAGCCAACAAACTGTCAAGCGACAAGGTACGCATCGGGCAGAAGCTGACTATTCCGATCTACGCCGGCACCTGATTCAAATTATTCGCGGCTAAAGCCGCTCCCACAATACTTTCCCACAGTATTTACCACAGTACTTTTTAGAACTGTGGGAGCGGCCTTAGCCGCGATTCCTTCCTGGTTTCTGATAATCTTCGGTGCTATGCCGATTCAACAATTACCGGGTCACCTGGTCAACCAGATCGCCGCCGGCGAGGTGGTTGAGCGGCCATCGTCGGTGGTTAAGGAACTGGTGGAAAACAGCCTGGATGCCGGGGCGCGGTCGATCAGCATCGACATTATTGCCGGCGGGGCAAAGCTGATTCGCGTGCGCGACGATGGTGCCGGCATTCCCAAAGATGAGATCGGTTTGGCGTTGTCGCGCCATGCAACCAGCAAGATCAGCAGTCTCGAGGACCTGGAGGCGGTGGTGTCTCTCGGGTTTCGCGGTGAGGCATTGCCGAGTATGGCGGCGGTCGCCCGGCTCAGTCTCACCACGCGCAATGGCGACACGGCATGGAAAGTCGAAACGGATAACGGCGTGATTGGCGAGCCGGCGCCCGCCGCGCATCCACCCGGCACGACCGTCGAAGTCCTCGACCTGTTCTACAATACACCGGCCCGCAAGAAGTTTCTGCGCACTGAGCGCACGGAGTTCAACCACATCGACAGGTGGGTCCGGCGCCTCGCGCTCGCGCGCCCCGACGTGGCATTTGCGGTCAGCCATAATCGTCGCGCGGTGCTAAATCTGAAGGTAGCGAACGGGCCTGAGGAAATGCTTGTTCGACTCGGCAAGCTCTGTGGCGACGCGTTTGCAACTCAGACCCTGTACATTGACCGGGAGAGCGATGACGTCGCTGTTTCCGGGTGGATTGGTTTGCCGACCTTCAATCGCAGCCAGGCTGACCTGCAGTACTGGTTTGTCAATGGACGCAGCATCACGGACAGAACATTGTCGCATGCGGTAAGGCATGCCTACAGGGACGTGCTGTTTCATGGCCGATTCCCTGCCTACGTCTTGTTTCTGTCGATGGATCCGGCGAGCGTCGATTCCAATGCGCATCCAGCAAAGCATGAAGTGCGCTTCCGGAATGGCCGCCAGGTACATGGCATCGTATCCCAGGCTATCGAGTTTGCGTTACGGGATACCCGCCCCGGCGGCAATGTCCAGATGCCACCGCCGACCAGGATAGTCAGCAGCAGGATCTATCAGCAATCTGCGATGTCGCTGTCACCAGGCGGTCAGGTGTCTGCATCGTCCGTGTCGGAAGCGATGGCCGGTTACCAGGCGCTCGCAAACATCGAGATGACCGAGCGGGCCATGCCGGCAGGCGAGGAGCTGCCGCCACTCGGGTTTGCGATCGCGCAATTGGCCGGCATTTACATTCTTGCGGAGAATGCCGAGGGCCTGGTCGTCGTCGATATGCATGCTGCTCACGAAAGAATCGTCTATGAGAAATTGAAAGCCTCATTCGGCGAAAAGTCGATAGTCAGCCAGCCATTGCTGGTTCCGGCGATGATTGCGGTATCGGAGTCTGAGGCAAATCTTGCGGAAGAAGCCGGTGAGATCTTTTCCCGATTGGGACTACTGGTCGATCGGAGCGGGCCAACGAGTTTGCTCATTCGGCAAATACCCGCATTGCTGAAGCAAGCGGATGCCGAAGCGTTGATTCGTGATGTTCTGTCCGATCTGCAGGAGTCAGGAAGCAGCAACCGCATCGAAGACACCTGCCACGAAATACTTGCCACGATGGCCTGTCATCATTCGGTTCGCGCAAACCGGACACTGACGCATCCGGAGATGAATGCGTTGCTGCGGGAGATGGAGTCGACGGAACGCGCCAATCAATGCAATCACGGCCGGCCAACCTGGACCACCATCAGTATCGCCGATCTCGACCGGCAATTCCTGCGCGGACAATAGTCAACCGTGAGCCAGCCCGTCGTCTGCCTGATGGGGTCTACGGCTTCCGGCAAGACCAATATAGCGCTTGAACTCGCGGAGGAGTTTCCGCTGGACCTGATCAGTGTTGACTCGGCCCTGGTGTACCGCGGCATGAATATCGGTACGGCCAAACCGGACGCTGAAACTCTCCAGCGGGTGCCGCACCGTCTCATCGACATACGCCATCCTGAAGAAAGCTATTCGGCGGGCGAATTTGTACGGGACGCCCACGCAGCAATCGATGCCAGCAAAGAGCGTGGACGCATTCCCCTACTGGTTGGCGGCACGATGATGTATTTCCGCTCGCTGACCGAGGGCATCGCCGATCTTCCCGCAGCGGACGCTAAAATCCGGGCGGCGATCGACGCGGAAGCAGAGGCCTGCGGATGGCCCGCGCTGCATTCGCAATTGGCTGCAGTGGACGCCAACGCCGCAGTAAGAATCAACCCAAATGACAGCCAACGGATTCAGAGAGCGCTTGAAGTGTATCGAGTCAGCGGAAAATCGCTGTCGGAGTGGCAGGCTGGCGCCGCTGCCAAAGATAGAAAGGACAACTTCCTAAAGATTGCAATGGTTACCGAATCACGTTCAGTCCTGCACCAAAGCATCGCCCGCAGGCTGCGAAATATGATGGAGAACGGATTCGTCGAGGAAGTAGAGAGCCTGATGGCGCGCCCCGGACTGACCGCCAGCCATCCATCAATGCGCGCCGTTGGCTATCGGCAGCTATGGTTGCACCTGGAGGGCAGGGACAATCTCGAGGATGCACACCAGAAGACGCTGGCAGCGACGCGGCAACTGGCCAAAAGACAGCTGACCTGGCTGCGCAGCGAGCGGCACGTGCGGGTGGTGGATCCGCTTGAAACAGACGCCCTGGCCACCATATCGGCCCTTCTGCGCGGGCACCCGGAAAGTTGAATTCGCGCCGACAAAAATTGTCATAGGACCGTATAAGCTTGTGTTAGAATTTTATACGCTTGGGGCAGGTCAGATTTTATGGGCAACCGGCGCCACCGGCATCAACTGACCATGAGTACTTTGCTTGAGTCCATCAGCCCGCTGATGGCAAAAATAAGAATAAGGAGACCCACATGGCTAAAGGGCAATCACTGCAGGATCCATTTCTCAATATTTTGCGAAAGGAAAAAGTTCCTGTTTCGATCTATCTGGTTAACGGCATCAAGCTGCAAGGACAGATCGATTCTTTCGATCAGTTTGTCGTGCTGCTCAAAAATAGTGTCAACCAGATGGTTTACAAACACGCAATTTCGACCATCGTACCGGCACGCAATGTGCGGCTTCCGTTGCCGGAAGGCGAAACGGGTGATTCTGACGAATAGGTTTTTCTACCCGGAGGTCGCGATTGTTTGAGCGACCGCGCAGCGGCGAACGCGCCATACTGGTTCATGCATCTGCCGGCGGAGTTCCGGACTCCAATGAACGCGAAGAATTTGCCGAGCTTGCGACCTCGGCAGGGGCCGTCATTGTCGGGGAAATGATCAGTGCGCGACGCAAACCTGATCCGCGTTATTTCATTGGTAAAGGGAAACTTCAGGAGCTGAAGGACAGCGCTGCCACGAACGACGCCGAGCTGATCCTGTTCAGCGCAGCGTTGAGTCCCAGCCAGGAGCGCAATCTAGAGAAAAATATCGACTGCCGGGTGCTCGACCGTGCCGGACTCATTCTCGATATCTTCGCGCAACGAGCACGAAGTTTCGAGGGCAAGCTCCAGGTGGAACTGGCGCAACTGAGGCATCTGTCCACGCGTTTGGTTCGTGGCTGGACTCACCTTGAACGACAAAAGGGTGGCATCGGCTTGCGCGGTCCGGGTGAAACACAGCTCGAAACTGACCGGCGCCTGATCGACAAGCGAATCCGCGCGCTTAAAGGTAACCTGGATCACGTGGACCGGCGTCGCGCCATGAACCGGCAAAACCGTATCAGAGCGGGGATTCCCACGGTGGCCCTGGTGGGTTACACCAATGCCGGCAAGTCCACCTTGTTCAACGCACTGACCAATGCGGATGTGTACGTCGAGGACAAGCTGTTTGCAACGCTGGATTCGACAGTGCGCCGACTGGAACTGCCGGGAGGCCGGAAAGTCATACTGGCGGATACCGTTGGTTTCGTACGGGACCTCCCGCATGAACTGATTGCAGCATTTCGCTCGACATTGCAGGAGGCGAGAGAGGCGGAACTTATCTTGCATTTGATCGATGCCAGTGACCCTAATCGCTGGCAGAGGATTCGGCAGGTCAACGCAGTGTTAAAACAGCTTGATGCCGATCGTGTGCCGCAAATAAGGGTGTACAATAAAATCGACAAGCTGGAGCGTGGGCCGCGCCTTAGCAAACTCAGGCAGGGTGGCGGACGAGCGGTGTGGCTGTCTGCCGTGACCGGCGAAGGTATTCCCCAGCTATTGGAGTTGATCGGGGGCCGCCTGCGGCGGGAAAAAGTTCGCGGCTTGCTTCGACTTCACCCCAGCCAGGGTCGTCAACGTGCCTTGCTTTTTGAGTTGGGTGCCGTGATGCAGGAGAAACCTGCCGACGATGGTGGCTGGATACTGGAACTTGAAATGGTGGAGCGGGATTTTCGGCGCTTCCTGAAGCGCGAAAAGCTGCCCGCCGATATTTTGCATGAATCCCCGGCTACCAGGCCGGAGAGCTCAACGATACAGAGATAATAAATATTATGGCTTGGAAAGAGGGCGGAAACGGTGAGGATCCCTGGAAAAAAGGGCGTGATCAACCGATTGATCTGGACAAGATAGTTCAGAACTGGCAACGAAAACTGAGCGGCATCCTCGGTGGTCGTAAATCCCCATCAGCAGCCGGGTCGGCCGGCGGCTACGTGCTGGCTGTGCTGCTGGTAATTGCCTGGGCGCTGACCGGTTTGTACCGGGTCGACCAGGCAGAGCGCGGCGTCGAGCAGCGGTTCGGTGCCTATACGGTAACGACGTTGCCCGGTCTCCACTGGCACTACCCGTACCCCGTTGAGATTGTCGATATCGTCAACGTAAGCGCGGTCAACAACTTTCCGTTTCGCACGGAAATGCTGACCGGAGACAGGCGCTACGTCTACATCGAAATGGTTGTTCAGTATCGGCTCGAGGATCCGGTCAAGTACAGTTTCGAGGTGGTCGATCCGGAAGCAACGCTCAGGGATGTCACGGAAAGCGCATTGCGTGAGGTGGTTGGCACCAGTGCGCTGATCGTCCTGGTTACCGAGCAGCGCGACCAGATTGCGCCGCGGACTCAGGAAATCCTGCAGAACTCGCTCGACATGTACGGTACCGGCATTACCGTGACCTCCATCAGCCTTGAAGTGCTCGACTATCCGCAGGAGGTCCAGCAGGCGGTGGACGATGCGCAGCAGGCAGAAAACGATGCCGGTCGCTACGTCCTCGAGGCTGACACCTATGAGATGGACATCCTTCCCATAGCCCGGGGTAATGCAGCGCGTGTCAGGCTGGATGCCGAGGCTTATCGTGATCGGATAATCAGGGATTCCGAGGGCGAGGCAGGCCGCTTCGAGGCATTGCTCGCGGAATATCAGAAAGCGCCGCGCGTGACCCGGGACCGTCTCTACATCGAAGCGATCGAGGAGGTCTACGGTAATGCCAACAAGGTCATCATCGACACCGAGGCCGCCGGCAGCCTGCTGTATTTGCCGCTGGATCAACTGATGCGTGGCGGGACTCGGACAGGGCCGGAATCCGAGGGCAGTCGCGCTTCGGACTCGGCAATGCAGCAGCTTGAAACTGACAGGAATGGCAATCCGAACGATCCGCGCAACAGGAGGACCCGGCAATGAATAATGGAAGATTTGCGGTGCTGGCGTTTCTTGGGCTGGCGTTTGTCGGCATTGGCCTCTCGGCATTTACGGTTAATGAACGTGAACTGGCGATCAAACTGCGGCTAGGTGAAGTGGTGGAAACCGGCTACGAGCCCGGGCTCTACTGGAAGATTCCCGTCTACCACACTATCCGCAAGTTCGAGAAACGCATCATGACGATTCAGGATCGGCCCGAGCGAATATTCACAGCAGAGCGCAGGGCGTTGCAGGTCGATTTCTTTGTCAAATGGCGTATTGTCGACGCGGTAACATTCTATACGGCAACCGGTGGCTCCGAAAACGTCGGCAGCGCTCGCCTGTCTGAAATTATCAAGAACGCAATCGTCACCGAGTTCGGTAAACGTTCAGTCGAGCAGGCAATATCGGTCGAACGGGCTGAGTTGATGCAGGATATGCTGGCTACGGCAGCTGCGGCGGCAAACGGTCTCGGCGTGGAACTGGTCGATGTGCGGGTCAAGCAGGTCGAGTTCCCGGCAGACGTCAAAAACGCGGTCTACCGGGAAATGCGCGAGGAGCGTGCCCGCGTTGCTGCAGAATTGCGCGCGCAGGGACGAGAAACAGCTCAGGAAAAAAAATCCGGGGCGGACAAGGATCGTACGATCATCCTCGCCGATGCTTATCGGGACGGGCAGCTCATTCGTGGTGAAGGCGACGCAATGGCCGCCGAGATTTACGCGAACGCCTACAATAAGGATCCCGAGTTCTATGCGTTTTATCGCAGCATCAACGCTTACAAGAAATCGGTAGGCAAGCCGGGTGATATCCTGGTGCTTGATCCGAACAACGAATTTTTCCGCTACCTGAACCAGTCAAGCGGCGAGCAACAATAAAGTCCGGATCATCGATTCGCAGAAACATTGCGGCCGCCGTTACACAACAGCGGCATATATTTCATGAGTGGCTGAAATGTGGCAGGACGTTCTGACGGCCTTTGCGCTCTACCTCATTATCGAAGGCATGATTCCATTCGTCGGCCCTGATTTCTTCCGCCGGACAGTAGCCAGGCTGGCGAAACTTGACGACAATCACCTAAGGGCCACCGGGCTCACCATTATGGCGACCGGCCTGTTGCTGCTGTTCGTCGTTCGATCATAAAAGTATCGCTGATCCGGGAATTTGGATGGGAAAGAACGTAGTAGTCATAGGTACGCAGTGGGGCGACGAGGGGAAGGGCAAAATCGTCGATCTGCTGACGGACAAGGCGGCCGCGGTTGCGCGTTTTCAGGGCGGTCATAACGCGGGCCACACGCTGGTGATTTCCGGCAGGAAAACCGTACTGCACCTGATCCCGTCGGGCATTCTGCGCGACGGTGTGCTCTGCCTGATCGGTAACGGTGTTGTGTTGTCGCTTGACGCGTTAATCAGTGAGGCGCAGGAACTTATCGACAGTGGGGTGCCGGTATTTGAACGCCTGCGCGTCAGCCCGGCCTGTCCACTCATACTGCCGTCACACGTGGCGCTCGACGTTGCCAGGGAAAAAGCGCGAGGCCTGTCAGCCATCGGCACCACCGGGCGTGGCATCGGTCCGGCATACGAGGACAAGGTGTCGCGACGCGCGCTCAAGGTGTCCGATTTATTTGATCGCGAGAAGTTTGCTGAGAAACTTGGCGAGATTCTTGATTACCACAATTTTCTGCTGCAGAACTATTTCAAGACAAGACCTGTTGATTTTTCCCGCACGCTGGATGATGCATTGCAGGCCGCGGAAACGGTTGCTCCGATTACCGCGGACATTACGCAAATACTTCAGGATCTTGCAGATGATGATAAGAGCGTCCTGTTTGAAGGCGCACAGGGGACTTTCCTCGACATTGACCATGGAACGTATCCTTACGTGACGTCATCGAACACCGTTGCTGCGGCGGCCAGTACCGGCACCGGTATCGGTCCACTGAGCCTGGATTACATCCTCGGTGTCGTCAAGGCATACACGACACGTGTCGGCGCCGGCCCATTTCCGACCGAGCTGTTTGACGATATGGGCGAACACCTCGGTACCGTTGGTGCGGAATTTGGAGCGACCACCGGCAGGCCGCGGCGTTGCGGCTGGTTCGATGCCGTCGCGTTACGGCGATCGATCATCAACAGCAGCGTGTCGGCGCTTTGCGTCACCAAGCTGGATGTGCTCGACGGTCTGGAGACGGTTCGCATCTGCGTGGGCTACGAGATCGACGGCGAACCAACCGCAGGATTGCCGGTACTTGTCGACCGGTTCGCGGATTGTGAGCCGGTCTACGAAGAGTTGCCGGGCTGGTCCGGATCGACGGTCGGTGCAACTGCCAACAGTGATCTGCCGGACAATGCGCAGAAATATCTCGCGAGAATAGAAGCACTGGTTGAGGTGCCGATCGATATCATCTCAACCGGGCCGGATCGCGAGCAGACTATCATTAAACGCCATCCGTTTGCCTGAAGGCTTATTGCAGCGTCAGGATGAAAAGACCATTGGAACTATCGCTGGCGATGATATTGCCCGAGGGCAGGTAAGGGTACACGCTCCAGAGGCCATCAAAATCAACTGCATCACTGCCCGGAAAAGTATCCAGAAACGCGATTTCCGTTATTTCCATATTCGACAAGTCACCGAACTCGAGTACCCGCACCCCGGAAGTGTAGTTGGCCTGAAACACACGATTCCCGAGAATGTAAAGATTGTGATCGATTGACGCAGTTGCGGCTTCGTAAGCAGAAACAAATACGGGCGTGTCGAGATCCGTCACATCAAAAATCAGTGTGCGGGTCGGTACATTGATGTTGATCTCGTCAATCTCGTCACCCATCAGGAAAAATCGATGGTCTTCGGTCAGCCAGCCCTGGTGGGCAAAGCCGGCGTCCGGGTACTTGGTCCTGGAGATATTTAGCGGCGCCGCGTTGGAAACGTCTGTGATGTCTAACTGAGGCTCGTCGTTCGAGGAAGGATCCTGGCTCGAACTAACACAAATCTCGCTACCTGCATGGTCGGGATCCGGACCCTGGTACACGGCACACTGCGTATCATGAATATCGGCGTCGGAATAACAACCGGCGAACATCGGACTGTTCGGTGTCGTGATATTGATTATGTGCAGTCCTCCGGCACAGGTATTGGTGCTGACTGCGTACGCGAAGCCGGTCGCTTCGTTAATGGCGACATTGTGGGCGTTTCCAAAATCACCGTAGACGGCATCAGCCACAAATGTCTGCGGTGAGACGACGCCGCGCAGGCGTGTCAGGTCAAATACCTGCATGCCGTGCGCGCCTGCACCGTCGGCCACGATATATGCGTGGTCCTGGTAGACC
>SMVB01308556.1_pt1 | contig 21168 bp, 21 predicted proteins | sample 2456461 | NCBI WGS metagenome assembly SMVB01 (sample SAMN11095934, study PRJNA526329) | marine sediment metagenome | biome: Marine sediment; feature: Surficial sediment; material: Deep marine sediment; isolation source: Hadal surficial sediment | place: Pacific Ocean | collected 2014-05 | depth...
CTACGATATAACCGAGGATCTGGAACTGACGGTTGGCGCGCGCTTCTTCCGGCCGGAAGTAGACGTCGTAGGATTCTTCGGCTTCGGCGCGGGATACGCCGGCATTTGGTCGAGTACCGGTGAGACACAATGTGATCGCGTGGAGGGCGAAGATGGCTGGACGCCTAACTTCGACGGTCAGAACGACTGGAAGGACAAGCCTTGCTTGAACGTTGACAAGGGAATCTCGGAAAGTGATCACGTCGGTCGCGTGAATCTGAGCTGGAGCGTCTCCGATGACAGCATGGTGTACGCGACATGGTCGGAAGGTTACCGCCCCGGTGGTATCAACCGCAGGCCTACCGCCGGCTCATACATATCCGACTTCCTGACTAATTACGAGGCAGGATGGAAGACACAATGGATGGATAACTCCTTTCAGTTCAACGGCGCGATCTTCTATTCGACATGGGACGATTTCCAGGTGTCGTTCACGGGGGCCAATGCTATTACGCAGGTTGACAATGGCCCATCGGCTAAAGTTACCGGCTTTGAAGGTCAGTTCCTCTGGCTCCCGAGCGATAATTTGAGGCTGACAGCAGCGTTCGCGTTTATCGATTCTGAATTGTTGGACGATTACGTAAACCTCGATGCAGCCGGCAATGTCACAAAAGTTCTGGCGCCGAAAGGAACCCCGCTTCCTGTAACCGCCGAATTCAAGGGAAATATTGCCGCCCGCTACCACTTCGATATAGGCAGCTTCGAATCCTACGTACAGGGCGTGCTTTCTTACGAGGGCGAACGCGGGTCCGACATGGATCAATCAGCTAACGACATCAGAGGGAATGTCCCGGCGTATACCATCCTCGATCTCAGCGCAGGCATAGGAAGAGACTCCTGGGCGGTGGATCTGTTCATCAAGAACGCCACCAACGAGGATGCCCCACTGTATTACACAAGCCAGTGCACCGCAGAAACCTGCGGCAGTCAGAATTATGGCGTAAGGGTTCGGCCAACGACTATCGGTCTCAAGTTCTCACAACGATTCTGAAGGTTAAAAGCAAGTTGACCAAAAAAGGACGCGAAATGGCGTCCTTTTTTTTGGCCCGTTCGGCAATATGAATATCATCGCTTCAGCCACCACGACGATTACGTCAGTTTCGCACACTGAAGATCTGCTGATTATTCAATGGGCGGACGGCGAGACCAGTCGCCTTGACTCCATGTGGCTGCGGGACCATTGCCAGATGCCGGTCAGTCGCGATGCAGACAACGGACAACGTTTGCTTAATGTCATTGATATACCGGAAGAATTAACTATTGCCGGGGTTGAACAATTGAGCGACGAGCAACTCAAGGTTTCATTTCTGCCGGAGAACCACTCCTCCATATTCACCGCGCAGTGGCTGCGGGAAAATTGTTACTGCATCAATCAGGCATCTGATGACAGAAGTGCAAGCCAAAAAATTCTCTGGCAGTGCGACAGTTTCACGGCGGGTATGCCAGTTTGCAACTACGGCGAATTCACCTCCAGTAACGAAAGCAAGGCCAAAGCATTAGGGGCGTTCGCCGATTATGGTTTTACGATATTGACCGGTGTCCCTTGTATATCCGGGCAGGTTCTTGAGGTAATCAGCCACTTCGGCTTTAACCGTGCGACAAATTACGGCGAGATGTTTGAAGTCAGGACCGAGATCAAGCCCAATAACCTCGCCTACAGCAACCTCGGCCTGGGGAGTCACACAGACAATCCTTACCGCGATCCCGTGCCCACCATCCAGTTATTGCACTGCCTGCAGAGCTCCACTGCAGGAGGCGACTCTGTACTGGTTGATGGCTTTCGGGCTGCCGAGGTATTGCGGCAAGAGCGCGCTGAGCACTTCGACATGCTCGTGGACAACTGGGTTAATTTTCGATTCTCAGATGCTGGCGTGGACCTGAATGCCAGAGCGGCGATGATCGAAACAAACGATCTCGGCGACGTTGTCAGGGTGCGTTACAACAATCGGTCGATCGCCAGCATCAGACTGCCGGCAGATCGGATCAAACCCTTTTACAGTGCCTATCGACACTTTGGCGAAATTCTTGAACGGGATTATTTGAAAATCACGTTCAGGCTCGAGCCGGGGCACCTGGTATTTTTCGATAACACGCGGGTTCTGCACGCGCGCACGGCGTTCTCGGCTGAGGGTGAACGGCACTTGCAGGGCGCCTACGCCGATCTCGATGGCCTTTACAGCACACTGAATTTACTCAGACGAGATCGATGAATGAGCAGCGCAACCTTTTTTGACAGCAACGCGATTGACGCGAACAACATAGTCGACTACATCGCCGATGTGTTTTCACGTCGCGGTGCCGAGTCTTATCTTGGCGAGGAAGTCTCGATGGCACAGCACATGCTGCAAGCGGCCCAGGAGGCTGAACTGTCGCAGGCGGACCCGCACCTTATTATTGCTGCGCTGCTGCACGACATTGGCCACTTCGCCAGCGAGATCCCAGACAGCGTGTTGATGAAGGGTACGGACAACTATCATGAAGAGTCCGGCGCAAATTTTCTGGCGGATTACTTTCCGCCGTCCGTGACAGAGCCCATTCGGCAACATGTTGCAACCAAGCGCTATCTCTGCGCTACCGACCCGGGCTATTTCTCCCGCCTGTCTGAGGCATCGGTCTATACCTTGAAGCTGCAAGGGGGTCAGATGGACCAGGTAGGCGTTGCGAAATTCGAGAAGTCCCCGCAACTCGACAGCTGCATCAAGTTACGTATATGGGACGACGCAGCCAAAGACCCGGACAAGAAACACCCGGAGTTTTATTACTACCGGGATCTGGTGCAAAGCCTGGTGAGCAGCTAATTTTCAGTATTGCGGGCCAATGGCAATTTGTCTAAGCTCGTTTTGCGAACGAATTAAGCCATCGACATAAAAAGGTAGAGAAATACAATGCCGTTGCAGACGAACCGAGAAGTCTTTATTACTTGTGCCATTACCGGGTCCGGTGGAACTCAGGATAAATCAGCACTTGTCCCTCGAAGCCCGAAACAGATCGCGGAAAGTGCTATCGACGCCGCTAAAGCCGGCGCGGCGGTAGTTCATTGTCATGTTCGTGATCCTGAAAGCGGCGCCGCATCGCGGCGTGTTGATCTGTATCGGGAGGTGACGGAACGCATTCGTGCCTCTGATACGGACGTCGTATTGAATCTGACAGCAGGCATGGGTGGCGACCTTGTCATCGGCTCGCCCGAGGCACCGCTGCCATTGAATGAAGCGGGAACCGATTTGGCAGGCGCCACAGAGCGCATGGCGCATGTTGCTGAATGCTTACCTGAAATCTACACGATTGACTGCGGCACCATGAATTTCGCAGAAGCAGACTACGTAATGATGAATACGACAGGAATGTTGCAGGCGATGGGAAAGATCGGCAAAGAGTTAGGCGTTCGTGCCGAAATTGAAGTGTTTGATACCGGGCATCTCTGGTATGCCAAGCGGCTTGTTGATGAAGGAATAATCGAGGCGCCGGTCCTGATACAACTGTGTATGGGTATTCCCTGGGGCGCGCCGGACGACCTGAATACATTCATGTCCATGGTGAACAATATGCCAACCGACTGGCATTTCTCGGCATTCTCAGTGGGGCGAAATGAGATGCCTTACGTTAGTGCCGCAGTACTTGCGGGCGGAAACGTTCGCGTGGGGCTGGAGGATAACCTCTACCTCGAGAAGGGCGTTTTGGCGACCAATGCACAATTGGTAGAACGCGCCGTAAGAATTGTTACTGATATGGGCAGCAAGATAATGGGCCCCGATGCGGTGCGCGAGAAACTGAAATTAACGAAGAGGGCACCACGATAGTGAATGCTAAAATCAAATTCAATGCAGAGACAACGCTACCACTGCAGAAGAACTATATCGGTGGCAAGTACTTAGCCAATCAGAGCGATGTTCCTGTAACCTATTAGCGCCGCAGGGCACGTTTTAGGCAAAACAGGAACAGGAAATGGCAAATGAAGGATTCCATGAAGCGATTGAGGACCTGTCTGATGAGACAAAAGATATGCATCGGGCGATCACCTCATTAATGGAAGAACTGGAAGCGGTTGACTGGTACAACCAGCGTGTTGACGCCTGTAAAGACGATGACCTGCGGGCGATCCTGGCGCACAACAGGGACGAAGAAAAAGAACATGCAGCGATGGTTCTGGAGTGGATCCGTCGAAAAGACCCGCGCATGGACAAGGAGTTGAAAGACTATCTCTTCACCGAAAAGCCGATCGCGCACCACGACTAGGCGGGACCTGTGTCGTCAACATTGAAAGTCGACTATTTTTCCGACGTATTGTGCGTCTGGGCGTGGATAGCTCAGCAACGCATTGACGAGCTTGAACAACAATGGGGTGACAAGATTGAGTTACATCACCACTACATAAACCTTTTTGGCGATACCGCCAGCCGGATCGAAAAACAGTGGGGCAAACGAGGTGGATACGACGGCTTCGGCCAGCACGTAGTTGAGTCCGCGGCTCCCTATATTGAAGAGCCATTGAATGACGATATTTGGACCAGGACGCGACCGGCCACGTCGGCGAATGCCCACCTTGTAATCAAGGCGGCCGGAATCACGGGTTCGTCTGTTGATGCGGCAAACCTTGCAGTCGTGATTCGCCGCTCTTTTTTCTCCAACGCGCTCGATATCGGCTCAATTCCGGTTTTGCTTGACGTAGCCAATGCCCTTGGGTGCGACGTTACGCAAATAAAAGCGACACTGGACGATGGAACGGCATCCGCCGCGCTAATGGGGGACTATCTGTTGGCGCAAGAGCAAAATATTTCAGGAAGTCCATCCTGGGTTATGAACGACGGCCGACAAAAACTGTATGGCAATGTCGGCTATCACGTGCTGCATGCCAACGTTGAAGGGCTGTTGAATAACTACGGTGACGAAGCAAGCTGGTGTTAGAAAAAATCCGTAAACACCTTGTGTGGATTGTTCAGGTATTCCTGCTCGTTGCCGTATTTTTCGCGGTCAGCGCCTGGCAGGCACGTAATCTGCTGGCTACCGACAGGCAGCCCGCGCCGGAGTTGCACGCGCAAACCCTGGACGGCTTGCCATTCGATCTTTCAACAACAGAACGAAAACCAGTCCTGGTGTATTTCTTCGCGCCGTGGTGTCACATCTGTGCCGCCAGTTCCGACAATATTCGTCGCTTAAGAGAGCTTCGTGATGAGGACAAACTCTCGATCATTGTAGTTGCGCTGGATTGGGAGAACGAAGACGATATTCGCGAATACGCGAAAAAGCACGAACTCAATGTCCCGGTGCTCATAGGCGACGCAAAAATTATGCGCGACTGGCAGGTATTCGGATTTCCGACCTACTATGTGCTGGACGATCAACACCAAGTGGTGAGTCGGGACTTTGGTTACAGCACTCAGCTCGGCTTGTGGTGGCGAAGTTGGCTGTGAAACTGAGTCAGATCGATCGCCTGGAATTGATGGTTGCCGCCATTCTTCAAACTATTATTGCGATTATCAGCATTATCGCGCTGTTCGAGGGATTGTGGCTCGTTGCATTCAGTGGTTCCGCAATTTTGCTGCTTACTTTTGCGCCCGCCATGATTGAACAGCGTCTGCGGGTTCCACTGCCGGTCGAATTTACGCTGCTAACCTGCATCATTTTGTTTGCGAGTTTTGTGCTGGGTGAAGTGCAGGATTTCTACGAACTTATCTGGTGGTGGGACCTCGCGTTACATGGCGTGTCCGCCATGCTGATGGGGTTCATTGGTTTCCTAACCGTTTATGTTTTCCACATGACACATCGATTGGAGATCAAACCATTGCACATCGCAGCATTTACGTTGGGATTTGCTGTGACGATCGGCACGCTGTGGGAGATATTTGAATTCCTGATGGACTGGTTCGTCGGCACCAACATGCAGAAGTCGGGTCTCGTCGATACGATGACCGACTTGATCATCAATGCGATTGGAGCGTTGGTCGCCGCGACCACAGGCTTCCTCTACGTCAAGAATGGCGATTCTCAGCTGGGGCGAAAATTATTCGAGAAAGTCAGTACACGCCAAAAGCCTTGAGGGCAGGGTAGCGTTTATTCCAGCGGAGCTTCGTAGACAAGTTCTCCGTCTTTCACAGTCATCATCACCCGCGTCTCGTGAATCTCATAGTCGTCTGTTTCGAACAGATTTCGATCAAGCACAACAAGATCAGCCTTCTTGCCAACCTCCAGTGATCCAATTTCATCTTCCAGATGCAGTTGATACGCCGCGTCAATCGTGTAGCCGCGAATTAACGTATCGATATCGAGGCGCTCCGTTACGCGAGGCTGAATTTGTGAGTCTGGTTTACCCGGGTCCTGTCTTGTTCGACCAATTTCGATTTGAATAATGGGCGACATTCCCAGCATGCCAGCACCGCTGGCCGGAAAATCGCTGCCCCACGTCAGTTTGACGCCAAGATCGTGAAGGCTTTTGAAGCGCCAGTAACGATTGAATTGATCGTCACTGACAAATTGCTGACCATAGGTATCGTAGGCTGCCCAAAGTGGCGTGCTCTGCGCGATAACGTCCAGTTCGGCGAAACGCGGCAGGTCCTGGTCGGTAATAACCTGTATGTGGCAAATCGCGTACCGTGAGTGGCTTTCGGGGTGTGCGGCCCGGGCCGCTTCAATCGAATTCAGCGCTTCGTGTACCGCCCGCTCGCCAAGCGCATGAATATGTACATCGATGTCTCGCGCAGCTGCGCCAGCGACCATTTTGGTCATCTGTTCTTGCGTAAATACCGTCTCGCCGCTGTTACCGGGCTCGCCCTGATAGTCTTCGAACATCGCAGCAGTTCGGCCCTCAATGGTGCCGTCCTGCATTATTTTCAACACGCGATAGTGGAAGTTGTCTCCTTTAATGGTTGAACGAGAGTCATCCGCCCGCTCTGCAGCATCATCGACATCGTCGGGTCCCGACGGCCTGTAAGAGCCGACAATTCGCACTGTCATGTCGCCAGCCGCATCAAGCGTCTGCAAAATGCTCAACAGCGAATCGCCATAGCCAATCGCACCGGCGTCATAAACGGAGGTGACGCCATAGCTGTTTAAAACATCGAAAACATACGCCGTGCCGTCGATTACGATGTCATCAGTAATTACATTGAGGCTATCCATCGCAATGCCGGCCGTGCCTTCGAGCAGGTAGCCCGTCGCATTGCCTTCGGCGTCGCGTTTGTAATAACTGAATCCGGGAACGGGATCCGCCGTGTCCTGAGTGATGTTGAGTTGCTCGAGCGCTTTCGAATTGGCCCAGGCGGCATGGAAGCCCTCGTCCATGATCAAAACCGGGCGATCCGCAACAACGGCATCGATCAATTGCCGGGTGGGGCCAGTTGGGCCGAAGGTGGTGGCAAGAAAGCCATAGCCGAATAACAGCGGCACATCCTTGTTAGCCTCGGCATAGTCGCTGATTGCCGTTACCCAGTCCTCTACCGAAGCAAATGTGTCGAGAGACAAGGCCCTCGCATACGCGCCGCCGGCGATCGGGTGCATATGGGCGTCGATGAATCCGGGTAACAGCATCTGGCCGTCGAGGTCGTGCAGCAAAGTGTCGCTTCCGGCGAGCGCCAGCGCACCGTCGTTATCGCCGACAAATACAATTGTATCGCCGTCAACCGCGACCGCTTCGGCCCAGGGTTTTTCATCGTCGAGCGTATACGCTTTTGCGTTGAGGAATACGATATCAACACCGGCGCCAGGTTGTTTGCTGCAACTGGTGAGTATTAACGCCAGTGCAAGCCCGGTAATCCCGAGAAGGAACAGACGATCTGCCAAAACGTCGTATTTACGCATAGTAAGGGATCGTAGCAGCAAGATAGGACAGGAAAAACACGGATTTCACGTGATGTGATTCAAGCAAGCAGATCAGCGCCGTCACGCTTGAAGTATTCCTCGGTCATCAATTCAAGCCGCTCTTTGGACTTGTTGTCGTCCTTGCCGGAATAGGTGTCATACAGATCGCGCGCGATGGTAGCAAAGACCTCGATAAGCGCCGGGTCGAAATGAGCCCCTTTGCCGCTATCCAGTATTTCCATCGTCTTGTCGAATGACATCGGTTCTTTGTAGGGGCGTCGCGACGTCAATGCGTCGAACACATCCGTTATCGCAAAAATTCGGGCTGTGAGTGGAATCGCCTCTCCTTCGAGGCCCTGCGGATATCCGGACCCGTCGTATTTCTCATGGTGACAGCCAACCACATCCTGTGAGTCTTTGAGCCAGCTGGCGCGTTCGGTCAATTCCATGCCGTGATCGACGTGCGTTTTCATCACAGTAAATTCGTCGTCCGTAAGCTTGCCGGGCTTCAATAAAATGTTGTCACGGATGCCGAGTTTGCCGACATCGTGCAACAGCGCGCCCTTGATCAGGCTCTGCATCTGTTTGCGGGGTAATTTGACGGCCTCGGCGAGGCGAACGGAGTAGACCGAAACCCGATAGTTGTGTGCATCGGTGTCACTGTCGCGTTTCGCGATGGCGCCGCCAAGGACCTGGAGTATTTCAAGGTTTGAGTCCAGAAGCTTCACCGTCTGACTTGAGAGTCGAACCAGCAGTCGGCTAATGATGGGATAAATCACCAGTGCGGTGCAGACGACCAGGCCAACAACGTACAACATGGTCATTAGAATATTACCGCGAATGCCGGCGATGGCTTCGGCGGAAATTGCAAACACGCCGACGACCGTCGCGACGACGTCATTGGCCGAATTGGTCAATGGCACAGCAACGCCAACAACGGGCAAACCGCCAACTCGCGTTGATACAACAACGTAATCGTCGGCACCAACATTCTTAATGGACGCATTTTCGACAGCCTGCGTTACCGCCGTTATTGCCGTGTATGTGCTATCGGTGACATTCATCAATTGCTTGCCGGACTGATCGAATATGCGAACCAGAACAAAGTGTCCGTCACGAATGACGACCGGGCCTGAGTCACCTCGAAAACGCATGAATCGTTGCTCCAGCACTGCAGGATCCAACGCGTTCGGCGAATCCAGCAGGTCTCGAATATCATGGCCGAACTGGCTGATCCGTATTTGCGCCAGTTCAATGACTTCGCCTTCGATCCGCTGCTGATTCTTGAAAAAAGCAAGTGCCGCAAAGGCAAGACTCAGGACAATCGTTGCCGTTGCCAGTCTTAGCAGCAGCATACGGTGGATGGAACGGGTTAACGAGTCGGTTTTCATGGTCGCGAGGCGTGCCGAAATGAACAACCTAGCCATTTCATGCAGTCAGGTCGTGCGAGGGCGTCACGGATTCGGGTTGCCCGGATCCGGCACCGGGATCGTTACTAACGGCTAAAGGACAGGATATCGCCGATGATCGCATAACCGGTTTCGATTCTGCCTGCTCCCGGGCCGATCAATGTGACATCGCCCAGCAGGTCAGAACTATACGTAATCGCATTGGTGGCAGCGCTAATGCCATACAAAGGGTGCGTGGTATCAACTTTAACCGGTTTGACGGAACCCTGTATCTGGCCATCGATGCTCTCGAGAGTCCCGATCAGTTTCCACCGCGCATTTTCGGCCTTGGCAGCCTGGATTTGCTCGCTCGTGACACCGCGGATGCCAACGCAACTGACATCAGCCATTGTCATGCTCTGGCCCATCATCAGGTTGGCCAGGATGACGATTTTGGCGGCCGCGTCGTGGCCGTCCACGTCCCCGGCAGGATCTGCTTCCGCGTAGCCCTTGGCTTGTGCATCTTTCAATGCGGCCGCGTAGTCGGCGCCGCTCTCCATTTCGCCGAGGATATAGTTGGTCGTGCCGTTAAGAATCCCCTGGATGCGAGTGACCCCTGCTGCGACCAGCATTTTCATGCCGAGTGCCAGGGCAGGCGTACCGCTCATAACGGTGCCTTCCACGCCGATCTGGCCACCGTGTGATCTGCTTAGCTCCAGCAGTTTCGGAAAATGTAATGCGGCGGGACCCTTGTTGGTGGTGGAGACATTCATTCCCGACTCAAGGGCCTGGACCATGTGGCTCAACGCAGGCTCTCCGGTCGTAAGGTCGGTATACGACAACTCCACTAATACATTGGCATTGCTCAATTTGATGGTGTCGCTGGCATCCCAGCCGTTATTCGGAGCAGAAAATTCTTTTAAGTCACCTTTTTCTGCAACGTGATCCAGCAAGGCTCTTGGATTGAAGCCGTTAGGGTCAGCGATGCTGCCCTTGTATAGATCGCAAATAGCGACGATACGAATATCGACGTCAAATTTCTCACGCAGCAGCGCCGCCTTCGTCGACAAGATTTCCGCCAGTCCCTGGCCTACATTGCCAAAGCCGATCAATGCCAGATTATATTCCACAGTCAGTCTCGCTCAGTGATTTAAAGGTTGAAGCAATAGGTTTTTGCTTCGGTCATTTCGAAAATCGCGTGGGCCACTCCTTCGCGGCCAAGGCCCGAGCCTCGGGTGCCACCAAAAGGCATGGCATCAATTCGATAGTCGCTGCTGTCATTGATCATTACGCCGCCACAATTCAGAGCGTCAGCTACTTTAAAGGCCGTGGTCAGGTTGCTGGTGAAGACACCTGCCTGCAGGCCGTAATCCACGTTGTTGGCCCGGTCAATTGCTTCTTGAATATTCGTGAACGCGTAAAGCGCGACCACCGGGCCAAATACTTCCTCTAGAGAAACACGGCTATCGGCAGTGACGTTGTCGAGAACTGTTGGCTGGTAGTAGCGGTCATTACACTGGCCCCCCGTCAGAACTCGAGCGCCCCGTTCAACTGCATCTCGTACGAAGTCACTGACCTTAGTCGCTGCCGCATCGCTGATCATTGGCCCCATATCGGTAGATTCGTCCAGCTTGTCGCCTACGTTTATGCGTTGAGTGCGTTCAACAAAGCGCTGCTTAAAATCTTCGAAACAATCTTTCTGGATGAATATTCGTTGCACGTGCAGGCAGTTTTGTCCGGCCGCCCAGAAAGCGCCGCTAACGGTGGCTTCGACGGCCAACTCCAAGTTGGCGTCACCCATTACAATGGTGGGACAGTTACTGCCCAGTTCCATGCCGATTTTTTTCAAGCCGGCCTGTGCCAGCACTTCGTACCCGACCTTTGGTCCACCTGTGAAAGACACCATACGGACCCGAGAGTCGGATACCAATTGGTTGCCGATGATGGCGCCAAAGCCAGTGAGCAATTGAAGAACCCCGGCAGGTAATTTCGTAGCCTCAAACAACTCCACCAATTTCTTTGCGGAAAGCGGCGTTGAAGAATGGGGCTTCAGGATCACCACATTGCCTGCAGCAATTGCGGGTCCTATCTTATGGGCCACCAGATTGAGTGGGTCATTGTAAGGTGTGATGGCGACCACCACTCCGACGGGCAGACGTTTAAAGTAACCGAAGCGGTTTTCGGAACCGGGCATCTGGTCGAAAGCGATGGTTTCCCCGCCCAAACGGCGGGCTTCTTCCGAGCTTATTCGCAGGGTTTCGACGCAACGGCTTACTTCCTTGCGGGCTTCGCGAATTGTCTTGATGCCCTCCGTGGCGATGAGCTTAGAAAACTCCTCGTGGCGTCTTGCCAGTTGATCGGCTACTTCGCTCAAAACGCTAATGCGCAGATGGGCCGGCATGTTGCGAGCAATGTCGACCGCTTTGCTGGCTGTGGCCAATACGCGTTCTACATCTTCACTGCTAGCGCTTGGGACTGTTCCGACCAGGGCGTTGTTGCCGGGATCGTAGACCTCAATCACTGCGTCTTCAGACATAAGTGAAGTCATAACCGTCTCCACGCGAAATGATGTGGCCGACGGAAGGCGAGGGGAAGTGCGCGGTCAGAATAAGCGTGTCACTTTCACAGTGCTCATTCAGGAATTTCTTGCGAGTGTTGGTTGAGGCAGCCATATCGAATTCGAATGTTGGCGTCCAGCCAGGCTCTGCGAGCTGTAATGGGGTGTGAATCAGGTCTCCGCACATAATAGCGTGATGCCGGTTGGACTTGAGATGAATTGCAACGTGTCCGGCCGAGTGACCCGGTGTGGACTCAAGCCAGATCTCGTCATCCAGTGCGTAATCCAGATCAACAAGCACCGCTTGCCTGGCTTCCATAATAGGCAATACGTTGTCGATGAAAATCGGATGGTTTTCTTCCTCCATCGCCTTGAATTCATCGCGCGCAAACACGTATCTGGCATTCGGAAAAGTTGGCAGCCAACGGCCGTCGACAAGACTCGTGTTCCATCCACAGTGGTCCGAGTGCAGATGTGTGCAGAACACATAATCTACGTCTTCGGGATTAACACCAGCGGCCGCGAGATTGCGTAACCAGACATCGTTGCTGCGCTGGTGCCACCTGGGTGGTTCCGCATAGGATTTGTTACAACCGACGCAGGTGTCGATAAGAATACAGTGGTGCCGGGTTCGTACCAGGTAGGACTGAACTGGCATGATCATGTTGCCGGTCTGCGGACACAGTGCTTTGGGCTCCAGCCATTTACGATGAGGCTCAACGGCTTCCGCCGTTGCCTCGTCGAAAAATTCGGATGGATGGTAGACTGGAATCTCATGCTCGACGATGCGCGCAATAGCAATATCACCCAGTTGAAGCACGGTCATTGGTGTTCCTTCCGTTGTTGCGCTCTGGTGCCACGGCAGATCCCACGCCGCTCAGCCAGCATAGGGGCTAATGCTACATGATTTCAATCTTCAAAAACGAAAGTTCTATAATGTAAAACAGATATGCGCATTGTAAAAAGCTCTACAGTTATAATCAACATTCCGGTGTATATTGTATAGTCCGTGACGGGTATGCCGTCCGGCAAGTCTATCCAGGGGGTCAGGTCAGAATGGTCGAAGACAACATTATCTCGATCAGCGGCGTCTCGAAGCATTACGGTGCCGTGTGTGCTGTCGATAATGTTGACCTGGAGATTAAACGCGGCGAATTCTTTTCGTTATTAGGACCCTCTGGCTGCGGCAAAACAACGATACTTCGCATGTTGGCGGGATTCGAATCGCCCGACAAGGGCGATATATATATTGATGGTCAACCCATGTCGGCGATCCCCGCCTACCGCCGGCCCGTAAACATGGTGTTCCAGAATTACGCCATTTTTCCGCACCTGGACGTCGGCGGGAATATTGCTTTCGGACTTCGTAAGTCCGGGCTCTCAAAGGACGAGATAAAGGCCAAGGTCGAAGAGATGCTCGATCTGATAAAATTACCGGGCTATGCGGGTCGATCATCGACACAGCTCTCGGGTGGCGAACGACAACGTATCGCGCTGGCCCGGGCGCTGATAAAGCGGCCAAAAGTCCTGCTGCTCGACGAACCGCTGGGAGCGCTTGATAAAAAACTGCGCGAGAAAATGCAACTTGAACTTCGGGCCTTGCAGAAGTCGGTGGGTATCACTTTCGTCTTCGTTACCCACGACCAGGAAGAGGCGCTGACGCTTTCGGACCGCATCGCCGTCATGTCGGACGGGCAGGTGCATCAGGTGGCGTCGCCGATCGGTCTTTACGAGCGACCCAATCTGCGCTTGGTGGCTGATTTTATTGGCAACATGAATTTCTTCGATGGCCGGGTGCTGGAATTGAATAACGGCAAAGTCGTCATCGATGCGGATTCCCTGGGGTCGATCGAGGTCACGCTCGGGAGTGAGGCGCCAAGTATCGGTGACAATATCGTGGTTGCGATTCGTCCTGAAAAACTGCAGCTGCATTTCGAAGCCCCCGCTGAAGGCGCGAATATTGTCCAGGGCAACATGGGTCCGACCGCGTACCTTGGAGACCGTAGTCACTTTCATATCTTTCTTCCGAAGCGCGAACAACCGGTAGCCGTGGCTGTGCAAAATATGCAGCCGTCGCTGCTGCAAACTTCAACCGACCAGGTCGTCTGGCTGAGTTTTTCGCGCGAGTCCGTGGTGCTCTTGAAACCCGATTAACTCCTGACGATCACCACCTCGGAATCCAAGTGACTGGTCCACAGCCACAGAGACAGCAAGGGTTGCTCGTTGGTCTGCATGACATGACGCGCACCTGAACGGTGATAGATGGAATCGCCCGGTTGCACTGCGAACCAGGGTTTCGTATCGACCTTCCAGTCGCCATCGCCGCCGATAATCCAGTAGCTTTCCTCGGCATAGTGAGCGTGCGGTGGATAGTAGGTGTCACGTCCTTGCATGCTCAAACCTGCAAGTACGGTGTCTGATGAGATTGGTCCGTCTTCGCCGATGATAGTGGTAGCGGCGAAATTGGGTAAGAACAAAGCGACATCGGGGCCATCGCCGGGATCCTTTGAGGATGCGCGCCACTCCAGTTGATTGTTCACTGCCAACAGGGCACGAGCGACGTTGTTCGAAATCGACCCTTGCTGCCCCGAACTAAAGCAAGCTTCTTCCAGGTATCTATCAACCACGGGATGGCTCAACGGTTGCGGCTTGTTAAGCGTGCCTTTCCAATCAACATTTTCCAATGTCAATTTTGCAGTATTCGCCAGGTCCCCATTGGAGCGGGCGGCGGCGGCGAAGAGCTCTCTAAATGCATCGATCAAACGGTTCATATTGTCGCGACCCCTACTCAGGATTTCGATACATCCAGGCGTATAGTGCCAACATGGGCTCGTCACCTGGCTTTTTACCTTCCGAGCCACCGAAGGGCCGGCAAATAACGTCACCAGAACGCACTCGCGTCCAGGGCTCGTCTCCAGATTTCCATTCTGGTGATCCCGCAATGACGAGAAAAATGCCCTCAGACTCGTAATTGGTCGGCGGATAGGTGACACCGGGGCCAAGCAACATGACACCGAACGCCATGTCGCTACTGCCAGTGAGTCCCAGCGCGCTCCAGCCGTAGTTGTCCATGAATTCGCTGCCTTTGTTTTCCACGTTGTATCTCGGGTTTTGGGCCCAGGCCAAGGTCGATTCCAGTTCTCGTATTGCGTGTGCGACGCGTGTCGCCGGACCTGCTTCACCAAGATCGAGCAGATGAGAAAGATGGCGACATCCGGGTACCAGGCTGGCTTCAGGTCGTATGGGATCTACCTGAATCTCGCGCATCAGTTTCAGCGCGCGCTGCAACATCGCAGTGTCCGTATTGTTATTGTCAACTTCGACTTCAAAAATCTCGCTTACTGCGTCGACCAGTTTATTCGACCAGCGATTGACGTTTTCTTGGTCCATCATTCACCCCTTGCAAATAGCGTGGCACCGGATTGGGAATATAGTCATTTATGACGTCGCGCGGCCTGTAAAGTTGGCTGAGTCTGTTAATCTCACTTTCGGAAATCTCGAGATCCAGTGCCGCAACGTTTGATTCGAGTTGATCCACTGAGCTTGCGCCGATAATCGGGCAACAGAGTGCGTTGCTGGAGTAAACCCACGCCAATGCCACCTGGGCCATTGACGTGTCGTGCTTCTTTGCTATTGCTTCGACCTCGGCGCAGATTTCAAGGTCCAGTGCGTCGCCGTGGAATGCATTAAACGAAGCATCAGTTTGTGAGCGAACTTTCTTGCTGCCGGACAACCATCCCCTGGCAAGAGGGCTGAAACCGGTAACGGCAATTCCCTGGCCCTGGCAGTAGGGGATCATTTCGCGTTCTTCTTCGCGGTACAGCAAGTTGTACTGGCATTGCATATTCACGAAGGGTGTCCAACCGTTTTTTCGCGCTACGTGGTTCATCTGTTCGAATTGCCACGCAAACATCGTCGACGCTCCCAGGTAGCGCGACTTGCCGGATTTGACGATGTCATGGAGAGCCTCCATCGTTTCTTCGATCGGCGTTTGAGAATCAAATGCGTGAATCACGAAAAGATCGACATAATCGGTACCCATGCGGCGCAAGCTTGCTTCTATGGAAGACAGCAGGTGCTTTCGCGACAGGCCCCGATCATTCGGGTCATCACTCATTGGGTAATAGACCTTGGTCGCCAGCACCAGGCGATCACGCGGCACCAAGGAGGTCAGCGTGGACACGACAACGCGTTCGCTCTCGCCGGTTGAGTACCAGTTTGCTGTGTCAAAAAAATTAATACCAAGATCGATGCAACGATTGAGAAGCGGTTTAGCGTCTGCCTCGTCCAGAACCCAGGGTTTCCAGGCACTGGATCCTATCGTCATCGTGCCGAAACACAGCTTACTGACCTTCAGGCCGGTCCGGCCAAATGAAATGATCTCCATGTTGTTCATCCCCCTTTAATTCAGGCGGGCCAGTTCTGCTTACTGGGAGTCAACCAGAACTCCGCCCATATGGCGTGGCATCGGCTTATGGACGTGATCGTTAATTACGTCGCGCGGCCTGTACATCCGGTCAAGTGATTCGATCTCATTCGGACTGAGTTCGATATCAAGCGCCTTGATATTGTTCTCGACGTGGCCCACCGAATCAGCGCCAATGATGGGATTGCAAATAGCCTCTTTGGAACAAACCCACGCCAATGCAACTTCGGCCATCGTTACGTCGCGATCCTTCGCGATGGCCTGGACCCTGGCGCAGATTTTAAGGTCCAGTGCATCGCCATAGTTTCTCTCAAAGTAAACATCGGTTTTTGACCGGCCGAGTTTGCTTCCTGATAACCAGCCTCGGGCGAGCGGGCTGAAACAGGTAACGGCAATGTCTTCGTCCAGACAATACGGAATCAGTTCACGCTCGTTTTCGCGATACAGCAAGCTGTACTGGCATTGCATATTCACGAATGTCGTCCAGCCATTCTCGCGGGCGACGTGATTCATCTGCGCGAACTGCCACGCGAACATAGTCGATGCGCCTAAATAGCGTGCCTTGCCGGCTTTCACGATGTCGTGAAGTGCTTCCATGGTCTCTTCGATCGGCGTGTCCGGGTCGTAAGCGTGAACCATGAATATATCGACGTAGTCTGTACCGATTCGGCTCAAACTGCCATCCACAGCAGACATCAGGTGCTTTCGGGAAAGGCCCTCATCATTTGGATCGTCGCTCATTGCGTACTTCGCCTTGGTGGTTAATACCAAGTGATCACGTGGAACCATAGACAACAACGCCGATCCGACGACACGCTCTCCTTCGCCGATCGAATACCAGTCCGCCATGTCGAAAAAAGTAAAACCGAGATCGAGGGCACGTTTAAGAATCGGGCGAGATGCTGCCTCGTCCAACGCCCACGGTTTCCATTTGCTTGACCCGAGAGTCATCGTGCCAAAACACAGTTCGCTTACCTTCAGGCCGGTCCGCCCGAACGAAACAGTTTCCATTTTCAATCACCCCCAAAACAATTCGCGCCGGGTGCTTTAGTCACGTCGGCAAAACGTCGGCAAAAATGTTCAGCGTCAACCGCCCATCGCGAAATTCATTTGATAACAGTTCCGGTGCAGTGATCGAAGCACTGTGTGGAATGATTCCCGAATAGAAAACCAGGCGATTAAACCGTGCTGGAATCGTACGGAGAAGTTCGGCAATCTCGTTTGATTCGGTCATGTAACAGGCGGGCTGCCGATAGGTTGGGAAATGCTCCTGCAAGAACGGCAGACTTTCGCCTGGACTCCTGCGTTCTATAGCTTTCGCCCTGCGCACTAACTCGGGGTCCTTCCAGCGATAAAAGCCGGTGCCGCCCAGACTTTCATTCTCGAACAGGTATATGAGTGCGGCGTAACAGGTACGATTGGGAGCTGACGTAGGGTCCGTGTGGCACATTCGTTGTAAATACGACAATTCGCCCGGTTTCACAGTCGCCATCGACAAAAATGTCCACAAACTCATTTTGCCTCTGAGAAACGGAAAATGTTTCGTCATCCTGGAGCGAATGAAGCCGTAGATATCCGTCATCATGTCTCCGTCGACGCGGAAAATCGGGCCGGGATAGTTGCCTCGTTTGGGCATCGAGAAGTCGCCGGCGTGGTCGGCTGCGAATTCGACAAGGTCGTGCGGATGCTGCAGGAAATCGTCAACGATTACACAGTATTGATCTTCCGATATAACTTGCCGCCGAATTTTTGCGTTTGTATTGATTCGAATTCCCTGCGGCGTTGTCATTATCACATCCGGTTGTTGCCAGGGGCTCGATCAAGCAGTGAATGACAGGTCGCGTACGCTTGTGGACGCGTTACGCGGCGCAACCGCGACGTAGCGGGCAATGTTTATCATGCTCGTATTGTGGATACTGGAATCGCCGCCTATTCCGTAATCCGAGTCGTAACTGTAAAGGTGACCGTCGTCGTCTTCCGACCCTGCGCTGCCCTTGTTGCCGGCCAGATTTGGTACGCGAGTCTGGGGCTGGTCCAGATCGTTGATGCTGTTGAACGGATGCCAACTCCCCATTGTTTCAGTGTCGTGTCGGCTCCTCGCTTTGTCGAGATAGTTAGAAGCAGCTTCGAGCCCACCGGCACGGACGATCATCAAAGGATCGTTTTTCAGGTCATCAAATTTCTCATAACCACTTCGACAATTCTTTGCCATCTCAAAGTCCATAATGACGGCATAACGGCGCGGCACGTCAGGAACGCCACGATTGAACTCATCGAATGAGTAAACCGGAATCGTTGTGCCGTCCGGTAGCCTCCCGTCCAATACGTCATGTGCTTCTTTTTCACTGATCTTTCCGGCGAACAAGCCCGTAAAACTCAATTCGCTGAAACGACTTGTGTCGGTGCGAAAAAGTTTTTCGAATCTCTCCGGTGAACCGAATATGCCGCCACCGTGAACCGTTACGACAACATGATTTCCCTTCGGCGTCGTGACCACGTTTTCTTCAGAGTTCGGATTAAACCAGGTATTCCAGATTATATTGTCAAACTGCGCGTTGGCTCGAGCGCGCAACAACGCCGGCATCGACGCCACAAAACCATCCTCGCCCGCGTAGTCATAAGCTTTTCGCAACGCTTCAGGCAGATATGAGTCGAAGAAAATTGCCGCTTCCATTTTTTCCTTGTCCTGTAAAAGGATGAGTTCCTATGCCACGAATGGCAGATGTCGTACGCCGGTTGACACATTTCGCGGTGCGACCGCAACATAGCGGGCCGTATTGATCATGGCGGTGTCTCCGCGCAGACCGAACCCCGAATCTCTCGATATACGGTAATGTGAAAACCAGCTGTCAGCGTCTCCCTGCTGCCGGCCTGCCGGGTCAAGCTTTTCGCTGGCGCCGCCCTGGCAGTCGAACAGGAACTGCACGTATGTCTGGGGCTGATTCGGATTCAAATCGTCATATCGGTGCCAGCTCCCCATTTCCGAAGTACCGTAGTATTCCTTTGCCATGTCGAGATACCTCGCCGCCGCCTCGACTCCGCCAGCCCGAACTATCATCAATGGATCTTCTTTCAGCTCATCGAATGATGCGTATCCACACTTCGATGTTCTCGCCAGCCCGTAGTCCATAACGACGGCATAGCGCCTCGGCAGGTCTGTGTCGTCCCGCTTGAGTTCGTCGAACGAGAAGACCGGAATTTCGGTGCCATCGGGTAACTTGCCTTCCTGCACATCGCGCGCTTCCTCTTCAAGAATCTTCGCACCAAAAAGTCCGGTGAATCCGTCCGGACTCGAACGACTTACATTCGCCAGGTACAACCTCCTGAATCTCTCCGGTGTAGCGAAGATCCCGCCCCCATGAACGATGACGGCGACGTGATTTCCTTGCGGTGTAGTAGCGACGCTTTCCTCGGAGGTCGACGTAAAGAACCAGGTGTTCCAGATTTCATTATCGAAGTCTGCGCTCACCCGGGCGTGCAGCAGTTGCGGCATTGACGCCACGAATCCGTCTTCTCCTGCGTACTCGAGAGCCCGCCGCAACGCGTCAGGCAAGTGCGTTTCGAAGATGATCGCCGCTTCCATTTCGATGTTGCTCATTCAGGTTTCCTCACTCATTGATTGCGGGCGGTCACGATAGGTTGGTAATAGTCGCTGGATTCTGGCGCGTGCCAGGTTACGTCGTCGAAGCCGGCTGTTTCGATAGCGGTCATCAACTCGTCACGCAGTAATGCCCTGAGTTCAGTCTCGAAATGCTTCACTTCATAATTGCCATCAGTTTCCTTGATCAGGAATTGGCTGTTTTTATAGCTAGCGCCGTCGCTAGCCCAGTCCCATAACTGGAATACAATGCGGCGACCATCCGGTCTGTCGTGAATGTGCTCGTTGTTGAAGCGAGGCTTGTCAACGATTAGAGCGTCATAGTCGCGGAAACTTATTAGCAACAATCCGTCAGGATTAAGCCTGGATTTCATACTGGACAATGCAGAGGCCAGGTCTTCGTCTTTCAGGCAATGGGCGATCGAGTTGTCGCAAGAAAGGACGACGTCGAATGTATCCGAGACTGTGTCGCCCAACATGCGAAAGTCGGCGACGCCGAACGTCATGGTTACGCCAAGGTTCAGTGCCTCCTGTCTTGCACAGTCGATCGATACCGTGCTCAAGTCGGTTGCGTGTACTTCGTGACCCTGCAGTGCAAGACCGATCGCCTGGGTGCCGATTCCGCAGGAGCAATCGAGAAGCGCATAGGGGCCTGCGCGTCCCACCTGACGTTCGAGGAATGCGTCAAGCGAAGCGCCTTCCTTGCGCATTGTCGATACCCAGTCCCAACCCATGTTGTCGCGGTACTCCGGACTCAAGCGGTCGTAGAAATCTGTCACGGGTGCAGCCATGTCGCCACCTCCTAGTTCAGGCCAGCCTGGGCTTCGAACCAAAGCTGGTAAAGCTTTGATTCCTTCGCCGGTGGCGTTGCGCCTGTGAACAGGCCGCGCTTGAAAAAATTGGCGGGATCATCGATTCCCAGTCCTTTGATCTTCTCCGGGTCGAGCAGGTCAACTGTTTTGGCGTTGGCGTGCCCATACTGGTATTGATCGAATAATGCCACGCCGCTTTGCGGGTCGAGCATGGCGTTAATGTAATCGTAGGCTTGATCTTCAGACCCCTGGCCATTGGCGCTGAGCGAAAGTCCGCACATCCACGTCATTAACGGTGGCACCACAACGATGGGAATGCCTTGTTGTTTCCACCTTATCGAGGCACTGCCGAACACGTAGGAAATGCTGACATCGCCGGCAACCCAGGCTTGTTCGAGTTGTGTGCCGTCGGACCAGACAAAGCGGGCGTTTTCGAGCATTTTCCTGAAGATTTCGGGCGCCGCTTCCATCTCGGCGTCAGTTGGATCCAGTGGGTCTGCCCAGTTGCCAATTACGCCGGCAATTATATGATTGACACTGAGCGACGATGTGAGGGC
>SMVB01039251.1_pt1 | contig 21148 bp, 17 predicted proteins | sample 2456461 | NCBI WGS metagenome assembly SMVB01 (sample SAMN11095934, study PRJNA526329) | marine sediment metagenome | biome: Marine sediment; feature: Surficial sediment; material: Deep marine sediment; isolation source: Hadal surficial sediment | place: Pacific Ocean | collected 2014-05 | depth...
CTCCTGGAAGCCGGCATGGAGCGTGTCGTAAGCCTTGCGCCGGTCCGCCTTGGTTTTGAAGCGGGCATCGACGATCCATTCGGGGTGGCCGGCGGTGCGGCACAGGCCCTCCCAGAACTTGGGCGGCGAGGACAGGTGCACCACGAAAGGTTTGCCGTCGCCGGCGACGAAGGCGTAGACCTGGGCCGTCTCGGTACGGGTCTTGCGCCGGGGCACCTCGCCTTCCTCGAAGTAACGCGCCGCGTTCTCGCCGAGGAAGGCCAGGGTGGCCGACAGCAACGAGGTCTCCACCCGCTGGCCCTTGCCGGTGGCATGGCGCGCCATGAGCGCCCCCAGCACGCCGTAGGCGGCCATGATCCCGGTCAGGTGGTCGGACAGTGAAACCCCCATGGGCTGGGGATTTTCCAGGTCGGTCAGCACCGACAGCAGCCCCCCCATGGCTTGGCCCACGGTGTCGTAGCCGGGCCTCTGGGCATAGGGCCCGGTGCGCCCGAAACCGGTGATGGAGCAGTAAATCAGGCGGGGATTGGCGGCCGACAGCACCTCCCAGCCGAGGCCGAGACGCTCCATGGTGCCGGGGCGGTAATTCTCGATCAGCACATCGGCGTCTTCGGCCAGCGCCAGCGCCGCTTCGCGCCCCTGGTCGGTCTTCAGGTCGAGGATCACGCTCATCTTGTTGCGGTTGACCGAACCGAAGGTCGCCGAATACTCCGCCGCGCCCCAGCCGCGGAAGGGGTCGCCGGTCTTAGGGGCCTCGATCTTGATCACCTCGGCGCCGAGATCGCCCAGCAGCATCCCGGCGTAGGGGCCCGACACGTAACTCGCTAATTCCAAGATGGTGATGCCTGCAAGCGCCCCGGCCACGGCGGTCTCCCTCATGGGTTTGTCTTATGGCGGCGTCTTGGCGGACGCCTTGGGGCCAGACTATCCTCAGGCGCCGGCCCAGGCAACCGGGCGGGGCCAGGGTGGCCCGGTTGCCTTGCCGGGCCGGGGCCAGGCGCGTACCCTTTGCCGACGAATCGTTCCATCACGGCCCAGCCCGGGGAGGATGCCATGGGAGCCATCGACGCCGACGCCCATGTGATCGAATGCGAAGCCACCTTCGATTATATCGACGCCGCTCACCGCGGCCTCAAGCCCCGGGTCATGGTGGACAAGGACCGCGGACGATTGCGCCAGGGCAACGCCGGCAACCTGCAAAAGGAATACTGGGTGGTGGATGGGCGCATCCATACCAAGGAACTCAATCTGGACATCAATATCTCCAAGGGGTCGCGGGAATTGACCGATGTCCAGGCCCGGCTCGATCACATGGACACCCTCGATATCGACGTCCAGGTGATTTACCCGACGCTATTCCTGCGCGCCTGGACCCGGGACCCGCTGACCGATGCGGTGATCTCGAATTCCTATAACCGCTGGATGGCCGATGTCTGGAAACAGGCGCCCGACCGCTTGCGCTGGGTGGTGATCCCGCCGCTCTTGTCCATGGACAAGGTGGCGGGCGAGCTTGAATTCGCCAAGGAGAACGGCGCCGTCGGCGTGTTCGTGCGCGGGCTCGAGGACGACCGGCGCCTGGACAACCCCTATTTCTTCCCGCTGTTCGACGCCGCCCAGGCGCTCGGCCTGCCGATCTGTTTCCACGCCGGCAACGGCAGCTTCGCGGTGCGCGATATCTATGCCTCCGAGGCCGGCATCGGCCGCTCCCGCGCGCCGGTGATCGTCGCCTGCGAATCGCTGCTGCTGGCCAAGCTGCCCGAACGCTTCCCGGGCCTGCGCTGGGGCTTCCTCGAGGTCAGCTCCCAATGGGTGCCCTATGTGCTGAACGACGTCATGCTGCGCAAGCGGCGCAAGGGCGAGGCCATGTCCGAGACGCTGTTCGCCGACAACAACATTTTCGTCGCCTGCCAGGTGACCGACGACCTCGATTTCACGGTGCCCTACGCGGGGGAGGACCAGGTCGTCATCGGCACCGATTACGGCCATTCGGACAATTCCACCGAGATCGAGGCCATGCGCAAGCTTAAAGGCGAGGGCAAACTGGCCCCCGGGGTGGTGGACAAGATCCTGTCCACCAACGCGCGCGTCTTCTACGGGCTTTAGCCAACGCCCGCCGGGCCGGGTTGGCCCGGGGATTGGCCCGCCGCCGCCGTCCCCGCCCCATGGGGCGGGCTTTGCACGCTTTTCGAATTCGAAGTATCATGGGGCCAATGGTGCATCCATGGCGATGTGAAGGCACCGCGCCCGGTGGCGGCCTGGCGGTGGCCGCGCCGGAAAGAGAAGCCGGAAAGAGAAGAAAGGGACCAAGCCCCATGGGAGCCATCGACGCCGACGCCCACGTGGTCGAATGCGAAAAGACCTTCGAGTATCTCGACCCCGAATACCACCACTACAAGCCCCGGGTGATGGTGCAGAAATCCGACGACGCGGTGGTGCTCGACAACGAGGGCCTGGCCCAGCGGGAATATTGGGTGATCGATGGCCGCTTGCAGCCCAAGGAGGCCAATGTTGGCCACAACACGTCCAAGGAATCCCGTGAGATGGCCGACATCGACGGGCGGCTCCAACACATGGATGAGCTGGGCATCGATATTCAGGTTCTCTACCCGACCCTGTTCCTGCGGCCGATCACCACGGACCCGACGGCGGAATTGGCGTTTTGCCGGGCCTATAACCGCTGGCTGGTGGATATCTGGAAGGCCGCGCCCGAGCGCCTGCGCTGGGTGGCGATGCCGCCGCTCTATTCCATGGACAAGGTCGAAGACGAATTACGCTTCGCCAAGGCCAACGGCGCCTGCGGCGTGTTCATGCGCGGCCTTGAATGCGACCGCCGCCTGGACAATCCCTATTTCTTCCCGCTCTACCAAATGGCCCAGGATTTGGACCTCGCCATCGCCCTGCACGCCGGCAACAACAGCTTTCAGTTGAACGACGTCTACGGCGCCGAAGGCGGCTTCGCGCGCGGCAAGCTGCCGGCGGTTTCGGCCTTCCATACCCTCCTCATGAAGGATATCCCGGCACGCTTCCCGAAGCTGCGCTGGGGCTTCATCGAGGTCAGCTCCCAGTGGCTTCCCTATGTCATCAACGACCTCAGCCTTCGCTTCAAGCGCCGGGGCAAGCGACTTTCCGACACCGTGCTGGCCGACAATAATTTCTACGTCGCCTGCCAGGTGACCGACGATCTGGATCACGTGCTGGCTTTCGCGGGCGAGGATCAACTGGTGGTCGGCACCGATTACGGCCACGCCGATACCTCGTCGGAGATCGAGGCCCTGCGCAGGCTCAAGGATGACGGCAAGATCCCGGCGGCGGTGGCCGACAAGATACTCGACGCCAACGCCCGCGCGCTTTACGGGCTTTGACACTGTAGGCGCGTGCGTGCCGCGGCGCCCGGCGATTAATAAAACCGGCCGTCCGGTGATAAATTAGACCGGCCGTCCGGCGATAAATTAGAGAGGAGAAATCAATGGGAGCCATCGACGCCGACGCCCACGTTGTCGAATGCGAAAAGACCTTCGATTACATCGACCCCGAATTCCATGACTTGAGGCCCCGGGTCATGGTGCAGAAATCCGATGATGTGGTGGAGATGGACAATGCGGGGGTGGCCGCGCAGAGGGAATACTGGGTGATTGACGGCCGCCTGCAGCCCAAGGAAGGCAATATCGGCCACGAAACCACCAAGGAATCGCGCGAGATGGCGAACGTGAATGTCCGCTTGGCGCATATGGACGAGCTCGATATCGACATCCAGGTGCTGTACCCGACGGTGTTTCTGCGCGCCTGGACCCAGGACCCGACCGCCGAGTTCGCCCTCTGCAAGTCTTACAACCGCTGGCTCGCCGAGATATGGAGCCAGGCGCCCGACCGCCTCAAATGGGTGGTGATGCCGCCGCTTCTTTCCATGGCCCGGGCCATGGAAGAACTGGACTTCGCCAAGGCGAACGGCGCCGTGGGCGTCTTCCTGCGGGGGCTGGAATGCGAACGGCGGCTGGATAATCCTTACTTCTTCCCGCTTTATGAAAAGGCCCAGGAGCTGGACATGCCGATTTGTTTCCACTCGGGCAACAACAGCTTCCGGGTGCGCGATATCTATGCCACCGAAAGCGGATTCGGGCGCTCGAAACTGCCCGTGATCGCGGCCTTTCATTCGCTCCTGATGAACGATATCCCGGCCAAGTTCCCCAACCTGCGCTGGGGCTTCGTCGAGGTCAGCGCCCAGTGGATTCCCTATGCTCTCAACGACTTGGGGCTCCGCTTCAAGCGCAAGGGCAGGCGTCTGTCCGACACCGTTCTCGCCGACAACAATTTCTACGTCGCCTGCCAGGCGACCGACGAACTCGACTATATCGTGCCTTATGCCGGTGAAGATCAGTTGGTTGTCGGCACCGATTACGGCCATGCCGATACGGCGTCGGAAATTCAGGCCCTGCGCATGGTGAGGGAGGACGGCAAGGTGTCGGCGGCGGTCGCCGACAAGATACTCAACGCCAACGCCCGCGCGCTCTACGGGCTTTAGGCCGGGTCCCCGGTTGCCGGCGGGGGGCGCTATGGGTAATAAGCGCCATCGCGGTAGGCCACGTCGCCGGAAATGAAGGTCTCTCCGCGCCCGCGCCGGACCGCCCATTGGCCGTCGGCGGTGATGCGCGTGTCGGGGTGTTTGTCCGGTGCCATCACGGCGCCGACACGAAGCAACACCAGCGGTTCCTCAGCGATGGTCTCGAACCAGTAATAACTGCCGGCGGGCAAAAAAATGCCGTCGTTGCGGGCCAGTTCCCTTTGTTCGCCGCGCGGCCCGTGGAAGCGGGCGCGCCCGTCCAGCACGATGAAGGAATGATCCTGGTAAGGGTGCGCGTGAAGCTTGTTCTCGCCCCCCTTGGCGTAGACCTTGATCTTGAGCCACAGGTGTTCGCCCACCGCCAGCGGTGTTTCGGTGTTGCCGGCATCGAGAAGCTGGGCGGCCATGGTGAAGAACTTGGGCTTGACGGCGTCTTCCCCGTCCCAGGGCGCGGGCGCCGGCGATTTCTGAGGTGTTTCAGGCATGACGCGTTTTCCTCCGCTCAGGGTGCTAAGTTCGCTCGCCCGGCCGGCCGGGGCCGGCCCCGGGGCACGATCAGCGCATCGACGATGCGCACGCCTTGACCCTTGGGCAGAACCATAACCGGATTGAGGTCGATCTCGGCGATTTCCTGGCCCTGCGCCCAGGCGAAGCGCGACAGCCTGACCATGACATCCACCAGCGCCGCCCGGTCGGCGGTTGGCGCGCCCCGGGCGCCCCGGAGCAATCGGTCGGCCTTGAGGCCGCGGATCATGGCGCGGGCCTGGCGGGCGTCGACGGGGGCCAGCGCAAGGGCGGTATCGTCGGCGATCTCGGCCAGGGTGCCGCCGGCGCCCACCATCAGCAATGGACCGAACTGTGGATCGTATACCGTGCCGAGGATCATCTCGACGCCGCCGGTGACCATCCCCTGGATCATGTAGCCTTGGATCCGGCGATCGGGGGCCGCCTGGGCGACGGCTTCGTCAATGGCGGCACAAGCGCGGCGCACCCCCGCGGCGCTGGTGATCCCGAGAGCCACGGCGCCCGCTTCGGTCTTGTGGGCCAGTCCGCCGGCGACCGCCTTGACCGCCACCGGGAAGCCCAAGCGCCCGGCCGCCCGCGCCGCCGCCGCCGCGGTTTCCACATATTCCCAGGGCGCGAAGGGGAGGCCCTGGCCTTCCAGAATCGCCGTGCTTTCGGGCTCCGTGAGCGGCCTTCCGCTGGCAAGATCGAGGTCGGGCGGCGGCAAGGACCGGCGCCGCCGGGGCATCGGCGGCCGGGCGCGCCGCCGGTGGGCCCCGTGGTCGATCAGTTGGCGCAGCGCCGCCAGGCCGTCGTCGAGGGTGGCCGCCACCATAGGGCCGCCCGGGCCCGGCGCCTGGGCCGGATGCCAAGTCATTTCCGAGACCATCACCACCGGCGTCTTCATGGTGGGCGCCACGGCATGGAACTGGCGGTGAAGAACGCGGTGCGAAGCCGATATCTCGCGCTGCACCACCAGGACCAAGGCGATGGCGTCGATGGCCGGGTCCCTGTCCAGCACCCGAAGACAGCGCGTCAGGTTGTCGCCGGCGACAAGCCTCGGCGCGCCGACCACGTCCATGGGATTGGCGAAGCGGCGGGAGACGCCAAGAATCTTCCCCAGGGCGTCGCTGGTGGCCGGCGCCAGCTTGGGCAACCGCAGCCCGGCCTTGCGGGCGAGGTCGCCGGCCAGCACCGCTGCCCCGCCCGAGACCGACAAGATGAACACGCGATCGCCGCCGGGCGGTTTGGCCTTGGAAAAAAGGTTGGCGCTCTCGATCATGGCGTCGATGGTGTCCACCTGGGCGATGGCGCTCTCGCGGAACACGGCGTCGAACGCGGCCTCGGGGCTGGCCAGGGCGCCGGTATGGGCCACGGCGGCGGCGCGGCCGGCATCGGTGCGCCCGAGCTTGAGCACCACCACCGGCTTTTTGGCCGCCGCCCGGGCCAGGGCGTCGCGGTAGGCGCGGCCGTCGCGGACGCCTTCGATGATGTTGACGATGACGGCAGTGTCGGGATCGTCGGCCAGCCAGGCAATGTAATCGGCGCTGGTGACCACCGCTTCGTTGCCGCTGGAAATCAGGTAGTTGAAGCCGAGGCCCCGGTTGATGCCGAGCTCCAAGGTGGCGTTGATCAGACCGCCCGATTGCGACACCACCGACACTCCGCCCTTGACCAGGTCCTTGGGCAGGTTGGTGAAGGCGGTGGCCAAGCGATGGTGCAAGCCGACGATGCCCATGCAATTGGGGCCGCTGATGGCCATGCCGTGCGCCGCGGCGAGGTGTTGGAGCCGCCTTTGGCGGGCGCGGCCCGCCGAGCTGTTGTGATCGGCGAAGCCGTCGGCCACCACCACCGCCGAAGGCACGCCGCGGGCCGCGGCCGCCTCTAGGGGCCCGAACAGGGCGGCGTGGGGCACCGCTAGGGCGACACAGTCGGGCGGCTCCGGCAGGGCGGCGATATCCGGCCAGCAGCGCACGCCGCCGACCGTCCGGTATTTGGGATTGACCGGCCAGACCGGCCCGGCGAAGCCGCTGGCGACCATGTTGCGGTAGATTCGCCCGCCCACATTGCCCCGGTCCGACGCGCCCACCACCGCCACCGAGCGCGGTTTGAGGAGGGCACCGAGCGCCGCCCGGTCGATTTGCCGGGCAATTTCCCGGTCCATGGCTCGGCGCCCTTGGCGGGGTCAGCCCGCGGCCCGGGCGAGCGTGCTTTCGGGCCGCGGCGTGACGCCGCAGCCGGGCCCTTGGGGGAGCCGCAGGAGCCCGTCTTCCAGCTCGATCCCCTCGAACGGGTCGTCCAGCAGGCGGTCGAATTCGGCCAATTCGCAGGCATACCAGATGCCCGGCAGGGTCGCCGCCATATGCATGGCATGGGCGGCGAGCAGACGCGGGCCCACATGGGCGCCCATGCGGTATCGGATGCCGCCGGCCTCGCAGATCCGCGCCGCCGCCACCGTGTTGCGCAACCCGCCGAGCTTGGTGATCTTGAGGCTGATGGCGTCCACTGCCCGTTCGCGCACCAGGGCCGCCACCTGGGCCAGCGAACCCGCCGCCTCGTCGGCCTCCACGGTCACCGGAACCGAATCCGTGACCAGCTTGAGGCCGCGCAGATCATCGGCGGCGACCGGCTGCTCGGCCAAATCGATGCCGAATTCGGCCATGGCGGTGATCGCCCGGATCGCCTCCTTGGGCGCGTACGATTGGTTGGCGTCGATGGTGAGGCCGGCATCGGGGCCCACCTCTTCGCGGACGGCGGCGACCCGGGCGATGTCTTCTTCGACGTCGCCATGGACCTTGATCTTGAAATGGTTGAAGCCTTTGTCCATGAGCGCGCGCGCGCCGGCGGCCATGTCGGCGGGGCTTTTGATGGGGAGGATGCGCAGGCTTACGAATTCGTCGCGCACGGCGCCACCGAAAAGCTCGCAAAGGGGGATGTCGAGCCGCCGGGCCAAGAGGTCGTGCAGGGCGCAGTCGATCGCCGCCTTGGCCTGGTTGTTGCCGACCACCTGGCGGTCGAGCTCCCAAAGCAGTTCGGCGATGCGCCGGGAATCGCGGCCCATGAGGGTTTCCCTGAAGTTATCCAGGTTGGCCTTGACCGCTTCCACCGGGGCGCCGTAATGGGGCATGGACGAGCCGTAGCCATACCCCGTGGTGCCGTCTTCGGCGGTGATCGATACCGCCCATCCCTGGGACAAGGGGTTGGCGGCAAGGGCGAAGCGCCACTCGGGGTCGTCCTTGGCGAGATTGCAAGGTTCGATGCGAATTTCGGCGATTTTCATGGTGTTCTCCCTGATCGGCCCGTTAGCACATCTTTTCCGGGCTTTATAATTGCTTTTAAGGTATTGGATGCAACATCTTTCGATTTCCTGGGCGAACCGGCAGACTGGCCCGGGGATTGCCGAGTCCACTGCCACCACCGCGCCCCGTGCGGCGCCTGAGAGACTTTCATGAGACTGCGTTTCTTGCTGATTTCCTTCGCGCTTGTGGCCAGCGTCGGCGCCGCCTTGGGTTTGGCCGTCCTGTCCTTGCCGAGCCGCGAAGACGTCACCCGGCAGATGAGTTTCGATCAAAAGGTTCGGAACTATCTGATTTCGAATCCCGAGATCTTCGCCGAAGCGGCCCAGGTCCTGCAAAAACGCTCGGACCGGAACCAGGTGGGCCAGCGGATGCGCTCGCTCGCGTCCCTGAAACGGCTCATTCGGTCGCCCCGCGGATTGCCCGTCATGGGCAATCCCGAGGCCGATGTCACGGTGGTGGAATTCATGGATTACCGCTGCCCCTTTTGCAAGCGGTCGATGAACGTATTGCTCCAGTTGATCAGCGACGATCCTAATTTGCGCCTGGTGTTAAAGGAATTTCCCATCCTCGGGCCGCAATCGGTCTATGCGTCGCGGGTGGCGATCGCGGCCCGTGAACAAGGCAAGTATCTCGAACTGCACCTTGCCCTGATGTCCCACCGCGGGAAATTCGACAAACAATCAGTGTTGGATTTGGCCCGCGGGGTCGGCCTCGACATCGATCGATTGCTTGCGGATATGCAAAAGCCGGCGGTTCAGGCCATGATCAAGGAAGTCCGCTTTCTTGCCGACCGGCTGGCCATTACCGGAACCCCCGCCTTCATCATCGGCGACGAGGTGGTGCCGGGCTATGTCGACCTTGTCACCCTGAAGACCCTGGTCCTCGATGCGCGCCGGAAATGTGCGACCTGTTAGGCAACAACCTCATGGGACTCCACGGCTAGGGCACTTTCCGGCCAAATGGTTCAATTGGCCCGGACAGTGCCCCCGGTGCCTCATTGCCTGGCATCCGCGCCTTGGTCACGGCGCCGCCGGCGAACCCGCGGGACCGTGGTTTCGCGGCGTGGCGGCGACCGTTAACCGCGCCGAAACCAAAGTATGAGAAACCATTTGAACTGCGACGGGGCAAGAGAAGACCGGCGAGAACTAATGACATTGGTTCCATGACCAAGACACCACCAGACCCCGAATTCCGCCATCCGCCCGGAGATGGGGACCAAGATATCCACCAGCGGGTCGCCGGGACCAACGTCAACGCGGAAACGATGTTGGCGACGGACTATCTCAACCACTTCAACGAAGTGGTGATGCTGTTCGAGATGATGCCCGATATGCCCGACTGCTTGGACGAGCTTAAGGCTTGGCGGCCGAAAACCTACCAGGAGCATTTCCAAGATTCGGTATTTTCCGACCGTGAACTGGCCATCGAAGCCTATGACCACGCGCCCATAAAATACCGGGCGCCGTTCGAGACCATCATCGGCTGCCTGGTCAACGACCTTCAAGACGCCATCGCAGAGGTCGAGGCCGCCATAAACGGCGGTGGGGTCAAGGGCCGGATTTCGGCGGTGGTGGATGCGGCCTTGCCGAGCATCCGGTCGCATCTGGACATGGCGGGTGCGATTATCAATGGCGTGGTGGTGACCATGGATCAATCGGAAATCGACAAAATCCTGGAATCTTAAGGCCTGGGGTCAACCCTTGGCCCCCGCCGGCGCCGGGCTATGGGTGGCGCCGTGGTTTAGGGCATTTGGCCGGATGATGCCCTAGCCGCCCCGGGCGGTGGCGACAGCGGTCCGGAAACGTTCGATGATCTGATCCTGGAGATCGGTTTCCAGGTAGGGGTGCATGGGCAGGCTCAGCACCGTCCGCGCCAGCATTTCGGATACCGGCAGGCCGCCATGGGCCCTGGGGTAGCCGGTATAGGGCGCATGATGGTGCAAGGCGGTGTGATAGTAGATTGCGGTGGGGATGCGGTCCCTTTCCAGCGCCTCGCGGACCTGGTCGCGTTCGGCCCGCTTTAGGCGCACCGTGTATTGGGCCCAGGCCGATGTGCGGTCGGGCGCGATGGTGGGGACATCGACCAAGTCGCCGAGCCCTTCGGCGTAACGCGCGGCGATGCGATTGCGTTTTTTCAGCTCGTCGCCGAGAATCGCAAGCTTTTCCAGCAGGACCGCCGCCTGTATGGTATCCAGCCGGCCGTTCATGCCGATTCGCACATGGGTCATGCGGTCGTCGCCCTGGCCGTGCTGCCGGCGCGAAGCCACCTCGGTGGCGATTTCCTCCGAATCGGTGAAGATGGCGCCGCCGTCGCCGTAACAGCCGAGCGGCTTGGAGGGGAAGAAGCTGGTGGTGGTGAGCTTGGTCAGTTGCCCCACATTCCTGCCCTGCAGGCTTGCCCCAAAACTTTGGGCGGCATCGGCCATCAGCCACAGATCGTGGGCGGTCGCGATCTTTTGCAGGGCCGGATAATCGGCGGGCTGCCCGAACAGGTCGATGACGATGGCACCGCGCGGGGTGAGTCCGTGCTCCTCGGCCATCTGGATACCGCGCACCAGGCTATCGGGATCCATATTGAAGGTGTCTTCCACCACATCCACGAGAACCGGGATGCAGCCCAGGCGGGCGATCACTTCGGCGGGTGATACGAAAGTAAAGGCCGGCACGAACACCGCATCCCGGTATTTCGCACCGAGCGCCGACAACCCGAGCGATAGCGCCGTTGTCCCGGAGGCGCAGGAAATCGCATATCGGGCGCCGCACCACGCACTGAGTTGGTCCTCCAGTTCATCGATCTCCGGTCCCGCGACAAAGCGGCCATGATCGAGCACCCGGGCGATGGCGTCTTCGATGCCTTGGCCGAGCCGCTTTCGTTGGGCTTGCAAATCAATGAACGGAATATGCCGATCGTCGGCCGGGGCGGTGGACAGGACGTTGGCCGTAGCCGTTAGGCCGGGTCTGAGAGGGGTCACGTTATCGAGAGTATTGCGAGCCATAAAAAACGCCTTTTGGTCATGGTCATTTTGATTCAGCCGCGACGCGGCTTTGCCGGTACATCCTGACGTACCGCGATTGGCTTTGAGTTTCAGGTACTTCCCCGAAGTCTTTACCCCAGCAAAATCATGTCTCTAAGTTGTCATGGGCGGTTCTGTCAAGAACTACCAAGTCTCCGGAATCCAAAGATTCCTGCGCCGCGCCGAGCACGCGAACCACGCGGAGCGCCTCGGGAGCGCTGCTGGGGGGCGGTGGGCCACCGCCGACGGCATCCAGAAACGCCTGGATTTCAAGGCGCAGAGGCTCTTCCGGCTGCAGCGGCCGGGTCTCCGTGACGGGGGCCGCGGCGCCCGGGCCAGAGAAGCCCAATCCCGGCCTGATGATGGAAACTTTTTCCTCCCAGCCCCGGCTGTCTTCGAATATTCCAAAGGCCTCGGTGCCGGCAATTGTAAACTGATGCAGCTTCACGGGGTGAAGGGCGGAGAGGGCGATATCCGCGCTGGGGCCGTCGGCGAAGGTGAGAGCCAAGTTGACCTGCTGGGGCGGGGCGTCGGCCAAGGGCGCGGCGGCCTGGGCCCGAACCGTCGTCGGCAGGCGTCCGGTAATTGCCAGGATCATGGAAATGTCATGGGGGGCAAGATCCCAAAGAGCGTGGCGGGGGGCGCCGCGCAACATATGCAACCGCTTCGATGCGATGTGGCGGATCTCACCCAACGCCCCGCTTCGGGCCATGGCGCGCAACTCGAGAAAGCCCGAGTGATAGAGAAGGATGTGCCCGGTCATGAGGACGCGCCCCTTGTCCCGGGCAAGGGCCGAAAGCGCGGCCCCGTCGCCGACGCTCATGGCCAGGGGTTTTTCCACCAGCACGTGCTTGCCGGCGGCAAGCGCCCGGGTGGCGATGTCGGCATGAGTGGCGTCGGGGGTGGCGATGACGATGCCGGCGATGGCGGCGTCGGCCAGGATGTCGTCCGGGCCGCGGGCGGGAGCATTCCCCAACTCGGCGGCGTCCGCGGCGGCAACCGGATTGTGGTCATGCACCGCGCGCAACGCGCCCAACGCCGCCAGCGTGCGCACTAGGTTACGCCCCCATGCGCCGCAGCCGATGACCGCGATCCCGGGAGGCACCTGCCCTAATTCCGCCATGGGACGTTCGAACGCGCGGGTTATTTGCCGAACAAACCCCTGATCCCATCGGTTACGCTCTTGACGGTGCCGGCGGCGCCCTTGGTGAGCTCCTCGGCCTGCTTTTTGATGCCATCGAGACTGATGACCGACGCCGCCTTGGTGACGGACCCGGTGATCTCGTCCATCACTTTCGCCACCGCCTCGCCCAAGCTGGCGCCCTTGCCATCCTTGGAATCCTTGCCGATGTCCTTGAGGTGGATATCGGGAACGGGAACGGGAATCGTCTTGCCGCCCAGTATCCCGGCGGAAATCGCGACTTTGATATTGCGGATATAGAGGTTGTCGATAACCACCTTGGGGCCGCCGCCGTCCTTGGCGGCCTTCCCTTCACCGCTGCTCCCGCCCGAGGCCCGGGCCACGTTCTTCTGAATGGTCTGGAGGTTGGATCCGCCGCGCCCCAGTTCATAGATGATATCGGGCGCATCGATGATGATTTCCTTGATGTGGATGGTCTCCCCGGTGAGGGAACCGAGATCCACCGTCACCTTGACCACCCTGATCTTGAAAGCGTGGCTGGTCTTGAATCCCTTGGGATTGCCGACGAAGAAATCATTTATGCTGATTTCCCCGGCAAACAGGGAGGCGTCCACGCCCCCCAGGGAGACCTCGGTCTTGGTGAACTTGGGACCGTGGGATTCCACCCCGGCCTTGACCATGGAACTGTAGTTCATCGAGAAAGTGATAAATACCGCGACGATGACCGCGACGACGGCGAGCACGGCAAAGCCGATAATTTTTTTGATATTCATGGCGAACCGCCCTTTTCGTCCAATGAGGTGCCAACATCTGCGCGGCCTTAAACTAGAGTACTATCCGGCCAAATGAAACCATTTGGCCGGATAGGGCACGAGCTTCGTCCTAAGCGGGAGGCGCGGCGCCGGGGGGTGTCAAAAGGTCGCGCTTCCCCGATCATGCCTTAGCAGTTTATCCTCACCTATCGATAACTGGCGTGGTTCATTGGGGGCCCATGAAACTGAGTCTTCAGGTCCGATATTCGTTGGCCGTGGTTTGTATCCTGGCTGCCATAGTGGGATTCATGGGCATCGCCCATCTCTATGGTTTCCGTTCCTTGATCAGCGCCTCGACCCTGGCCACCGCCAAGACCGTGAGCGACGCCCTCTATAAGGAGGAAAGGAAACAAAGCGAGGATCTGGCCGGGTTTCTGGCGCGCATCCTGGTGGATCCGGTATCCCGTTCGCGGGCCCAGGCGATCGATGGCCTGATCATTGCGGCCCTTGCCCAGCCGGGCATGGTTTACGTGGTGGTCCATGATGCCCAGGGGCGGGTCATCGGCGGCGCCGGCGCCGGGTCGAAGCCCGTCCCCAAATGGGCCGCCAGGGCCGGTGCGGGGCTGCGGGAGAAAGCCGGCGGACTGCCCCTGGCGCAAATCGCACAAGCGCTTTCCACCGGCAAAATCGTCTCCCAGGTCGATGGCTTGGCCCTCCTTATCACGGCGCCCATCATCGGTTCGCGGCGGCCGCTCGGCACCGTCACTCTCGGCACCTCGCTACAGGCCACGAAGACCGATGTGGCCAAGTTCGGCGGCTACATGGATGCCGTCGCGGCGGCGAGCTTTCAGTTTTTCTCCATGATCTATGTCGGTATCGCCGTGATGATCGTCGTCATCGGGCTGGGCATCGGCATTATCATGGTGCGGGACATGGCGCGCCCTTTCCAGGCCCTCGGCCACTATATGCGGCGGATCGGCACGGGCAAATACGACGAGCCACCGCCCTTCGAGCGCAGCGATGAACTGGGCGATCTCGCCCGGGAACTGGGCCGCATGGCACAGAATTTGAAAAAAGTGGCGCAGATCTCGAGACTGGCCATCCTTGGCGAATTGGCCGTGGGTGTCGCCCATGAGCTGAATCAGCCGCTCAACACCATCCGGCTCGCCGCCGACAATGTTCTCTTGTCCCGGCGATCCGAGGGGAGTGATTCCGATTTCGCCGAAAGCAAGCTCAGGCTGATATCGGAACAAGCCGCCAATATGGGCGATCTGATCCAGCGCATGTGCGTGGTCGGCCGGGCCGAAGGGGGCCGGACGAAAATAGACGCGCGGGAATCGGTGCGTGATGCGGTTTCCCTGCTTGCCAACCGTTGCGAGGACGAAGGCATCGAGATGAGCATCGATCTGCCCGATGACGTCGCCCTCGTTCTCGGCCGGCGCAACGAACTGGCCCAGGTCCTGATCAACCTGATCGTCAACGCGCGGGATGCCGTCCTCGAGGCGGCGCTTGCCAGGGGCGGCCCATCGGATGCCGGTGGCGGCCATATTTGGATCCGTATGGAAACACGTCCCCAGGAGGTCATCATCGAGGTTGCCGACAACGGCGGCGGCATCGGCCCGGACCTGGTGGAGCGAATCTTCGACCCCTTCTTCACCACCAAGGAAGCGACCAAGGGCACCGGCCTCGGGCTTTCCATCAGCCTCGGCATCGTCCACGCCATGGGCGGCCGGCTCGGCACCGCCAACAAGGGCGGGGGCGCGGTCTTTACGGTGCAACTGCCGAGGGCCGATGGCGCCGCGTGATGGCCGCCACGGGTGAGCCAGGGAACCCGCGCATGGGGGGCGATTAACGAAGTGGTAATGCCAGATTTGTAATTTGGCGGCGGGTCTGTGAAGATGCGGCTGGTTCCACCGCGGCAAACCCAGGCTATGGCCGATGAAGAAGACGCCACCCAACGACCGAGATGAAACCACCGGAAAGGGCAAGGTCCTGGTGGTCGATGACGATGGTCTGCAACGTGGGGAAATCGTCGATTTCCTGACCCGCCAAGGTCTCGACGTGTCGGTGGCGGACAACGGCTTTGCCGCATTCCACGAAATCAAGAGTTCCCGACCCCGGGTGGTGATCATGGATATGAAGATGCCTGGGCTCGATGGCCTTCACGTGTCCCGGCTGGTGAAAAATCTGGAGCATCCGCCGCGGATCATCCTGGTGTCCGGATACCCGGAATACATTTATCGGGCCCATACCGAGGATGCCGAGATTTTCGCGGTGCTGGAGAAGCCCGTCCCCCTCGCGGCATTGGTGCGTTTCGTCAATGACGCACTGAAACAACCCGACGACTGACCCAACGCCGGTGGGGAATCGCCCCACGCCGGTTAGGACCCCACGCCGGTTAGCAATCGTATTCGACCAGCGTCGCCAGCGGGACGCCGATGCGTTCTCGCCCGCCGAGAAAGGTCAGTTCGATGATGCAGGCCGCCCCGACCACGTCGGCCCCCTGGCGCCCGATCAGCGCGATGGCGGCGGCCAGGGTGCCGCCGGTGGCGAGAAGGTCGTCGAGCACCACGACGCGGTCGCCGGGCTTGACCGCGCCGTCTTGAATCTCCATGGCGTCGCTGCCGTATTCCAGGGCGTATTCGTGGCAAACGGTGGCGCCGGGCAGCTTGCCGCGCTTGCGGACCATGATGAAGCCGATGCCGAGATGCAGCGCCAGTGGCGCCGCCACCAGGAAGCCGCGGGATTCGATGCCGGCCAACAGCTGGGGCCTCCAGGGCGCGATGGCATCGGCCAACCGTTCGATGGTGGTCTGCCAGGCCTCGGCATGGGCGAGCAATGTGGCGATGTCGTAAAACAGGATGCCGGGTTCGGGGAAATCGGGCACTTCGCCAATATGTTGCTTGAGATCCATGGGCTCTGGTCCTGGCCGTGGCGGAGTCGGAAGCGATCCTAGCGCGGGCCGTGCCGATGGCGCAATCGGGCGGTTTGGGGGAGATTTTCAATCAATCTTATTTCCTGTTAGACTGCGGCAGGAAATAATGGGTAGAACCAAAAAGAATCAACGGGGGCGTTCCGTCATGAAGCGAAGCATCGTCATTGCCTTATCTGTCCTTACCCTGGGCCTTCTTGGTTGCGAGGAAGGGGGCAAGCAAACGTTCATCACCATCGGCACCGGCGGCGTCACCGGAGTTTATTACCCCACCGGCGGCGCCATCTGTCGTCTCGTCAACAAGACCAAAGAGACCCACGGGGTGCGCTGCACCGTCGAAAGCACCGGCGGTTCGGTCTACAACATCAACACCATCCGCGCCGGCGAATTGGACATGGGGATCGTCCAGTCCGACTGGCAATATCACGCCTATAACGGCACGTCGAAATTCGCCGACAAGGGACCTTTCAAGGAATTGAGGTCGGTTTTTTCCGTCCATCCCGAGGCCTTTACCGTCGTCGCGCGGCGGGATTCCGGGATCAAGGTGCTTGGGGATCTCAAGGGTAAGCGCGTCAATATCGGCAATCCGGGGTCCGGCCAGCGGGCCACCATGGAGGTGGTGATGGCCGCGTTGGGCTGGACCGCCAAGAGCTTTGCCTTGGCGTCGGAGCTCAAGCCCTCCGAGCAGTCCCAAGCGCTTTGCGACAACAAGGTCGATGCCATCGTCTACGTGGTGGGGCATCCCAACGGATCGATCCAGGAAGCGACCACGACATGCGATACCCTGATCGTGGCGGTCGACGGCCCGGCCATCGACAAGCTCGTCGCCGGGGCGCCCTATTACGCCAAGGCCACCATCCCGGCCGGCATGTACAGGGGCAATCCCAAGGACATCGCCACTTTCGGCGTCAAGGCGACTTTCGTGAGCTCGACCAACACCCCCGCCGACACGGTCTACCAAGTGGTCAAGGGGGTGTTCGACAATTTTGCCGAATTTAAGAAGCTCCATCCCGCATTCGCCCATCTCGATCCCAAGCGCTTGGTGAAGGATGGCAACTCCGCGCCCCTCCATGAGGGGGCGGCCCGTTATTTCAAGGAAAAGGGCATGATGTAGCCTAGCCTTGACGAAGGCAGGCGCTCTTCCGGCGCTGGTATGACATCGCCCTCTCGAGGTTCGGTGGAGGAAGTTGTCCGCACCGCCGATACCGGCGCGCGCGCGCCGGGCGGGGGGGCGGCGCGGCTTTTATTCGCGACGGCGCTGATCTGGTCCCTGTTCCAGCTTTGGTACGCCTCGCCCTTGCCCTTCGCCTGGGGCGTCCTCAATTTGAACTTTTCCGAGGCCCGTTCCCTTCATCTGGCGTTTGCCCTGTTTTTGGCTTTCGCCGCGTTTCCCGCGGCGCGGTCCTCGCCCCAGGACCGGGTGCCCGCCAGCGATTGGGCGCTGGGCCTTATCGCCGCCTCGGCGGCCGGCTATATCCTGGTGTCCCAGGAGGCGCTAGCGGAGCGGCCGGGCGCCCCCATCGCCGTTGACATCGCCGCCGGCGTGGTGGGGATGGTGATGCTGTTGGAGGCGGCGCGGCGCGCCCTCGGCCTGCCCCTGGTGATCGTCGCCGCGGTGTTCCTGTTTTACGGGTTCGCGGGCCCCTGGATGCCCGACGTCATCGCCCACAAGGGCGCGTCGCTGGCCAAGACCATGTCCCATCAGTGGCTGACCAGCGAGGGCGTGTTCGGCGTCGCCCTCGGGGTGTCGAGCAATTTCGTGTTTCTCTTCGTCTTGTTCGGGGCCTTGCTGGACCGCGCCGGCGCCGGCGCGTGGTTCATCCGGGTGTCCTACGCCGCCCTTGGACATTTACGCGGCGGGCCCGCCAAGGCGGCGGTGGTGTCTTCGGGCCTTACCGGCCTGATTTCCGGGTCTTCCATCGCCAACGTGGTGACCACCGGCACCTTCACTATTCCGCTGATGAAACGGGTCGGATTTTCCGGCGAGAAAGCCGGCGCCGTGGAGGTGGCGGCGTCGGTCAACGGCCAGATCATGCCTCCGGTGATGGGGGCGGCGGCCTTCCTGATGGTGGAATATGTCGGCATCCCCTATATCGAGGTGATCAAACACGCTTTCCTGCCGGCGGTGATTTCCTACGCGGCGCTGCTTTATATCGTCCATCTGGAGGCCCTGAAGATGGGTCTCCAGGGGCTTCCGCGTCCGCCTGGCAGGCGGCCGCGGGACCGCCTGATCGGCTATGGACTGACGGCCTCGGGGTTGATTGGCTTCGCCGGCGCCGTTTACTGGGGCCTGGCTTGGTTCAAGGCGGCGCTGGGGCCTTGGGCGCTGTGGGCGGCGGTGGCGCTTTTGGCGCTGTCCTATATCGGACTTCTGCGCCTCGCCGCCGGCTATCCCGCCGCCGAGGACGGTGACGACATGTTGACCGAGCTGCCCCCTTTGGCGCCGACGGTGAAAAGTGGGCTCCATTTTCTGATCCCGGTGGTGGTGCTGGTCTGGTGCCTGATGATCGAGCGGCTCTCGCCGGGCCTCAGCGCTTTCTGGGCGATCATCTCCTTGGTCGGGATCCTTTTGACCCAGCGGCCCTTGCTTTTTCTGTTGCGGCCCGCGGAACCCGGCGCCGGCGGCCTGGAAGCGTCGTTCCGGCGAGGCTTCGGGGATCTCTTGGCGGGGTTGGTGTCCGGGGCCCGCAATATGGTGGGAATCGCCATCGCCACCGCCGCCGCCGGCATCGTCGTCGGCACCGTCACCCTCACCGGGCTCGGTCTGGTGATGACCGAATTCGTGGAATTGATATCCGGCGGCAATCTCATGGTGATGCTGGTGTTCACCGCCATAATCTCCTTGATTCTCGGCATGGGGTTGCCGACCACCGCCAACTACATCGTCGTCGCCACCCTGATGGCGCCGGTGGTGGTGGCCCTTGCCGCGCAAGGCGGGCTGATGGTGCCGCTGATCGCGGTGCATCTATTCGTGTTCTATTTCGGGCTCATGGCCGATGTCACGCCGCCGGTGGGGTTGGCGACCTTCGCCGCGGCGGCAATTTCGGGCGCCGATCCCATCCGCACCGGGGTCCAGGCCTTCTTCTACTCGGCGCGGACCATCGCCCTTCCATTCATCTTTCTGTTCAATACCCAGCTGTTGCTGATCGGCATCGACAACGCCTTCCACCTGTTTATCACCATCGCCGGCGCCTTGATCGCCATGCTGGTTTTTGCCGCCGCGACCATGGGATGGTTCCTCGTCCGCAGCCGAATTTGGGAAACCGCGGCTCTTTTGTTGGTCGCCTTCATCCTGTTCCGGCCCGGGTATTTCTGGGACATGGCGTTTCCCCCCTTCGAATCCCGTCCGGCCACGGCGATCGAGAAAGTTGCCGCCTCCCTGCCTGCGGGGGAGTTTCTCAGGCTGATGGTGATGGGGGAAAAGGTGACCGGGGAAAAGGTGACGCGCGCCGTGGTGCTGCCGATGGGCAAGTCCGGGCCGGCGCGGCGGCGCTTGCAAAGCGCGGGCCTGCGATTGAACGTTGCCGGCGGTGACGTTCGCCTTGCCGCGGTCGCCTTCGGCAGCGCCGCGGAGAAAGCCGGGCTTAAGGCCGGGTGGCGGGTGGTCTCGGTCGCCGTCGCCGCCGACCGCCCGGCCAAGGAGTGGGCGATCATTCCAGCGTTGCTACTGCTTGGCGGGATCGGTGCCTTGCAGCGCCGCCGGCAGGCTCCGGGCGGTTGAGGGAGGACATCCATGTACAAAACCATTCTCGTCCCCATCGATCTCGATCAACAGAGTTCTTGGGACAAAGCGCTTCCCATTGCCGTGGAATACAGCCAGATTTTCGGCGCCCGCCTCCACGCGGCGACGGTGTTGCCGGTCTTCGGGACGGGGGTGGTGGGCAGTTATTTCCCGCCGGATTTCGAGGAACGGGCGAGTGCCGAGGCCCAGGAAAAGCTCACCGAACTGGTGCGCGAGAAAGTGCCCTCCGGTCTCGAGGTGGCCTGCCATGTGGCCCAAGGCACGGTGTATGAAGAGATCCTCCGCCTGGCCGGCGAGATCGACGTCGATCTTATCGTCATGGCCTCTCACCGGCCCGAATTGAAGGATTACCTGATCGGACCCAATGCCGCCCGGGTGGTGCGCCACGCCGATGTCTCGGTGCTGGTGGTGCGCGGCTGACCTTGGGGTTACCCAGTACGTTGCCGGTTGCTCGGCCGCGCGCCGGGGGGCGATGGAAAAAGGGGGCGGAACAAAGTTCCGCCCCCAGTTCACTCAGGACCTCACGAGGGACAATCCCGGCCCCGGGCCGTCACTTGACCCGGTATTCAACGGGAAGGAAGAACATGTGGTCCTGGGTCTCGCCCACCGCGGCATGGCATTCGGCGCAGAATTTCATCCGTGCCGCGCCTTTGCCGTTGGTCACGCCGAAGATGGAGCCATCGGGCATGATCATGGTGTAACGCCAATCACCCGACGCCTTGGAGAAGCCCGGGGCCATCTTCTCCATGATGAAAAGCGGGCCGACGCCGAGGACGCCGGTCTTGGAAACCGAGAAGCTGTCCTTTGCCAGCACCGCGCCTTTCGGCATTTTTCCGGCATTTTCAAAGCCGGCGTATTTGCGCGCCGCTTCGTTGGCGTAATTGTTGACCAACCGCCCGCCATGGGTGGCGGAGGGATAGGCCACGCGGCTGTACCGGCGCCACTTGGCACTGGCCATTGCCGCGGAATTGCCAGACTTGCGGTAGGCACGCTGGAGATCCGGGAGAATGCAATCGTAGGCCTTGGCGGCTTCGGCCGAGGTCAAATTCACCGATCCGCCGGCGCCGCAAGGATTGCAGGGATTGCAGGGATTGCCCGCCGCGCAGGGGTTCTTGGCCGCGCAGGGGTTCTTGGCCGCGCACGGTCCGCACTTGGCCTTGGCCGCGCACGGTCCGCACTTGGCCTTGGCCGCGCAGGGGTTCTTGGC
>SMVB01126125.1_pt1 | contig 21146 bp, 21 predicted proteins | sample 2456461 | NCBI WGS metagenome assembly SMVB01 (sample SAMN11095934, study PRJNA526329) | marine sediment metagenome | biome: Marine sediment; feature: Surficial sediment; material: Deep marine sediment; isolation source: Hadal surficial sediment | place: Pacific Ocean | collected 2014-05 | depth...
GCGCTGGATCGGATGGAGCTGGTGGCACGTGAGTCTCAGCACTTGATGCATGATCACGAGGCCACGACGGAGACGCCGGCCGCGAAGCCGGCCGGTCAAGAATCACGAACCCCTGAGATCGATCTCGACGCGCTGCCGGAACCGGAGGACTTTGGCAACCAACGCGATCCGTCGGAGTGCACGCGCTCGTAATGGCCTTGGCTGGCTGCGTGTGTCGTGCGACATGAGCCGGCACGTTACTTTTTGCGCGACACGTTGCAAAGGGACCCCCGTAATCCCTACACTACGGCGTCTCTTTCACCCAACAACCCGGAGGTTTCCAAGGTTCTCACTCGTATTGAACCGATGTCGCTCGCAAAAGTCTACGCGGTACTCGGTGCACTCTATGGCCTGCTTGTGGGCCTTCCGATGGCCTGTATGATGTCCATGATGGGCAGCGCAATTTCGCAATATGGGGGCAATGGTGGCGGAATGGGTGGAGTTGGCCTCGCCGCGATCATCATTTACCCGATTATGGGCACCATCGGCGGCTTCATCACTGGTTTCGTCTACAATCTGGTTGCCGGATGGGTCGGTGGCATTGAGATGGAGTTCGACGGGATGGACGGCGGCGACATCTTGTAGTGATTACGTGAGAATGAGTTTGTTGCTCACGTAGTCGCGCCGCCACACGACGACCCTGCGCCCGCCGTGCAGCCGTAGCAGTGGCGGGCGGTTTCTATGCGGCGGGCTTGCCACGCGGCGAGGCCGAAGTCGCGGACGTGCGGACGTTCCGTGCCGGGGATGCTCGCCTCGATGTCGAGCATCTGGTTGAAGTCGCAGTCGAACAGGCGGCCGTCCCAGCTCACGGAGATGGTGTTGCGGCACATCAATCCATCAATCGTGGCCGGGTTGAAGGCGTTGACGAGCCGCTCCATGTAGGCTTCCATCTGCCCTTTTTCGAGCAGCCACTCCAGGTAGCGCGAGATGGGCATGTTGTTGATTGCGAACAGCCGGTCGAACGTGATGCTGTGGTTGCGGTAGAGTTCGCGCTTCCACTCCTCCTCCAGCGACGCCTGATTGCCCGCAAGGAAGGCGCCCACCGGATTGGTGACGAGCGTCAGGATTTTGTTCGGGTCTCCCTGCCCGTAGCCCACCTCGTTAAGGTGTTTTAAGGCGGTTATCGATTTGTCGTACGTTCCGTCTCCGCGCTGGGCGTCCGTGCCCATTTTGCGATAGTGCGGGAGTGAGCAGGCTACCTCCACACCGCGTTCGGCCAGCCACTCGGGTAGATGGCTGTAGCGGTTGGTCACGAGGATCGTCAGGTTGCACCGGTCGATGACGTGGAGGCCGCGTGCTACACATTCGTCAACGAGATACGCGAAATGAGGGTTGAGCTCCGGCGCCCCGCCCGTCAAATCGACCGTGTGGGCGCCACTCCGATCGATGGCACGGAGGCAGGCCTCCACCGTCTCGCGGTCCATGTTCTCCTCCACCCGATCCGGCCCGGCATCCACGTGGCAGTGGCGGCACGTCATGTTGCACAGCTTGCCCACGTTGATCTGGAAGATCTCCAGCGTCGCCGGAGCCAATCCTCCTGCCCATCCCGACGCAGCCAGATCGGTTTCAAACATCCCCGTGCCCGTTGGCCCTCCGCCGATCTCCACATCATCTAGCGTGCGAAGCTGAACGCCCGGTTCCACAAGGGGCACGTGCCGTGCGTGCAGGCTCGTGGTGGGCCGAGGGCCGTCGGGGACAGTGATGACGGGGAGTTCGGTCATTACGTATTTCGTTTTTTCGTCTTGCGTAGTAGACTTGGGTATACGCTCTACGCACTAGCATCACATCAACTGTGCTTTCGCGTGGTCCATCATCTGGATGCCGTGTACCAGCGAGGCGCCCCCACGCACGGCGCATGCCACGTGGACAGCCTCCGTCATTTGTTCGAGGTCAGCCCCTTTTGAGAGGGCGTCCGAGGTATACGAGTCGATGCAGTACGGACACTGAATGGCGTGCGAAACGGCCAGGCCGATCAACGATTTTTCGCGAGCGGTCAAGGCGCCATCCTCAAAGACCTTCCCGTAGTAACTGAAAAACGCATCGGCCAGGGGTTGGCTGCCTTCGGCGATCTCACCGAACCGGGGGAGGTGTTCGGGCTTGTAGTACGTATCCACAATGGGGTGGGCTTTTGGTAGGCGGATTTTAGGTGCTAAAGTCCGAAGGTAGACGTGAGCCGTCGTGCTGCCAACCGTCAGGATTCGTCAGAAAAGTTGTTTTTGCCTCTCGTTCGCCGATAGATTGCGCCATTGCGCCGGAGCGATGCATCACGCGCCCATCACGCAGTTGCAGGCTCCTGCATCTCACCCAGCATACCTAACCTGGATGGAAGATCTTCCGATCTTCGATATTCCCTGGCTAATCGCCGGCCTGCTGGCGCTAGCAGTTCTATTGCTCGGACTTGCGCTGTACGGATGGAGGCGCCGCAGGAAGATTTCCTCCGAGGCAAAGAGGACAGAGTCGTACCAGATGACACCGGAGGAGGAGATGAAAACGCTGGGTATCGTGGCGGTGCGCCAAATAGAGGAACAGCCTGTCTCGCCTGTGCCGAGGCGCGACGACCCGGAAGATGACCTGGTCCACCTTCCGTTCCGGTCTGAACCGCCCAAGCTCGATCAGCACGCCGCCGGCATCGTCGATGACCTTGTGGAGGAAGACCGCCGTGTAGAAGGCGCAGGGGGCGTTCCAAGGTTTTCACTTAAACGCGCAGTAGCGCCGGTCGGCAATGCGGAACGAGTTGCGGTTGGCCGTCATCCGGGCACGTACCTCGATCACGGCTCCCCGTTGTGGCCACCGTCAGATCCGGAGGCCAGCCCTGACGCCGTGGCATTTCTATTGGAGTCGCTTTGGGCTGCCATGCACGCGCAGAGTGTGGCCCTGCTGCGTTTCGACGAACAGACTTCTTCGTACAGTGTGGATGCCCTCGTTAGCGAGCGTGTCACCCGTCAAATCAGCCTGTTTCCGGCGGGCGGTAACGTACTGAATCTCGTCCCTGATGACGCATCCATTTCCATCCTCGAACCGGGTGCCTTCAGCGCGCTCCGCTACCACGCCAACCCGATGATCTCGGTTGGGCACGCCGCAGCCATTGCTGTTCATGGCCTGCGCGAGCGGGTGCTGCTCGTTGCGGATGTAGAGCCGGGCGCAGAGAAGTTCTCCAGGCAAAGCCTTGATCGCTTCGGGGGCTACGCGGATATGCTCGCCAAACTTCTTCCCAAAGCTGCCCTTGAAAAACACATCGAGGATGTCCAGGCTAAAGCTGATCCGGAGCACACACCGTCAACGTTGGAAGAGCCCATCGTCGGTACGCTGGCTGATCACCCGGAAGACGTTTCGGATGTAATTCCAACACCTGTTGAGGCGGAAAGCTCTGCAAAAAGCACTTTAGAGAGCGCTGTGGGAAGCGTTACAGAGGGCGTGGGGCAGGCGCACAACTTCGTATTCGATGTCGAGGCAGCGGCTGAAGAGCCCGCGCCGGACATTAAGATGCCGACCTTCGACCCTCCCGATGGCCGCAATGGTACGCTTCGCCCGCGCAATGAAATCATTGCCGAGGAGATGGCAGCAGCCCGGCAGGTTCAAGAGCCCTTGGCCCTGGCTCTCGTTGTGCCCCGCGATGCCGTGGAGGTTGCCGCCAAGGGATCGCGCGCCATCGCGGAAGCAGAGCAGAGGCTTCTGAAGCGGTTGCAGGGTGTGGCCGGGAGTTCCCGAGTGGAGCCGTTTGGCGAGCTTGTTGTTGGGGTGTTTTGCAAAGCAGGTCCGGCTTTCGTGGAAGCCTGGGTGGAGCGTGTGGAGCACAGCGGCCCGGACGTGCAAATTGGCGTGGCGCTCCTGCGTGCGCGGCACCGCACGCCCGAGGCGTTCCGCGCCGATGCCGAGACGGCGCTCCGCGAAGCCTACGAGCGGAAGGAAGACTGCGTGATTGTTGAATAAGGTGCGGGTGATTTCTTGTGCCGGTCTGCACCTCACCCCAAGGCCTTTGTCTCCATTGTGCTCGATTGCGATGGTGTGGGCGATGCGCCCGACGCGGCTGCATACGGAGATGAAGGCAGCGATACGCTTGGCCGCCTATTCTGGACCAGGCACGTCATGCGGTTGAGATTCACCCGCCGATGACTCGTTCAGCTTTCTGCGCACTTTTCGTACGGTAGAGACCGCCCCGAAAACGATGAGTACGACAATCATCCCGTAAACCCACCACGGAATGCCTCGCCCGGCGACGAGCAGGTAGAGGTAGGCTGAGATGAAGAAAAAGCCGGTCAGGAATGCCGGAAGCGTGGCAGGTTGTTTCCGGCGCAGATTGCGGATCGTCCAGCCGAGGCTGACCGTGAAGAACGGAATCGCCCCGACGTAGATCGCGCCGAAAACGAGCGGGTTTACGCCGTACTGTGCACCAAGGCTGAGGAACCATTCGCGAAGGGCATCCCACATGAAGCAATCAGGTTGAAGAGAGACGGTCTGCAACGCGCAAAACAGTGCAGCGTTGTCACACGACGATCACGCGGGATGCATTGTACCTTCCGCTCACCACCAAACGCTTACCGCATGACCGGCATACCGGAAGACTTTTTCGACCGAGAATCACTCGACCGGCTCCTCGGTATCGAGTACGAGGAGATCGGGGCGGATCGCATTGTGGCAACCATGCCTGTAACGCCGCGCGTGCATCAGCCACACGGATATCTTCACGGGGGGGCGAGCGTGGTATTGGCGGAGTCGGTGGCCTCGGTGGGTGCGCACATTTCGTCTCCGCCTGAGAAGATCGCTTTTGGGCTGGAAATCAACGCCAACCACATTCGGCCCAAAAAAGAAGGGATGCTCCGGGCGACCGGAACGCCCCTGCACAAGGGGCGGACGACCCAAGTATGGGAAGTCCGCATTGAAGACGAGGATCAGCGGCTGGTTTGCATCTCGCGCTGCACGATTGCGCTGGTGGATGCGGATACGGAGTAAGCGCACATCACAACGAATGCCTCCGTATCCTTCAGCCCTCATCCTTCAACGCTCACACTTCAGAACATGCTTCTTGGCAAAGTCATCGGTACTGTCTGGGCCACGCGCAAGGACGAGCAACTCGTAGGGATGAAGTTTCTCATCGTGTGCGAGGTGGACCTGGCCGGTGAGCCGCAGGAAAACTTCGTCGTGGCGGTGGACAGCGTGGGTGCCGGAGAAGGGGAGACCGTGCTTGTCGCCCTGGGCTCCTCCGGCCGCCAGACGCAGTTGACGAAGGACAAGCCCGTCGACGCGGTGATCATGGCCATTGTGGATCGGCTGGATGTGAAGGAGGACGCGGTGCCTATAGAAACGGGAAATCAGGGCTGACTTATTACGTGTTGCTTATTACGTAAAAAGGGCTACGCAACAACCTTACGCAATACGAACTACGCGCTAGAAACCATGAACCTGGGCCGCGTCATCGGGAGCATTTGGGCCACGCAGAAGGATCCCTCGATAGAGGGCAAGCGGATGCTGCTTGTGCAGCCGCTGTTCGCTGATGGGAAACCTGTGGGCCGCCCGATAGCCTCCCTCGATACGTGCGACGCCGGGCCGGGCGATCACGTGATGTACGTAACCAGCGCCGAGGCCGCCATCCCGTTCCGTTCATCCCAGGAGCTTACGGCCTCGGATGCTACCATCGTCGGTGTAGTGGATGAGGTGGACATCCCCGACATTACGTCCTGAGAAATATTACGTCTGAGAAAAAGAGGAACCCCGCATTCTACAGAAATTGTAGAATACGGGGCCACTTTTTTGCCCAGGTGGTTCGTTGGCCGTCCTTTTATTCGTCGTCGTTCTGTGTGGGCGGAGCGAACTCGTTTAATATCGCCTGCCGACGCTCGCGTATTTGCTCCCGGAAAGCACGTTCCTCTTCTTCCAGAGGACGCATGCGCTCTCGGAGCGCCTCACGTTGCTGTTGCGAGAGCGAGCGGAGACGATGGTGCTGCACTCGCCCCGCTTGCCTACGACCGTTACGGAGTTGGCGGGCCTGCCTGCCATGAGTGTGGGCACGGCGTCCTTGCCGCATGGCCTGCCGGCCGTTGTGCATGGCTCGTCGTTGATGCCCTCGCGCCTGCCACTGGTGGCTTTGGGTTCTATTCATACGCTCACGCTCACCCGTCCTCGAGCGGCCGCGCTCGGTACGAGGTGAAGGAGCTTCCGTGCGGGGCGAAGGGGCTTCCGCTTCCTGCGCCGAAGCAATGGGAGCAGCGGTTGCCAGCAACAGACCAAGTAGTCCGAAAAAGAGTGTGTGTTTCATGGTATCGCGGGGTTGAGTTGTTTTCCTGCACTCAACGGCGCCGGCCGCTCTACAGTTGTGTCGAAAACGTAGCGATCCCTCTCCTTTTCAGCTGCATGCGTTCCAGACTCCTAATGCAGCACATACTCCAGCGCGATGAACCCGCCGATCAGCAAAACGACGAACGCGATGGTGAGCCAGCCGAGGTATTTGTCGATGAAGGCCTTGATGGGCTCGCCAAAGAGATAGAAGAGGGTGGCTAAGAGGAAGAACCGAAGCCCTCGACTGATAACCGACGCCACAAAGAACGTCACCAGATTCAGCTGGACGATCCCCGCTGATACCGTAAATATTTTGTAGGGTAGAGGAGTAAAGCCTCCCACGAAAATCGCCCAGAACCCTAATTCGCGGTACTTGGTTGCGACGGCCTCGAAGTTGGCTTCCGTGAAGCCCGGGATGTTGTCGAAGAAGAATGTGGCGAGGCCGCTGTAGGCCTGCACGCCGGTCCCGGTGGCCTCGTACCACAACCAGTACCCAACGGCGTAGCCACCGAACGCACCCAACACCGACCCGGCTGTACACACGGCGGCAAACCAGTAGGAGCGCTTTGACACGCTTACGCAGAGCGCAATGAGCAGCACGTCAACCGGAATTGGGAAAAAGATGGACTCGATGAACGCCAGCCCGAACAGAATGCCAACGGCGAAACGTTTCTCTGCTAGGCCCTCCACCCAGTCCATTAGCGCATGCAGCCAACCAAGGACGCCGGAATAGGAGCGGGTGGGTGAGACGAGGGGTGTTTCGGGCATACGTCGGGTATTCGATTAGGAGATTTTAGATTGAAGATTGGGAGGTTGAAGATTTCTCTAGAATGGAGGGCTGGAGGTCATCAACTGCTCGTCCACTGTCTATTGAGATGGTTCAACGCATCCTGAAACATCCAACATATCCCGAAACATCATGGCAACATTCACGCGCTTCGAAGACATCGAGGCCTGGTAAACCGGCAGAGAGCTTACGAAGCAGATATACTCCGTATCAAGAGAGCACACTTTCTCACGAGATTTTGCTCTTCGCGACCAGATTCGGCGCGCGGCCATTTCTATCACGTCCAATATCGCCGAAGGCTTCGAACGGCAGACGACGCGCGAGTTTATCCGCTTTCTCTATATCGCAAAGGGCTCATCGGGGGAAGTACGCTCGCAACTGTATTGTGCGCTGGACGAAGGATACCTCACACAAGAGGTATTCGACGCGCTGTTTGAAACAGTCTCCTGTATCAGTCGACAGATTGCCGGCTTCATTGAGTACCTCCGGCGCTACGATGCCGCAAGAACAAGGGACTGAGTCGCAGTTCGCAATCTTCAATCTTCAAATCCGAAATCTGCCAATCACTAACTTCCAACCAACGGCACAAACCGGAACTCATCAAAGGCCTCTTCCTCGTAGGTGTCGTGGCCGGTTCGGGTGATGCGCAGCATGGTTTGTCCGTTGTGCCCGCCAACAGGAATAACGAGCCGGGCGTCCGACTTACCCTCCACCGGTTCCCGGAGTTGCTCAAGGAGAGCCTGCGGCACTTCAATCCCACCCGCCGTAACCAGGATGGCATCGAACGGCCCAACGGCGGACCATCCCTTCGTTCCATCCCCCAGTCGTGTGAGAACACGATAGCCAAGTCCGTCGAGAATCGCGTTCGTGCGTAGCAACAGAGCCTCGTGGCGTTCGATGGAGTACACGCGGGCGCCCAGCTCCGCAAGGACGGCAGCCTGGTAGCCGCTTCCGGTCCCTATCTCCAGCACTTTCTCGCGTGGTTGCGGGTCGATGAGCGAGGTCTGGTAGGCGACCGTGAAAGGCTGGGAAATCGTCTGGTTCAACATGAGCGGCAGGGCGTGATCCTCGTACGCTCTGCCGTGAAGCCCGCTTTCCAGAAACATGTGCCGCGGCACCGTTCCGATGGCGCGCAGCACCCGCTCGTTCGTAATGCCTTTCTCACGAATGAGTTCAACCAACTGCGCACGCGCGCGCTTGAACCGCTGGGGCCTGGAGATGCGGGGGTGGACGTGGAATCCAAAGGGATCTGACAGCCAGAAATTACTCGACCGCCACTGAGTCTGGTGCGAAAGCCGCGTTCAAACGGGCCTCCACGTCGCCGATGGAGAGGTTGTAGTCGAGCTGGCCGCGCTCGGCGACCGAGATGGCCCCGGTTTCCTCGCTGGTGACAATCACGAAGGCGTCGGTGCGCTCGGTGAGGCCGATGGCAGCGCGGTGGCGAAGGCCGAGGTGGCCCAGAATTCGCCGCTCCTCACTGACGGGGAAGATGCATCGGGCTGCCTCGATTTTCTGGCCCTGGATGATCACCCCACCGTCGTGCAGGGGTGAGTTGGGGAAGAAGATGCTTGTGAGCAGGTCGCGCTCCACATCGGCGTGGATGCGCGTGCCGCTCTCGATGTAACTCCGGAGGCCCGTGGAGCGGGCGAACGCGATCAGCGAGCCGATGCGGTGTTCGCTCATCTCGGCAATGGCCCCGGTAACTTCGGATGTAATGTGCGCGCGCGGCGAGGTTCGGACAAGGCGGCGAACAAGCGGATTACTTCCAAGAAGGAACAGCAGCCGCCGGATCTCGGGGGCGAAGAGGATGATGACGGATATGACAAACACCTCACTGACCGCGCCAAACAGTGCCTGGAGCGTGTTGAGGCCAGCAAATCGAACGATTACGTCGAGGCCGTAGAGCGCCAGGAGCACGAGCGCCACCTGCACGGCGAGTGTGCCCCGGATGAGGCGGTAGACCTGGTACACGAGGAACGCCACGATGGCGATGTCGAGCAGGTCGAGCCACCCAAGGTCAACGAAGCCAATACGGATGGCGAAGAGGCTCACTTGGCCGCCTCCCGGAGCGCAACGCCCTCCGCTGCGGAAAGAACCTTGAGGAGATCCACGGTGGGCCGCACGTCGTGCGTCCGCACAATCGAGGCGCCCTTCATCACCGCAAGCGCCGTCAGGCCCAGCGAGCCAAACAACCGCTCGCCAACGGGTGCGGGAACCTCTTCAGAACCCAGCACCGCGCCAACGGTGCTTTTTCTGGAGATCCCAACCAACACCGGCCACCCCAGCGCCACGAACCGCTCGAGCCTGGCAATGAGTTTCAGATTGCCCTCCACCGATTTCCCAAATCCGAAGCCTGGGTCAACTACAACGTGCTGCACACCGGCATTTCGGGCTGCCCGGACGGACTCAGCCAGACTCGAGGCTACTTCATCGACTACGTCCTCATAAACCTGCGCGTGCGGCATATCGCCAGGTTTGCCGAGGGCGTGCATGACTACCAGCGGCGCCCCGTAATCGGCTGCCGCGCGGGCCGTACCAATGCCGTGGCGCAGGCCCGTCACATCGTTTATGATGTGCGCTCCGGCCCGCAGCGCAGCCCGCGCCACCTCGCCCTTGTACGTGTCGATAGACAGGATGGCGTGAGGAAAGCGCCGCGAGATGGCTTCGATGACGGGTACCGTACGCTCGATCTCCTCCTCGGCCGTTACGGTTGTTGCACCTGCATCGTAGGCTTTCCCACGCGGCCTCGTGGACTCGCCGCCAATGTCGAGGATGATAGCGCCCTCCTCCAGCATCTGTTCGGCACGCTGCACGGCGGCATCAACTGACGCATACCGTCTTCCATCCGAAAAAGAATCCGGCGTAACGTTGAGGATGCCCATCACGTGCGTGGATCGGCCGGGCCGGCAATCCAGCATGTGTCCTCGACAATCCAGCAGCATCGAATCGGCGGCGGGCCGTTCCGGCAGTCGAGCGATAGCCGAGGAAAAAGCGGACATACGGGGTGATGGAAGGCATCCGATAGGTTCCTCGGAATCTACCACGCGAACTCCCATTCGCGTTCGCACCTATGCGTTACTCCATCTCCTGCCGGAACTCGGTAACGCGCCGTCGGATGACCTCCCGATGGACGAGTTCATCGGGATTGATGTGGAGTGTGCGCTGGTTTCGCTCGCGCCACGGGAGGCGGGAATCACGCGGCTCTACTACGGCATTAGACACAAGCACCCGATAACGCTCGTCGAGATCGGCCGGCGGTTCGGGCTCACGCGCGAGCGCCATGACAGATCAGGGAGAGGGCGCTGAGGAAGCTCCGCCGTGAAGAGCTTGAGATGCTTGTGTGAGGACGTAACCGGCTAGGCGGGGGGCGTGGTTCCTGGTGAGGAATCGGATGTAGAGGGGGTGCAGAGGACGGAGGACCGCAGACGGAGGACGGTACAGAGAGACACACCGATCAGTGTGGTCTAGACGATGAGGAGCGCTTTGAGAAGTGGCTGTGGAGGTGCTCGGCGTACCGAATCAAAACGGCACCGCCGCCTGCACCCGGTAGTACAGATCCACATCGTCCCAGACAAGGTTTTCGTCCAGTTCGCCCCAGGGCGCTGCGACGCCGATGCTGTGGAGGATGCGGAAGCCGCCAATCGAAATCACGTTTTTCGCCTCGATGCCCACACCGGTTCGGCGGATAGCCTCGCCGGTGTTGGAGCCGGTCCAGACCATCCCGGCGTCTGCGAACAACGAGAAGCCCAGGCGGCCGAGGTCCACGATACCGAGCAGCTTCGTGCTCAGGTCTATGACGGGCGGCAGGCGGTACTCAATCGTGCCGAAAAGAACCCGGTTGCCGACGGCATAGCTACGGTAGCCGCGTACACGCTCGGCGTCGTCCAGCGTGATGGCACCGAGGATGGGGAGTTGGATGTCGAAGTCGTCGTAGCGAGAGAGCCCGATGTAGTCCTGCGCCAGCAATTTCCCGAATTGCGCTGTGGCTCGCCCGTAGGCGTAAAATCGCCCGATACCTATCTGCGGCGACACCCAATAAGCGGCCAGGTCGGGCCGGACGAACTGGTTGTTCGAGCCGAGGATCGGCGCCCCCAGCGTAACGCGTGCACGCACGCCCATGCCGTCGAGCGGGTGGATGATATTGTAGCGGTACGGCCGCTGGTGCTTCCAGGCGAAGCCGAGTTGGAAGTCTGTGCGGTAGCCGTCCTCCGGCAGAGGCAATTCACCGCCGGCCGTTTCGAGGTCTACGTTGTCGGCGAGGTCAAAAGGCTCAGCGTAGGCATAACGGATGCGTGCGCCGGCCAGGATCGTAGTGTAGGGCGTGTCGGTGAGGTCCAGCGGCAGCGTGGCCGAGAGGTCGCCGCCGGTGAGGTTCTCTACCAGCAATGCGTTGCCGTAAAAACTGCTCGGGCTCGGGAAACGGTACAGGTCGAGCCTGAGGCTCGGTGCAAGCGTGTTGTTGGTGTACGATAGTAAGAGGAACGATTTTTCTATGAACTGTGTCACCGAGACCCCGGCAAGCACGAATAGTTGGTGCTTGTTGAGGGGTTCCAGCCAGATAGAGTTGGCAAAGAAGCCGTAGTCGTTGTTCGCCGGGTCGGCGTACGGAAGGGGCAGGGTAATCGCGTGCGTGAGGTTGGCGAACGAGTTGTACGAATACCGTTCGGTGATGAGCGACGGATCGGGTTCGATGGCGAAAGGAATCTCATTCTGCGGGCGGTGCGTGGTCCAGTCGCCGTAGCCGGGGGGAATGGTGATGGGTTGGGAGGCATCCACGGTTGGCCGTCGCGCCGCGTCCACCACGTAGACGCGCTCGCGGCGCTTGGTCTCGGAGGACACGAGTACGAGGCGTCCGGCCGGGTGGAGGGAATCCGCCGGCAGCCAATCGTGGACCGTCGCGCCGTCGTAGAGGAAGGTGACACGTTGTTCGGAGGACGGGGGACGGGGGACGGAGGACAGTCGTTCATCTGTAGAATCAGAGGGTGGTCGGTATATGAGCGTTTCTGCCGAGCCTCCTGTGTGCTCCTGGGCCTCATCAGGCTTCTCAGTTTCGTGGGTGTCCTCCTCTGCTGTCCGCGGTCTGCCCTCCGCAGACTCCTGACTCCTGACTCCTGACTCCTGACCTCCGTCCTCTGTTATCGGCGAAGCCATCTCCCACTCCTTGCCAGAGACCACACCATCCGGTCCGGCCTCACCCGGCAACCCCACTACAAAAACGTTGGGTGCGTCGTCCCGCAACGACGTAAACGCCATCGCGTCACCGTTGGGACTCCACACAGGCAAACGGCTGTCGTTGGCCTCGATGGACAGGTCGCTCCCAACCCGTACAGGCGTCGGCGCGCCGAGGGCCACGTCGATGGTCATCAGGCTGCGGTTGCCCTCCGCATCGAACACGGTTATCGCAATCTGGTCGCCGCGCGGACTCCACCGTGCCGAGGTGATCTGAACATCACCCTCAAAGTGCGTGAGGGGCGTTTCCTCCAGTGTTTCGAGATCGAGGAGAAACACGTTAGCCGTTCCACCGGTTGCGCTGCTGGCCGTACCCACAAAGGCCAGCGTCCGCCCCTCCGGGCCAAAGCTCGGGCTGAATGCTCTTCGGCTGTGCGTAAGCCGCGTCCGCCGTCCCGTCTCTACCTCCACCATGTACAGGTCGTTCACCAGCGATCCGTGATCGCCGCGAATCCGCCGCGTGTAGGCGATGTGGCTACCGTCGGGGCTCCAGCTTATCGGGCCTTGCAGGCTGCCCTCGGCCAGCACCCGCACGTTGCGCGTGCTGTCTGCGCCGGGGTTATTCATTACAAAAAGCCGCCGCACGGGCCGCGCCACCGACGTAAGGACCATCGCCGCGATGAGCGTCGTGTCGGGGCTAAAATCGATACTGTAGATGTACTGGCCCGGCAGGCGAAGCGGGTCCACGTGGAGCGAATCGAGGCGCTCCATCTGCCCCGCTATCGTGTTGTAGTACACGTTGGCATTCTTCCGCCACTCCTCCTGAAACTCCTTGTACGGTATTCCGATGACCTCCTCGAAAGCCGTGTATAAGTCGTGGACGTGCGCCAGGCCAAGCAGCGTGGACGTGCGGTGTTCGAGGATCTCGGTGATGGTTGAGTCGCCGTAGGTCTCCGCGAGGTAGCGCAGTTGGCTGTTGCCGAGAGCGTACAGGAGTCGTCCATTCTGGTTCGAGTTGCCGTCCGACGTGCTCAGCCGATCCTCAAAAATTGCAGTGCGTAGCCAGCGGTCGCCGCGCTGGGCATCCCACTTCTCGGTTTCGTATTGCGCAAGGCCCTCCACCCACCACGCCGGATAGGCCGTGGCAATGAGGTTCTGAAGCAGCCCCAGGCTCGACCGAACGGCACGGAAGTGGAAGATGTGAGCGAGCTCGTGGCCAATCACCTTTCGCAACCACTTGACCTCGCCCGTCCAGATCGTGGCCGTGCTGTTGGCATTCACCCAGATGTGCGTGAAGCCCGCCGAACCAACGTCATACGCCGAGCCGTTGGCAATCTCGTCCTCGTCGGAGAGGTAGATGCGGATTTTATCATCGAACGTGACGCCGCCGAAGTTCTCGGAAAGCGTGGCGTACGTGGCCTCAGCGATAGCCGCGGCCTGCGCCTCTATGCCCGTGAGGTGCGCCGGATACATGATCTTGAAGTGCTCCGTCTCGGCCACCTGCCAGTCAAGCTCGGGGTGATTGCGGCCATTTAGTCCCGAATAGCCCTGCCCCACAGCCGGAGCAGCAATCAGCAAGGTGAACGCGAAGAGGATGGGGCGCATCAGGAAAGGAAATGTTGGGTGGAAACTAGACCCCTGGAACCGGGGTGGATGGTAGAAGAAAGGGTAAAGGGTAACAGAGGCAGGGGTCAGGGGGCAGAGAACAGAAGACGGAGACGGATTTCAGATATGGGATATCGGAGAAGCGGGGGAGGAAGGAAGTAGGAAAGGGCGAGCGGAAGACAGAGAACAGAGCCCGGAGGACCGCTCTCACGAGTCAGCCTCCCAAATCTCAAATCTCGAGCCCGAAATCCGAAATCCGAAATCTCATATCCCAAACCCGATATCCCAAATCCCAGAACCCTGAAACCGGGGAGAATACGTGCGAGAGGCATATTTTCATTCGTACAAGCCAGGCAGGCTCACCCTGCGCCGACGAATTAGTTTGACTGGTAACGGCCCGCAGCCTATTTTTTCCCAGCCGTATTGGCCAAAACAGGCCCCATGCTCTGGAACGTACGTTCCGAGACGCGGCTGCTGCCCACCACTCTTCCCCCCTTTGCGTCGTTCCACCACCCTCCGTCTGACGCGGGCGCTGCTGTACGCAGCCCTGTTTGGAATTGCGGTGTTGCCGGTATCGGTATATGCCCAGTTCGGTGCCGTGTACCCCTCCGAGCGCATCCAGGCGGGGCAGCGGATCAATGCTTTTGTTTCGTGGGAGGGCGTCTGGGCGCTTGAAGGCCTCTCAATGGACCTTCCGACCGGGTGGAGGCTGGTGGAAGCCAGTGCGGTGAGGAGGGGCTCCAACACCCGCGTACCACTCCGTTTGCGCGAGAGTTCGATGGTGGCAGGGAGACATCTTGCCTACGCCATGCAGACGATTCGGGGGCCGCATCTGCTCATTTTGGAAGTTGAAGTCGGTCCAGCGGTCGGGTCCGCATCCATTGACATCATGCCGATGAGGCGCCGTGCCGACGACCGGCTGATGCTTACGAATTCGCGGAAGGCCACATGGGCCGTAGTTGTTGCGGAGGCCGCGACAAGCCGAGGCGGCAAGGCGTTTCGCCGAGGCAACGTAGACGAGTTGTACGTGCTGGATCGACGGGCACTGCCAGGTCTCGATGCCCAAAGCGCCTATACGATGGAGGCATGGATCAAAACGACAGGACTGGAGGAGGTGGTGCTCTCCACATGGAATGGCCGCGACGAGCAGGTGTATCCGCTCGAGTGGCTCGTGGATGCGCGCGGGCGGCTTGTGGTGTACCGGGGCGAGCCCGGTGAGCACGTGGGGATGAGGACGAGCAACCCCGTGGCCGATGGCCGGTGGCACCACGTTGCGGTTTCTCAGAACCCCTCCAACGGACGCGTGCGCCTGTTTGTGGACGGCAACGTGGTGGACTCCCTCCGCACTTCTTCCTCCGGCGCAGCTAACAACACGCTCTCGCTGACGGTAGGCGGGCGCAGAGCGGCTTCAGGGGGCAGTCGAGTGAAAGAGTTCTCCGGCTACATCGACGAGTTACGGTTCTGGGGCCGTGCCCGTTCGCGCGATGAAATCCGCTTCACGATGCGGCAGCAGATCACCAATCCTGTAGAAGGACTCCTGCGCCTCGGGTTCGATACGGAACCATCGCCGAGCATCCTCCGGGAACTCCCCCGGGGCGACCTGCTGGCGCGCTCCGACTTGTCTTTTTCCTATCCGGTCGAAGCCCTCAGCGCAGAAGTGGACGGGGCGATCGTACACCTTATGTGGGAGACCAAAGACCGGCAGAACAACCGATTTAGTGTGGAACGTTCCAGTGACGGCCGCAGCTACCACTCCATCGGGTCGGTGCTTCTGCGCGACCGTATTGCCGAGGCCGCCAATGGCACCATGCGCTTTTCGTTCACCGATGTGCCCCCGGAGGGCCCGCTGCACTACTACCGCATTCGGCAGCACTTCCCGGATGCGCCAGAGCGCGTAAGCGCAGCCCTCAAGCTCGGGCTGGGCGACGATGGGGCGCAATTGGCGGTCATCGAAGGCAATTCGCCCAATCCGTTCTCGGGCATCACGACCATCAACTTTACCCTGCAACAGACCTCCACTGTGCGTCTTTCGGTGTGGGATGTTTCCGGAGGCCGCGTGGCCGTGTTGGTGGACAATCCCTTGCGTGCGGGTCGCCACAGCGTACGGTTTGATGCCGGCGACCTCCCTAGCGGCATCTACTTTGTACAGCTCCAAACCCCCGAATTGCGCCTGACGCACAAGTTGACGCTCACGCGGTGAGGCGTGAACACGTGATTACGCGAGGAAACTCAAGATCGACAACCACATAATCACGCTGCCACGTACATCACATACATCACGTCTCATGACGATCACATTCTTCGGCCAATCTGCCATCCAGATAGAAACGAACGGGACGACGCTCCTGATCGATCCGTTCATCACGGGCAACAAGCTGGCAGAAGAGGTTGTTTCGGCGGATGACCTGAACCCGGACGTCATCCTCCTTACCCACGCCCACGGCGACCACTGGGGCGATACGCCCGCCATTGTAGAGCGAACCGGAGCATTGGTGGTCGCCAACCTCGAAATCACTGCTTACCTCGGCCGCGTGCACGGCTACGAGAACACACATCCCATGAATACGGGCGGCTCGTGGACGTTCGGCTGGGGGCGTGTGACGCAGACGTATGCGCGCCACTCGTCCTCCTTCCCTGACGGGACGTACGGCGGCAACCCGAACGGCTACCTCCTCCGCCTGGAGGGCAAGTGCCTGTACCTGGCCGGCGACACCTGCGCGTTTTCCGAGATGTCCTGCCTCGCCGATGACAAGGGCATCGACGTGGCCTTTCTGCCCATCGGCGACGACTTCACGATGGGGCCGGAAGAAGCCGTGGAGTGTGTGGAAGTCCTGAAGCCACGCCTCACAGTTCCTATCCACTACAATACGTTTCCCTACATCGAGGTGGACGTGAGCCGCTTCACCAACGGGATGGACGCGGCCGGTTACGAAGCGCGAGTGCTGGCGCCGGGCGAGACGATGGAAGTGTGATCTCTACTCACGCCCAATCCCTCCGAACCACCCGCGCTTACTCGCGTTACACGACGGCTTCTCTTTGAGTTCGCAGGATTGATGAGGCTCTTTTCTCCCCACAGCTCTACTCTGATAGCTGGCCCAATGATGCTGGCGCTGTGGATGCTCCCTGCGATGGCCGTTGCACAGGCAGGTTTTCAAACGCTTGATCCATTCTATCAGGACGAGTCCGCGCGGCGTGATTTCTTTGGCGGTATTGCGGTTTCAGGCGAAATCGGGTATCGCACCACGAGCCTCCTGCAGCCTGGTTCCGATGCCACTACAGGACTCGGATCGGTAGCTGTTTCCGCCCAGCTCGACTACGCATTGATGAGGCAGGTGGATGTATCAGCGATTTTGGATCTGACGGGGGGCGTCGGCCAGGGCTCCGTGGGGCTGAGTTGGCTGGTTGTCAAACCTTACTGGCACAACGACGGAACCGATTACGCTATCCGCATTGCGGTTGACCCTGCCAGCGAAGGAAGCCTCGGTTTCCGCCAGACCGATGTAGCCTTCCTTTCAACATCGGCCAATTCACCAAACTTGATATCTACGTTCGCCATTGGCGTCCGGCGTGTTCGTGCAGGCTACGATACGCGTCCGGCGGAGGTGGGAATCGGCGGAGATCCGCCGATTGGAACGTCGGCCGATCTCTTCGCCAATGCCCAACGCATCCGCGTTATCGGGCGCGAGCTTCATGCGTCTTGGGGATACAACTTCCTTTTCGATCCCGCTGGAAGCCGCGTGGCCGTCACACTCCTGGGCGAGGCAGGCGATTACACCGTGCTACGGCCGGTGGTGGGAAGCCAGTTGGCGATAGAAGGGGAATCGGAGGATCGGATTCGGAGCGGCATGGTCTGGCTGCGGGCAGGCGTCGAACTCAGCAGGCCAAGCTACCAGTTGGCCCCGTACGTCTCCGTCCCAATCGTGACATGGGCCAATGTGGAGGGAGAAGAAGTTCGCCACGGCCCGCGCCCCGACAAAGCTCAGTTCGGATTGCGGGTGACGCTGCGTTGATGGTCATCGGCGTCATCTCGGATACCCACGGTTTCTTCCATCCAGCAATCCCCGAGGCATTTTCGGAGGTCGATCTGATTCTCCACGCAGGCGACGTAGGCCCGGTGGCCGTATTGGAAGCGCTGGAAGCCATTGCGCCCGTGCGCGGCGTGTACGGCAACGTGGACGGTCCTCCAATTCGCGGCCACTTTCCAGAGACCGAGCGGTTCGAACTCGAAGGCGTTCGGTTTGTGATGCACCACATCGGTGGCCACCCCAACCGGTGGGGGCGGGGGGTGGGTACGATGCTTCGCGCCGAGCGGCCAGACGTCTTCATTTGCGGGCACAGCCACATTCTGAGGATCGAGCGCGTGCCGGAGCTGGGCGGGATGCTGTACCTGAATCCGGGCGCAGCAGGCCGGCAAGGACTCCACCAGGTAAAAACGTGCGTGCGGCTGCACGTAAGCGATGGCGCGGCCACGCAGGCCGAGGTTGTGCATCTCGATGGTTAAAGGTTGAAGGTTAGCAGATTGCAATATTCGTGAAGCCGAAAACGTGCGTTGAGATGGGTTCGTGCATAACCTGCAACCTTCCAACCTGTAACCTTCTAACCTGAAATCTTCCAATCTGTAACCTGTAACCTTTCAACCGGAAACCCATCCCTTGGACGCCCAGCACTTCGACCTGAACTCCGTTGTCGAGGCCAGCGAACTGCTCAACGCCTCGCTCGACCTCGATTTCATCCTGGGCAACCTGCTCCTCGTAGCCATGAGCAGGTTGCTCGTAAGTCGCGGTGTGGTTCTCCTGGCCGATCAGGAAGACGGGGGCCTGCTTCGCGTGGTCGCGGCAAAGGGCCCGGCCGGCGTGGAGCTGGGCGACACCTTTACGTTCGCCGTACCCGCCGATGTGGCAGAAGGCGGCACCATTCCCCAACCATTGCGAGAGCGCGGGTTTGCCCTCCTACTGCCCATACGGCATCTGCGAAAGGCGGTAGGCCTCGTGGGACTGGGCGCCAAAGCCTCGGGAGATGCTTTCGAGGCCATCGACGTAGCCTTCGCGCGGTCGTTGGTGAACATCTCGGCCTCGGCCATTCACAGCGCCCGCGTGGCCGGCCAACTCCAGCAGGTCAACCTCGACCTTGCCGCTCGTGTTCAGGAGCTGAAGACCTTGTTTGAATTATCGCAGGCGTTCGGGGCTGCGCTGGACCGCGATGAGGCGCTCAAACTTCTTGGCTTCGCGCTGATGGGGCAGCTCCTTGCAGATCGCCACGCCGTCCTTCTCACGCAGGCAGGAGGCGATGAGCCGTTTGAACTGGCTGCACACCGTGGGCTGAAAGATGAGCTTGACGACGATTTCCTTGTCCACTTGGGCACGCTGGACGTGCCCGTCCGCCTCGGTGGTGCCACGGAGGGAATCCCCGAGCCGGTGCTTGCCGGGCTGAAGGCTCACGGCATGGCGATGGCGATGCCGTTGCGGATGCAAGACGAAATGCGGGGCGTACTTCTCATCGGGCCGCGAGCAACAGGCCGAGCATACACCGGGGCCGATGTGGCGTTTGTGGCTTCGCTGGGGACACTTGCCCTTACGGCTATCGAGAACGCCGCGCTCGTGGAGGCGCGCATAGAGAAGGAGCGGTTGGAGGAGGAGCTGCGCCTCGCACGAAACATCCAGATGCGGCTCCTTCCAACCGAAATGCCAACCATTCCCGGTTACGAGATCGCGTCGCTTTCGCTGCCCAGTCGGTACGTGGCCGGAGATTACTTCGACGTGCTGCCGCTAACCGGCGGGAAACTCCTCCTTGCCATCGCCGATGTCTCCGGAAAAGGCGCCCCGGCTGCCCTTCTGATGGCCAACCTCCAGGCTGGTTTGCGCCTTCTCCGCCAGGAGCTCGATCCTGAGAAGCCTGACCTCGCGACGGCCACACGAAGGCTCAACCGTGTCGTTTGCGAAAACACAGATGCAGCTTCGTTTATTACGTTTTTCTGGGGCGTGTTGGACCCCGAGTCGGGCAGTTTTACCTACGTGAACGCGGGGCACAACCCACCGCGTCTTGTGCGCCCCAGCACAGGGATAGAGCCGCTCGAGTCTGGCGGGCTCATCCTCGGCGTGCTACCAGACGCGAAGTATGAAGAGGGCAACATCCTGATCACCCCAGGCGATGCGCTTGTGTTCTACACGGACGGAGTTACGGAGGCCCGCAACGCAGACGACGAGGAGTACGGCGAAACCCGTCTGGACGCCGCTCTTCTGCAGCATTGCAGCCATTCGGCGGATGACTGCCTGAACGCGCTTCGCAACGATGTGGAGGCATTCATCGACGGCGTGCCCTACACCGACGATGTAACAATGCTCGTTCTGAAGGCGGCCGTTGGCTAGCGCACGTACGCGATTCGTTGTGTGGATGTGCCGTTCTTGCCAACTACCCGCACGATGTAAACGCCTCCTGCAAGGCCCTGGGGGCGGAAAACGAACGAGTGCGACCCCGCTGAAACGAGACCATCGTGCAGCGTGGATACACGCCGGCCGAGAAGATCAAAGACCTCCACCGAGAGATGCTGGGTCTCGTCGAGGCGCAGGTTGAGGTGGGTCTCCTCGCGGAAGGGGTTTGGAGCCGCGGGTAGGACCTGAAACGTAGATGGTGTCTCGTCCTCGTTTGCCACCGGATGAGCCGTCACGTAGACCTCGAACATGCGGTCGCTCGCGGAGGTATTTCCACCCAACCACCCGGCGTTCGGCGCGTCCGACTCGATGCCGCCAAGAACGCGTCCAAGCAGCGTCCGTCCATCCAGTTCTCGAAGTTTTATGACGCCGTTGTCGTACTGTGGCAGCGAAGGCTCCAGAAAGAACGTCGCGTTCGTTCCCAGTAGCCCTGGAAGCGTAATCGGCAGAACCATCTCAGTTGTGGTTCCGCTGTCGTTACGCGTGATCATGGTCACATCGTCCACGAACGGAACGTGGATGTCCTCCTTGATCTGCTGGTCCGTCTCGTCGTAGTAGAACTGGTTCATCCCGCCGATAAAGATGCTATGCATCAGTTCGGCGTTCGGATCGGCATCGTACAGCGGAATGACCGGGCTCGTGTAATGCCCGAACTGCGCCTCAAACCCCGTGTCCGCAGTCATGGAGGAGCCGTCAAAGTACACGGGGTTGCGATATGGGAGGTTGGCATCCGTGCGGAACACGCCGCCAAAGAGAGCAAAGCCCTCCGAACCGTTGTCCAATATCACGGGGCTCAGGTTTCCGTCGCGACGATGCAAGTTGTCCGCGTCGGAGGTCTCTACGTA
>SMVB01053209.1_pt1 | contig 21129 bp, 23 predicted proteins | sample 2456461 | NCBI WGS metagenome assembly SMVB01 (sample SAMN11095934, study PRJNA526329) | marine sediment metagenome | biome: Marine sediment; feature: Surficial sediment; material: Deep marine sediment; isolation source: Hadal surficial sediment | place: Pacific Ocean | collected 2014-05 | depth...
AAAGATTCTTTTAGGTTAAAAGATATTATAATAAATACTTTGGGCAACGAATTAATGGTCGAAGGTTATTTGTAACAAATTAAGTCATGTAATAATAAAATCAACTATAATAATATTGTAACACATAGTATTTGACACATTACTTGTGTTAAGTAATATTATATTCTATGAAATCAGTATCCGTAAGAGAATTTAAAGCAAAATTTAACAAAATAGTTCTTGAGAAACAAGAAGTAATAGTTGTGAGAAGAAAAACCCCAATCGGAATATTTCGTCCGATTGATGAAACAACTTTAAGTGAACAAAGAGAGCAGGTGGGGAAATTGCTTATCGGGCTGGGAGAAAGTTCAGATAATAACGTTTCAGAAAAGCATGATGAAGTAATCTACAAGAGGTAGTTATTTGCAAAAGGTATTCATAGATACATCTGCTTTGTATGCTATTTTAGATATAAAGGATGCCAATCATAAAAAGGCAGGCGTTATATATAAAAAACTTCTTTCTGCAGGAACAAAATTTACTTTATCCGATCATGTTTTATCAGAGTCATTAACTTTAATACGAAGACGACTTGGATATAATAAATCTCTTGAATTTGCAACTATTATACAACAAGGTGAAGCCGTTGAACTATTTAACATTGTTTTTGTTAATAGACCCGCTTTTCGTTTAGCAAATCAGTTTTTTGAGCAATTGAAAAGTGTCAAAATATCATATGTAGATTGTTTGAGTTTTGCAACGATGAACATTCTAAAGATTTCAGATTGTTTTGCATACGACAAACATTTTCGAGAGGCCGGCTTTAATAATATTGAGGATTCATTAAGTTAATCATATTAATTTATAAAATAATAACGTGAAACTAGGACTGTTCGGCGGTACATTCAATCCAATTCACTGCGGTCATATAAAGGCGGCAGAGCAGATCATCAAAAAGATAGAGCTAGATAAAGTCTGTTTTATACCATCCAATATCCCCCCTCATAAAGAAGAAAATGAATTAGCCGATGCAAATCAAAGATTTAAAATGGTTGAATTGGCAATCAGTGGTAAACATAAATTTGGTATCTCGGATTATGAGATTTTGAAAAATGAAAAGAGTTATACGGTTGATACTTTGAAGCATTTTAAAGAAAAGTTTCCAACCCATGAGCTGTACTTTATAGTGGGACACGATATATTTAACAGGGTACAAACCTGGAAAGATTATAAAGATTTATTTGAGCTATCAAATTTTATAGTTATTTCGAGGCCGGGGTTTTCAGATAAAGATGATGAATTACCCCTTGCTATAAAAGATGATTTTCGATATTATAAGGAAGATTCCGAAATAAAATTTTATAAACATAAAAGTTCAAAATTGCTTATAAAAACACAAATTAAAGGTTTAGAAGTTTCATCATCTGAGATTCGAGAACTTATCAAAAGTAAAAAACCCTTAAAAGAGCTTGTCCCGCTAACAGTAGAACGCTACATCTCAAACAACAATATTTATGCCTAAAAACGGATCTATTAATAATAAGGAAAAAGCTCAGGCCATGGCAGAAGCCGCCTATGATAAGAAAGCAGAAGATATAGTTTTGCTCGAGATGATTGAGCTATCTGATTTTACCGATTATTTTATTATATGCAGCGCCGATTCGGCAAGGGGAGTAAAAACCATTGTAGAAAATATTGAGATAAAATGTAAAGAACTTGGCACAAAAGTTTTGGGGGTTGAAGGACTAAAAGAGAGTAGGTGGGTGTTGATAGATGCTGGCGACATTATAGTCCATGTTTTCCATGATCCCATTAGAGCCGAATATGATATAGAAAGCCTCTGGAACGAAGCCCCAAGAGTAGAACTACCTTTTGTTCAGGAACAGATTGCGAGATGATTCAATCTATATGATAGTTTTTTAAGGTAAAGCTAAACATTGGTAGCTATCAAGAAAAAATGGTTTTGTTTAGCATTTATTCTTCTTCTTACTGTTTTATATATCTATTCATACTCATCAGTTAAGTCAAAATATTCCAGAATATCATCGGTAGGAACCAAATATATTTTGCTCGAACAAGAAAAGCCCTCGCATAAATTTATGCACTACTTTTTCTACCCTGCATTTTGGATTGATTATAAGTTTACTGGGCAGGAATACGGCATGTTAACTCTTGAAGACCCTTATTGGATATTTACTAGTTAAAATTTCGATATTGTTAATGATCAAAATTTAATAAAATCAGTAGTAACACCTATCTTTTGAGCATTCTTAGCAAGCTGTTTATCAGAAGTTGCAAGGTTTAAATTTTCTCTCTTAGCAACTGCTATGTGAATAGCATCTAAAGCATGTAGACCTAATTTGTTACTAAAGTCAGAAAGAAGTAACTGAGCTTTATGATAATCTTTAAGAACTATTGGTAAAATTTGATAATATCCATCTGAAATATCGTTTTTAAAAGCGTTATTTATAAGAAGTGCTTCTTCATTTCTCAATTCTTTTAAAAGCACTTTTTTTCTGATTGCAGATGAAAGTTCAACTTTTGTTAAAAAACTTATGTAAAGTGAACTTTGATTGATTAAATAAGACTCAGCTGCTTTTGATCCTGATTCCGGGCTATAATATGCTGCGAGCAAACTGGTGTCTATATAGGTTTTCAATAGCGGCTCTTTGTTCTGTTTTCGATTACAGTTTTACTGAGAGGTTTGCCTTTAATTTTTATCTTTGATCGGAATTCCCTGCGGCTGGGAAGTTTCTTCTCTATATTTAACTGTTCTTCTTTAACAGGAACAAGTTTGATAAAGTCCTTACCATAGCGGGTTATAATAATTTCTTCACCGAGCATAGCCAAATCCAGCAATTTCCCGAGCTGTTTTCTAGCTTCTACAATGTTGTATTTTTTCATGTACACGAAAAAGTATACATAAATTATTGTATATAACAATTATAAAACCTGGGGTTATATTTGTAACAATCTTAAACTACTAATCATTTTTAAGCACGGCATAAAAAGCTTCCTGTGGGATTTCAATACTACCTACCTGTTTCATCCTCTTCTTGCCTTCTTTTTGTTTCTCAAGCAGTTTTCTTTTTCTTGATATATCGCCGCCGTAACATTTAGCGGTTACATCTTTTCTAAGTGCCTTAACTGATTCTCTGGAAATAATTCTATTACCAATTGCGGCTTGTATTACTACATCATAAAGCTGCCTTGGAATAAGAGACCGTAGTCTTTCTATAAGCGCTTTTCCTCTTTCGTAAGACTTTTCTCTATGTGTGATAATAGAGAGGGCATCAACGGGATCTCCATTTATTAATATTTCTAGCTTAATCAGATCAGAAGCCCGATAACCGATGGGTTCATAGTCCATCGAGGCATAACCCTTGGATATCGATTTAAGTGTGTCGTAAAAATCATAAACAATTTCAGAGAGTGGAATGTCGTATTCAACAAGCACGCGGTCTTCAGTTTTATAGTTTAGGTTTTTCTGAATACCTCTTTTGCTCCTGCAAAGTTCGAATATTGCGCCCAGGAAACTATTTGGCGTATGCAGGGTTATTTTAACATAAGGCTCTTCTATAATTTCAAATTTATCGGGGGTTGGAAGCTTGCTCGGATTTTCTACTTCTGTAATATCTCCGGTTTTATCAATTGTCCTGTAAACCACGGTTGGAGCAGTGGTTATAAGGCTTAGGTCAAATTCTCTTTCAAGCCTCTCTTTTACAATCTCCATATGCAGCAGTCCCAAAAAACCGCATCTAAAGCCAAAACCTAGAGCCGCGGATGTTTCTGGTTCGTAGACCAAAGATGCGTCATTCAGCCTAAGTTTCAGGAGCGCATCTTTTAGTTTTTCATAGTCATTTGTATCAATAGGATACAGGCCGCTAAACACCATAGGCTGTACTTCTCTAAAACCCGGTATTGGCTTTTCAGTAGGCTTGACAACACAAGTTATAGTGTCTCCAACTTTTGCTTCTTCAATATTTTTAATTGCTGCCGTTATAAAACCCACTTCACCTGTTCCCAGAGTTTCTAGCGCTTTTGCTACTGGAGAGAAAACGCCCAGGGTTTTTACTTCGTAAGACTTGTCAGTGGACATTAGCTTTATAGGCTCTCCAACTTTTAGGGATCCTTCAAATACCCTTACAAGCATTACAACCCCCTGGTATGAATCAAACCAGCTATCAAAAATAAGGGCTCGTAGAGGTTTTTGCCTGTTATCCTCGGGCGGGGGTACTAGGTGTACAACTGATTCGAGAATTTCCTGTATTCCAATACCCGTCTTGGCGCTTGCAAGAGTCGCATCTTGGGCGCTTATTCCTATTATGTCTTCTATTTCTCTTTTTACTCTCTCAGGTTCAGCAGAAGGGAGATCAATTTTATTTATGACAGGAATTAGTTCTAATCCTGAATCAGCAGCCAAGTAAGCATTTGCAACTGTCTGGGCCTCAACCCCCTGTGATGCATCTACGACCAGTAAAGCTCCCTCACAGGCTTCTAAGCTCCTTGATACTTCATAGCTGAAGTCTACGTGTCCGGGGGTGTCTATTAGATTGAATTCATATAACTTTCCATCAGCAGCCTTGTAATTAATTTTTACAGACTGGGCTTTAATGGTGATTCCTCTTTCTCTTTCCAGGTCCATCTTATCAAGGAACTGTTCTTCCATATCCCTTTGTGCAACGGTTCCTGTATACTCGAGGATTCTATCAGCAAGAGTAGATTTTCCGTGGTCTATATGTGCAATTATGCAAAAATTCCTAATGAATTTAGGTTCCATTCATTACCTTAAATAGAGTATAATGTGAAAAATTTATGTTATCAGTAAATGTTATAAGCAAATAGTATTACATATTGCGCAAAATTTCGCTTGCAGTTCTTGTGCCTGCGCCAAATTCAAATTCATGCCCAAGATTTTTTAGAACAGATTCTATAGCGGATATAACACCGATTGTATCGGCTCTGTCTATATAACCAATATGAGACATTCTAAATATTTTTCCTTTTGCATGATCCTGACCGCCTGCAACGATTATTCCAAAATCATCGCTGAGCCCGCTTATTATCTTTTTAGCGCCGATGTGTTCTGGAGCATAAGTTACATTTAACGCGGTGCTTGGAGTGCCTTTTACAAAACTTTCCAGGCCAATTGCTTTCATGGCCTCTCTTGTAGCAAGTGCCAGTTTGTCATGCCTGTTGTAAATATTTTCTAACCCCTCATTTCTAAAATTTCTTAACACCTGAGCAAGCCCAATGATAAGGCTTACAGCTGGGGTAAACGCAGTGGTATTCTTCTCAGCATTTTTAAGGCAGCTTTTAAAATCAAAATAAAACTTTGGAAGATCAGATTTTTCATAGAATTTCCAGGCCTTATCGCTCATAGCGGCAAAAGAGAGCCCCGGAGGAAGCATAAACGCCTTCTGAGAACCTGCAACAAGCACGTCTATTCCATACTCATCAAAAGGCAGTGGAAACACGCATACTCCTGTTATACCGTCTACAATTAATATCACGTCGTCTCTTTTCTTCGTGATTTCGCTTATTTCTTTTGTGGGATGCATAACTCCTGTAGAGGTTTCGCTTGCCTGCATAAGTACAGCTTTAATGTCTTTATCTCTATTTAGATGGTCTTCTATCTTAGTTGGGTCGGCGCTGTATCCCCATTCGACTTTTTCTTCGATTACTTCCAATCCGTAATTCCTTGATATTTTCCCCCACCTTTCTCCAAATTTACCGCCGTTTACAACCAATACTTTATCGCCTCTGGATAATGTATTTACTACAGCACCTTCCATAGCACCAGTGCCGGAGGCTGCCAGTATAAATACTTCTTTCTCTGTTTCATAAACATATTTTAATCCGTCTCTAACTTCTGAAAATATATTTTCAAATTCTTTTGTTCTGTGATGAATTATAGGCTTTGCCATTTGAAGCAAAACCTCTTCTGGTACAGATACGGGACCAGGGGTAAAAAGATAAGTCTTCAATGTTGATCTCCTTAATAAAAATTTGCGAAAAATTTACCCTAATCCTGTTATAATTCAAACTTGCTATTGTATATGTATCAATTTATATTCTTAGCAATTTTATGGATAACTATGTTTACAGAAAACAAAGGCAAAATTAAAGATATAAAGAGCAGATTAAATTTGTTGGGAGACTATCTTTGACCTGCCCAACAAGATAGAAAGATTAAATGAACTCGATCTGGAAATAATCCAATCTAATTTTTGGGATAATAATGAATCGGCCCAAAAGGTATTAAAAGAGCAATCCCAGATAAAAACAGTAGTAAATGAATGGGACTCTATTACTGAAGAGCTTGAAGAAGCAGAAGTATTATCTGAGTTGAGCGCTGAAGAAAACGACGAAAATACCGGTGCAGAAGTTCAGCAGAAACTTTCTGGTTTATATAAGAGAGTAGAATCTCTTGAATTTAAAAGAATCCTTGGTGAGCCGGAAGATCCTAATGATGCTATTATTTCAATAAATTCGGGAGCCGGCGGCACAGAAGCGCAAGACTGGACTGAAATTCTTTTGAGAATGTATCTGCGTTACTGTGAAATGAATGGTTTTGATGTTCAGATGCTGGATAATCAGACTGGTGATGATGCAGGTGTAAAAAGCTGTACTTTTATGGTAAAAGGCGCTTATGCGTACGGATATTTAAAAGGTGAGAGCGGTGTTCACAGGCTTGTTCGTATTTCTCCGTTTGATTCAAATAAAAGAAGACACACTTCATTTTCATCGGTATTCGTCTCACCTGAAATTGAAGATGATATTGATATAGAAATAGATAATAAAGATCTAAGAGTAGATACATACAGGGCATCCGGTGCCGGTGGACAGCATGTAAACAAAACAGATTCCGCTGTCAGGATCACTCATTTACCCACGGGCATTGTCGTTAGCTGCCAAAATGAAAGATCACAACATCAAAACAGGGCGACTTGTATGAAAATATTGAAAGGCAGGCTGTATGAGCTTGAAAAACAAAAGCAAAAGGAAAAACTTGATGATTTAGAATCATCAAAAAAGGAGATAGGGTGGGGCAGTCAAATTCGCTCATATGTATTTCATCCCTATAGAATGATCAAGGACCATAGAACCGGATTTGAAACAGGAAATGTAGATCCTGTTATGGATGGAGATTTAAGTGAGTTTATAAAGAGTTATTTATTATACTCTTCGAAAAATAATTAAATATTCAATTTAGCAAAATAGGAGACATTCCTTTTGAAAGTTGGAATAGTAGGGAAAATAGAAAACAATGAGGTGGTTGAATTAACAAGGGTCCTTGTTGAAAAATTCATTGCACATGACATAGAGGTTTATTTAGAGAATAAGCTGGCTGATTTAGTTAAATACAATAAATCTGCTGAGCTTGGAAATATTCATAAGCATTCCGAAGTAGTAATAGTCTTAGGCGGAGACGGAACCTTCTTAGGAGTCTCGAGGATATTGAGCGGGACTGATATTCCAATAGTCGGTATCAACATGGGCAATCTTGGATTCTTAACTGAGGTTACCAGGGAAGAAGCTATTGAACTTGTGGATATTATTGCAAACGGGTCCTATGAGGTAGAAAACAGGGAAATGATTTCTGCAAAAGTTATCAGGGGAAATAAACAATTCTGCTCTTATGATGTATTGAACGATGTTGTTATTAGCAGAGGTAAAATATCCAGAGTCGTAGACCTGGCATTAGAAATTGATGATAAACAAATATCTACATTTAAATCGGATGGCTTAATACTGGCAACACCTTCAGGATCAACTGCCTATTCTCTTTCGGCAGGTGGACCAATAGTATTTCCTGCTTTGCCTTTAATGATAATAACTCCTATTTGTCCTCATACTCTAACCAACAGGCCTCTTGTTGTATCCAACAAGAGAATTGTCAGGGTTAGATCGTTGACTGATACTACCCAGCTGCATCTAACTCTTGATGGTCAAATCAGTTTTGATTTGATGGCTGGAGATGTTGTAGAAGTAACTAAATCTAAAAAATCTATTAAATTCATAAGATCTCCATTCAGGGATTATTTTAGCATTCTTAAGACTAAACTTATGTGGGGTGAACGCTATGGCTCGATCTAAGGATGAGCAATTTCTTCATGACTGGGTTATTAGAAAGATAAAAGAGAAGAATAGCAGAATATATAGTGAAATTAATATTAACCCGGGCGACGAGCAAAATTATGATTTAAAAGGCAAATATCCTGACGTGGTTTTAGTTAATCATGGGCAAGTTGTAAGTGTTATCGAAGTGGATACGACGGAAACAGTAAATGAACAGAGTATTGATAAATGGAAAGCACTTTCGGAGCTGAGTGTTAAATTAACACTCATTGTTCCAAAAGAAGAGCAAAATAAGGCTCGAGATCTGGTTTGGAAGGATGGTTTGGTAGCAAAAGTTGATATCAAGTTTTTTGATTTACAGCTAAATATCTAAATCAGGATAGTTCCATCTTCGATTTTTCTCCCCATAAGAAAAGATTTAATATCCATCTTTCTATTTCCCTCTAATTGCACTTCCCGTAAATCAAGTGATCCTTTTGCAGAAGATATTCTTAAGATATTTTTATCGGTGTATATCACTTGTCCTGCTTCTCCACTTTTATCTGAGATACCTGCATCAAATATTTTCAACATTTTGCCATTTAAATATGTAAAAGCGACCGGCCAAGGCAGTAATCCTCTTATCTGGTTTCTAATTTCTAAGGCTGTTTTTGTCCAGTCTATTTTTCCGTGTTCTTTTTTTAAAATAGGCGCAAGGCTGGATTTAGAGTCATCTTGTTCTATTGGTTTTAAATTGTCTTTTATTAATTGATCGATCGTTTTAATTAATAACTTAGCTCCAATTTCTGATAATCTCTCAGACAAAGTTTCGGAAGTATCGGCAAATTCAATCTCTGTTTTTTCAATGAGGAGAATATCGCCTGTGTCCATCCCTTCGTCCATTTTCATAGTAGTTATACCCGTTTGGGTTTCTCCTTTGATAATAGCCCAGTTAATAGGAGCAGCACCTCTGTATTTTGGAAGTATTGAAGCATGTACATTAATGCAGCCTTTTGATGGCAGGTCTAATATGCTTTTTGGAAGTATTTTCCCATATGCTGTTACACAAATAAGATCAGATGAATACTCTTTGAGTTTATTTAGAAACTCTTTATTATTCTTAATTTTTGAGGGCTGAATTACAGGTATATTTAAACTTTCAGCAAATTTTTTTGTTGCTGGTTTAGATAACTCTCTTTTCCTTCCGACTGGTTTATCAGGCTGGCAAATAACAGCAAGCACTTTGTTATCCGAGTCTAATAGGGCTTTTAGGGAAGGAACTGCAAATTCGGGGGTTCCCATGAAAATAATTTTCATTGTTAAAGTACTTTGAGGATTATTCTAAACTATTTCTGCATGCAGGTTGTAAATGTCGGCTTCTGTGATTCTCACTTGTAGATAATCACCTATTTTAAATTTCTTGTCCGACCTTATGTAAGTAAGTCCGTCTACCTCGGGAGCCTGAGTGCTGATTCTTCCAAAATAGTCACCGTCTTCCCTGCCCTCTACAAAATAACCAAATTCTTTTCCAATTAGTTTTTTATTATTTTCTAAAGATATATCTGACTGTATGTTTAGCAGACGTTCTAACCTTTCCTCTTTTATATCTTCATCAATTTGATCATCTAAATTGTATGAAGGTGTGCCTTCTTCATGTGAATATTTGAAGGCTCCTGCCCTTTCAAACTTAGTATCATTTACAAAGTCTAACAATTCTTCAAATTCATCATCAGTTTCAGAAGGAAATCCAACTATGAAGGTGGTCCTTAAAGTTAAATGTGGAATTGCTTGTTTTAATTTTTCAATGATTGATAGAATTCTTGATTTCGAGGTTTTTCTATCCATAAGTTTTAATATTCTGTCATTTATGTGCTGAATCGGCATATCGATATAAGGCAGGAGGTTGTTTTCTGCCGAAAGCAGATTTACTAACTTATCCGAAAATCCCCAGGGGTAACAATAGTGCAGCCTGATCCAACTAATAGAATCAATCTTTATAAGTTCTTTTAGCAGAGTCTCAAGGCTTGTGCCTATGTCTCTTCCATAACTAGTCATATCCTGAGCAATCAGATTTATTTCCTTTACTCCGTTTTGACCCATGTCAGCTATTTCTCTGTAAATTGAATCTACTTGTCTGCTTCTCATAATGCCGCGCATTTTTGGTATTATGCAAAATGAACAGGTTCTCGAGCACCCCTCGGACACCTTTACATAACTTGTATGTGAATCTGTCAACCTCACTCTCGGGCTGTCTGGATCATACAGAGTTCCAAGCTGTTGTTCCTTAAACTTGTATTTTTTATCGGCCAGTACTTCATTTATCTTAAGCAAACTTCCCGTTCCCCAAAAGTGGTCTACTTCCGGGAACTCTTTTTTGAGTTCTTCTGAGTACCTTTCAACTAAGCAGCCTGTAACTATCAGCTTTTTGCACGATCCCTTCTTTTTGTACTGAGCCAGGTCTAAGATCGTGTTTATAGATTCTTTTTTTGCATCACCAATGAATCCGCAGGTATTTATAACTATTACTTCTGCATGTTCCTGCGATGTAATCTCATGACCCGAATCTGTCAGGCTTCCGAGAATAAGTTCACTGTCTACAAGATTTTTTGAGCAGCCAAGGCTTGTGATTGAAATTTTCATATCTTTTATACCGACTCTGATAATACCAGATGGGCTTATCCTAACCAATAATTTAAATTAAATAGTTTTTTTGGAAAGAATAATAAATAATATGAATCTTTTTGTTTAGTTATATGTCTAAATAGCAAATTAACAAATTAACAAATTAACAAATTAACAAATTAACAAATTAACAAATTAACAAATTAACAAATTAAGGAGGTAACTAAAATGAAAAAGTTACTAGCAGTTACAGCACTTGCAGTATCACTTGGCATAAGTTCAATCAGCTTTGCCGACACTAACGTATTTGGTGTTAATACGCCGATTACAAAAAATGAAGTAAGTGATCAGATAAAGGGCAGTTATGTTGAAAATGATCATATCAGCTTCTACCTTAATACTGCCGACAATGTAGAGTCAAACTCTCATGTGCAGGCCAGGCAGAATAACTCCGAAGATAATAGCTATTCTGTTTTTGGTGTAAGGATTTAATGGTTGATTATAGAGATTTTCTCTATTCTCCTTTTAATATAAGAGCTTGGGGCGTGGTTTAATATCCGCCCCAAGCTCTTTTTTACCTGATGTAAAGCTCTTCCCAATATCCCCTAACCAAGTTCAATCTGATTTTTATACCAATAAGTAATATTATTTGGTATAATATAACTTTTAGAAAGAATTAATGCAGAAAAACACTAGCGTTACATTAGGCTCACATTTTGAGCAGTTTATAAGTAAACAGGTGCAAAGTGGACGCTATGCATCTGCAAGTGAGGCTGTGCGCGCTGGACTGCGTCTACTCGAAGCTGAAGAGGCTAAATTAAAGGTACTTCAGCATGCTTTGATAGAAGGAGAAAAAAGCGGTAAAGTCGATTATTCCTTAAGTGGTTTAATCGATGAACTGGAAAATGAATAACTGTTTTGCCATATTTCTCTCTCACTAAAAAAGCCAAAAACGATTTAATAGATATTGCCCATTATACTGAATCTACATGGGGCAAGGATCAGCGAAATCAGTACTTAAAAGAGATGGATAAAGCCTTTTACGATATTGCTAAAATGCCGGAGAAAGGTAGGAATTGTGATTATATCCGACTAGGATATCGTAAATATGGCGTTGGCAAACACCTGATCTTTTACCGCCAAGCTGATAACAACAGTATTGAGATTGTTCGTATTTTGCATGGAAGTATGGATGTTGAGCAAAGACTAACTGAAAACTAATAGCGACAATTATTTTCCGTATGTAATATTATTCGTCTAACTATTCTTAAAACCCTTACCCCTTGTATAGGCGGATCTTTTAGTGGAGTAAACGTCTATATCCAGATCAGAAAATTCGCCGTTCTCAAATTTTTGATGTCCTAGCTTTGCAATCATGACAGCATTATCGGTACAATATTTTATGTCGGGTATAAAGAGATTAATATTGTTTTGATCAAATCTTTTTTGTGCAAGCTCTCTGATTCTTGAGTTTGATGCCACACCACCTGTGATTGCTACATCATTTATACTGAACTGCTTGGCAGCTCTTAGGGTTTTTTCTACAAGCGTTTCGGCAATTGCTTCCTGATAGCTCGCACAAACATCACTTAGATCCTGGTTTGATGTTATTTCATGTTTTTTCAAGAAATGAACTAAGGAGGTCTTTACACCGCTAAAGCTGAAATCAAAGCTGTCAGTTTTTAAAAAAGGTCTTGGAAATTTATATTTATCCTTTTTACCCTCTTTTGAGAGTCTATCAATTTGAATACCTCCGGGATAATCAAGGCCAAGTAGCTTTGCACCTTTATCAAAAGCTTCGCCCGCTGCATCGTCTCTGGTTTTTCCTATAAGCTCAAAACTATTGTAAGAGCCTACTTTATACAGGCTTGTATGTCCGCCGGAAACCACAAGAGCTATGTATGGGAAATTTAAATTATTTTCTATGTTTACAGAATATGCATGCGCCTCTATATGGTCTACTGCTATAAGTGGGACGTCTAGAGAAAATGCAATTGATTTAGCCGTAGACAGTCCAACCAGTAATGATCCAATAAGCCCGGGACCGTTAGTTACCGCTACAGCGTTGAGTTCATTTAATTTTACTTTTGAGGCTTCTAACGACTCGTTTATTATGGGTATGATCGCTTCAACGTGTTTTCTGGATGCAATCTCCGGTACTACACCGCCGTATTTTTTGTGAATATCAATTTGCGAAGAAACAACATTTGATAATATCTCCCTGCCGTTTTTAATGACCGAAGCGGCTGTTTCATCACATGAAGATTCTATTGCTAATATTAATGAAGACATAGATATAATTTAATAAAAAAAATATCTTTTATTTCGAAGTTACTTTTTAAAGACAAAAGGTATAATTAATAATAAGACAAATTTATCAAGGATTACAAAGTATGAAGCAAAAAAATGGTAAAGAGAAGATACCACATAAAGATGTAATTTCGAGAGATCCCTTTTCAGGTTCAAAGAAGATATATGTTTCCGGCACTCTACATGACATCAGAGTTGGAATGAGAGATATTGATGTTAGCAATACTCTTGGAAACGGCTCAGGTAGCGCTTCAATCACGGTTTATGATACAAGTGGTCCTTACACCGATCCCGATACAGATATTGATGTCCTCAAGGGGCTTTATCCCTTGAGAGAGAAATGGATAAATGGCAGAGAAGATGTTGAGCAGCTAGACGATTTTAGCTCCGAGTTTTCAAAGAAGTCTGCAAAAAATGGAAACGGAATAACTTTTAAAAACCTCAGAAAACCTCTAAAAGCAGCAAAAGGCAGTAATGTTAGCCAGATGCATTACGCAAAGAAGGGAATTGTTACAGCTGAGATGGAATATATTGCTATAAGAGAAAATCAGCAAATAGATAAACTAAAAGAACAATATAAAGAGCTAGCGGGATATCATCCCGGTGAGAAATTTGGGGCAGAAATGCCCAATTCTTGCATCACACCGGAGTTTGTGAGGGATGAAGTTGCTTGTGGCAGGGCAATAATTCCCAACAACATTAATCACCCAGAGTCTGAACCCATGATTATCGGGAGAAATTTTCTGGTCAAGATTAATGCGAATATTGGAAATTCCGCTGTTACTTCCAGCATCGAAGAAGAGGTTGAAAAAGCTGTCTGGGCATGCCGGTGGGGCGCAGATACCGTTATGGATCTATCAACCGGTGACAATATTCATGAAACAAGAGAATGGATCATAAGAAATTCACCTGTTCCAATAGGCACGGTACCTATCTACCAGGCGCTTGAAAAAGTAGGAGGTAAAGCAGAAGAGCTATCGTGGGAAATATTCAGAGATACTTTGATCGAACAAGCAGAACAGGGCGTTGATTATTTTACTATTCATGCCGGCGTGCTCTTAAGATATATACCACTCACGGCAGGCAGGCTTACGGGAATAGTGTCCAGGGGCGGCTCAATCATGGCAAAGTGGTGTCTATCGCACCATAAAGAAAGCTTCTTATACACGTACTTTCCGCAAATGTGCGAAATAATGAAGGATTACGATATAGCGTTTTCGCTTGGAGATGGTCTTAGACCTGGCTGTATTGCGGACGCTAACGATGCGGCTCAGTTTGCTGAATTAAAAACAATCGGAGAGCTTACCAAGATTGCATGGGACAGTGATGTTCAGGTTATGATTGAGGGCCCTGGGCATATACCAATGCATATGATAAAGGAAAACATGGATAAACAGCTGGAATACTGTGATGAAGCTCCTTTTTATACACTGGGGCCTCTAACAACAGATATTGCTCCGGGATATGATCATATCACCTCTGCCATTGGTGCGGCTATGATAGGCTGGTACGGTACGGCAATGCTTTGTTATGTAACCCCTAAAGAACATCTGGGTCTTCCAAACAAAGAGGATGTTAAAGAGGGAGTTATTGCTTATAAAATTGCCGCTCACGCCGCAGACCTGGCCAAGGGACATCCTACTGCGCAATTTAGGGATAATGTTCTCAGTAAATCAAGGTTTGAATTCAGGTGGGAAGATCAGTTCAACCTTTCCCTTGATCCCGATACCGCTAAACAATATCATGACGAAACTCTCCCATCGCCAAATGCAAAGGTAGCTCACTTTTGCTCGATGTGCGGCCCAAAATTTTGTTCGATGAATATAACCCAGGAGGTTAGGGATTATGCCAGGGAGCATAATCTTGAAGATATAGATGCGATAGAAGAAGGAATGAAAGATAAATCTGAAGAGTTTTCAAATTCCGGGGGAGAAATTTATCTGGAACCCGCTGAGTAAACATTTTACAATATATGAATTAGTTTTATAACTAGTTTTAATTTAAATAACTGCTTTGTTGAATTTCATTACGCCCTAATTTTTTTATATAACTATTGTGTTGCCACATATACAATATTTGGGTATACGTAATAGATTTTTTAGCAGCTTAGAGGTGACTGATGGACTTACAACAGATTGCAGACGAGGTTTTCAAAGCTACAAATATAGATGTTTCCAAAAGTGATTTAGAGCGTTTGGTTAGCATTCTGAGAAAAAAGACAAACCCCTGGGAAATAATAGACTACTCAGACTTTCCGATTCCAGCTGTATTTGAATCAATCAGTAATCTAGCAAAAAAGGATATTGTTCAAATATCTGAAAAGGGAATAGATCTAACAAGTAAAGGCAGGGAAGCTGCAAGTGTAATGCACCCTGTTGAAGACCTGTCCTGTAAAAACTGCGAGGGCAGGGGGGTAGATTTAAAAAAGTTTGCTCCTATAAGAGAAAAATTTATAAAGATTCAAAGGAAAAGACCAAAGCCCTCTCACGATTTTGATCAGGGATATGTAACTCCTCATTCAACATTTTCGAGGTTTCTTATTGGATATGAAAGGGGAGATATATATGGAAAAGATATACTCGTGATTGGTGATGACGATCTTTTGAGCATAGTACTTGGTCTTAGTGGGATGCCAGCAAGCGTCACTGTTTTAGAAATAGACGGCAGGATTAACCGTTTCATTAAAGATATTGGGCAGCAGGAAAAATTTGAAGTAAATATAGAAGCGCTTGATTTAAGAAAGCCTCTTCCCAGAAAATATCTGAAGAGTTATGATACATTTTTTACAGATCCTCCAGAAACCCTAAAAGCTGCCGATGCATTTATTGGAAGGGGAATAGGCGCTCTAAGATCAGCTGGTTCAGCCGGTTATTTTGGTTTTACAAGAAGGGAGGCTTCTTTAAATAAATGGTATGACCTTCAAAAGATGCTGACTGGTTATAAAGTAGTTGTGACAGATATTATCCATAATTTTAATGAATATATTAACTGGGGTTATGAAAAAGATACCAGGGCCTGGGAGCTTTCTCCGGTAAAAGTCAAGCCAAGGAAAAACTGGTACAGATCAGCACTTTATAGGGTTGCTACCTTAAAGGGATATAAAGGGAGCAGTAAAAATTACGGCAGGGAAAATATATATGAAGATATCGAAAGCTCTACCACATGAAAACTGAAAATTAGATGCCGCTCAGAACTGACATAAATAAAATTCTTCTAATTGGTTCCGGGCCGATTGTGATCGGACAGGCATGTGAATTCGATTATTCCGGCACTCAGGCATGTAAAGCTCTGAAAGAAGAGGGTTATGAGATCGTTTTAGTAAACAGTAACCCTGCCACTATTATGACCGATCCTTCTATATCTGATAGAACTTATATTGAACCCCTGATCCCGGAAATATTGGAAAAAATTATCGAAAAAGAAAGACCGCAGGCACTGCTTCCGACCATGGGTGGGCAAACGGGTCTTAACCTTGCCGTAAATCTTGCCGAGAGCGGAGTGCTTGATAAATACGGCGTTGAACTGATTGGCGCAAAGCTGGATGCTATCAAAAAAGCCGAGAACCGAGATGAATTTAAAGATGCAATGATAAAAATAGGGCTTAATGTTCCAGAAAGCGGAGTTGCCCGTACGATGTCAGACGCATGGGAGATAGTGGATAGAGTCGGGTATCCGGTGATTATTCGCCCGTCTTTTACGCTTGGCGGAGTAGGGGGAAGTATTGCCTACAATGTAGAAGAGTTTGAGGAATTTTCCAAGGCCGGGCTGCGTATGAGTCCTGTAAATGAAATTCTTGTAGAGCAGTCTGTGATAGGGTGGAAGGAGTTTGAACTTGAGGTAATGAGGGACTGCAAAGACAATGTGGTTATTATCTGTTCTATAGAAAACTTTGATCCAATGGGCGTACACACTGGTGACAGTATTACAGTAGCTCCTGCCCAGACCTTAACAGACAAGGAATACCAGCGTATGAGGGATGCCTCTATTGCCATAATACGGGAGATCGGAGTAGATACGGGCGGATCGAATATTCAGTTTGCGGTGAACCCTAAAGACGGCGAAATGTCAGTTATTGAAATGAACCCCAGGGTTTCAAGAAGCTCTGCGCTTGCTTCAAAAGCAACAGGATTTCCAATTGCAAAGATTGCCGCAAAGCTTGCTGTGGGTTATACGCTTGATGAAATACCAAATGATATCACTAAATATACGCCTGCATCTTTTGAACCTACAATTGATTATGTTGTCGTAAAAATTCCAAGATTTGCCTTTGAAAAGTTTCCTCAGACTGAACCAGTGCTTACAACACAGATGAAATCCGTTGGTGAAGTTATGGCTATTGGAAGGACCTTCAAAGAGTCTTTGCAAAAAGCAATGAGGTCTTTAGAGATTGATTCATCAGGATTTGAAAGCAAGACAGACGATATAGAAATTATAAAAGAAAATTTGCGAAAGCCTAACCCTGAGAGGCTTTGGTATATAGCCGATGCATTCAGGGCCGGAATGGAATTAAATGAAATATTCGATTTAACTTATATTGATCCCTGGTTTTTGCATAACATTGAGCAAATTGTCGAAGCTGAAAGTGATTTGATTCAGTCAGTTGAAAACGGTAAAGACTATATTGATAAATTTAAATTATTAAAGCAATACGGGTTTTCGGATGAGCGTTTGGGCACTTTGCTAAACAAAACAGAGGATGAAGTCAGAGATATAAATAAGAAAAATAATATACAGTGTGTATATAAAATGGTTGATACATGCGCTGCTGAATTTGAGGCACATACGCCCTATTTATATTCAACGCATGAATATGAAGACGAAGCTGCCCCTACAGAAAGGAAAAAGATAGTAATTTTAGGTGGTGGACCAAACAGAATAGGGCAGGGCATTGAATTTGATTACTGCTGTGTGCATGCGGCATTTTCACTAAAAGAAGAAGGCTATGAAGCAATAATGATTAATTGTAATCCTGAAACTGTAAGTACTGACTATGATACTTCAGACAGGTTATATTTTGAACCCCTGACGCTGCAAGACACTCTTTCAATAATAAATAGAGAAAAGCCCGATGGAGTAATCGTTCATCTGGGTGGACAGACTCCGCTTAAGCTTGCAGTTCCTTTAGAGAAAAACGGAGTAAAAATAATTGGCACATCTCCTGATAATATTGATCTAGCCGAGGACAGGGAAAGATTTAGGGATTTAATTCTAAAACTAAAGCTAAAACAGCCTAGAAGTGGAATTGCCAGGAGTGAAGAACAGGCCTTGAAGGTTGCTGAAGAGATAGGGTATCCAATTATAGTAAGACCATCTTATGTTCTTGGGGGCAGGGCAATGGAGATTGTATACACCGAAAAATCACTGAAAAGGTATATAAAGGATGCCGTTAAAGTATCTCACAACCACCCTGTGCTTATCGATGAATTTTTAAATGATGCCAAAGAAGTAGACGTTGACGCCATTTGCGATGGCCATACTGTAGTTGTTGCAGGAATATTAGAACATATCGAAGAAGCAGGGGTTCATTCAGGGGACAGCGCAATGGTACTGCCCCCGTATTCACTGGACGAAAAAATAGTTGACGAAATAAGAAGACAGACAAAGAAGCTTGCGCTTGCTTTAAACGTAATTGGTCTAGTTAATATTCAGTTTGCCGTAAAAGACGATGAGGTTTATTTAATAGAAGTAAATCCCAGAGCAAGCCGTACTATTCCATTTGTTAGTAAGGCTATTGGAGTGCCCCTGGCAAAGATTGGAACTAAAGTTATGATTGGAAAAACATTGCAGGAACTGGGTTTTACAAAAGAAATAAAAATTAAACATATTTGTGTAAAAGAATCAGTGTTCCCGTTTATTCGGTTTTCCGGTGTGGATACGATTTTGGGTCCTGAGATGAAATCAACCGGAGAGGTAATGGGAATTGATACGAATTTGCGAAAGACATTTGCAAAAGCGCTGCTGGCTTCGGGCAGCGAGCTCAAGACTTCAGGAAATGCTTTTATTAGCGTAAAGGATGATGACAAGCCAAAAATAGTTCATTTAGCTCGGCATTTGATTGATTTAGAAATAAGCCTCATAGCCACAAAAGGGACTCATGAATTCTTAAAGGCAAATGGCATAGAATGCAGCGTAGTAAAAAAAGTGATTGAAGGAAGACCAAATATAATTGATTTTATAAAAAATGGGGAAATTCAGCTTGTTATAAACACTACTTTTGGTGAAAATGAGATTAAGCAGTCCTATTCTATAAGAAGAGAGTCGCTTGTTGGCAATATTCCTTATTTTACTACAGTATCTGGTGCGCAGGCTGCTGTGGAAGCAATCGATTCGCTTAAAAATGAGGGACTTGATGTAAAGCCAATTCAGGATTATTATATAGAAAGCAACTTGAATTTATAATCCTTACTTAATTAAATTTTTTATTAGTAATCTGGAGGAAAGATGTCTATTGAACGTGTTCCAATGACCCCGAATGGATACGAAAAAATGAAAAAAGAACTGGACAACTTATTAAGAGTTGAAAGGCCCAGTGTTATCAAAATGATCTCAGAGGCCAGGGAATTTGGTGACTTATCAGAAAATGCAGAGTATGAATCGGCTAAAAATCGGCAGAGTTTTATTGAAGGTAGAATTCAGGAATTAGAAAGTAAAGTATCGAGAGCAGAAGTTATAGATCCCGCAAAACTTACAAACAAAGATAGGGTAAGATTTGGGGTTACCGTTAAGCTTGAGGACTTGGATACAGGAGAAGAAGTGGTTTATCAGCTTGTTGGCCCTGATGAGACAGAACCCGAAAACGGCATGATTTCAATAACTTCTCCTATAGGAAGAGCACTGCTCGGCAAGCAGTTAGATGACGGTGTTTCAGTAAATACCCCTGGTGGTCGCAGGGAGTTTGCAGTGCTGGAAATTCTGTAGTTCTTTAATTGTTCCAAATAATTAATTGTTGTTCTTCTGTGTAATAAATCTATTCTTAACATATTTAATAAGAGTGCAGCATTAAGTATAAAAGTGTAAAGATCCAATTTGTTACAATTTTTATGCACTATGATTGATAATCTATTTTTTACGTTAACTCTTTTATCAGCACTTGGTTGTGGGCTGATGGCTGGCGTCTTTTTCATCTTTTCAAACACTGTGATGAGTGCTCTGGCTCGACTCCAGCCGCCGCAGGGCATTGCCGCCATGCAATCCATCAATAGGACCATCCTCAATCCGTTATTTTTTGTCGCGTTCCTTGGAACGGCGGCAACTTCCATCCTGCTGGCTATTTCATTGCTGTGGAGGTGGCAGCAACCCGGCGCCGTCTATCTACTCGCCGGTAGTCTGCTTTATCTGGTCGGAGCAATTCTTGTAACCATCGTGTTCAACGTGCCTATGAATGAGGCTCTGGAAACTGTCGAGCCGGAGAGTGTCGAGGCCGCTAATCTATGGACCAGATACCTGACCAACTGGACAGCCTGGAACCATGTGCGTACGGTTGCTTCCTTTTTGGGGGCAGTCTCGTTCATCCTTGCACTCTGGTAATCTCGAAGTTTTTGATTATTATTACTAATAAAAGGAATAAAATGGTAACGCCCCCTAACCCCCTTAACCCGAACTCAGCGACGGGTCAGTTCCAAATTGGTTTCCAAATCACTTGCAACCTTCAATATCAAGGTGCCCTTGAGCCGCTTCTCAAGACCCTGGGCTGGTCCAAACTGATAGGTGCCTTTGGGGAGCTTGAATATTACGCTTCCATTCCGATCAGCAGTTTTTACCCCCATGCGTTTGCCATCGCTGATGCGACGGGCCTCAATCACTGAACCATCAAAGATGTGTACCCCCGCACCTTTGGCAATTGGAGAATGAACATGCAAGATGACTGTATAACTGTTATCAAGACTACCTGCTTGGACTAATATTGTTGATGTTGAGAAGTAGAAAAACACGATAAAGATTGCTAATACATACATTTTTCCCTTCATTGTTTCCTCCAATTAAAGATGAACTAGTAACTAACATATATTTTTATGCTGATGCATGATTTTGAGCATGAATAAGTCTTATAATATCAGAAAAGTCGAATTTGTGTAAGTGAAACTTCTATAAAAAAAGGGGGAAAGGGTAATATCCTCTTATCCATAGAAATATAAGGGTTAGGTCCCCTTATTCTCC
>SMVB01245697.1_pt1 | contig 21123 bp, 19 predicted proteins | sample 2456461 | NCBI WGS metagenome assembly SMVB01 (sample SAMN11095934, study PRJNA526329) | marine sediment metagenome | biome: Marine sediment; feature: Surficial sediment; material: Deep marine sediment; isolation source: Hadal surficial sediment | place: Pacific Ocean | collected 2014-05 | depth...
ATCGTACGCTGGCGTACGGACGCTCCCACAGAAAGCACCCTTCGCTACGGCCTGGACTTCAACAATCTCTCGCTGACGATTTCGATCGCCGAGTCGGTCACCGACCACGAGATCGAAGTTCAAGGTCTAAAACCCGGAGCCGGCTATTACTATTCAGTCGGCACCTCGAGCCAAACCCTGGCGGGAGCGGATGCAGACCACTACTTCGTGGCCACCACCCTGCCCGACACGGCGCGACGGACCCGACTCTGGGTACTCGGAGATCAGGGCACGAACTCCGTGAGATCCGCACAGGTGAAGAACGCTTATCTGGACTTCGTCGACGATGAACCCGCAGATCTTCTCCTGTTGCTCGGCGACAACGCCTACCTGATCGGAACGGACGAACAGTACACAGTGAACCTGTTTCAGAACTACCCCGAAATCTTACGCCATACGGTCTTGTGGCCGACGCCGGGCAACCACGATTTCAGCGCAAACGAAGAGAACGGGCTTCCTTCTTCCAGCCCACTGACCGAAACCGGTCCCTACTACGACGCCTTCACGCTCCCTACCCAGGGAGAGTCCGGCGGCGTCGCGAGCGAAACCGAGACCTACTACTCGTTTGACCATGGAAACATACACTTCCTCTCGCTGAACATCTACCGGACGGACATAACGGTGGACAGCGCCATGTACGCCTGGGTCGTTGCCGACCTCGCGGCCAACCAACAGGACTGGTTGATCGTGTTCCTGCACTTTCCTCCCTACTCGCGAGGGGGCCGAGACTCCGACACCACGTTCCACATGGTCAAAGTCCGAACGCTCTACAACCCACTCTTCGAGCAGGCCGGCGCAGACCTGGTACTGGCCGGCCACAGTCACACCTATGAACGATCCATGTTGATCGATGGGCACTACGGCCCGTCCGCCTCCCTCACCCCGGAGAACATCATCGACGCAGGAGACGGCGACCCCCTGAGCAATGGCGCCTACTTCAAACCGACAATGGGCAATGGCCCGCACGAGGGAACTGTTTACGTCGTGAACGGCGTAGGAGAGAACGCCCACGCCGATGGCGGAACCCTCGATCACCCCATCATGGTCAGCAGTTTCGAAATCGAGGGCTCAATGGTGATCGACATCAAGGGAAACGTGCTCAACTCGCACTTCATCTCCCTGGACGGAGCCTACCTCGACCGGTTCCGGATCGTGAAGGGGGTATCGGCGGTACAAATTCCATCGGGAAATTCGGGAACGAGGATCGTTTTGGTGTTGCTGCTGCTGGGAACCGCTCGGCTGGGTGGGCGACGCGCGACCAACACTCGAGATGAGTGTCAGAACATGTAGGCGACGCCTACGCTCAGGGAGTAATAGTCCAGCGAACTGATCGGCGCGGACGCAGGTTTCACATAGGAAAAATCAACGCCAAGCGAGACTTCGCGGGTAATCCAGACGTCGACCCCGCCGCCAAAGCGCGCCGCAAAGCTCCAACCATCGAGGTCGCCGGGTCCGGAGAATTCCAGGTAGCCGAAGCCGAGTGTGGCATAGGGCTGAATGCGATTGACAACCGAGGGCAGCTTGAATCGCATCGCTTCGGGAATGGCGCTCGACATTTGCAAAAACTGCAGGATGTACGCCTTGCCGTCGAAGCCGATCGAATAGCCGTTGAAGCGGTCGGGTTGGCCGTTGACCTCGGTCTCGAACCCGTCGAGCCATTCGAAGTGAAGCTCACCTGCGGCCCAACCCGCCCGGCAGCCGACGCGCCCATGGATTCCGGCGAAACTCTCGCCCACCTTGGAATCCGAATCTCCGAGACCAGCGACCGCGTCTTCAGCGCCGAGCGTATACGCTAGACCCACGTAGCAGCTCGATCTGGAGAAGTCGTCTTCCGCCACGGCGGGCAGCGAGAGGCAGAGCACAACCAGCGCGAGCGAGACAGAATTGAAACTTCGAAGCATGGAAATTCCTGACCCCTGGATTTGCGAGATTCCACACCATTCTCCCACAGCCGGGTTCGCCACGTCAAGCGGTTCGCGCCGGCCGCATGGAGGCAGCCGCCGAGCCCGCCGAGTCCCTGGGCGGGCACCTGTGGATCTTTTCACGGTGAGCGCGGACTTCGACGAATTCCGCGAGCGGGAGTAAGCTTTCGCTGTACGAGCCGCGGCGCGAACCCTCGCGCCCGAAGCGTCGACCACACGGAGAGTGCCGATGATTCGACACACGCTTTGGAATTTGATCATCATCGCGTCCGCGACCGTCTGCACGGCCACTCTCGGTGTGACCCTGGCTCACGCAGAGTCCCTGGCCCCGCTCGAAGTCGACCCGCGCAATCGGGCATCGTTTCACGTCGAGGTCGTGCGCGAGGTGGATAACGACTGGGCGACGGCGCGGCTCAGCATCGTCGAAGAGGGCGAAGATCCGGCGCGCCTGGGCGACGCTGTGAATCGTCGGATGGCAAAAGCCGTGGCAACCGCCAAAGCAGTTGCAGGGGTCGAGATCGAAAGCGGTGCCTACATCACGCGCCCGATCCATCGCGACGGGCGCATCGTTAGCTGGCTCACTCAGCAGGAGCTCCGCCTCGAGTCTCACGATGTGCATCAGCTTTCCGCATTGATCGGCAAATTACAGAACGACTCCGTGCTGCTGGTGGGAATCAGTTTCTCGGTGAGAAACGAAACTCGCAAATCACTGGAGGACGAACTCATCGAAGAAGCCCTCGGCGCGTTTCGCTCCCGGGCCTCGCTGATCGCGAAGGGTCTGGGGGCTCAGGCTTGGTCGCTGGTCGGTCTTTCGGTCGACGGCGACGGTCACGTCCCGGAGATGTATCCCCGGCGAGCGATGGCTCAGATGGCGATGACCGCGAAGGGCGCACCTCCTGCGCTCGAAGCCGGATCGAGTGAAATTCGTATCCGGGTCGACGGCACGATTGTTCTCAATTACTCAAATCGAAACCAATAGAAGGAACTCATCATGGCAAACTTTTCAGAGATTCCCTGGATCGCGGAACACATCAAACTTTACAAGTCCGATCCGGACAAGGCGCACATGTGGGACTCGGCGCCGCTCGGCGGCCCGGGGATCCTGCCTACGCTGTTGCTCACGACTACGGGTCGGAAGTCGGGGGAGCCCCGTTCGCTTCCGCTGATCTATGGAACCAGCGGCGACAGCTACGTGGTCATCGCCTCCAAGGGCGGCATGCCGACCCATCCCCTCTGGTTCGAAAATCTCGAAGCCAAGCCCGAGTGCGAGATCATGGTCGGCGCCAAGGCGGTTTCGGCGCGAGCGCGGGTCGTCGAAGGAGAAGAACGCGAACGCATCTGGGATATGATGGTCGGGATCTATCCTCCTTATACGGACTACAAGAAGGCGACAGATCGCAAGATCCCGGTGGTGGTGCTCGATCCAACCTGAAAAGTTGAAAGAGAATCTCCAGTATCCTCTCCCACGGACTGCGCGCCGAGATCGCGCGCTGCCACAACCCAAAGGACCCCCCCCATGGCCAGTACTTCAAAGACGTCTAATTCAGAAAGCAGTATTTTGGATCGCTTCCGACTCGACGGCAAAGTCGCCATCGTAACCGGCTCTGGCCGCGGCATCGGCGCCGGATGCGCCATTGCCTTCGCGGACGCCGGTTGTGACGTCGTAGTCTCGGCCCGCACCGTCTCTCAACTGGAAGAGACCGCGGAAAAGATTCGCGCCCGGGGACAACGCGCGTTGGTCGTCGAATGCGATGTACTCAATGCCGAGCAGCGAACCAATCTCGTGAACCGAGCCGTCGACGAATTTGGCCGCATCGACATCCTGGTGAACAACGCCGGGGGTTGGCCCCCCAAGGCCACCCTCGACACCACCGAGGACGAGTTCGACGCCTGCTTTCGCTTCAACGTCACCACGGCTCTCGCGATGACCCGACTGGCCGTACCCCTGATGGCGAAGACTGCCGGCAGCGGTGCGATCGTCAACATCTCTTCAGTAGCGGGACGCTTCAACGCAAGGGGCTTTGCGGCCTATGGAACCGCGAAAGCAGCCCTCACCTTCTTGACCAAAAGCCTCGCGCAAGATTTTGCTCCGAAGGTGCGAGTGAATGGAATTGCGGTTGGCTCGATCCTCACCAGCGCGCTAGCGGGTTTCATGACCGACGACTTCGAGCGGCAGATGCTCGAAAAGACACCCATGAAACGTCTGGGCGAGGTGGAAGACATCGCCGCTTGCGCGCTGTTCCTGGCCTCACCGGCGGCTAGCTATGTCACTGGCGAAATATACGGGGTCAACGGTGGGCTCACCCAGATCCAGATCGAGATGCCGCCGGTCGATCTCTAATCGCACGTTGGCGCCAGGTTCAAGCGAGTCAACCGAACTCGGTCTCTGCGAGAGTTTCCACGACCCAGAGCACGATTCAAAGCACTATTCAAAGCACGATGCAAAGAAAGAAGGAGAAGAACAATGGGCTATCGCGTGATTCAGTGGGCAACCGGCGGCGTGGGGCGTGCAGCGATCGAAGGCATTCTTTCACACCCCGAACTCGAACTCGTGGGTTGTTGGGTGCACAGTGAAGACAAGGTCGGCAAGGACGTGGGCCTGTTGTGTGAGATGGATCCCATCGGCGTGACCGCAACAAACGACGTCGATGCGCTGTTGGCCCTGGACGCGGACTGTGTCATGTACTCGCCGATCATGGCGAACCGAAAAGAGATCATCCGCATTCTCGAGTCGGGCAAGAACGTCGTCACCCCACTGGGCTACTTCTATCCGGGCAAGCGCGACGTTTCTGATCTCCAGGCCGCGTGCATTGCCGGCGGCGTCACGCTTCACGGCACCGGTATCCACCCCGGCGGAATCACCGAGCGCTTTCCACTCATGGTTTCGGCACTGTCCCGCAACATCACTCATGTTCGCGCCGAAGAGTTCTCCGACATCCGAACCTATGATGCTCCCTTTGTAGTCGGTGAGATCATGGGCTTCGGGAAGACCCCGGAAGACGCCGCCAAGAGCCCGATGCTCGACGCGATGGGAGGCGGCTTTCTGGAATCCGTCGACATGGTCGCGGACGCCCTGGGCTTCGATCTCGATGACGACAAGCGCACCAACCACGAAGTCGCCGTCGCCACGGTGCCAATCGATTCGCCGATCGGCATCATCGAGCCCGGCCTCGTCGCGGCCCAGCGCTTTACCTGGCAGGCCACGGTGCGGGGCCAAGTCGTGATCACCGTGATCACCAACTGGTTCATGGGCGAAGAGGGCTTCGACCCGGCATGGACATTCGGACCCGAGGGCGAACGATTTGAAGTGGAGGTCACTGGCGATCCCAGCTCCAAGGTCACCTTTCACGGTTGGCATCCGGAATCGGTCGAGGCGGGCCTCCGGCGCAATCCCGGCATCGTCGCCACGGGGATCCACGGGGTGAGCGCGATCCCCTACGTGTGTCGGGCCGAGGCCGGCATCAAAACTTATCTCGATCTGCCGTTGGTGGCGGGGCGCGCATCACCGGAGCTCTCGTCATGATCCTCGACCGCTTCAAACTGACGGACAAAATCGTCATCGTGACCGGTGCCGGCAAAGGCATTGGCCGCGGCATCGCCCTCGCCTTCGCTGAAGCCGGCGCAGATATCGTCTGCGCGGCTCGAACCAAAGACGACATCGAAGACACGGCAGCCGAGGTGCGGGCCCGGGGTCGCAGCGCGCTCGCGGTTCCCACCGATGTACTCAAGACCGAGGACCTCGAACAGTTGGTGGCCGCGACACTCTCAGAATTCGGTCGCATCGACGTGGTCGTCAACAACGCCGGCGGAACGGGGCCACGCGCCGCCCTCGAAACCAGCGAAGGCTACTTCGAGCGCGCCCTGCGCATGAACGTGACCCAGGCCTTTCTACTTTCGAAACTCGCCATCCCAGTCATGGTAGAAACCGCCGGCGGAGGCTCGATCGTCAACATCTCCTCCCGTGCCAGCGACATGGTTCAAACCTCATTCGTAGCTTATGGCGCGGGCAAGGCGGCGCTCAACATGATGACGCGCAATTTTGCCGCCGAGGTTGCCCCCAAGGTTCGGATCAACGCCATTTCGGTTGGCGGGGTTGCGACCCAGGGACTTGAAGTCGTGCTGACCAACGATGCCTTGCGCGAACAATTCGAGCGCAACACTCCGATGGGTCGGCCCGGCACCGTGGAAGACATCGCAGCCTGCGCGCTGTTTCTGGCGTCCCCCGCTTCGGGCTGGACTTCGGGAAAGATCTTCCAGGTAGACGGCGGCACGGAAGCCCCGGCGATGAGCGTCCCCGTCAAGCCACTCTGAGCCGACGACACAGGTCAGCCGTCGCTGCGGCCCGATCGTTTTCTGGCTGTTCTGGGTCTAGGAGTCTGCGCTGCGCACCAACCGCAGCATCACCCACAAAAGGACGATGGCCGGCAGATACACACCGGCAAAGTCGAGCCCCCAGTGGTTGCTGGGCAAGTTCCCGACGCTGGTGTCGTAGACGTGAAGCAGTGCGTGGGAACCGAGGAAGGCAGTCGACATCGCGGCCAGCGGCAGGCGGAAGCGCTGACTACGCGATGCCCAGACGAGTCCCGCGCCGCAGGTGAGAAACGCGCACCCGATATCGCGAACGAAGTGAGGGTTGAACGGCCCGGTGTCCGGAACCGCGGCCGGCAGCTCGGTATACCAGTGCATCGGCCCCACGAGCATCCAGAGCGCATTCGCGACCATGCCGAGTCCGAGGATCAGCAAAATCCAGCCGTGGAGATCGAGCTTGGAGTCGCTCATCGCTTGCCTCCATGAATCGTGCGAGCTAGCAGCCCGTTGAAGAACCCTGACCGAGCCAGGTGCGGTCGTTCGGCTCGAGTTCAAGGCGCGGAAGCGCAGCCGTAGCTGGCTACGGCAAGCTTTCGCAACGCAGAGATCGGGCCGAAGGGCCGTGCCTGGCGACCGAAGGGTTTTTCAACGGGCTGCTAGCCTGGGGCGATGGAATCTGGCAGTAGACGCGCGATCGTTGCGGCGCTCGGGGCCAACCTGGGGATCGCGATCGCAAAAGGCGTGGGATTCCTCTTCACGGCTTCGGCTTCGATGCTCGCCGAAACCGTGCATTCGATCGCCGACACTGGAAATCAGGCACTCCTGCTCTGGGGTTCCGTCGCCGCGGAGAAAGAGCCGAGCCCCAACCACCCGTTCGGCTACGGACGCGAGCGCTACTTCTGGGCATTCGTGGTGGCTTTGATCCTGTTCAGCCTCGGCGGTCTGTTTGCGATCAACCTCGGAATCGAGAAATTCGGCCAGGCCGAGCCCCTGCACAACCCCGGGGTGGCCGTTGGCATCTTGCTGTTCGGGGTTCTGCTCGAAGGCTACTCGTTCCGGACCGCCACCGAGGCCGCGCGCAGCCTCAAGGGCGACAGCAGTTGGTGGGAATTCATTCGACACACGAAGAACCCCGAACTTCCGGTGGTGCTGCTCGAAGACCTCGGCGCACTGGTGGGGCTGTTGATTGCATTGGCGGGAGTGGGCTTGAGTCTCGCCACCGGCGACCCGCGTTACGACGCCGCTGCAAGTGTGCTGATCGGCCTGCTACTGGGGGTGATCGCCACGATCCTCGTGATCGAAATGAAGAGCCTGTTGATCGGTGAAAGCGCCAGCGAGAAAGATGTCAGCCTGATCTGCGACGCGCTCGAATCGGGTCCGGACGTTCGCACGATCATTCACATGCGCACCCAACACCTGGGCCCGGACCAATTGTTGGTGGGCGCCAAAGTCGAGTTCGCAGCGACCTTGTCCTTCACTGAACTCACCCACGCGATCGATCGCGCCGAATCGCGGATCCGATCGCGACTGCCAAAGCTGGACATCACCATCTATCTCGAGCCGGACATTTTCGAGCCCGAGCGGGCAGCCGATCATTCCCCCTAAAGTTCATTCCTCGCGTTCTCGATAGAAATAGTCGTCGTGACCCCGGGAAAAGGGAGGGGACCCTTTTGCGGAGACTGATTCATGCGCATTGCCCTTGCCGTCGAAGGCACCCGCGGCGACGTCCACCCCATGCTCTCCCTCGGCAACGCCTTTCAAGCCGCGGGGCATGAGGTCGTCCTCTGCGGTCCTCGCAATTTTGCAACCACTGCAGCTTCGAACAACATCGAATATCGCGAAGTGGGAAGCGACACCCGGGTGTTTCTGGACCGGGTGGCAGCCGCGATGTCGAGCCGGGGACTCGGGGCCAACCGGGCCCAACTCGAATACTTCAAGGACAGCATGGAAAAGCAGTTCACTCGGCTTCCCGACGCGACCCGGGACGTCGACCTGATTCTCGGCGCAGGCGTGCAGTTCGCGGGGGGGAGCGTCGCCGAGTTGCACGGCATCCCGTACCGCTACGTGATGTTTTGTCCGGTGATGTTGCCGTCCCAGGCTCACAGTCCGCCGTTCATACCGAGTCAGGCGCTACCCGACTGGGCCAACCGAATCGCGTGGCGCTTGCTGCTCGGCCCGCTCGATTGGGTGATCCGGTTTGGGCTCAATCGCGCGCGCAAGAACTATCTCGGTCTCCCCAAGGTCCAACACGGCTATCGACATATCCTTTCCGAGCATCCGATCCTCGCGACCGATCCCCTGCTGGCGCCGCTTCCCCTCGAAGCTCCGGCGTCCGTGGAACAACTCGGCTGCATCCACGACCACAACCTCGAGCCGCTACCCGAAAAACTCGAGAACTTTCTCGCACAGGGTTGTCCGCCGGTCTATATCGGTTTTGGCAGCATGACCGATCCAGATCCGCGCGCTACGACACGCATGGTGCTGAGAGCCATCGAACGGGTTGGCTGCCGTGCGATCGTGTCCGAAGGCTGGGCGGGGCTCGGCGGTGGCCCGCTGCCCGAAGGCGTCATTCAGAGCGGCTCGGTTGCCCACGCTTCGCTGTTCCCGCGATGCGCTGCGGTGGTCCACCACGGGGGCGCGGGCACCACGACTCGCGCGGCCCAGGCCGGCGTGCCCCAAGTCATCGTTCCCCACCTGCTCGATCAATATTGGTGGGGCAAGCGAATCATGAACATGGGCCTGGCTCCGACGCCCCTTCCCCGCGCGGGGTTGACCGCCGATCGGTTGAGCGAGTCCATCTCGAGCGTTCTCGGAAACGAGTTTCTATCCAGTCGCGCCCGAGAAGTTGGCGAACAGATCGCACCCGATCCCACACCGAGGATCGCGGCGGACAAGATCTTGGCCCAGCTGTTGGTTTGAACTACCAGAATGCCTGAGGTACCTCTTTCGCCCCCAGCGAGCGGAGAGGAGACGACGCAATGGGCAAGTACAGCCGACAAGAAATCGAAGATGCCTTCACCAACTATCAGGCCACGGCGCTGAAGGCGGGCACCAGCGGCGATTGGAATCCCTGGGCCGACATGTTTACGGAAGATGCGACCTACAAGGAGCATCTGTTTGGAACCTTCGCCGGCCGCGAGGCGATTCGCAATTGGATCTGCTCGACCATGGCCAAGTATCCGAACAATCAAATGAAGTACTACCCGATCGAGTGGTACATCATCGACGAAGAACGAGGCTGGGTGGTTTGCCAGGTTTGGAATCGCATGACCGACCCGGGCGACGGCAGCCTGCATCAGGAGCACAATTTCACCCTGCTCAAATACGCGGGCAACGGCAAGTGGTCCTATGAAGAGGATGTCTACAACCCCGCCCCGTTCCAAAAGATGATCAAGGGATGGATGAAGAAGAAGGAAGAGCTCGCGGAAGCCAAAGTCTGACCGCTCTTCCCCCTATGGGGCACTCGACACACGCCGCGCAAACCGGCGTGAACTCACACAGTTCTCGAACCCACTGGCTTGCATCTCCCCCCAGGTCATCAGAAAATTCCCCTGCCGCCGCGGTTACTTGCGTGCAACCTTGCCGCCAAGAGACTTTTTGAGCGCGCTTCACGGGAAGCCGCGTGGCAAGTCGGGCACACTCTGTCACCGCCTATGACTGATCGACGAAAGTTGACGACCGATCCGCCACTGCCGGGGCAACGGCTGGCTGGGAGCGAGCTCGGTTCAGGAGCTGTGGAAGCTGAGCGGGGAGCTTGGCTCGGCGTCCATCGCAGCCCAGTGGCCGAATCCTCGCTGGCCGGACCTTCCGGGATTCCATCCGCGGTGCCGGACCGCTATGAGGTGCGGGAATCCGAAGACGGCTACTTCTTGCACTGCGACGACGCGCCTCGTGTGCGGGTGTGGATCGATCCCACGCAGTCATTCTCTGAATCCGACGCCCGCGCGCTGGGTGGCCGAACCATCTTCCTCGACGGCGCGGGCGACTTCCCGCCCAAGCTCGACAACAAGTCCCGTTTCTACAACCTGGACCATCACCAAGGTGTCATCCGTCCCTTCACCCTGGCGACCTGCGAGCAGGCGCTGATCCTGGTGATCAACGGCATCGAACTCGACGAAGGAGACTGGACCCTCTATGCGAGCGAGCCCGATCTAGACACCTTGTTTGCGATCTGGGTGCTGTTGAATTTCCGCAGGATCCCGAAGTTGAGCACCCATTCCAAGGATGTGCTGCTGCCCCTGCTGCGACTCGAGGGCGCGATCGACGCAAACGGCTCCGAACTCGCCAACTTCTGTGGCCTCACCCAAAGTACCTTGCGCGACGCTCGCAGCCGACTCGACAACCTCTATACCCGAGAAAAAGAGTATCGCGCAAAGGAGCGCTGGCCCGACCTCGACTGGCGCGAATTTGCCGCCGCCATGTTGGGAGAAGTCGATCGACTCGTTTATACCCGCGCCGATTTTCAGGACCACACCAGCATCGAAGAGATTTTGGGACATCTCGAGATCGCAGATCGCAAGGTCGCGGTCGCTTGTCGAGATCAATCCGGCATCTATGAAGCCGAGCGCAGCCTCAAGAATCGCTTTGGCGACCAACTCGGAATCATCGCGCTGGAAAAAAGCAAGAACGGCGAGACCCGTCACTACACCCTGCGCCGGGTCTCGGCTCTTTTGAATTTTGATCTCGTAGCAGCCTACGATCTGCTGAACATCGTCGACCCCGCGGTCAACGGTCGGCCCGCAGGCAACCGATGGGGAGGCTCCGACGACATCGGGGGTTCGCCTCGCGCTTCGGGAACCAAGCTGCAGCCGAGTGAGATCTTGCGCGTGCTTCAACAAGCCTACCGACGCCGAACCAGGCGCGATCGGGGATGGCCGTGGTTCGCCACCTCGATTTTGACTTCGGGCCTGGTGATGGCATGCGCGGTCGCGGCCTTCATGGCGACGGCGGCTGAACTGCCGCGCACAGGAATGCTTGCGGCCATGACTCCCGGGGGCGCCGGCTTGATCGCGATGTCGTTGATGACCCTCGCGTTCGCTCTTCCCGCGTCGTTCAGTGCATCGGGCGGTCGCTTGTGGATGTTCGGCTGGCGCAGACCGGCCGGTCACGACTGGCTCTACCTCGCACCCATCGTGGTCGTGTGCGCGGTTCCGGCAAATGTCTTGGCGCCGCGCGGACTCGCACCCGCGCCCGAGTCCCTGTTCATCGCCTTCGGCGTCGCAACGTTGGCGGCCGTAGCCTGCGAGGCCTGGTTCCGAGGTGCGGTGCACGGATGGTTCCTGTTCCAGGGCCCGATCCAGCGCGTCGCGGGGCCCTGGATGTTCTCGCGGGCGGCGTCGGTTTCGGCCTTCTTCTACATGTTGGTGTACGTCGCCGTGGCGCTGGCGTGGAACATCACCGCGGCGAACCCGTTCCCACAGGGTTCGGGCGAAATCGCGGTGATCGCCGCAGCCGCACTGGCCGCAGGCGCCGCATTGGCGATGATCCGCGAGCGCTCCCTGAGCCTTTGGCCGGGGGTGGCCTTTCAGGTCCTGGGTGGTGCGGTGGGGGTCGCGCTTGCGCTGTTTGGGATTACGCTCTTCTAGCCGCTGGCAGGGAGATGCGTGCTACTTGGTGGCGCGAAGGTCCCGCGGCAGACCGAGGCCCCGTTCCCCAATGATGTTGAGCTGAATGTTCGTCGCGCCCCCGGCGATCGCGGGTCCCTGGGAAAAAATGTACTGCTCGACGAACCCGGTCGCGGTATGGGTGCGGGCGTAGCTCGCGATGTCCTCGGCGGTCGGTGCCAGCATGCCGTCGGCGCCCAACAACTCATAGGCCAACAGCATGATCTTTTGCATCGTGTCCGTCGTATAGAGCTTGTTCATCATCATGGGGAGCATCACCTTCAGCTCCTCGCCCTTGGCCGCTGCGCTCATCTGACGCAGTTTCGAAACCTCTGCAGTGCGAACGTAGCCCTCGATCTCGGCGAGGCGATTGCGGATCAGCGGATCTTCGATCGCGGGTCGACCCTTGCGCAGGGTGCGACGGGCCAGCTCGATGGTGCTGTCGAAGTGTTCCCGCATCATGTTCGGATTGCCGATCAAGTTGCGTTCGTGTTTGAGTGTCGCGCGAGATACCGCCCAACCCTCGCCGCGGCAGCCGACGATGTTTTCGGCGGGGGTGCGAGCATCGGTAAAGAACACTTCGTTGAAATCCAGCGATCCCGTCATCTGTTTCAGCGGCCGGATTTCGATTTCCGGTTGGTCCAGCTCGATCAGCAAATACGAGATCCCCGCGTGTTTGCCGGCGTCGGGCTCGGTGCGGAAGAGGCCAAATAGATAGTCGGCCTCCTGCGCGTTGCTGGTCCAGATCTTCTGTCCGTTGATCACCCACTCGTCACCGTCGAGTTCTGCGGTGCACTGTAGAGACGCGAGATCGCTACCGGCCCCGGGCTCGCTGTAGCCCTGGCACCAGCGCAGTTCGCCGCTCAAGGTAGGAGGTATGAACCGCCGCTTCTGTTCTTCGCTGCCAAACTCGATCAAGGTCGGAACCAACAGCCCGGGTCCCTGATTGATACCGTTGCCCGGGGCGCCGGTTCGGGCGTATTCCTCGATGATGATTGCGCTCTTCAGGACGTCGGGCTCCTGCCCTGCACCGCCGTACTCCTTGGGGATGTCGAAGTATACGTAGCCCGCATCGATGCCGCGCCGGCGAAACAAACGTTCCCGTTCGAGTTGCGGAAGCTCGGCCTCGTCGCCTTGCAGCGGCCAACCCTTCAGGAATTCTCGCAGGACCTGGCGGTACGCTTCGTGTTCTTCGCTGAATCTGAGATCCACGGGACTACCAGCCTCCGAGCGTTGCGATGCGGCTGCGAACGGCATCGGGAGTCCCGAAGGCGGACCGGTTGAACATCGCGCGCTTGTACCACATCTGGACGTCGCACTCCCAGGTAAAGCCGAGGCCACCGTGCAGTTCAACGGACTCCCTTGCTGTGTGCATGGCGCGATCACTGAGATGAGCGTTCGCCAACGCCGCGGCGCGTTCGGCGTCCTCGGGCAAATGGTCGAAGGCGTGGGCGGCGTACCAGACCAGCGCGCGGGTGGGTTCGATATCCGTCGCCAGCCGCGCGAGTTGATGTTTGACAGCCTGAAACTGTCCAATGATCGCGCCGAACTGTTGGCGGGTCTTGGCGTAGTCGACGGACATCTGGATCAGCTTCGACGCGAGGCCAAAGCTATCCGCGGCCAACAACACCAACGCCGCATCGCGAACCCGATGGCTCGCGGCCTGCCCCGATTCGAGCAGCTCGACAGCAACCCCTTGAAAGACGACTTTGAAAATCGGCCGGGTGCGATCGATTCCCTGCATGCTTTCGAGGCTCACCCCCGCCGTTTCCCGCTCGACCAATGCCAGGCCACCGCCTGCGCATCCCACGACGAACAGATCCGCAATGTCTGCGTGGGGAACGTAGAGTTTGGTGCCGTTGAGCTCACCCGCGTGCGCCTCGACTTTCCACTCCGAAGGCTCCCATTGGCTGTCGGCCTCGGCAACCGCGTAGGTCCCGATCACATCGCCGGTTGCCAAGCGCGGCAGCCAGCAGCTTTTCTGGGCCTCGCTGCCCCCGAGCACCAGGGCCAACGCGGCCAGTGAATGTCCCAGAAATGGGCTGGGCAAAACTCCACCCCCGAGCGCCTCGGCGACCAACGCCAACTCGAGGAGTTCCATCCCCGCGCCGCCGTGTTCTTCGGGAACCATCAGCCCCGCGAGTCCCATTTCGACCATTCCCTGCCATAGGGCTGGATCCGATCCCGTACCGGCATCAAAAATTTCACGCAGCCTCGGAGGAGGACACTCGTTGGCGACGAAGCCGCGAACGGTTTCCTGGAGTAGTTCCTGCTCCTCGGTGAGGCCAAAATTCATTCACACACTCCGGCGATCGGATTCAAGAGAGGCGATGTTAGCTCTGAATCCAAAGCAAGCTTGCAGTCTGGGCGTTAGACTGGGGCTCTCGAAAAGTTTGCGTCTCGCATCATCGGGTGACTACGCAAATCTGACGCAGCGCAACGAAAGCATGGACGGAACAGTCCAGTCGGTAAAACGGATGACGGCATAGGGAGCTCAAACATGAAGGTTGACGGCGGCTTGATGGGGCGACTGGACACGCTGCCCGATCGGATCAAGAAATTGGAAGCAATGGGGTATGACGGCGCGTTCACTGCGGAAGTATCGGCCAACCCTTTCTTTCCCCTGATTCTCGGCGCCGAACACAGCGAGCGAATCGAACTGCTGACCGGGATCGCTGTCGCGTTTGCCCGCAACCCGATGGACATGGCCAATCTCGCCCACGACCTCAATGCGTACTCGAAGGGACGCTTCATCCTCGGCATTGGATCGCAGATTCGGCCCCATATCACCAAGCGCTTTTCCATGCCGTGGTCCCATCCGGCCAATCGGATGCGCGAGTACATCCTGGCCATGCGCGCGATCTGGGATTGCTGGTATCAGGGTCAGCCCCTCAAGTTCGAGGGCGAGTTCTATTCCCATACCCTGATGACACCGATGTTCACGCCGACCGAAATCGAGTACGGACCCCCCAGAGTCATGCTGGCGGCGGTCGGCCCGCGCATGGCTGAGGTCGCGGGCGAAGTGGCCGACGGGCTGCTGGTCCACGCCTTCACCACCGAACGCTACATGCGAGAAGTCACGCTACCCGCGATCGAACGCGGTCTTGCGAAGTCTTCTCGGGATCGCGGAGCGTTTCAGATCGCTTGCCCGATGTTCGTGGTGACCGGAGCCGACGAGCAAGCCATGGCCCAGTCCGCCTCGATCAATCGCAAGCAGATCGCGTTCTACGGCTCGACGCCCGCGTATCGACCCGTGCTCGAGCTGCACGGCTGGGGCGGGTTGCAGGAGGAGTTGAACATTCTCAGCAAACGCGGAGAGTGGGATGCCATGGGCGACTGCATCAGCGACGACATCCTCGAGGAGTTCGCGATCGTCGCCAAACCGGAAGACGTCGCTTCGCGCATCAAGCAACGCTGTGGCGATGTGTTGGATCGGATCGTCTGCACGATGGAACTGCCGGACACAGATCAACAGCAGGAATTCGTGCAATCGCTCCAGGCCTGAGTCATCCAGAAAGACCAGAACAGCGACTCCAGAACAACAAGGAACCCACAATGTCAGAACCTGCCCTGCTCACCGAACAGCAAGAACACGTCCTCATCGTCAGCATCAATCGACCGGCAAAGAAGAACGCCGTCGACGCCGAGGTTCTATGCGGCTTGAGTGACGCCTGGCACCGCCTCGACGCGGACAATGAACTTCGAGTCTGCATCCTCACCGGTGTGGGAGAAAATTTTTGCGCGGGCATGGACCTCAGTGTGATCAACAAGCTCACCGCGGGAACCCCTCCGGAAACCGAGTTCGAAGAACGCCTCAAAAAAGAACCCAATATCATCTTCGACGGCTGGCTCAAGACATACCGACCCACCAAGCCCATCATCGCCGCGGTTGAGGGGTTTGCCCTCGCCGGGGGCACGGAGATCTTGCAGGGGACGGACATTCGGGTGGCGGGTGAGAGCGCGATCTTCGGCGTCACCGAGGCGCGTCGAGGCCTGTTTCCGATGGCGGGATCGACGGTTCGGTTGCCCCGGCAGATTCCGTACACGATCGCTCTCGAGATGTTGCTCACCGGCGCCGACTACAGCGCGAGGCAGTGCCTCGAGTTTGGCTTGATCGGCCACGTGGTGCCCGACGGCCAGGCTCTCGCGAAGGCGAGGGAAATTGCGAACGTGATTGCCGGCAATGGTCCGATTGCGGTGAGGGCCATTCTCAAGAGTGTGCGCGAAAGCTTCGGACTTCCCGAGGAACAGGCCTTCAATGAAAAGGAAATGCCCTGCGGCATGCCGGTCTTTCAGTCACAAGACGCCAAGGAAGGACCGCGTGCATTTCTCGAAAAACGTCCGCCGGTTTTTCAGGACAAGTAGCTCGCGCTGAACCTGCGTGCGACTCGTGTGCACACGACCGACTCGCGTGCGCAACTCCCCGCCGCAAGTTGGGTCTGCGTGAGTTTCTTTGTGAAACTTATCCAGCCCGACCATTCGCGCTGTCACTCGGTGGAGTACAATCGTTGGACCCTCGCGGCGGAGGCACGCGAACTGCGAAGTGAAGTGTAGAACGGTCAAGCATGTCGATGCCCCGGATCGCAGAATGCTCGGTGGACACCCTCCGACCGAGCGCCGCTGAGTTCACTCCCGATGAGAGCGAGCGCAGCCCCCTTGTGGCCGTTTCTTTCGCGATGGCGGTGACGGGTTGTCTGATCGCAACCGCCGTCCCAGGCACGACCTCCGAATTGCTCTGGCCGCTGCTGTTTCTCAGTTTCGCAATCGAGGAGGAAGTTCGAACCTTCGACGTGCCGATCTGGTGGAGCGCCTGCTTCTTGATCGCGCGACTCGGGTTTCTCGGATTCACCGCCGGCGCTCCGGAAGTTCTGCAAGCTGTCGCCGGCGCCGGCGTCGCAGCGGGTCTCTTCCTGCCGCTCTACAGAGCCGACCTCCTGCGCAGAGGAACCTGGATCGCGGTTGCGAGCTTCGGCGCCATCGTGGGCATCAAAACCCTGCCATGGTTGCTGCTCCTCTGCTTTCTGCTCGCGGCCCCGTTCGCCGCGATCCGCGTCTTGCGAGGCGCGAACCCGGGACGACTGCCCCTGTTTGCCGCGATCGGCTTTGCGACCGCAGCACTTCCCTTCCTCGGGCTGATCTAGCGGATCTACCAACCTGAGACCGACGTCGCCCCGCCCTTGCCGCCTGCGAAACGCGTCCATCGATGCTGCTAGTATCGCGCGATGCGAGCGCGAGAAGTCCGGCCATGAGATTTCGGTTTCGATTGCTGACCTGGAGCGTGCTCTCAATCGCACTGCTCGCATCGAGCGGTGCCCCGGCCGACCCGGTGGTCGAAGGAAGCCGAGAGCGCGAAGCCTGTGCGGACCGGGTAGACACGCGCCGAGCGTTCTTCGGAGACCTGCACGTCCACACTAGTTTTTCCCTGGACGCCAGCACCATGGGCACGCGCACCCGACCGTCCGACGCCTACCGCTTTGCCTGGGGAGAGCGGATCGGCATTCAACCTTTCAGCGAAGGGGGCCGCCCCACCCGCAGCGTTCGACTCGAGCGTCCCCTCGATTTTGCGGCGGTCACAGATCACGCCGAATTGCTCGGGGAAACTCGCATCTGCAATTCGCCGGGCATGCACGGCTATGACTCCATGGTCTGCCGCATCTTTCGCAACTGGCCTCGCGTCGCGTTCTACTGGATGAACGCCCAGGCGAGTCGAGGGCGGCGCCATGATTTTTGCGGAGACGACGGCTCGATCTGCCTCGAGGCATCGCGAATTCCCTGGAAGGAGAATTGGGAAGCCACCGAGGCGGCTTACGACCGAAGCGCCGCTTGTCGCTTCACGACGTTCCACGCCTATGAATGGACCGGCGGCGCCGGCGCGGGAATCAACTTTCATCGCAATGTCGTGTTCGCCAATGACGTTGTCCCGGAGATTCCCCTGAGCTTCATTGAAGCACCCAAACTGGTGGATTTCTGGTCGGGGCTGGGCAAGACCTGTCGGGACGCCGACACGGGTTGTGACGTATTGGTGATCCCGCACAACTCAAATCTTTCGGCGGGAAAGATGTTTCGCACGCACCTGCCGGACGGCTCTCCGATCGGAAAAACCGAGGCCACCGGCCGCGCGGACTATGAGCTGTTGGTCGAGATCATGCAGCACAAGGGCGAGAGTGAGTGCATGTTCGGCCTCGACACCGAAGACGAACTGTGTCGCTTCGAAAAACTGGAACAGAACAGCTTTGCCGGGCGATTTTTTCCCTCGACCGCCGACCCACCGGTGGCCCGGCAGTTCATCCGCAACGTCTTGAAAGAAGGACTCCGGATCGAGCAGCGGTTGAACGTCAACCCGTTCAAGTTTGGCATCATCGCGAGTACCGACACCCACCTCGGAACCCCCGGCCTGGCAGACGAATCGTCGAGTTTCCCCGGGCATGGAGGCGCGGGAAAGCCCGCTGACAACCAACTCGGCCGGGGCTTTCCGGATCACATCGATTTCAATCCGGGCGGCCTCGCGGTGATCTGGGCCGACGAAAATTCCCGCCACGCCTTGTTCGAAGGGATGCAGCGCAAAGAGACCTATGGAACCAGCGGTCCCCGCATTCAGGTGCGGTTCTTTGGCGGTTGGGACTATCCGCAAGACCTCTGCGACGACGAAGCCTTCGCCCGCAAGGGCTACGCCGGCGGCGTGCCCATGGGGGGCGATCTCGGACCGCCGCCCCAGCCTGGGAAAGCAGGGAGTAAGGAGCGTAAGAAGAAGAGTCAAGCAGAGACGTCGGAGCCATCACCGGCGCCGGTGTTCGCGATCTCTGCCCTGCGCGATCCCGGCACCCCCACGACACCGGGCACGGCCCTTGGACAGGTGCAAATCATCAAGGGATGGCTCGAGCGCGGGAGCGTCCACGAAAAGGTCTACACGGTCGCGGGAGATTCCCACAACGGATCCGGCGTCGATCTGGACTCGTGTCGGACCTGGGGTCCCGGCTTTGACACCCTCTGCGGGGTCTGGCGCGATCCCGATTTCGATCCGGATCAACGGTCATTCTACTACGCCAGAGTGATCGAGAATCCGACTTGTCGCTGGAGTCAGAAAATCTGCCTCGCCAACCACATCCGCTGTCATGACCCCGAGAAAGTTCCAGTTGGTTTCGAACCCTGCTGCGAAGAGAGCCACCAGCGGAGCATTCAAGAACGCGCGTGGACTTCGCCCATCTGGTACACACCGGCTTCATGAACCCGCCCGACACTCAACCCCCGCACGGGCGATCCGTCGAGTGAGCAGAGTCCTGCGTTCTCCCCTGCTTCACTTCATCGCGATCGGCGGGCTGCTCTATTGGGCCGCTGCGAATCGCGAAGCACCGCCCGAGATCCTCGAAGTGAGCGCGGTGGAGATCGCCCAGCTGACGAATCAGTGGCAGCGCAGCACTGGGCGAGACCCGAACCCCGCGGAACTCGACAGGTTGATCGATCAGTTCATCGACGACGCGCTGCTCGTGCGCGTAGCCCGAAGTCTGGGCTGGGATCGCAACGATCCGGTGATTCAGCGACGGCTGATTCAGAACCTGCGCTTTCTCGACCCGGAGAGCGAAGCCAGCGACGCCCAGATGTTGAGCGACGCCTACGCACTCAAGATGGAACGCAGTGACATCGTGGTGCACAGGCGTCTACTCGAACGGATACGCCTTATGCTCGCGGAACGCGCGCGCGGTCGCGAGCCATCGGAAGCGGAACTCAACGCGTACCTCGAAGCACATCGCGAAAAGTTTTTACGACCCGCTCAAATCCGTGTGACCCAGGTTCACCTGAGCCGGGATCGCCGGGGAACGGGCTTGCACGAGGATGCAACCGCGCTGGTCGAGTCGCTAACAGCCTTGGCGCTGGATCCCGATCGAGACCTTGCCGAGGTTACAAGCCATGGGGACCCTTTTTTGCTCCAATCCAGCTTGCCGTTGTGGTCTCAGCGCCGGCTGGGTCAACGGTTTGGCCACGAGTTTGCAACGGCAGCATTTCGCTTGAAGGTTCGGGAGTGGAGTGGTCCCGTGGTTTCGAGCTATGGGGAACACGCGGTGTGGGTGCACGAACGGCGGGCCGAAAAACTTCCGGCACTCGACGAGATTCGAGACAACGTGCGAGCGGAGTTGCACCGCGAATGGGAAGCTGAGGCGCTGCGGGTAGCCAAAATGCGGCTGAGGACCGGCGTTGAAATTTGGGTTGCGGGGCGAGGGAAATGGACGCGAGGGAGATGGGCGAAAGACGAGTGATGATCCCGCTCGGGGCTGCGTTCAACCGCGCGGTAGTCCGATAGAGCTACGAAACCGAGTAGCCCCCGTCTACCGGCAGTGTTTGGCCGGTGATGAAGCGTGCCGCGGGACTCGACAAGAACAACACCGCCGGAGCAACGTCTTCCGGCGTTCCCCAGCGTCCCATCGGCGTCCGCTCCATCTGGGGCTTTTCGAGGGCTTCGACACCGATCATTCCCGCAGTCATGTTGGATTGGATCAGGCCCGGGGCGATTGCGTTTACCCTGATCCCGTCCCCCACCCAGGCGACGGCCAAATTCTTGGTCATCTGAACGATGGCGGCCTTGGCCGCGCCATAGCCCGGTACGATCGGGACCGCGAAGAACGACGACATCGAGGCCAGGTTGATGACGCTGGCGCCGCCTTCGAGGTGACTGGCCGACAGCTTTTCCTTGCAAGCGGCCACCATCCGGTAGGCGCCGAAGAGATTGACCGCGACCACTTCTTCGAAGACCTCGGGGATGTACTCGTTCTGGGCTGGCAGATTCAATCCTGCGTTGTTGACCAGAACATCCAGCCCTTCGAGACTGTCCGCGAGAGCCTTGATGCCATCGGTGTCGGTCATCTCCAGTTGCTGATAGCGAAAGGCCGAAAGATCGACGTCGTACTCGCTGGCCTTCGCCCTTCTGCCTGTCACCAACACGTCTGCCTTGGCGTCGGCAAAAGCGCTCGCGATCCCGTGGCCGATCCCGGAAGACCCACCCGTGACCAGCACGCGACAATCCGAAAAGTCGAACTGCACGCGATTCGAGTTCGAGCTCTGCTCACTCATTTGGAACTCCTGTTTTCAGCTGGTTCAGCCAACCGCTTCGAGCAAGGGTTGAGCGCCGCCCTCAAGCTTCGTTGACGATCATCACCTTGGCGCCCTCATCTCGACTCTGCGCCGTCGCCAGGGCCGCGTCGAACTCGTCCAGCGAGTATCGATGGGTGATCATGGGCGAGAGATCTGCGCTCGAGAGC
>SMVB01270579.1_pt1 | contig 21123 bp, 19 predicted proteins | sample 2456461 | NCBI WGS metagenome assembly SMVB01 (sample SAMN11095934, study PRJNA526329) | marine sediment metagenome | biome: Marine sediment; feature: Surficial sediment; material: Deep marine sediment; isolation source: Hadal surficial sediment | place: Pacific Ocean | collected 2014-05 | depth...
ATGGCGGCCTCGTTGTAGCCGTTCTCCTCGGACGCCGTCGCGCGCAGCTCGGCGAGGATCTGGGACGTCTCCTTGGCGATCTCCCGGCCCGCGCCGATCTCGTCGCGGAACTGCCCGAGCCGTGCCTGGAAGCCCCGGAACTCGCGGATCGCGCCCTCGACGTCGAGCTCCTTGATCGTGACGGGCACCTCGTCCGGCGCCTGGGCCGTCGCGTAGCCCGCGCAGAGCGAGCATGCCAGGCACGTGAGGAGCAGGGTGGTGTGGGGCATGCTCGCGGCTCCCGGCGACTGCCGAGATCCTTCCTTTCGTTCGGGGTCGAATTGCGTGTCGGAGGATTCTCGTGGGACGTGCCGCGCGCGGGTTCAAGCGATCCCCCGATCGCCGCGCCGCGCGAGTACGCCATGGTACACCCATAGCAACCCGCGGGCCGCTCCACCGAATCCACCTGGCCGGGGCCCGAAGTACGCCGCAGTGGGCCCTGCACGCGGTGCGCATACGTACCCCTGCACCGCGCGGCCGGACGGAGTGACCTTCGGGTGTCCTCCGAATGTCCTCCGGAGTGGCCACCCAGCGGGCGTGGGGCCCGGTCCTCCGAACGGATGGGCGCCGCGCGACACCCGTGCACCGGCGCTCGAAGCCTCCGTCGTTATTCGCGCGGGGCGTCGCCGGAGCCCGACCGGGACACGGCCCGCGCCGCGCCCCCCCGCGTGCAGACCCAATCGCCCTTGAGGTCCTTCTGCCAGTTGGTGAGGTCGAACAGGACGCGCTCGACACCGTGACAGCGGCGGATCTCGTCCTCCAGGATCTGGAGCAGGCTGGTCAGGCCCTCGTGCCGCACATCCCGGCGCAGGGTGCGGAGCTCGCCGGAGACGCGCACGACGCCGCGCGATGGAGTAATTTTCAGGCACTCGAGATCGATCCAATGGCGGATCAGTGCCTTGCGTACGTTCGCTGTGATCTGGGTCCTGGAGATGCTCACGATCCTGTGCTCCTCGACTGTCGCTGGGAGGGCGCGGCTGTGCGCCCGTGTCGGCCGACCGACGGCCTCGCTCCGTCGCCTTCGATCGGCCGACCGCCCGCGCGCATCCGCACGAATCCGTCAATCCCGTGCGGAGGTTCCCCCGCCGGCCGTGGGGCCGCCCGCAAGGGGGATTTCGAGTGCGGGGGCAAGTCCGCGCGGGGGTACGCTACGCGCGCCATGACCGCCTCCGAGACCAAGGGCATGCTGACCGCCCTCGACCTCACCGAGCGCGTGTCCGCCGACGAGATCGATACGGTGCTCGTCGTCTTCACCGACCTCTACGGACGATTCATGGGGAAGCGCTACGACGCGGAGTTCTTCCTCGACACGGCCGTGGCGGACGGGTCGCACGCCTGCGACTACCTCCTGACCGCGGACATGGAGATGAACCCGGTCCAGGGGTATCGGTTCACGAACTGGCAGAAGGGCTACGGCGACGTGCACCTGCTGCCCGACCTGGCGACCCTGCGGATCGCGAGCTGGCTCGACCGTACCGCATTGGTCCTCTGCGACGTGGCGGCCGAGGGCGCGGACGGGCTGCTCCCCATCGCCCCCCGCTCGATCCTGAAGGCGCAGGTCGAGCGCGCCGCGGGCCTCGGGTTCCGTGTGGATGCCGCCTCGGAGCTCGAGTTCTACATGTTCCGGGACTCCTACCGCGCCGCGGCCGAGGCCCGGTACGCGGGCCTGGAGCCGACGGGCTGGAAGCTCGAGGACTACCACATCCTGCAGGGCACGCGCGAGGAGGCGTTCGTCGGCGCGCTGCGGAGAAACCTGCGCGATTCGGGCGTGCCGGTCGAGACCTCCAAGGGCGAGTGGGGCCTCGGTCAGCACGAGCTCAACGTGCGCTACACGGACGTGCTCACGATGGCCGACCGGCACTGCGTCTACAAGCAGTGCGTGAAGGAGATGGCCGAGGCCGCGGGGCGCAGCGTCACGTTCATGGCCAAGCAGGATGCGGGGCAGGCGGGCTCCTCCTGTCACATTCACATGAGCCTCGCGCGCGAGGACGAGGGCGGCGCGAACGCGTTCCCCGGCGCGGGCAAGGCCGGTCCAGTCGCGTGCTCCGACGTGTTCCGCGGCTTCCTCGCCGGCTGGATGGCGCACGCGCCCGAAGTGATGGTCTTCTACGCCCCGAACGTGAACTCGTACAAGCGCTACCAGGCCGCGTCGTGGGCGCCGACGCGTATCGCGTGGAGCTTCGACAACCGCACCGCGGGCTTCCGGGTCGTCGGATCGGGGCAGAGCCTGCGGATCGAGTGCCGCATACCGGGCGCGGACTGCAATCCCTACCTCGCGTTCGCTGCGAGCCTCGCGTCGGGGCTCGACGGGATCGAGCAGGGCCTGGAGCCGCCGCCGCCGCATGCGGGCGACGTGTACGCGGCGGACGAGCTCGCGACCATGCCCGCGAGCCTGCGCGAGGCGAGCGACCTGTTCACCGCCAGCGAGTTCACGGCGCGCGCCTTCGGCCCCGACGTCATCGAGCACTACGCGCACTTCTTCCGGTGCGAACAGGCCGCCTACGACTCGGCGGTCACGGACTGGGAGCGCGCGCGCTACTTCGAGCAGGTCTAGACGCCCTGCCTCTCCCGTTCCGTTCCCTTCCTGCCCTTCCTGTCTTCCTGTCTTCCTGCTATGTCTGCTTCTGGTCAGGCATTGGCGGCCGCCAATGCTGACCAGAAGCAGACATAGCAGGAAGACAGGAAGAGCAGGAAGGGAACGGGAGAGGAAGGACCGGCCCAAGAAGACCCGCATTGGAACCGGACGCCATTGAGCACGCCCACGAAACGACCCGCAGCCCCCCTCGTCGGCATCACCACCTACGGCCGCGACGGGTCGAACGAGTTCCACCTGCCCGCGGAGTACGTCGACGCGGTGCGCCGCGCGGGCGGGATTCCGGTCCTCATGGCTCCGGGTGAGACGCGCATCGCGGAGTGGCTCGGGACGATCGCTGCGCTGATCCTCGCCGGTGGCGGCGACATCGACCCCGCGACGTACGGCGGCGCGCCCCACGCGGCGCTCTACAAGCTCGACGCGGAGCGCGATGCCAGCGAGCTGGAGCTCGCGCGCGAGCTCATCGGCGCGGAGCTGCCCGTGCTCTGCATCTGCCGCGGAGTGCAGATCCTCAACATCGCCCTGGGCGGCACGCTCGTCGAGCACATCCCCGACGAGTTCGGCACGAGCGTGGCCCACCGCCGGCCCCCGCGCGAGCCGACGCCGCACGAGGTGCGGGCCCTCCCGGGCACGCGCCTCGCCGCGCTCATGGAAGAGCCCACCTTCACGTCCGTCTCCTGGCACCACCAGTCCGTGCGCGCGCTCGGGCGCGGGCTCACCGCCGTCGCCCACGCGTCCGACGGCGTGATCGAGGCCGTCGAGCTCGCAGGCCGGCCCGGGCTCGTCGCCGTGCAGTGGCATCCCGAGCTCTCCGCCGCCGAGGATCCGCGCCAGCAGCGCCTCTTCGACTGGCTCGTCGCGTCCGCCGCCGGACACGAGACGTGAGGTTCGCCGCCCACGGGGCTACGCTGGCCGCACATTCGGAGCAAGAACCATGACCCAAAGCGATCCGGACGAGCTGCTCTTCGTCGGTACCCACGGGTACCTCGCGGCCTTCGACAAACGAACCGGCGAGGAGGCGTGGCGCAATGACCTCAAGGGCACGGGCTACAACCTCGTGACGGTCCTCGTCGAGGACGGCGTGCTCTTCGCAGGCACCTATGGCTACCTGTTCGCGCTCGACCCCAGGAACGGCGAGGTGTTGTGGCGCAACGACATGAAGGGCCTCGGCCACGGGATGGTCTCGATGGCGACGACGCACTCGCGCACGAGCGCTCACGACAATCCGACCCTGCAGGCCCAGAAGCAGGCGGAGATGCAAGCCGCCGCCGCGTCCACGAACACATGATGGAGCCCACCGTGCGCCTCGCGGACAAGGTCGCCCTGATCACCGGAGCGTCGAGCGGCATCGGGCGCGAATCGGCCGTGCTCTTCGCGGCGGAGGGCGCGCGCGTCGTGGTCGCCGACATCGTCGAGGAGGCGGGGCGCGCGGTCGTCGCGGAGATCGAGTCCAGCGGCGGGAGCGCGAGCTTCGTGCTCACCGACGTCGCGCGCGCCGCGGACTGCGAGGCGATGGTGCGGCACGCGGAGGAGACCTACGGACGCCTCGACGTGCTCTTCAACAATGCCGGGATCATGGACCCCGCGGACGACGACGCCGTCGCGACCGAGGAGGCCGTGTGGGACCGGACGATGGCCGTCAACCTGAAGGGCGTCTTCTTCGGCTGCAAGTACGGCATCCCCGCCCTGCGCCGGGCGGGCGGCGGATCGATCGTGAACACGGCGTCCTTCGTCGCCCTCCTCGGCGCCGCGACACCGCAGCTCGCATACACCGCGAGCAAGGGCGGCGTGCTGGCGATGACGCGCGAGCTCGCCGTCGTGCACGCGCGCGAGAACATCCGCGCGAACGCCCTGTGCCCCGGCCCCCTGCGCACCGAGCTGCTCATGAAGTTCCTCGATACCGAGGAGAAGCGCGAGCGCCGGCTCGTCCACGTCCCCATGGGTCGTTTCGGCGAGGCGAGCGAGATGGCGCGGGCCGCCCTGTGGCTCGCGAGCGACGAGTCGTCCTACGTGACCGGCACGACGTTCACCGTGGACGGCGGGATCACGGCGGCGTACGTCACCCCCTCCTGACCTCCTCCCCCTTCCCTTCCCTTTCCGTTCCGTTCCGTTCCTGCGCTTCCTGTCTTCCTGCTATGTCTGCTTCTGGTCAGGCATGGGCGGCCGCGCATGCCTGACCAGAAGCAGACATAGCAGGAAGACAGGAAGCGCAGGAACGGAACGAAAAGGGAAGGGACTTGCACCGGTTCCATTTCACCAAGGACAAGACCATGCCTCCCCGCCTCTCCCGTCGCGAGTTCATCCGTTCCACCGGCGCCGCCGGCCTGGGCGTGGCCACCGTGGGGTGGTCACGGGTCGTTCCGGCGCAGTCGAACAGCAAGCTGCGCGTGCTGTCGATCGGTGTGGTCGGCACCATCGGCGCCAAGGACCGCAAGACGGTTGCCGAACACCCGTCGGCCGAGATCGTCGGGCTGTGCGACGTGGACGAGGAATACCTGGCTGAGGCGGCGGAGGACCATCCGGATGCGTTCACCTGCAAGGACTACCGCACGGCCTTCGCCGATCGCGCCGACGAATTCGACGCGGTCATCGTCGCGACGCCGGACCACTCGCACGCCACGATCATGTTGACGGCGCTCGCCCACGACAAGCACGTCTACGGTCAGAAGCCGCTCGTCCATCAGCTCGAGGAGATCGTGCTGATCGAGCGCGCCATCGCGGCCAAGCCCGACCTTGTGACGCAGGTCGGCAACCAGCGGATGGTCTACCCCGGTCGCCGCGCGGCCGTCGAGATCCTGCGCTCGGGCGTGCTCGGCAAGGCGGTCGCGGGCTACGCCTGGACCGGCTCACCCAATCGGGGCAGTTACTTCAACTTCGACCGCGAGCTATCCGGGCCCCTCTCTCCGCCAGAGAGCCTCGACTGGGACCTCTGGCTCGGCCCGTGCGCGGAGCGGCCCTACCGCGAGCACCTCGTACCGACGAAGTGGCGGTCCTGGTGGGACTTCGGGAGCGGCGGACTCGGCGACTGGGGCGTACACGTGCTCGACGTCATCTTCTTCGGCTACGACGAGCTACTATCGCCCATCGCCGTGACGACCCACGCCCCGGCGGCGGCGGACACGTTCCACACCCGTCCCTGCCAATCGACGATCACGTACGCGGTCGACTCCGAGAACTTCGCGCGCAAGTTCTTCCCGCTCCACTACAGCGACAGCAACCAGAGGCCGTCGCGCGCGGCCCTCGGGCTGCCGGCGGGCGAGTGGGCCGGTTCCAACATGACCGTCGTCGTCTGCGAGGGCGGCGTGCTCGCGCTCTCGGCGGGCGGCGGGCTCGAGATCTGGCGCGACGGCACCATGACCGACGGGCTCGAAATGCCGGGCCTGCCCGAGTTCCCCGAGCTCAATCACTGGCACGCGTGGGTCGACACCATCCTCGGCGTGGAGACCGAGCTGCGGACGCCGTTCGTGGACGGCGCGCGGATCACGGAGGCGGCGCTCCTGGCCGTGAAGGCGAGCCGCTTCCCCGGTCAGGAGCTGCGCTGGGACAAGGCCGCGCTCGCGTTCACGAACAACGACGAGGCCACGGCAACCATCGTGAAGCGCAACTACCGCGACGGCTTCGCCCCGCCCGCGGTGGGCTGATCGCTCACTGCCCCGTCCCGGCGCGCTCCAGTTCGCGCTCCATGTGCCTCGCCAGCTCCTCGAGCAGCTCGTTGCCCTCGAACGGCGACCAGCCGTGCCCACCGCGGGGCCCGTACTCGACCACGCCCCCGTAGTGCGGCGCCTCGGTCCGCTCGAGGAATTCCTCCATTCGGTACACCCCGCCCTCGAGGTAGTAGTTGTCCATCCGGCCCACGTAGAGGTGCAGCTTGCCCACGAGCCTCGGCCCCAGCTCGGACCAGCGGCTCTCGAGGATGTGGCGCAGGTCGTAGTGGTCGCGCGCCCACTCGGCGACCTCGTGGTCGATCACGCCGGTCATGGGATCCCATATCGGTCGCGGGTAACCGTCCTCGGCGACGGGCGCGAACACCGCGTTCCAGATCGCCCACTGGCCGCCGGAGCGGTAGCGCGTGCCGATCACCTCCTCGAGCAGGTTCTCCTGTTCCATCGTGTAGTCCACGTTGCCGTCGGTCCGGCGCTTCCCCGGACGCGCCACTCTGGACCACTCGTGCTCGAGGTAGTACGCGTTCTCGTCCGCGAGGATGTTGACGATCTGGTAGTTACGGAAATCGAGCTGATCGGGAAAGAAGCTCCAGCAGCCGCCGAAGAAGTCCGGGTACAGGACCTGCATTGCGGCGGCGATCCAGCCGCCCGTCGAGCCACCGGTGAGCACGCGCCCGTGGGGAGTGCCGATGGCACGGAATCGCCGCTCCACCTCCGGGATCAGCTCCTGGACGATCGCGTCGCCGTAGGGACCCAGGTTCGCCGAGTTCACTGCGTACGAGTCGTCGTAGTAGGGATTGGCGTGCTGGAACGTGACGAGGATCAGCTTCGGTGCCGCATCGCTTTTCCAATAGCGATCGAACTCGCCACCGCGCCCGAAGCCCCTGGGCGGGCGCGACGAGAAGTGGCCCTGCATGTAGACCACGGGATAGCGGCGATCCGGCTCCGCTTCGAAGTCGCGCGGCAGCAGCACCGTGGCGCCGATGTGCATCGGCCGGCCCCAGAACGTGGTGAGCAGCGCGCTCTCGATCCGCACGCGCTTGACCCAGGCGGTGTCGGCCGGCGGCTCGATCGGCGGGATCACCTGGTCGAGGGTGAGCTCGATCGGCTCGTCCGCGTTCGGATCGAATTGGATCTTCGTCGGCTGCGAGAACAGGTTGCCCGGCGAGCGGCGCCAGCGCTGCCCTTCGCCCCGGTCCATCGGCAGCAGGACCGTGTGACCGTCCGCGCGCTCGAAGGTGGTGTAGACGTGGAGGTAGGCCTGGGCCCAGTACTCGCCCGCCGGGATCTGTGCGAGGCTGCGCACCGGATGTCCCAACGCGCCGGGACCGATCGTCGCCGCCTGACCGGGCGCGAGCTCGCGGACGTCGATACCGAAGATGGGCGTACCGTTCTCGCCCGGGCGAAAGCGCTCGGTGCGCGACAGCATGAGCAGCAGGCGGCCCGTGATCGGCCCGTCCGCGGCTTTGTGCGCCAGGCGCACGGTGACGGTCTGTGCGGCAACGCCCGAGGCGAGGACGAGAGGCAGGAACAGCAGCTGGAGCAGGTGTTTCACGGGCGCCTTGGGTGAGGGCAGCGGGGCGTCGACACGATACCAGCGCGGGCCGGCGTGCACCCGCCGATCGACGTCCGTCCCGCGTACCGGCCCGTACGATCCGTGTGACGAATCCACGGCGTCACACCCGACCCCGTCGGCGCGGCGCGGTTCTATCGATTCTGGTACCGCGACCCGGCCCACCCCGATGGGACCGGGACGGCGCTCTCCGACGGACTCCGGGTCACGCCTTGCGACTGACCCGCAGGTGAATGCTCTTCCTGCGCGTGAGGTGCTGGAACCCGTAGCGCGAGAGCGTCACGCCCTTGCCACTGTCCTTGACGCCCGTCCAGGGCAGGGCGGGGTCGAGGTAGTCGCAGCGGTTCATGAAGACGGTGCCCGTCTCGAGTCCCGCCGCCATGCGCTCCGCGCGCTCCTCGTCCTCCGTCCAGATCGAGGCCGTGAGCCCGAAGCGCGAGTCGTTCATGTGCGCGAGCGCCTCCTCGTCGCTCCCGACGGCCAGCACCGGAAGGAGCGGGCCGAAGCTCTCCGCTTGCATGACCTCGCTGTCGTTCGGGCAGCCGTCGAGGAGCGTGGGCGCGAAGAATCGGCCGTCCGTGCCCGTGCCCCCGGCGAGGAGGCGCGCGCCCCGGCGCACGGCGTCCTGGACCTGATCCTCCAGGAACGGGATCGCCTTCCGCTGCGCGAGCGGGCCCATCGTCGTCCCCTCGTCGAGCGGGTCGCCGGTGCGGTACTCCGCGAGGAGGGCCTGTGCGCGTTCGAGAAATTCCGCGTGCACGGTCGCATGGACGTACACGCGCTCGATCGCGCAACAGGACTGGCCCGCGTTGTAGCACGCACCGTCCACGATGTTCGGCACCGCGAGGTCGAGGTCCGCGTCGGCGGCGACGTACGCGGGGTCCTTGCCGCCGAGCTCCAGACCGACTTCGATGAAGCGCCCCGCCGCGGCGCGCTGCACCGCGCGCCCACCCGCCACCGAGCCCGTGAACGCGACGTGCGCCACGCGTTCGTCGGCCACGATCCGCGCGGCGCCCTCGTGGGTGACCACGAGGTTCGCGAACAGGCCCTGGGGCTCGAGGGCGGCAAAGGCCCGTTCGAAGTGCACGCCGCACAGCGGCGTCAGTGCGCTATGTTTCAAGAGCACGGCGTTGCCCGACAGGAGCGCGGGCACGACGACGTTGATCGGGATGAGGAGCGGGTAGTTCCACGCGGCGAGGTCGAAGACGACGCCCAGCGGGACGTGTTCGATGCGCCGCAGGAAGCCGGGCTTGTCCGGAAGGACGTCGGGGGCGAGCGCCTCCTCGGCGAGCGCGAGCATGGCCTCCGCGCGCTCGAACAGGCCCGCCAGCTCGTTCCGCGACTGCGCGATCGGCTTGCCCATCTGGAGCGTGATGTCGCGCGCGACCTCTGCTGCGTGCGTGCGGAAGTATTCGAGCGCCGTGGCCACGACCCGCACGCGCTCCGCGACGGGACGAGCACGCCAGATGCCTTGCGCAAGGGCGGCACGGGCGAGCTTGCGCTCGATGGAGGCCGCGTCATCGAAGGGTACCGCGCACACGAGCTCACCCGAGTACGGGCTCTCGACCTTCAGCGTCACGCCGCGCCTCCATCGAGCACGAGAAACTCCGCGAGCTCCTCCACGAGCGCGGGGCTCCCGAACGCGCACCCGAGCCGGCCGCTCGCGTGCGCGAACTCGAGGTACTTCCCGCCGGCCTCCGGCACGAGCAGCCGCGTGGCCGCGAGGTCCCAGGCGGCGAGGCTCGGATCGACCATGACGTCCACGCCCCCGCCGAGGACGAGCGCGTGACCGAACGCGTCGCTGTACCCGCGCAGGAGCGGGCACGTCGCCTGCATGTGCGCGAACACCGCCTCCTGCCCGACGCTGCGGAACAGGTAGGGATCGGCGTGCGCGACCAGCGCCCGCGCGAGATCCCGCTCCCCGGAGACTCGCACGGGTGAGCCGTTGCGATGGCAGCCCCCGCCCTTCCAGCCGACGTAGCGCTCGTCCATGCACGGCAGATCGATCAGGCCGACCACCGTCTCGCCCTCGTCGACGAGCGCAAGAATCGTCGCGAACAGTGGGATACCCCGCGAGTAGTTGATCGTGCCGTCGATGGGGTCGACCACCCACACGGGGCGACCGCGCTCCCCGGCCTCCTCACCGAGCTCTTCGCCGAGGATCCCGAAGTCCGGCGTCGCCTCGCGCAGAAATTCTCGGATCGCCCGTTCGGCGGCCATGTCGGCCTCCGTCACGACCGTGCCGTCGGCCTTCGTCTCGACGGCCACCTGGCGAAAGCGCGGGAGGACCTCCGCCCGCGCGCGGTCCGCCGCCTGCGCCGCGATCCGGGCCGTGGCCTCGAGCTCGTCCGGCTGCATGCGCATGCTAGCCGGCCCGCGTGACCCGCACTGCGGTGATGAGCGCCGCGACGAGGAGCAGCGCCGCACCGACCGGCACGAGCAGGATGCCACGCCCCGGGTCGCCCCCGTACACGACGATCCCCCCCAGCAGAAACCCGCCGGGTAGGAGGATCGTCGCGGCCGTCAGACAACCGGACGCCGCCCGCGACGCCGCGCTCTCGACCAGGCCCAGGGTGAACGCGTAGCCCACGTGAAGCGCTCCGATCAAGACCCCGTGCGCGTGGGCCAGCGTGAACATGAGGCGGCGCGTCTCGTTGGCCACGTTCAGGTACCAGTCGACCTTGAGGCCGTGCATGAGCTCGAGTCCGGTCCCCATCGTGATGAAGAACACGATCGACCACCAACCCACGCGCAGGTGCCGGCGCTGCAGCGCGGTGATACCGGCCGCGGCGGGGACGGCTTCCCTGGTCTTCTTCGATGACATTCTCGGCTGGCCCGTCCGGTTATTCGTTGAGCGTCACTCTGCGCAGGTCGCGCTGTGCGAACAGGCGCTCGAACTGGGCGAGATCGAGCTCGCCCGTCTCCGTGATCAGCTTGGAGCGCGCCGCCAGACGTCGCCCCGCGCCGTTCCGCACCCATTCTAGGTACGCGGGCGTCGTCCGTTCCAGGAGCTCGTCAGAGGCGTCCATGAAGTCGTAGTCGAGCACCCGCGATTCCGCGTGCTTTCGGAACGAGCGATGCGCGATGTACCGGACCGCGTGGTAAGGGTCGCGCAGGAGCGCGATGAGGAACGGCGGCATCCAATCGGTGCCGGAGACACGGCGCGCGGTGTCCCAGCCGAAGCCCGAGGCCATGAGGGCGCGCAGGCCCGAGTCGCCCTTCAAGGTCCACAGGACCGAGGCCGCGATCGTACGCTCGTCGCGCGACAGCTCCGGAGCCGCCACGCCGTACCACTCGGCGAGGGACTCGGCCGTCCACTCGAGCGTCTTGTCCATGTGGCACAGATTGCAGGCGTTCGGACGCCCGTGCTCCACGCTCTCCTGGACGCTCGGGTTGCTGATCTGGTGACTGCGGATGCCCTTGAGGAGCCCGTAGGTCGTGTAGGGCATGTGGCAGTTCATGCAATCACTGCCGCTCGAGGAGGCGCCGTGATGGGTGTGGGCCGTGACGACGGCGTCGTCCAGGTACGACCCGTGGCACTGCGTGCAGGCCACGTTGCCTTCCATGCCGAGCTTCAGCTGGTCGTTCGCCCACTCGTCGAGCGAGCGCGGATCGTCCGCCGTCTTGTGCATGACGTGGCACGAGAGGCACGACATGTCGCCGTCGATGAAGCACGGCGACCGGGCGAGCCCGTTGTACTCCCGGCCCGAGACGCGGATCATCCCGTCCGGCCAGAACTTGTCGTCGCCCTCGGTGTGCAGCCGGCGCAGGTCCTGGAGCACGTCGCCCGGTCGGTACCGGTACCCGTCCCGCTTCCACGCGGCGTACGCCTCGTTGTCCTTGAAGGCCGTGACCCCGTGGCACTGCGCGCACGCATCCGACGCGCGCTGCTGGTCGAGCCGGCCGGGGTTCACGATCGAGTCGTCGGGATCCCCGCTCGCGTGCAGGGCGTAGCGCCGCCGCGGGTCGCGGTTGACCGCCACGTGCTCCGCGCCCGGACCGTGGCAGGCCTCGCACGCGATCCCGAGCTCAGCGGCGACCGTGTCCCACCCCAGAGAGTCCTCGGGCTCGTCGAGCCCCGGCCAGGCATGCGTCGCGTGGCAGCGGTTGCACACGCGGTTCCAGCGCCCGGTCTCCGACTCCTGAACCGAAGTCGGATCACTGATGCAGCAGCCGTCGAGCGGAGCCCAGCGCTGCTCGTCGAGCAGTCGGAACATGACCGGGAGCAGCGAGAGCTTCCGTCCCTCTCCCATGGAGGTCCAGTAGAACTGCTCCTCGTGCGAGCCCGTCGTCTGGACGACCTTGCGCCAGATGCGCGGTGGCGTGCCCGCGGACTCACGGTCCCACGTCGGGTCGTCCATCTCCACCCAGACCTCGTCGCCACGCGCCTCGAGGCGGAACGTCTGACCGCGCGCGTCGACGGCGACCCCGCCCGCGAGCGGTCCGGCGACGACGTCGGTGGAGGCGAACTGGGTCATCGTGCGGTGGTAGGAGCGGTGCCAGGTCGCGTACTGGTCCGGGTGGCACGACTTGCAGGCGCGCGAGGACACGTAGCCGGCCCGCTTCACCTCGACCGGCTGACCCGTGAGGGGTTCCGGCGCCTCGATCCCCGTCGCCGCCCAGGGGATCGCGGCGGAAGCCACGGCCCAAGCCGCGAATCCGCCCGCGCGGACGGCCCGGGATCGTCCGCGCACGACCGTGACGAGCAGCGGCAGCGTCACGGCGACGAGGACCAGGGTGAGCGCGATCGTTTCGAGGTTCATCGAGCGGCGATCCCGGAAGCCGGTGAACGTCGGTCCGCCGAGCGCTCATCCTACCCGACGCCCCCCGCACCGCCGACCCGCGCGGAATCGCCCCCTGTACACTGGGAGCCCCGCGCGGGGCACTCTCCGACCATGAACCCATACCCCACCGTCAGCTTCACGGAGATGCGCCGCGGCACGCCCGGGGACTTCGACCTGATCGACGCGAACGACGCGCGCACCCTGTGCAAGCTGCCGGACCGCATCCTGGAGCATCTGCGACTCACGGCCGATGACGACGGCGCGTATCCGATCGACCGTCTCCAACACGTCCTGCAGACCGCCACGCGCGCCGAGCGCGACGGCGCCGACGACGACTGGGTCGTGGCGGCGCTCCTGCACGACATCGGCGACATCCTCGCCCCCTGCTCCCACGGCGCGGTCGCAGCGGAGATCCTGCGCCCGTTCGTGCGCGCGGACGTCGCCTGGGTCGTGCACCACCACGGCGCCTTCCAGCGCGCGTACTACGCAAACCGGCCGGAGAGCGAGCGGAACGAGCGGGAGCAATACAGGGAGCATCCGCACTACGGCGCGGCCCTCGACTTCTGCCGCGACTGGGATCAGTGCTCGTTCGACCCAGGCTACGACACGCTCCCCCTCGAACATTTCGAGCCCCTCGTGCGGCGCGTCTTCGCGCGCGCGCCCTGCTCGCGCTGACAACCGAGCACGCCTCCGGATGATTCCTTCGACCGAGCCCGAGCGCCGCACGGTGTACCACGACGCGGTGTGGGTCGGCATCGGGGAGTGACCGGTCCCGAGTCCGACAGGAGACCCCGGGCGAGGGCGCGCAGGAAGTCCGCGTGCGTGAACAGCGTTCCGGCGGTGGTTCCGGCGGTGGTTCCGGCGGTGATGGGTGCGGGCTGGCGCGCGGAATCCTCGGCCTCGGGTGGACCATGGAAGAGTCCACCGGGACACCGACCGATGGCGACGAATCGCGCGGAATTCCCGCGGCGAGCCGGGTGAGGGTGCCGGAATCGCCTGGGAGCGATTAAGGTGGACTCGTGCCGCCCGCGATCCTCTTCCCGCTCCAGGACACTCCCACCATGGCCGAAGGCATCACGTTCGCGTGGGTCGCCTGGACCCTCTTCACCGGCGGTGCCGTCGGGTACCTCGTCCGCACGATCACCTGCCCGACGCACGGCGGGTTCCTGCTCGTGATCCCGGTCTCCGGCTACCGCGTCCAGCTCGGTTTCCTCGGTGCGCTCCTCGCCGGCGTCGCGGGCGCTTCGGTGACGGTCTTCATCGACCTCACGCTGCTCCACGGCGTGCTCTCCGGACTCGGTGACGGGACGCGGACGGCACTCGAGATCTACCTGCGGTTGATGGGGCTCGGGGTCCTCGCCGGGTACGGCGCGCCCATCGTCCTGGCGCGGATGGCCGGCGCGCCCGCGCCCGCGGCGAGCCATGCGCCCGTGCCCCCCCGGCGCGCGCCGAGCCCCGCGCCCCGGAGTGTCGAGCCCGCGGACGAGGCCGTCTCCGGTCCATTCGAGCCGAGCGCCGACGACAGCCACCTGCGCTCGACGCCGATCGACGCGCTCGAGGCGGAGGTGCTCTTGATGGATCCCGAATCGGCGGACGGCTTCTACAACCGCGCGCGCATGAAACAGTTGCACCGGCGCGCGTCCTTCGCTCAGCATCGCATGCAGGCGTTCACCGTCGCGTCCATCTTCGACGACCTGCGCGCGATGGTGCATCACGACCGCGCGATGGCCGGCGTGGTCACGGGCTCGGCCGAGTTCGAGGACCTGCGCGAAGAAGCGGGCTTTCGCGCCGCGCTCGAGCCCGCTTCGGGCAGCGCCTGAGTGAGTCCAGGCAGGGCTCCCATGGTGAAGCTCGGCTCGCTAGTCTCGAGTTTCGCCATCCTGGGCGAAACTCGAGCGCTCGCCGTGTAGGCGAGCCGGCGGCGTAGCTGCCGTACGCCGTAGGCCTCCGCGTGCGCGAAGCGCGCGCATCATCGGCCCGAAGGGCCGCCCTGACCGCGCCACCGAAAGCTGCGCGGCACACGGGCCCCTGGTCCCGAGCCAGTGACTTTCTGCGCACCCTGCTTCCGAGCGGCCTCGCGCGAAACTCCCGGGAATTCCACCGAGGGGTCTTCGGCGCCGCCGAAAAGGGCGCAACTCCAGGCTAGTGCAGCCCGGGTTCGCGGGCACCGCTCGCCGGCGTCTCCGTGAGCTGGTCGCCGAGGTCCGCGCGCATCTCGTCCGCGAGCGCCTTCAGCCGCGCCACGACCGCGGGGTGCGCGGCGGCGACGTCGCGGGCTTCGCTCACGTCCGTCTCGAGGTCGAAGAGCGCGAGCTCCGTGCGCACGCTGTAGTCGTACTTGCCGGGGATGCCGCCGCTGCCGGGCTCGCGCCCGATCATCGAGCGATAGCCGTGCGGGAAGTGCAGCTTCCAGCGCCCGCTGCGGACGGCCTCGAGGTCGTTCCGGTTGTAGTAGAAGAAGAGCGCCGCGTGCGGTGAGCGCGCGCCCGGCTCGCCCGTGAAGAGCGGCCAGACGTCCAGGCCGTCGATCCGGCGCTCGGGGAGCTCGGCGCCGATGAGCCGCGCGACCGTGGGCAGGATGTCGATCGTCATCACCGGCTCGCGGCACACCGTCCCGGCGGGGATGCGGCCCGGGAAGCGCGCGATGAACGGGACGCGCACGCCGCCCTCGAACGTCGTGCCCTTGCCCTCGCGCAACCCGCCCGTCGTGCCGGCGTGGTCGCCGTACGACAGCCAGGGCCCGTTGTCGGAGGTGAAGATCACGAGCGTGTCGTCCGCGATGCGGTGCTCGGCCAGCGCGTCCAGGATGCGGCCCACCGAGACGTCGATCGCGGCGATCACGTCGGCGTAGAGGCCCATGCCCGTCCGGCCGTCGCCCTCGGGCGAGACGTGCAGGGGAACGTGCGGCATGGGGTGGGCGACGTAGAGGAAGAAGGGCCGCGCGGCGTTGTCGGCGATGAACTCGACGGCGCGATCGGTGAAGTCCGTCGTGAAGCGGCGCTGGTCGGTGTTGAAGCCCACGGTCGTCTCGCCCTCGATCGTCGGCAGGTCGACCCACGCCGCGGGGTTCTCGGGGTGAAACGGCCACATGTCGTTCGAGTAGGGAATGCCGTAGAAGTGATCGAAGCCGTGCCGCGTGGGGAGGAACTCCGGGTGATGGCCGAGGTGCCATTTCCCGAAGATGGCCGTCGCGTAGCCGCGGCTCTTGCAGACCTCCGCGAGCGTCGTCTCCGCCTCGTGCAGCCCGTTCCTGGACCCGGGGCCGAGCGCGCCGGTGATGCCGATGCGGTTCGGGTAGCAGCCCGTGAGGAGCCCCGCGCGCGACGCCGAGCACACGGGCTGGGTGACGTAGAAGTCCGTGAGCCGCACACCCTCGGCCGCCAGCCGGTCGAGGTTCGGGGTCAGGACGCCCGTGCCGCCGTTCGCGCCGAGGTCGCCCCAGCCCTGGTCGTCGGTGAAGACGATGACGACGTTCGGCGGTGCGTCGCCGCGGTCGGCGCGGCCCGCGCGCGGGCCGCTGGCGGCGCACGCCGCGAGGAGCAGCGACGGGAGGACTGCGAGCTTCGTGTGCCTGGACATCGCGCTGGGTGGTTCCGCCTCGGGGCGCGCATCGTACGCTCCGCACCGGCGCTCCCGTAGAATCCGCCACCCATGAAGGCCCTCACGTTCCACGGACCCGAGACGCTCCGCGTCGAGTCGGTGCCCGATCCCGTGGTCGAAGCCCCGACCGACGTCCTTGTCCGGGTCGAGCTCACGGCGATCTGCGGCTCGGACCTGCACGTCTACCACGGGCGCGAGGTCGGCCAGGATCCCGGCACGACGATGGGTCACGAGTTCCTGGGCGAGATCGTGGAGGTGGGCAGCGCCGTGAGCTCGTTCGCGGCGGGCGACGTCGTCGTCAGCCCGTTCTCCACGAGCTGCGGCGCGTGCTTCTTCTGCGAGCGCGGGCTCACCGCGCGCTGTGAATCGGGTGCCGTCTACGGTTGGGTGTCCGACGGCGTCGGGCTGCAGGGTGCGCAGGCGGAGTACGTGCGCGTGCCCCTGGCCGACTCAACGCTCGTGCGCGCCCCGGCGGACCTGCCGCGCGAGCTGGTGCTGCTCGCGGGCGACGTGCTCTCGACCGGCTGGTTCTGCGCGGAGTCGGGGGGCGTCGGTCCGGGGTGCACGGTCGCGGTCCTGGGCTGCGGGCCCGTGGGCCTGATGGCGGTGCTGGCGGCGCGCGAGCTGGGGGCCGAGCGCGTGCTCGCGATCGATTCGATCCCGGAGCGCCTCGCGCTGGCCGAGCGCTTCGGAGCGGTGAGCGTCGATTTCTCGGCCGTGGACCCGCTCGAATTCGTGCGCGCCGAGACGGCCGGACGCGGAGCGGACGTCGTGCTGGAAGTCGTCGGCAGCCCGGTGGCGACGCGGCTCGCGGCGGATATCGCGCGCGTGGGCGGGACGATCTCAGCGGCGGGGGTACACACGGAGGCGACGTTCGCCTTCTCGCCCGTGGAGGCGTACGACAAGAACCTCACCTACACGGCGGGCAGATGCTCGGCGCGCAGGTACGTCGAACGGGTGCTGGAGGTCGTGAGAGAACGTCGCGTGGACCTCGGGGAGCTCGTGTCCCATCGCCTGCCGCTCGCGGAAGGAGTGCGGGGCTACGAGGTGTTCGACCGGAAGCTGGAGGGCTGTACGAAGGTGTTGCTCGCGCCGTAGGCGGGGGCAGAAAGACGGGCGTCCCGGTCGCTGTGCCCTTCCGAATCGGGTTCGAGCAGGGTCGCCCTACCCAGCGCCGACGTCGACGGTCGAAGCAGGGTGTGACCGACGATGACGGCGACGGGCAGGGCCAGGACGCGCTCTGGGTGGGAGTATTGCGGGTGCTCGCGGTGGCGCGAGCGTGCGGGGCGCGAGCGTGCGGGGCGCGCGTGCGGGGCGAGCGTGCTGGGCGCGCGGCGGAGAGTGAGCGCGAGCAGCGCAACCTGCTCCCCCCCCGGCAGGCTTGCATATGTGCCCAATCAACTGGCTTGCACCGGTGCGTGGCGGGAGGGATCGCTGCGCATGGCGACGCGTGGCTCGTGACAGAAAGCCGAGAACATTCCTCGAAGTCAGTGCAACCCACTCCGCTCCCGTCCGGTCTTGCATATGTGCCCAATCAAATGGAGGAGCCGCGTGCAACGTAAGCGAGACAGACAAGCTCAGTTCACATTCACCGAGTGGGGCGGCAAGCGTAGAGGTGCCGGACGGAAACCGACCGGCGAGGCAGCCTGCGTCTCCCGCCACGGGCGCGCCGAGCTCGAGGCACGCTTCCCCATACACGTGACGATCCGGATCGCGCGCTGCCTGCCGGGATTGCGCGAGAAGAACGCGTACTTCCTCCTGCTCCGCTCGTTCCGCGCGGGCTGCGATCGGTTCGGATTCCGCCTGAATCACTACTCCGTACAGACGAACCACATCCATATGATCGTCGAGGCCGAGGACAGCCGCAGCCTCGCGCGCGGAATGCAGGGTCTCCAGATTCGAATCGCGAAGGCCTTGAACAAGTTGTGGCGCCGGAAGGGCAAGGTGTTCGCTGACCGCTTCCACGACCGCATCCTGCGCACGCCGCGCGAGGTGCGGAACGTGCTCGCCTACGTTCTGAACAACGGCCGGCGCCACGGCAGCATTGGGGCGAAGGACGTCCTCGACGCGTTCTCTTCGGGCCGCTGGTTCGACGGCTGGGTCGAAGGGCACGAGCACGACTCCCCCATCCACGCACCCATCGCTCGAGCTCGAACCTGGCTGCAGCGAGTCGGCTGGCAGGTGCACGGCCTGATCCCACTCGCCCTGGTCCCGGGTCGCTGAGCGCACCGCAAGCACGCACATGGCTCCCACTCAGAGCGCGTCCCGGCCTTGCCCGTCGCCGTCATCTTCGGTCACAACCTCCGTGGACCGTGGATGACGGCGCCGGGCAAGGCGACCTCGCTCGAACCCGATTCCGAGGGAGCACGGACCGCACCCAGGCGACACAATGCCCGCATGCCCTACATCGACACCATCCCCGAGGACGACGCGACGGGCACCCTGGCGCGCCAGTACGCAGCGAGCCGCACGCGTGACCGCCGGGTCGCGGGCATCGTCCGGCTCATGAGCCAGAACCCCGACGCGCTCGCGGACCTCATGCGGCTGCACGCCACCGTCGCCATGGGCCCCTCCGGTCTCTCGCGCGCGCAACGCGAGATGATCGCGCTCGTCGTCTCGCGCGCGAACGGGTGCCTGTACTGACTGGAGGGACACGCCAAGGACCTCCGTGCCGAGGTCGACGATCCCGAGCTCGTGCGCGCCGTGAAGGTTGACTTTCGCACCGCGCCACTCGACGCCGCGACGCGCGCGCTGCTCGAGTACGCGTGGAAGCTCACGGTGGCGCCCGAGACCGTCGAGCGCGCGGACGTCGACGCGTTGCGCGCCGTCGGCTTCTCGGACCGCGACGTCACGGACGCGGCGCACAACGTCGCGTTCTTCGCCTACATCAATCGGATGGCCGCGGGCCTCGGCGTCGAGTCGGAGCCGTTCATGCATGGCGGCGGAGAGAACATTGCGCCCGGGGACGCGCTCGCGCCCTGACCGGACCCGGCAGCCTTCGTCCATGAACGACGTCGAGAGCACGAAGTCGCCCCTCCGCAAGCTCGCCCGCACCGGCGTGATCGCCGCGGCCCTGCTGCTCGCCAGCCTCCTTGCGGCCGAAGCCGTCTTGCGCGTGCGCGCGAACCGCTCGCCCCGCTACTACACGAACGCGCCCGGGGTCGTCGCGACTTATCACCCCGACCCCGAGCGCATGCCTGGGGTGAGTGGGCCCTCCACCGTCGCCTTCGACGCGCGCGGGTTGCGCGGGCACGATCCGGGCCCCGACGCGACGTACGGCATCCTCGCCGTCGGCGGCAGCACGACGGCCTGCGACTACCTCGACCAGCCGGAGGCCTGGCCGGCCTTGCTCGAGGCGCGGCTGGGTCCACCGGCGTGGGTCGGCAACGCAGGGCGGTCGGGGCTCACGAGCCGCGAGCACGTGTTGCAGTTGCGTCACCTCCTGCCCCAGCTCCCCGAGGTCCGCCTCGTCGTGTGCCTCGTCGGCGTCAACGACCTGGCCCTGCGGCTCCAACGCGGTGCGGACTACGACCCGCGCTTCATGGACCGGCCCGGCGAGCGCGCGCGCTCCCTCGACCGCGCATTCTTCGAACGCCCGCGCACCTACTCGTTCGCGCACCTCCGCTCGACCGCGGTCTTCGGGCTCCTCGACCGCTTGCGAAGGCGCCGGTGGGCGGCGGAGGGCGCGAGCGAGGAGGCCCTCGGGCGCGTCTACGAGGAGCGCCGGCGCATGCGACGCGCGGCCGCCCTCGTCCTCACCGAGCTGCCCGAGCTCGACTCCGCGCTCGGGGAGTACGCGCGCAACCTCCGGGCGATGATCGCGATCGCGCGCGAACACGACGTGCGCATCGTCTTCGTCACCCAGCCCGCCCTGTGGCGGGTGGACCTGCCGGAGGAGCTGCGCGCGCTGCTCTGGTTCGGCTGGAAGGACCGCGAGCCCGCGAGCGGCGCGACCGAATACTACTCCGTCCAGGCGCTCGCCGCCGGCATGGCCGCCTACAACCGCACTCTCCTCGCGACCTGCGCGGCCGAGAACGTCGAGTGCATCGACCTCGCGTCCGTCCTGCCGCGGGACGAGCGTGTCTTCTACGACGACTGCCACTTCAACGAGCACGGCGCGCGCCTCGCGGCGGACGTCATCGGCGAGCAGCTCTCGCAGAGCTCGCCGTTCGGCCGCGACCGGTGAGCGGGGACCGCGTTCGCCGTCAGCTGAACTTGGTCACGCCGGGCCGGGCGACCGGCCGCACCTCGAGCGCGCTCCACTCGAAGGCCGGGGGCGCGAGGTTCTCCTGGGACGCGAGCGCCTCCTCCCAGGTGACGGTCTGTCCCGTGTACGCGGACATGCGCGCCATGATCGCCATCAGCGTGCTGTGGCACATGTACTCGCCGTTGTTGACGGGCTCGCCCGCGCGGATGGCGGCGAAGAGCACATCGTGCTCGTTCTGGTACATGTCGTCGGGCTCGTCGCTGCGCCAGCGCCAGCGGTGCTCGCCATCGATCTTGTGCGACTGGAGGTGCGCGACGCCCTTCGTGCCGAAGACGTGGTCGGAGACGTCGGAGGAAGCGCCGTTCCACTGGCGGCAGGAGCTGAAGCACTTCACGTCGTTCTCGAACTCAAAGACCGAGTTGAAGTGGTCGTAGATGTTGCCGTACTTGGGATCGGTGCGCACCGCGCGCCCGCCGCTCGCGGTGACCTTCACCGGGTACGAACCCATCGTCCAGGCGATCTTGTCGAGGCTGTGGATGTGCTGCTCGGTGATGTGGTCACCCGAGAGCCAGGTGAAGTACAGCCAGTTGCGGATCTGCCACTCCATGTCGCTCCAGTCCTCGCCGCGCCCGCGGTGCCAGAGCCCGCCGGTGTTGTAGGTGGTC
>SMVB01049909.1_pt1 | contig 21122 bp, 23 predicted proteins | sample 2456461 | NCBI WGS metagenome assembly SMVB01 (sample SAMN11095934, study PRJNA526329) | marine sediment metagenome | biome: Marine sediment; feature: Surficial sediment; material: Deep marine sediment; isolation source: Hadal surficial sediment | place: Pacific Ocean | collected 2014-05 | depth...
CACGCCGGCCAACGCGGCGGCTTGGAAGCGCTCCGCCGATGTCGCTTACTGGGCTTTCAAGGGCTTTTCCAAGGTTCCCACCGGCGGCGCGCTTTGGTTCCATGCGGAAAGCTCCAGTCCATCCTGGCGCAAGGCCTTCCAGCGCGGCCCCAAGATCGGCGGCCATGTGTTCTACCGCGACCCGGGGCGGGGAGCCGTCCACAAGACCGCGCATCGATCGAGCGTCGTTCCGTCCCGTAAGGCACGGCGCCGCGTTCCCGAGTTTCAGATTCGGGCCGAATCTCTGATCGACCGCGTGATCATCCCATACTGATCGCGCGCCGCCGTTAACCATATTCGACGCAAGTTGCCCGGCCCCCATGGTGCGTTCGCATCATGTGGGGGCGCTCCGATCCGTGCACCCTTGACCCATCGACGACCAATCGTTCGTCCCCCGCGCCCTTGGGCCGGGATGATGGGAATGGGGAGACATGATCCGTTTTTTGACCGCTGTTATGTTCGTGGCGCTGGCCGTCGGTCAGGCCCAGGCCGCGTCGGCGGTGGAAATCGTTCCCGGCGCGTGGGTGCGCGACGAAATCGATTGCCTGGCGCTCAATGTCTATTTCGAGGCGCGTGGCGAATCCGAAATCGGTCAACGCGCGGTGGCTCATGTGGTGATGAACCGCGTCGGCGATTTCCGCTTTCCCGAAACCGCCTGCGAAACCATTCGCCAGGGTCATGACAAGGGCCTGCACAAGTGCCAGTTCTCGTGGTTGTGCGACGGGCTTACCGACCAGCCCGTCGATCGGCGCGCCTGGCGACAGGCCAAAATAATCGCCGAAGACGTCTATTACAGGGCTTCTTCGGACCCTACCGGCGGCGCGCTATGGTATCACGCCGATTACGTCGCGCCGTGGTGGCGGACCGCCTTGGCCGAGGGCCCGATCATCGGCCAGCACGTTTTCTATCTCGATCCGGCCGCCGGTCCGAAAGCCCTACCCGCGAGCGGAGTACGCCTGGCGAGCTTGGAGCCCGAACCCGATCCGGTCACGCGCGGCCGCATGGATTTCGTAAGGCCCGGCATGGTCCCATCCCATATCCACCTCATTCGCGTTGGGTCCATCCGTTAGACCGAATCAGGATTGATCGAACCCACTTTTGGGGTTCGATCAATCCTGTGAATCCGGTCTACCCTGTAGAGTAGAGCAGATTCACGCGGTCGATGGGATCGCCCATGGCGATTCCCGTCAACCACGATCTGCTCTAGCGCGGGCGCATCACCAACATTTTGATGACGTCGCGGTAAAGAAAGCGCCGTTCGACCAACTCCAATCCGGCCGCCGCAACGTACTGCTCGGTGTCGCGGTCGAAGCTCGCGCCGTAGGCAAACCGAACCCAGGGTGCCCATAGCCGCATCACGAAGCGTCGGAACGGATCGTCGGACAAGGCGTATTCGAGAACGCGGATTTCGCCCGCCGGCTTGCACACACGCGCAAGTTCCCTGAGCGCCGGAAGTTGCCGGTCGGCTTCCAAGACGCAGAACAGGAACGAACTCGCGATGTGATCGAAGCTGTGGTCCGCGAAGCCGAGCGCGCACACGTCCATGGCCGCCAACGCCGTGTTCGCCGGCGCCCGGCGCCCGGCGGCGCGCCGCAACATCGGCCAACTCAGGTCGATGCCGACCGCGCGGCCTCCCGGCGGGTAGAACGCCATGTTGCGTCCGGTGCCGACGCCGGCGTCGAGGACGGCGCCGGACGCCCCTTCGAACAGCAACGGCCTCAGCGCGCGGTAACGCCCATGCTCGAACGGAAAATCAAGGATGTCGTAAAAGCGCGCGACGCGCCGGTATGTGGCTCGAGTGTCTCTAGCGGTCAATCTCCGGTCGGTTGGTTGTCGCGATCGCCGAAGAACTTGTTGGGCTTGAGGAAGATGGCCAGCATCAACGCGCCGTCGGGCGCCTCGGCCACGTGACGGCTTCCCGCCGGGCGCCACACGAAGGTGCCGGCGGTGGCCTCGCCTTCCTCGTCCACCAGGCGGCCTTCGAGGATGTAGCTTTGCTCGACGTCCACGTGTTCATGAAGCTCCAACCTGGCGCCCGGCGCCCAGCGGAACAGGGCGGTCATCAGGCCGCGTTCTTCGTCGCTGAACAGAACCTTGACGTCGATACCGGGCGACGACGTCGCTTTCCACGGCAGGGCATCGACGTCGACATAGCGCGATCGCAGCGGGTCCTGCCCGGGTTCGGCCGCGAGCAAGGGTGTCGTGGCCACCATATGCGCCTCCCTTCGCGTGATCGTTCAGTTCGTTTCGGTCGCCGGCGCGCATTCCCTGAGCGCGTCGAGAAACTTCGGAATATTGATCGGTTTGGTCAGGTAATGGCGGAACCCGACCTCCAGCCCCCTCTTGATGTCGCCTGGCAGCGCGTTGGCGCTCAGGGCGATGACAGGGATATCGCGGGTCGCTTCTTCGCGTTGCAAGCGATCGAGAGCCTCGATCCCGTTCATGCCGGGCAGATTGATGTCGAGAACGATGACATCGGGCTGCGCGGATTCGACCAACGCGAGCGCGAGCGAGGCATTATGGGCGGAGATCAAGGTGATGCCGGCGAAGCGCCGCATGATCTGTTCCATCAGTCGGATGTTGGCGGGGTCGTCTTCCACGTACAGTACCTTGGCGATTCCCGCCAGGGTCTCGGGCGCGCTCCGGACCTGTGGTTCGCCGGCCTCCGCAGGCGGTGCTCCGCTCTGGTCCGTGGGCAGTTCGAGCCAAAACGTGCTGCCTTGTCCCGGGCGGCTTTCGTACCCGATGCGCCCGTCCATCAACTCGACAAGCTGTTTCGAGATGGTCAAGCCGATGCCGGTTCCCTCGATTTCCTGGCGATCCAGGTTGAAGCGCGAGAATGGTCGGAACAGATCGTCGCGTTTGTCGTCCGGAATGCCGGCGCCCGTGTCGGCCACGCTGACGCGCAACATGCCATCTTCGGTTTCGCCGCAAACGACGGTCACGGAACCACCCTCGCGATTGTATTTCACCGCGTTGGATAGAAGGTTGAGAAGGACCTGCCTGAAGCGAGTCGGGTCGGCGAGAACCCGGGGCAGGGCGCGCGCCGAGGTTTGGTCGACCAAATCGATCGCGCGCTTGTCGGCCGATGTTTGCGTGATTTCCAGACAGCTTTGTACGATGTCGGGAACGTCCAACGATTCGATGGTCAAGGCGACCTTGCCGGTTTCCACGGTGACAAGGTCAAGGACCTCGTTGATGAGCTCAAGCAGATGCTCGCCGCTTTTGAGAATCTGCTTGACGGATGGCGCTTGCGCGTCGGTCAGGGGCTCGTCCGGATCGGCTTCCAGCAGTTGCGCGAAGCCCAGGATGGCGTTCATCGGGGTACGCAGTTCGTGGCTCATGCGCGACAGGAACTCGGACTTGGCGCGGCTGGCGGCATCGGCTTCGTCCTTGGCGGCCATAAGCTCCCGCGCGGCCCGTTTGCGCTCGGTAACGTCGGTGGCCATGGTGATCACGAACCGCCGACCATCGGAAAGCCGTCCCAGCGGGCTGGTGCGGAAATCCCATAACCGTTTCTCGCCCGATGCGACGATGATCTCGTATTCGCCTTGGTGCAGCGGTTCGTTGAGTGCGTAAAGGCTCTTGATAAAATCCCTCTGTTCATCGCGCTTCGGGCCATAGGCCTTCGCCGTCCAGGCGTCGATGGTCGAAATATCGTCGTGGGTGTAGCCGCTCAGTTCGGTCCAACGCTTGTTGACCAACAATATTTCGCCGTCTTCGGCGTGCATGAGGACCGAGAATGGAGCATCGCGTACCGCTCGGTGCAGCCGTTCCTCGCTCTCCTCCAACGCTTCGCGGGCCTGGTGTCGTTCCGTGATATCGCGGACGATGCCGGTGAACACGCGCCTGTCGCCCAGATTCGCCTTGCTGATTCCCAGATCGAGGGGAAATTCGGACCCGTCCTTGCGCCGGCCCACGACTTCACGCCCGATACCGATAATCTTGGCCTCGCCGGTGGACAGGTATGTCTCGAGGTAGCCGTCGTGGCGGCCGCGGTCGGGTTCGGGCATCAGCATGCGGACGTTGTTGCCAATGACCTCGACGCCAGTGTAGCCGAATATTTTCGCGGCGCTGCTGTTGAAGGACTCGATGATTCCGGTCTCGTCGATGACGATGATCCCGTCGATGGTGGTGTCCATGACAGCGCGCAGGCTTTCCTCGCTGGCCCGCAGCGCCGCTTCCACCCGTTCGCGTTCCTTCAATTCGCGGGTCAGCGCCTCGGTCCGTTCCTCGACGCGCCGCTCAAGCTCTGCGGCGAGAGACTTCAGGCGCCCTTCGCTGGCGCGCAACACCTCCTGGGCTTCCTTGATTTCCGTGACGTCGGAGGCGATTGTGAGAATTCCGCCGTCTGACAATCGTTGGTCGTTCACCAGGAGCCATCGCCCGTCTTGCCGCGCCACTTCAACAGAGCCTTGGGGATTGTGGTGCTGTTCGACGCGCTCGCTAATCCATGCCTCCTCGCGGCCCCTGGCCGCCGGGAAAAGCCCGGCCGCCATTTGCAGGCCAAGAATTTCCTCGAACGACATGCCCGGCTTTACCTGCTCGGCGACCGCCTTGTTGAATTTGCGCCAAGCCGGATTGGCGATCACCAGCCGGTCGTCGGCGTCGAACAGCCGGAAGCTCTGGGAGAGTCCCTCGAAAGCGACCGCCAAGCGCTCGTATACCGTTGCGGCTTGCTGCTGCGCCTCAACCTCGGCGGTGACGTTGGCGCTGGTGCCGCGATAGCCCAGGAACGCTCCGGAACCGTCGAACATCGGCTTGCCCTGGACCTCCAGCCATTCGACCGCCCCGTCTTCCTTGCGCCACCGGTATCGGAAGTTGCGTACCGGACGGCGCGCCGCGACATCGGCGCGGTACGCGTCCCATGCCACGTCCTCGGCAAACACGCCCGAGATTTCCCAGCGACGCACGCCCATGAGGCGGTCCGCCGACAGGCCGCCCGCCAATTGGCTGGAAATGTAAGTGAAGCGATTCTCGGCGTCGGTTTCCCAGACACGACCGCCAAACGCGTGAACGATGTCGCGAAACCGAGCTTCGCTATCCTTCAGATCGGCCCGTGCCCGGTGCGCCGCCTTGAACAACGGCGCGATGGCCAATACACCGGCAAGCATGAGCGCCGATATGACCAGCGCGACCAGCTCCGCCGGAAGATCGGGCGGGCGCGACAAGTCGCCGGCCAACTCCCGGTACAACGTAATGGCGCGCCGCGCCGCCATGAGCGTCAAGCCGGCGGCAAGGGCGATCCAGGCAAGGCGCCGCCCGGTCACGCGAATCAGCCGCAAGGCGACCGCGGCCGCCGCGACTTGAAGGGCGATCGAAAAAGCGAGGATTACCGCGCTCAGCATGAATACACCGCGTCGATTAATGGGCGGCCGGTCAACGAACTCCGACCCGCCTTAGCCTTCATCCGGGCCGTCGCGCAACAAGAACCTGGACCAATTACCCGCCACATCCAAATAGATAATGCCTTGGTCGCGAATCGGGAACCCAATCGCAACGGAAAACGCGCGCGAGAGTAACGGTTTAGTGAACGATGCCAGGCCGAAATGGCGGGCACGGATCGAGGCCGCCGGACCTTGCGCGCGGACTCGTCCGGCTCTACGTTTCGCGGTGGCGGTTGCCACGGGAGATTCGACATGGATGACGGTGTGCAATCCAGGCTTCGCGCGGTGAGCACGGCGACGATTTCGATGCAGCTTCTCAAGCGCGGCATTCGCGCCGTGTCGATGGCCGGTGTCGCGCCGTTGCGCCGGGGTTTCCCACGCATCGCGGGGCCAGCCTACACGTTGCGCTTTTTGCCGTTTCGCGAAGACCTGTTTGACGTCGCCAAGATCGGCGATCCGGAGTCCAGCCAGCGCAGGGCGATCGAGGAGGCGCCGGCGGGCTCGGTGCTGGTGATCGAGACGCACGGCGCCACCGACACGGGCACGCTGGGCGATATTCTGGCGCTGCGCCTCAAGGTCCGGGGCGTCGAGGGGGTGGTCACGGACGGCGCGGTGCGCGACGCGGCCGGCGTGCTCGCGGTCGACTATCCGGTATTCGCCGGCGGCGTCGCCGCGCCGGCCAGCTACAACGGCCTGGTCGATGGCGGGCACCAACTCGATATTTCCTGCGGCGGCGTCACGGTCAGGCCCGGCGACGCGGTGGTCGCCGACGACGACGGCGCCATCGTCATACCGGCGGACCTGGCGGCCGAGGTCGCCGAGGCGGGCTGGGAGCAGGAACGCCTGGAACGTTTCATCGCCCGCGAAGTCGCCCGCGGCCGCTCCATCGTCGGCGTCTACCCGCCCAACGACGAGACCCGCGCGGCCTACCGGGCCTGGGTCGATGCGGGCGAGCCGGAGGATTAGCGGCCGGACGGCTCGCGCCTAGTTTTCGCGCACCCGGTAAAGCGCGGTCATGCCCGCGTCGATATGGTCGTTGACGTGGCAGTGGAACATCCAGGTTCCGGGATTGTCGGGGCGCAGGTCGACCACCTCGCTCGACGCCGGCAGCAGGTTGACCACGTCGACCCGCCGCCCGCCGGACAGGCCCGTGTTGCCGTGCCAATGCGGCGTGTGAATGTCCACTTCCGTGCCCAGCGCCAGCACGTACCAGCGCACCCGTTCGTCCCGCGTCATGTCCAGGCCCGGCAGATTGGCGAAGACGTATCCGTTGATGCCATGCATCAGATTGCTTTCGACGAAGTCGTCGGACTCCGCCTCGACCCGCCCCGGATCGGCGTAGGTTTCGATGTTGCGCCGCAGATACCAGCTCGCGTTCTCGTCGGACACGGTGAACAGCGTGACGAACTCGCGGTCGACATCCTTCGGCTTGGCGTCCGCGTCCGCCATGCCCTTGGCGGTGACGATGATGGCGCCGATCAGGCCGGAGTTGGTGTCCTTGGGCTCGTCCACGTGCGAATGATATAGCCAGGCGATGGAGCTCGGGTCGTTGGGGCCGGGCCCGGCGCGCTCGGGCACCGGCCAGACATAGGTGTAAGTTTCGCCCGGCGCCACGGCGTCGTCGGCCTTGTCGGCGCCCTCGGTGCCGTCGGCGTAAAGCGTGCCCTCGGACGCCTTGTCGTAGAACACGCCATGGGGATGAACCGTATAGGGGCGCGTCGCCTTGTTGCGGAAGACCACGCGAATGGTGTCGCCGACCTCGGCGCGGATAACGGGTCCGAGCATCCCCAGATGGCGCCATGCGTCGGGACGGGGCAGGGGGGTCGTGAACGTCGCGTCGGCATAGGCGCGGTAGACGGCCTTGACATAGGTCGATCCGATCCGGTCCGCGCGGCGCGCGACGAAGACATTCTGGTCCTCGCTGAACGGCCGGCCCATCATCATGTCGTGCCCGGCGGGCGCGTAATCCCACGCGATTTCCTCGGCGGCGATGTAATAAACGCGCTCGGCGGCCCACGTCTGTGTCGCTCCGCCCGCCAGAAGGATGGCGGCAAGCATGAGGATACGTGTCGAGGGGAGGTTGGGTGGGAACATGGGAAACAGTCTCCGGATCGGTTGCGTCGGCGCGGCGGGGGAGGGGGTCGGAAAACCGGCGGTCAGGTCCGCCGCAGCGCGTTGTACAGGCCGCTCAGCGCGAGAAGGCCCAGGAGGATCGCCGCGACATCCATGATGAAGGGCCCGGCGCGGCCGAGCAGGCGCCCGCTGTGAAGGTCGAGCAGCACGCGCTCCCAAGTCGGTCCCGCGCCGCGATGCGCGGCTTCGACGGACGCGAGCAGCGCTTCGGGAGGTTCCTCGGGCATCGACCAGTCCGGCGTTGCCGCGGTGTCCCGCCACTCGATAACGTCGGCGTCGGCCGCGAATGTCCGGCCACCGCGACGCAGCACGAGGCCGGCGTTCGGGTCCGCCGCCAGGCCTTGGATCGGTCCCGCGCCGGGTAGAGTCGCGCCGGTCAGCTTCTCGACAAGGGCGCCGTCACGCCTGAACACGAGCAGTTCGTCCCGCGCGCCGACGACGACCAGACCATTCGCGGCGGCCACGCCAAGCGGGCGGCCCATGCGTTCATTCGTCGGCGAGACGTTGAAATAAATCGCGCCGTCAAGCCAGATCAGCCAATCGTCCTCGACGCGATAGGCCACCGGGTCCGACTCCGACGCCAGCCCGTACCAGGCGTTCAGCCACGCCAGATCGGGGGACGCGCGGTCGAGCCCAAGCCGGTTGGCGTGGCCCGCCAACACGCCGGTGACGACGAGAAGCAAAACCAAGGGCGCCGCCGCCAGCCCGGCGAGGCGATGCCAACGCAGCAGGGCGTGGCGCAGGCGATAGCCCGCCGTCGGCACTGTTCCGTTACCGACCGCCGGTCGCTCGCCGTTCGACGCCATCAGCATTATCCGTCCACCGTCTGCCCGTGCAGGTATAAAGCCAACGCCGACAGCCGCGTCAAGGCGTCGACGGAAAGCGTGGCGCCGGAAATGCCGTCAATGTGACGATCGAGTCGCAGCGCCGGATTCAACGTGGCGCCCAGGAACTGATCGGTGAAGAACGGATACCGCACCTCCCACCCGCGGCTTTCGCGATAGATCAACACCTTGACGGTTTCGAGGCGTCCGTTGCCCACCACGAAACCGGTGGTGATCGGGTGCACCTTGCCGATTTCCTCGAGTATCCACGCGGTCCGGCCGTCGCGCTCCCAATAAGGCACGCGCAGAACGCCCAGCCCGTGGCCCAGGATTCGCGCGACATCGGCCTTGCGCGGCTTGGTGATCCACAGCCGTTTCGGTGGCGGCGGATCGCCGCCGAAGGCCTGGGCCACGAACGCCTCGGGCGTCTGGTAAACCTCATCGGCCAGCGCCGCGGCCGCGTGTAACGAAAACGCGACCGCGACCACCGCGCCAAGACCGAACCGTTGGCCGCTGAATGGCGTCATGGCAAAAATCCACACTGGACCTAGAAATGATAACCGAGGCCCACATTAAGCCGGTTGTCGCCGGTCCCGCTACCGGTTGGCAGGAATTCGAACTGGCCATCGACCTTGAGCACCACGTCGTGGTGTGGCCAATAGTTGGCGCCGATATCGAACTGGCGAATGTCGCTGTCGACGGAATCGCCGGCCGTCCTGTCGCGTTGGCTGTAGCGGGCGAAAATGCCCAGTTCGCCTTGACTACCCATCCCGGGCACGTCGAACCGGTAGGACGGTTCGATATACCAGCCGTATTGTTCGTCGGCGCCAATCCGTGCCGGGCCGGTCGCCGGCGGGCCGTCGGCGAGATCCCAGCGGGCATAAAGCGCGCGCAGGCCCCACGGGCCGCGCCGGATGTCGGCGTGAGCCGTGATCAAGATGGCGTCGATGCCGAGGCCGTTCTGGGTGATGTCGTTTTGGTATTGCCCGCTCAGCGCGAGTTCCACCCCCGGCATGCCGGTCCATTTGATGCGGCCCGTTATGGCCCCGTCCTTGGCCGTGGCCTGGCTGACTTTCTGACGGCCGTTGCGGATGCGGAAGGCGTTGTTGCCCGTGGTGGGGACATTGAGCCCGGAATGAACGCTGACGTCGTAGGCGAAGCCGGCGCCCAGTTCTCCGCGCATTCCCACGCCGGCTTCCCACCACGTGGTCGGGATGATGTCGTTCTCGACCCGGTTGCGCTCGGTGCCAAAGAAGGTATTCGGTTCGTGGATTTCATTGAGAATTCCAACCGGAACCAGGAACAACCCGGCGCGTGGAACGAAATTCGGATTGATGGTGTATTCCAGGTAGGCCTGTTCCAGTTCCACGTCGCCGTTGGTGCCCGTGAAGGCGTGCTCGACTTCCAGTTCCGAAGTGAATCGAAGCTGGTCATTGAAATCGTGGTCGAAGAACAGAACGAAACGATGGAAGTCGATTTCGTCCGTGTCGCCGCCGTTATAATGCATTTCGCCGTAGCCGCCGATATAGGTGCGGTCCCACCATCCCGGCGCGGCCCCGGTATCCTCCGCTTGTGCCGCCTCGACCATATCGCCGGTCGCTTCCACCTTGGCCTCGGTCTCTCCGAGGCGGCCTCTCAGCCGCTCGATTTCTTTCTGCTGTTGCTGAACGATCGCCCACATTTCCTCGGGCGAGGGTGTTTCCGCGGTGGCGACGGCTGCGTTGGCGAGCGCCGCGGCGAGTGCCGCGGCGGCGGCGGTGATGAGCGCGGGTTTGAACATCGGTGTGTTCCCCTTTTGCTGTTCAGTTGACCCGCGCCCATCGAGCCTTCGAGGGAGCGAGACGCGAATGCGACGCGTTCGCACTGAGACTAATTATCATTCCCACTGATATGTCAAGACCCTATTTTATGTACGGAAATAACGAGAGTCGCCCCTTGAAAACGCCCACCCTTGTCAACGTGGTCGGCATCCCATAACTGAATAACTGCCGCCGGACAGCGGAGCGGCACGAGAGAAGCGCGCGGACCGGAGAATATTGGCTATGGAACGAAGCTACCGTCTGGCCATGATCGTCGTGCTATTGGCCGCCGCCTGCGCCGGGCCCGAGCCCACGCCGGAACCGGCGCCGCCGCCGCCGATCAAGGTGGCCCTACCGGTGGTGCCACCGCTGCCTGTGCCCGAACTGGTGTCGCGGTATCGCTGCGATGGCGTCGTTCTGCATTCCTTGCGCCACGGCGCGACCGAGACCCCGCTCGCGTTCTGGTTCGGCACCGACCGCAAGGACCGGGTGTACGGACAAGTGGTCCCCGTGGACCGGCCGTTGGCGCTCTCGGGCGGCGATCTGAGGGGTCTATTCGACATGCGCCGCGACCGGGACGGGGCGCTGATCGGCGGCGAGCTGCGCTTGCGCTGGCCCGAGGGCGCGGACGGCCAGTCGGTCCGCTTGTCGGTCCTGAAGGAGACTTTCGTTCGCGTCGGGCCGCGCAGGAATGGCGTCGGCAAAGTCAAAATGCGCGCCAGCGATCACCTTTACCTGGCCGGCCAGATCGATCTCGGCCCCGGGCTCCGTTCCGCCGTGATCAACGCCACCTGCGCGCCGGAGGCGCCGTGAACCGGGTCGTCGCTTAGCCGGCGGCTCTATTCCCGCAGGATTCGGACCATGCCCTCGACGTTGAGCTGTTGCCAGGCGTCGTATTGGAGCCAGTCCTTGTAGCCATCCATGGTCGCCGCGGCCTTGATTTCGTCGAGCGATTTTCCGGCGGCGAGTTCGCCGCGCACGGTGTCGCGCAGGTCCTCGAAATAACGCCGGTGCGCGGCAACGTCGGCGCGTACCCCCATCGACCCGTGGCCGGGCACCAGAATGTCGAAATCCATTTCCGAGACCCGATTGAGCGCGGCGATCCAGCCCTCCAGGTCCGCGCCGGGCAGGTCGCGATAGGGCATCCGGTCGACGCCCACGATATCGACCACGAACATGGCGCGCGCGGCCGGAAATCCCATCACGATCATGCTGTCCGAGTGGTTGCGCCCCAGATAGGTCAGTTCGACCGTCTTGCCGCCCAGCTTCAAGGTCATGCGGTCCGCGAAGGTGATTTGCGGCATCGCCGTGGCCGCGCCGCCCGCCGCGATATGTGCCTTGGCGTTTTCATGCGCCACCACGGTCGCGGTGTCGGCGAACACTTCGCCGCCGGATACGTGGTCGGCGTGTTCGTGGCTGTAAATCAGATATTTGACCGGCACGCCGAAGCGTTCGCGCAATTCTTGTTTCAACCATGTCGCCGCCTCGGCGTTGATCGGGTCCGTGGCGATGATCCCATCCGGCGTCACCAGGAACACCGCGTAATGGTTGTTGTTCCTGAACCGGTATAGGTCGTCGGCGACCTGGACGATTTCCCGCACCACGTCGTCTTGCGCCACGGCCCGGTCGGCCCGAACCATCAGGAACAGTCCCAAAACGGCGCCAGCCAACGCAACACATCGAAACATCGCCATGATGTCCTCCCGTTTCTTCACGCCACGGCCGAGCGTATCACAACGCGCGCGTTTGCGCGCTTGACGCGGCGCGGCGCCGTCCCGATCATCGCGCCATCCATTGCCCGCGGAGCGGTGCCGTGATCCGTCCCTGCGATACGCGCGATTTCGATACTATCCTCGCCGTCATCAACGACGCGGCCGAGGCGTACCGGGCCGTCATACCCGAGGACCGCTTTCACGATCCCTACATGGACGCGGACGCGCTCGGGCGCGACATCGACGCGGGCGTTCGGTTCTGGGGCGCCGAAGACGGTGGCGCCTTGATCGGCGTGATGGGGTTGCAGGCGGTCGGGGACGTGACGTTGATCCGCCACGCCTATGTGCTTACGGCGCGCCGCCGCCGTGGCGTCGGCGGTCGGCTGCTGGCGCATCTGCGCGCCAACCACGACCGGCCGTTTCTGATCGGCACCTGGGCCGCCACCGGCTGGGCCATAGACTTCTACCGCAAACACGGCTTCGAGCGCGTTCCCGACGCGCAAGTGGCGCCCTTGCTGCGTCGCTATTGGTCGATCCCCGAACGCCAGATCGAAACCTCCGTGGTCCTCGCCGACGATGCCTGGCGGGTGGCGGGTTCGGACCGGAAAGGCGAAACGCCATGATCCGTCGCGTACTACTTGCCGGTTTGTTCGCTGTTGCGGCGGCGTGTCCGGCGGCGTTGGCCGACACCGACCCGATAACCGAAACCGTGAAGGGCCGCGGCCTCGTCTATCCGATACCCGCGACCTTGTGCCCGCTGGACCAGTCGCACCCATCGGACGCGGCGACAGTGTCGATGATGAATGGGATTTATGAACCGATCAACAGGTTGGCGGCGGTGTTCGTGGCGTGCGCCGAGCGCGCGGAGATGCGCGATGGCACCGGGGGGATGCGGAACTATGCGACGATATATCTGACTCACTCGGTGGTGAACGGCGCCGTCCCCGTCCAACGGGCGCCCTTCGTGAGTTACATGCGCGTGACGCTCGAGCAACAAGGCGCGCCGCTGTCCGAGGCGATGACGCGCGACTTGGCGGATCGTCTCGAGGAAATGGACTTGCCGATCTCCGTGTCGGAGCCGAAATTTGTCGGCCTCCTGGCGGGCGACGACGATTTCGTGATGTTCGGGATTTTATTGAAAGTGACGAATGTGGGCCACGAAGGGGTGGTGGCGGGCGCGATCGCGGCAACGGTGATCAACGGCGTGCCGATCAACGTCGCGCTTTACGCGCCCCACGAAAACCCGGAGTCGCTCGGCCGGCTGATCCCCCGGCTGGAGGCTTACGTGGACCGCCTGATTCGGGCAAACGCCTTATACGGCGGCCCCTAAGGCGGCCGCCTGTCTTTCAACCGCCGCGGCGGGGCCGCAAAAGCGCCGAGACCGGCGCCGCCTCGACGGCGGCGTCGGCGGTGCCCGAGGTGTTGGTGGGCGCGCCCCGGCCCAAGGAATCGCGCCAGTTGCCGGGGCGTCGCTCGCCGCCACGCCGCTCGTCCAGGCGGCGCTCCACGCTGTCTCGGATCCTCAGGCGCCGCTCGCCATGGCGCCGCTCGCCGTGACGACGATCGATGGAGCGGCGGCGTTCGATCTTGCCGGACTCCCGAAACGGCGAAAGGTTGAAATGCGCGGCCGCCTCGCGGTCGCTGTCGCTGGCCGTGGCCGGGTGCACTTCCCAGCGGGGGTCGCCGAATCCGTTGACCGAGACAAGCTCGCAATTGCGTCCGTCCGCGTCGACCCACGGCCCCGCGTCGATGAACATGAGGGTGTAAGTGGTGTCGTTGGAACTCTGAAAGTTGTCGGGCACGCCAAGCAGCGCCATCGTACCGATCTCCTTCCTAAATCGGTCTCGAAAACGGTTCGGCGCGGGGCGCATCGCGACGGTTGACGGGCGCGCGCGCCGCTTGGCGCCGACCGATCCACGGTATTTGTACCACGTCGACCACCGCATGGGCAGTCCAACCGCGCGCCACGCGACCGCCGCCCGGCCGCCGCCGTTTACGCGCGCCGGCGAAGCGCGGTATATGTTCGCCCCCCTCATGCCAGTCCGGGAGGCTCGCCATGAAGCTTTACGATTTCGCCCTCGCGCCGAACCCCAGGCGCGTGCGCATGTTCCTCGCCGAAAAGGGCATCGAGGTGCCCACGGTTCAGGTCAACCTGCGTGAGCACGAGCAGTTCAAGCCCGACTTTCAGGCCGTCAGCAAGCATGCCGTGGTGCCGGTGCTCGAGCTCGACGACGGGACGCGGATCGGCGAGTCGGTCGCGATCTGCCGTTATTTCGAGGAAATACAGCCCGACCCGCCGCTCATGGGTATCGACGCCACGGACAAGGCGATCGTCGAAATGTGGAGCCGTCGCACCGAGATCGAGGGCTTCCAGGCGTTCGGCGAGGCGGTGCGCAACGCCTTGCCGTTCTTCGAGGGCCGCTCCATCCCGGGCGTTCGCGACGGTTTTCCGCAAATCCCCGAGCTCGCGGAACGCGGCAAGCAGCGCGCGAGGATGTTCTACGACACGCTTGACGAACAACTCGCCGACAACGAATTCGTCGCGGGGCCGCGCTTCACCGTCGCCGATATCACCGCGTTCGTCTCGGTGGGTTTCGGCGAGCGCCTGGAAATGACGCCGCCGGAAACCTGTTCCAATTTGATCCGCTGGTACGCGGCGATCGAGGCGCGACCCAGCGCAAAGGCGTAAAGGCGCGGCGGGACTCTCGATAATGAAAAAACGTGCGCGGAGTGGAGCGATAAATGGAGGCGCGCGCGGTCGTTTGCCGTGAACTCGGGCCGCTGGACGGCCTCGAACTCACCGCGCTGACGATACGTTCACCCGCGCCGGGCGAGGCGCTGATTCGTATCCGGCGCGCGGGTGTCAACTTTCCCGACAAGCTGATGATCGCCGGCGGCTATCAGCACAAGCCCGATCTGCCCTTTGTGCCGGGCTTCGAGGTGGCCGGCGAGGTCATCGAGGCGGTGCCGGAAAATGGCGCGCCGTTGCCGGACCATCTGCGTCCCGGACGGCGCGTGATGGCGACCATGCGCACCGGCGGATACGCGGAGGCAGCCGTGGCGCCTTTTGCCGCGGTGCGTTCCATACCGTCCAATTTTACGGATTCCCAGGCCGCCGCTTTTCCGGTCGCCGCGCAAACCGCCTATGTCGCGCTGGTCGAGCGCGGCGCTCTCAAGGCCGGCGAGACGGTGCTCGTCCTGGGGGCGGCGGGCGGGGTCGGGCTGGCGGCGGTGCAATTGGCCGCGGCGCTGGGCGCCCGGGTCATTGCCACGGCGAGCCGGGCCGACAAGCGCGCCGCCACCATGGCCGCCGGCGCCGTCCACGCCATCGCGCCCGACGGCGACCTCAAGGCCAAAATCATGGACCTCACCGACGGCCGTGGCGCCGATCTGGTGTACGACCCGGTGGGCGGCGATGTTTTCGACCAGGCCATCCGCGCGCTTGCCTGGGGCGGCCGCTTTCTGGTTATCGGCTTCGCGTCGGGGCGCATCCCGACCCTGGCCGTCAACCGAGCCTTGATCAAGGGGATTTCCGTGATCGGCGTGCGCGCCGGCGAATATGCGCGGCGCTGTCCCGAGGCCGGCCCGCGCATCCACCGGGCGATCGACGCGCTGGCGGCGGAAGGACGGCTGACCCCGCGCATCCACGCCGAATTGCCGCTCGCCAAGGCCGCCGAGGCGCTCCGCATGATCGATCGCCGCGAGGCGATCGGCAAAATCGTGCTGGTTGCCTGACTTGCTTTAATCGTCCGCGCGGCGCCCGCGGCGTCCCGCGCGGCGCTCGCCGCCGCTCCGCTCCGCCCCATCGGCCCCGGCGCGCCGATCGCCGCCCTTGCGGCGATCCACGCCCCAGAATTTCCACCAACCCGTCGACGCCGCCAAGCCATCGAAGAAGAACGATATCGGCACGTCCAGGGCCTCCGAAAGTGTGTGGATCTCGGCCGGGGTGATGCGGGTCTCGCCGTTTTCGAGGGCTTGGATGCGTGCCGTCGTCATGTCGGCCGCCGTGCCCAGCGTTCCATGAGTCAAGCCGAGCAGACGGCGGCGCAGCCGCATCTGCCCGCCCAGATGAACGTCGACGGGGTCGATTTTCGCCGTTGTTGCCACGGGTTTCCTCTGTCGCGCCCGAGTTCGCTCTTGGCCGGCGACTCATGGCGGCGCTTCGCCAAATCCAATATAGCGCGAAACGACGTTCAGGTCGCGGCGGGGTTCAGTCGCGCCGCTCGTAGATCACGGGAATGCCTTTTTCCGCCGCGAATTCGCGCGCCCGCGTCATCGCCGCTTCGTGTTCCATGGGCTCCATGTTGACGACCGGTTCCCAGTGATCGGCGTCCGCGTCGATCACCCGCCACCATTCGATCACCGCCAGGCGCACGGAGTCATCGCCCTGCTTGGGATAGGTATGAACACGAAGGTAATTGGGGTCGTGAATGATCGCGACCATCGCCTTGACCTCGATGTCGCTTGCCGTTTCTTGCTCGTCCGCCATGTCGATTGCCGGCCCTTTTCCTGTTCACCGATGAGCCGCGAACATGCCCGCGCGCGGTCGCGTTGTCCAGACAACGCACGGCTGATTTTACGGCAGGAAGCCCGCGGTCCGGGGACGGAAATCGGGGTTGCGAACGAAGCCCGCCGTGCCCTTGGCCCCCCTGACTCGATACCAGCCGGTTCCGGGCACCTTGCCGGTGATGTTCACCATGGCTTGGTAATAGATCGTTCCCGTCACCGCGCTCGCGGTATCGGGGCGGGCGTAGACCACGGTGTCCCGCATGGCCCACATTTCCTCGCGCCGGGGCGTGACGCGAACCGCCGCTTGCCGTCGTGGCGCCGCCTTTGGTTTGGCCGCGCGCGCGGCCGTTCCGGCCGGCCTGACGAGCGTGCCGTAAATGAAGGCGACGGTGTCGTCGGGGCGCGCGACGCGGTACCAGTTGGCGTCCCGCGCCTTGCCCGTGACGGTGATCTCGGTGCCGGCGGCGAGCAGGCCAATCTTGGCGAAATCCGTGGACGGACCCGCGCGCAGATTGGCGTTCTTGGTCACCGTATAAGGCGCCTTCATGTCGTCGACGTCGAAGGCCGCCACCGGCGCGGACCACGCCGCGAGCGCGACCACGGCGGTCAGGAAACATCTGAACGGCTGCATCATCGGTCATCCTTTGGATCGGCGCACAAAATCCGCCGCAATGATGGCGCGAGAGTCATTCCTGGCTCTGTGACGGGCATCACAAATATGTCCGAATTCGCCCGGCCGCTCATTGCCTTGCTCCGCCTGGTGGCGGGGCGAGAAACAGGCCGTACCCGAACACCGTGGCGACCGTTCCCTGCCACCCGCAAAACAGGACGTAGGGCTGGTCCATGACGAGCAACGTGCCCATTACCGCGCCGGTAGCCACCACGGTGCCGCAAATTATGGTGTTTCGAAATTCCCGGAATAGCGCCGCCGCCGTAGCCGCCATGCCAACACCGCCCACGGCGCCGCCGACGAGACCGGCGACAGTCATTTCGCCTTCCGTCCACTCCGCGTAAGCATAAGCGCCCCGGTACGCCGCGTACCACGATATCGTGACCAGAACCAGGAACGCCACGGCCCGGACCGCGTCCATGCGCCGCAACGCGAGCAGGTAAATACCTAGAAGGCCGCCGTACCACAGGCCGGGCCAGAGTTGGCCGAGCAGGGGCCCCTCGATGTCGAAGGTGTTTGAGGACAGCGCGCCCGAGAGCAGCGCGAGCGCGACCATGCCGCCCCACGCGGCGCGTGGATCCACGCGCTGTTGCCATGCCACCATGTCGCCGCGCTCCCGCTACAAACCATAACTTTGCGCGTCACGGCGAAAAACCATAGGCTTTTCTCGTTCGCGGTACTGGCGGGGGCCACGTGGGAGACATGGCATGGTGAAAGACGAGGCGGACAAACCCGGCGTGATCGCGCCGCCACCGTTTATTTATCTGTTTTTCCTTCTCCTCGGGCTGGCGGTCGATTTCGCGTGGCCGCTCGCGGTCCTGCCGGCGGTGGCGCAATACGCCGCCGGTGTCGCGCTGATCGTGCCCGCGGTGGCGATCCTGGCCGCCAGCGTGCGCTGCTTTCGCCGCGCCGAGACCAGCTTCGACGTCCGCAAGCCGGCCACGGCGCTGCTCACCGACGGCCCGTTCCGCTTTTCGCGAAATCCCATTTACGTGGCCATGAGCCTCGCCTACGCCGGCATCGCCGTCGCCATCGACAGCCCGTGGATCCTGGCCCTCCTCGCCCCGGCGCTCGTGGTCATGCGGCATGGCGTCATCGGCCGCGAGGAACGCTACCTGGAACGGAAGTTCGGCGACGAATACCGGCGCTACAAGGCGACGGCGCGGCGGTGGATTTGATGGGGCCGGAACTCATCCATGCTCCCTCGCGGTAAGCGCGCGGCCAACAATTTTTCGAAATTTTGCGTTGCCCCCGCGTGCTCAGGGTGGATCACGGCCACCCCGTTTCCGACGGATGGTGGTGCTGATTCGACGACCTCCGCCTCGGGTTCGCCGGATGCCGTTCCTTATCGGGATCAATCTTGGCGATGTCGTTGCGGCGCGCGAGGCCGCGGTCTATCGAGACGGTGTCAAGGCACGTTCCGTCAATTCTTGGAGTGTCCACGGGCGACGGTCATTTCGGTACGAAACATAGATGTCGGCCAAGGCCGTGATACGCCGCCACTTTTCTTCGGCGAGACTTGGATCTCCGCCGCCGAGAAAATCGAGTAGATCGACGCCCGGGCCGTCCGACGAGAAGCCGACCGCCGGTTCCCACCAACCCGGATGCCAGGCCGGAAACCGGGTCTTGAAGTGTTTAAAGGTACCGCGGCGCTCGCTTGCCCTGGACGCCGGCAATCGGGTTTCTTCGTGAATCAGGCAAAACAGATTGTCGAGGGTGCCGACCCGATCACCGCCGCACCGATAGTCGAATCCCTGGATGACCATTTGCTCGATCGCGTGAGCGGGCAAGCCTCGTTGCGCGGTTCCGTAAACCCCGCTCAAGGACTTGAAGAACGCCTTCGCAAGCCTGATTTCCGCAAGCAGCCGGGACGATTGGGCGGCACCGATTTTCCGCAAAAAGTTCCGCAGCCATATTCCATAACCGATCAGTTGCGGCAGCCGACCAAAAGTTAGATCGAGAAACCCAAAGCGTTGCGGCGCGCCCGCCACGGCCAGTTCCACGATAAATCGCGCGACAAAGCTTTCCTTGCCACGCACACCAAAATCATCGATCTCCAGGGTTGCCACGGCGGCGGCTTCCAATCCCCTCCGCCGCGATACGGCATGGCAATAATCCGCAAACGAAGACTCTTGGGAAATTCGTTTCGAGACCTCCTCGCATAGCGAACGCAGCGACGCCTGGTCGTAATCCGCATGAGGCCGAGACGTGAGCACCGCGAGATCGAAATCGACGGGAAACTCTATGTAGGCGCGCCGCGAACTCGAACCAACCGTCATGATTCGCTCAACGTGGGCGGCCTTGTCGAAAGCGGTTCCGAGCAGGACTTCGCGGGCGATTTTTTCCAGCCGGCCCTGCATCGCGACGACCAATCGGTCGAGCTCCGCGGACGGCGTCAGTTTTTCCAGTTCCTCGCGATAGGATTGGGTGAAGGCGCTCTCGTCCGGCGCCATTTTTCCGGCCCGGCATAATCGCCGGGCGCGGACATCCCCATCCGGCCGCCTTTGAGGGAGGATCGGCCAGTTCTCCTGATGACAATAACCTTGGGCTTCCAGGCGATCGACCAAGGCTTCGGCGATGCGATGATGATCCCGCTCGCTGACGACAAACAATTGGTCCTCGTCCAGATCGCGGACGTGGCCCGCCAACGCGTCGATGTCGCTGACCGGCGGGGCGTCGATTCCCGAAGCCGGCGGCCCGATGCGCACATAATATCGCGGGACGTGGCGCGGCGCTCCAAACGGATCCCGCCACGATTTGACCAGTCGCGCCGAACAGGTTTCGCCGCCGCGGCCGGCGACACAAAATTGTCGAACCAGGACCTCGCTTCCCGGCCGCTCAAGGTCGGGCACCGGTATTTTCCTTCCAATGCCGTTCGATCAGTTTCGGCGCATCGGCGAACCTGGCCGTTCGGCCAAGATACCCATCCGGAGCCGCGTTGGGTTCCGCGCTGGAACCGATCCATATTTGGCGCATGCCGACCGCCGCCGACGCCATGACGTCCCAATCCCAGTTGTCGCCGATCATGAGGACGTTCGCGGCCTCGCGGCCCAGCCATTGAAGGGCGAGGGCGTAGGCGCCGCCGTCGACCTTTCGGACGCCATGAGATTTCGTAATCAACAACTCATGGTCGCCGAGGCCGAGCCCCAGCCTTCGCAGGGTCGGGATTTGAATGTCGGCATATCCCTCGGTGACGATCAAGACGGGAACTTTATCTCGGATTCGATGAAACGCATCGATGGCGCCGTCGAACGGACGAACCGCCGACAGTAGCGCTTCGTCCAGGATCTCGACGAAGTCCGCGACATCCGCCGGTCGCGTCTCGGACCAGGGCCCGACCAAAGCTCCGATACGCCAGACGCGCATGTCCCGGCCCGTCGCGAATACTTTAAGGTCCTGGTCGGCGATTAGCCGCTCATACCTGACGCGTACAAGCTCTGTCGGCACCCCGTAGCGTTGCGCGATCGCGTCCGCCAGGGTTTTGCGCGCGGTGGCCGCGGCCCGGCGATAGTCGTGCAGCGTGTTGTCCAGATCGACGAGGATCGCCTCCGGATAATGGCTTGTCACCTGTCGCGTCCTCTAGAGGACAAAATCTAACATATGACGTTCAGTTCCGAAGAAGCGTGCTGGAGAGAACCCGACGAACCCCGGCTGGATCGACACCCGTTATCACGTTCACCATGGTCTCGGGCACCATGGTCTCGGGACGATGGGATTCGCCGGCAATCACGCGCAGCCGCCCATATTCCGAAGTCTCGCCGGTTGACACGGCAAGTCGGAGCCGGCGCGCCTCCACCACGACGGAAGGATCGATGACAATGGCTCCGACGACCTCGTCCCACATGCCGACGGGTTCGCCACCGCGCCCCTTCTCTCGAAGGTAACGCGCCAGGTGATTCATCGCCGGACGATCGGGCGACTCTGGAATTTCTGCCTCGTCCGCGTGGTTGACACCGTTCGTGGCATCCAACGGAATGAGCGTCATCGAAACCCCCGACCTTAGCACCTGGTCCATGGCCTCGGGGTCAAACCACACGTTGAATTCCGCC
>SMVB01115232.1_pt1 | contig 21096 bp, 20 predicted proteins | sample 2456461 | NCBI WGS metagenome assembly SMVB01 (sample SAMN11095934, study PRJNA526329) | marine sediment metagenome | biome: Marine sediment; feature: Surficial sediment; material: Deep marine sediment; isolation source: Hadal surficial sediment | place: Pacific Ocean | collected 2014-05 | depth...
CGAATCTCGCTTGAAACACTTCCACACGCCCCGTGCTGCGATTCAACACGTAAGCACCCGCGCACCGATTCGGGTGTCTAGCGAGCTTGCTCGAGTTGATGAGATCGATCGCTACTCGGTCGGTGAGCAGCTCGATTCGTGGATCGTCGAGAGCACGCTGGGTGAGAGTCTCGCTGATTGCTTTGCCGGTCGCATCGGCCACATGGAACACGCGACGAAATGAATGTCCGCCCTCACGGGTGAGATGATATTCATTGTCCTCGCGGTCGAACTCGACTCCCCAGGAGTTGAGTTGGTCGATGACGGCACCAGCTGAGTTGATGGTGCTGGCGACGATTTCAGCATCGCAAAGACCTGCTCCCGCGGTGAGCGTGTCAGCGATGTGGGCGTCCAGGCTGTCATCGGGGTCGGAAACAGCCGCTACGCCGCCCTGTGCCCAATGGGTTGATGCGCTTTCCACACCTCCTTTGGACAGCACCGTCACCCGCGCGTGTGGTGCCAGGTGCAAAGCCGCCGCGAGACCCGCCGCACCTCCGCCTATGATCAATACGTCTGTCGAGAATCGTTGTGTCACGCGAGCGAAGTATCACCTTTGAGCCCTCAGAAGTTCCCTAGTATAAACCGGTGGTTACCGGCAGAATAACCGGCCATCTAATTCGGACGCCGCAGAACGTTTGGCAAAGGATACTGACAAAGAACTGGTTCGCAGGGTTCAAAACGGGGAACGGCGGGCTTTCGACCTTCTCTTCAGTCGTTATCAACACAAGATCATCAACCTCGTGGGACGCTACCTGCGCAACGCACAGGATATTGAAGACGTCACCCAGGAGGCATTCATCAAAGCTTTTCGTGCGCTGGGAAGGTTTCGCGGTGACAGCGCGTTCTATACCTGGCTTTATCGAATTGCGATCAACACGGCTAAGAATCATGTGGTAGCGCGGGGCAGGCGACCTCCGGGCGTGGACGTGGAAATAGAGGATGCGGAATTCATGGACGGCAACGAAGTGCTCAGGGAATCGGAAAATCCGGAGGCGGCGCTTGCCAGGGATCAGTTGTCGCTCGTCATTGACGAAGCGATTGCGAAGTTGCCGGAAGATTTGAGGAGTGCGGTGACGTTGCGAGAGTTTGATGGACTGAGTTACGAACAGATCGCCGAGATCATGGATTGTCCGGTAGGAACGGTAAGATCCAGGATTTTCCGGGCACGGGAATTCATCGACAAGCACATCGAGCCGGTGTTGAATCGGAAATGAGGAATTTTTCGAAAAGCGCCTAACAGTTGGCAAAAATCGTATAACAACGGAACCAATGAGCCAAATAGGTAACCAATAGAACATTATGACTAAAAAGAACAAGAATCGAAAAGTACAGGGTTTGAAACGATGTCGGAAAAACTGAAAGAATCGCTCTCCGCCATAATCGACGGTGAAGCCGATGAGTTCGAGTTGCGCCGTGTTCTCGATGAGATCGGTAAAAACGAGGAGCTGCGCGCCACGTGGGAGCGCTATCACTTGATCGGGTCGCGGCTGCGCGGCGAACGGATCGATAAGCGGGCGAAGCTCCGCCAGCGGGCGTGGGATGAACTCGACTTTTCAAAGGTGGATAATGTTTCCGAGGCACCTAGACTCGATGTGGACGATGGCCCGCAAAAACGCCCGAATCGGCAACTTGGACGGTGGACGGGCATTGCGGTTGCGGCGACCGTGGCGGTTGCGGTTGTGCTGGGATTCAACAACTTCAATACCCCGGTGATTGAGCCAGTTCAGGATATCGTCGTGCTCGATGCGCCATTGGTGGATGGGTCTGTGGTCGCGTTGGCACTCCAGGCAGAGGGCACCGCTGAGGATATCCGGCGCCAGTACGTGCGCATGATTCACCATGCCCAGCTCAGAGGAATGTATCGGCAGGGCTTCACTCCGTTCCTGAAGATGGTTACATACGGACGTCAATGAAGCGACTCGGACTCGCCCTCATACTCCTGCTTGCATCCTTCGGCGCTGTAGCCGCTGACAATGGTGATCCGCGAACATGGCTGTCGGACATGAACCGCGCTTTCACGGATCTCAGCTACGACGGCACATTCAGCTACTTCAGTGGCAATGATCTGGCCAGTTTGCGCATCGTTCACATGGTGGTGGACGGCGAGCAGCGCGAACGACTCGTGCATCTCAACGGTGCTCTGAGAGAGATTATCCGCACCGGCGAAAAGGTTTCCTGCATCCTGATGCCGGGTGATGAGTTGTTGGATCTTACCGACAGTATTCCATCGGGGCCGTTTGCGCGCGCATTCGTGCGCCGCTATGACCAGATTTCAGAATATTATGGTTTGGCGTTTTACGGTGAAGGTCGGGTGGCAGATCGCCCGGCGGTGCGCCTGTCGGTATCGCCGCGAGACCATGATCGTTATGGGTATCGCCTGTGGCTGGACAAGAGCACCCGACTGCTGCTCAGATCCGAACTCATCGATCTCGAGGGAGGGCGTCTGGAGATCTTTCAGTTCACCCAGATCCTTTTTGGTGATGAGGTGGACAGCGCTGACCTCGAACCGACCTCCAGAGCCGGAACCGTGCAGGACCACTTCGAACTCGCAAGCAAGGAAGCCAAGCCGATTCCGATGAGTGATATGCCATGGCGTTTAACCTGGTTGCCGAAAGGGTTCACAATGGCGGCGGCTGACATTCGCCGAACGCCCAGTGAGTCCAAGTCTATCCACACCATGATGTATTCGGACGGCTTGGCTGCTTTTTCGGTTTTCATCGAGGACATGCCCCAGGCAGGGGCCGCCAGCATGGTATCACGCACCGGTGCAACGGTGGCCGTAACCCATCTGGTGGCTGGACCGAATCGGGCCCATCATCTGGTGACTCTGGTTGGTGAACTACCCACCCCGACAGCACTCAAGATAGCGAAATCGATACGCTATCGCGGCATCTGACGAGATGGCACCATTTGCGTATCGGCCGAGTCTGCTCTCAGGAGACATTCCAGGGGACAAACTTGTTCGCTCAGCACGCATAGTCGGATGCACGCCGGTTGAGGAGGGGTTCGAGTTTCGACTCCAGACCACATCCGGTTGTACGGGATGCACCTGCGGTTGGCAAAAGTCCGGTATCTGGCACGCCCCGTTGCTCAGCGGTCGTGAACGCGGCGGCGAGCCTAGCCCGCACGAACGTCGAAACGTTGCCGAGAGTATTGTGCTTGCGGTTTCTCGTCGTGGCCTGGCAATGGTGAGTGGACTAGTATTCGGTATGCCGCTACTGGCTCTTGTGGCCGCCGCGACGCTTGTTGAGGAGCGGTTGGGAGATTTGTTGACCAGCGTTGTGAGCCTCGCGATGTTTTTGCTCAGCCTCTGGCTGGTCATGGTGTTGGCACGTCGTCAGGTGTTTCGGTTCGAAACCTGGTTGCGCTTCGAGATGACGGGCTTGGGGAATAACCTCGATAATTCGATACGAGAAAGGAATGAATGAGTTGAACATTAGGTTGTTGAGTGGATTTCTGTTGACGTTAATCCCTTGCCTTGTCTGGGCGGTGGAGCTTCCGGATTTCACTAAACTGGTCATAGACAATGCGCCGGCGGTCGTCAATATCAGCACGGTAAAATACCGAGAGACCCGCACTTCGCGGCCGCGAAACGATGATTTGGACGAGTTTATCCGCCGGTATTTTCCGCCCGGCGAAAGACGCTCGCCAGGTGGTGAGCGAGGGCCTTCGTTCCGGCCGTCACTGGGTTCAGGTTTCATCATCAGCAGCGATGGCTATCTGCTTACGAATAATCACGTCGTCGAGGGCGCTGACGAAATAGTGGTGCGTTTCAACGACCGCAGGGAGATGATCGCCAAGCTGATCGGTGCCGACCCGCGTTCGGATCTTGCGCTGTTGAAGGTAGATGCCCATGACTTACCCACCGTTGACCTTGGCCGCTCGAAAGACTTGAAAGTGGGTGAATGGGTTCTGGCCATTGGTTCACCGTTCGGTTTCGACTATTCGGTTACGGCGGGCATCGTGAGCGCAAAGGGGAGAAGTCTGCCTAACAGATATCGAGACAACTACGTGCCGTACATTCAAACGGATGTTGCCATCAACCCGGGTAATTCCGGTGGACCATTGTTCAATCTGGATGGTGAGGTGGTCGGCATCAACTCGCAGATCTACAGCAATTCAGGCGGTTTCATGGGGGTTTCCTTCGCAATCCCCATCGACATCGCCATGGAAGTGGTAGATCAGCTCAAGAGCAGCGGACGGGTTTCGCGTGGCTGGCTCGGAGTGGGCATCGAACCGGTCAGTCGCGATTTGGCTGAGAGTTTTGGCCTGGATCGACCCCAGGGTGCGCTCATAACCCAGGTCATGGATAAAAGCCCTGCTGAATTGGGTGGTATCGAGGTCGAAGACATCATCATCGGATTCAACGGTCAGGCAATCGACCTTTCCAGCGAGTTGCCCCATTACGTCGGTCGAGCCCGTGCCGGTAGCGAGGCCGAATTGCTAATTCTACGAGGTGGCGAAGAAATCACCTTGACCCTCAAGATTGGCGAAGCACCCGCGCGCGAAGGCTCGCGAGTGGCCTCTATCGAGACCCGTGAGGATGTTCCGTCCCGCATAGGCCTCAATGTCGAAGCGCTCACGGAAGAGGCTCAGCAGCGTCTGAACATTTCCGGTGGGGTAAGAGTCGTGGAAGCCACAGGCGCCGCTGCCGAAGCTGGTTTTCGTCGCGGCGACATAATCACCCGACTGAACCACAAAGCAGTCACCGATCTCGCAACTTTCCAGGAAATCTCGGAAGCCCTGCCCAGCGGGGCCACCCCCGTCTTAATCATCCGCGGCTCAACGCCAACCTTCCTGGCATTGAGAGTTCCCGAATAACGGTCCGCTTGGGAGTTCCGCGAACCCCCAAGCCGCCCCCCACTGCTATGGTATAGTCCGCGCGCCCTGGAATCGGGTACTTTTTGGAATCGCATTGCCCCTCATCGATCACATACGCAACTTTTCAATCATCGCCCATATCGATCACGGTAAGTCCACGCTCGCAGATCGTCTGATTCAGCTCTGTGGAGGCTTGAGCGAACGCGAAATGGAAGATCAGGTACTTGATTCCATGGAACTCGAACGCGAACGAGGCATTACGATCAAGGCTCAAAGCGTAACGCTCAACTACCGTGCCAACGATGGTCGAAGTTACCAATTGAACTTCATTGACACTCCCGGGCACGTCGACTTCAGCTACGAAGTATCCCGTTCACTCGCCGCCTGTGAAGGGGCGCTGCTTGTTGTGGATGCGGCACAAGGCGTCGAAGCGCAGTCCGTCGCTAATTGTTATACCGCGATCGACCAGGGTCTTGAAGTGTTGCCGGTACTCAACAAGATCGACTTGCCTCAGGCGGAGCCCGTTAGGGTGGCGAAAGAGATTGAAGACATCATCGGGTTATCCACCGAAAACGTAATGTGCATCAGTGCCAAGACCGGGGAGGGTGTGGAAGAACTCCTGGAACGACTCATACGTGATATTCCCGGTCCCGAAGGGGACGCAAACCGACCTCTGCAGGCTCTGATAATCGATTCCTGGTTCGACAACTACCTCGGTATCGTATCTTTGGTGCGGGTTGTACATGGAGAAATTGCCAAGGGAGACCGGGTGGTTGTGAAATCGGTTGGCAAGATTCACATTGCCGACGAAGTGGGGTGCTTCACGCCGAAGCGAACGAAGCGCGACAAGCTGACGGCCGGGGAGGTGGGATATGTCGTTGCGGGAATCAAAGACATTCGCGGGGCACCGGTAGGCGACACTATCGTGGATGCAAAACATCAGGATGTAGCACAGTTACCTGGGTTTGCGCGGGTGAAACCGCAGGTGTTTGCCGGATTGTTTCCAGTAAATTCAGAAGATTTCGAATCATTTCGCGAAGCGTTGCAGAAGCTGACGTTGAATGATGCTTCGTTATTCTACGAACCCGAGACCTCGGATGCTCTCGGCTTCGGCTTCCGCTGTGGGTTTCTTGGATTGCTGCACATGGAAATTATTCAGGAGCGATTAGAACGAGAATACGATCTCGATCTCATCACTTCGGCACCCACGGTTATCTATGAAATAGAGACAACCGATGGAGAAGTTGTTCAAGTAGACAACCCGTCAGCGCTGCCGGCTAACTACACCGAGATGCGTGAGCCAATAGCGGAGGTCAACATTCTCGTTCCGCAGGAATATGTTGGTAATGTGATCAGTCTTTGTGTCGAAAGAAGAGGCAGGCAGCGCGACATGCAGTTTACCTCCGGGCAGGTGTCCATGATCTGGGAAATTCCCCTGAACGAGGTTGTCATGGATTTTTTTGATCGGTTGAAATCGGTGAGCCGAGGTTTTGCATCACTCGATTATGGATTTATCAGGTTCGAAACCGCCGATCTGGTCAAACTCGATATCTTGATCAACGGTGATCGGGTGGATGCGTTGGCGATGATTGTCCACCGCGATCAAGCCCGCAACCGTGGTTACCTGCTAGTAAAGAAAATGAAAGAACTGATCCCTCGACAACTCTTTGACGTCGCGATTCAAGCCGCGATTGGCGGGCAGGTGATTACCCGGCAAACTGTGAAAGCGTTACGAAAAAACGTTACGGCGAAATGTTACGGTGGCGATATAACACGTAAGAAGAAGCTGCTCGAAAAGCAGAAGGCAGGTAAGAAACGAATGAAACGGCTGGGTAAGGTAGAGATTCCTCAAGAGGCGTTTTTGGCGGCCTTGAGAGTGGAGCGCTAAGTGTTGGATATTGACTTTCCACTGGTACTCAGTTGGGCTGTATTGATCTCGGGTGCCATCTGGCTCTTCGACGTCGTGGTACTCAAACCACGCCGCATGGAAGCCGTTGGGGTAGCGGAAACAGCTGGAAAAACCCGTGGCTCTGCAAAGCTGGATTCCGCAACGATGGAGCCGATGCTGGTCGAGTATGCACGGTCTTTTTTCCCCGTACTCTTATTGGTTCTGGCTTTGCGCAGCTTCCTTGCGGAACCTTATCAGATCCCTTCGGAGTCCATGGTGCCGACTCTGCAGGTGGGTGATTTCATCCTTGTTAACAAATATGCTTACGGCATTCGACTGCCGGTTGTCGGCACGAAGCTGATCGATGTCGGGTACCCGGAGCGAGGGGATGTGATGGTGTTTATCCCCCCTCACGACTCACGCTATTTCATCAAGCGGGTCATCGGACTGCCGGGCGATCATATTCGCTATGAGAACAAGGCGTTGTTTATCAATGGCAAGCGAGTGCAGTACGAATTCGTTCGACAGTTTCGTGAAACCGTACCATTTGCCCGTGGTTCCGTTACAGTGCGCGAATATACTGAAGTGCTGGATGGACGACCTCATTCGACCTATCGCTTGACCACCTCAGATCAGTCTCCGTCTAGAGAATGGGAAGTTCCGCAAGGAAACTACTTCATGATGGGGGACAATCGCGGTAAGAGTGACGATAGTCGCAGATGGGGATTCGTGCCGGAAGAGAACATTGTCGGGAAAGCGGTTGCGATCTGGGTGCAGAAAGATCCAGGTTGGCACTGGCCTACTTTTAACCGAAACATGTGGATCGAATAAACGCGCCGAAGGAGGTTAGCATGCGAATTCGGAACAGACAGACGGGACGGCGGTCCCGACAACGTGGTGCTGGCACCGCCGCCTGGCTGGCGGGTGCCATAGCTGTGGTATCCATCATTACCCTGTCGTTGCGGCTCGGGCCACACTATATTGATTTCAGAACACTGCAGGCGGTCATGGATGGATTGCCGGAGGGCGAAGTACACGAGATGGACAAAAGGTCCGTGCGAGAACTGATGCAGAAACGTTTCCGGATAAACAACATTCGCGACATGACAGTACGGGATATCGTGACCTTTGACCGTACCAAGAAAACTACCCAGATCACTGTCGAATACGAAAAACGCGAACACATAATGTTCAATATCGATGTTGTATTGACGTTTAAAGAGAGCTACAGCTATCAATAATTTCGATCGATTGACTACGCTCGAAGATCGGCTGGGACATCGTTTCCGTAATAAAGACCTGCTAGTTCAAGCGCTAACACACAAGAGCCGCGGAAAAGAGAACAACGAACGCTTCGAATTTCTTGGGGACGCCGTTTTGGGTTACGTAGTGGCCGACCTGCTGTTCTGCCAGCGGTCCGAAGCGGCAGAAGACACGTTGACCCTGATGCGTTCGAGCCTCGTGAAAGGCGAAACCCTTGCAGATATTGCCAAAGGATTGGATCTGGGCGATTACCTGCGACTCGGAGTGGGTGAACAGAAAAGTGGCGGTCATAGACGAAGCTCAATACTGGCAGATGCGCTCGAAGCGATTATCGGCGCGGTGCACATCGATGCCGGGGTTACTGCCTCGACAGCGATGGTGACCAGGTTATTGGGTACTCGACTCGAAAACATCGATTCCCAACAGATCAAAGATCCCAAAACTCTGCTGCAGGAATACCTGCAGGCCAGGGCTCTTCCTTTACCGCAATACACAGTGATCGCGACGGGTGGATTTGAACATGAAAAAGTATTCAAAGTGAGTTGTCGGGTTATTCCACTACAGCTGGAAGTTACTGCCGAGGGGAGTAGCCGCCGTGCCGCCGAGAAACTGGCGGCCCATGAGATGTTGATGAAAGTACCGCAAAATGGCTGAAGAACCGACTCGTTGTGGATATATCGGGTTGGTGGGTCGGCCCAATGTGGGCAAGTCGACGTTGCTCAATCATTTGCTTGGGCAGAAGGTGAGCATTACCTCGAGGCGTCCGCAAACCACCCGTCATGTACTGCTTGGGGTTGATACCCGGGGCCCGTTGCAGGCTATCTACGTTGATACGCCGGGTATTCACCATCATGCCCGCCGGCAGATGAATCGCAATATGGTCCGATCCGCAACGTCAGTTCTCCAGGATGTCGATCTCGTTGTGATGCTCGTTGAGCAGGATAAATGGACCGAAGAAGACGATCTTGTGTTGAAGCACGTACGAAAGGCACAAGTACCGAAGTTCGTGCTGATCAACAAGATCGATCTACTCCAGAATAAAACCGTACTCCTGCCCGCGTTGGATCGCCTTGACGGGTTCCAGTGTTTCGAAGAAATGATTCCGATATCGGCTTTGCACGGGACGGGGCTTGATACCGTGCGTGAACTTGTTTTCAAATCATTGCCTTTGAATCCTCATCTGTTCCCGGCAGATCAAGTAACGGACCAGTCGGAGCGGTTTCTGGTAGCGGAGATCGTTCGGGAGAAACTCATGCGCCGTTTGGGGGAAGAAGTCCCTCATCGGGTTGCGGTGGAAATCGAAGCGTTCAGGGAGGAGCCCAACATTGTCGACATTGCCGCCAATATCATTGTGGAACGTTCAGGACAGAAACGGATAATCATCGGGAGCAAGGGTGAGAAACTCAAGTCTATCGGCAAGGAAGCGCGGTTGGATATCGAATCGTTGCTGGAACGCAAAGTCATGCTGCGCTTGTGGGTCAAAGTGAAACCAGGCTGGACCAACGACAACCACATGCTCCGACGTATGGGTTATGACTAGAGTAACTGACGAACCCGCTCTGGTGCTCCATACCAGGCCTTATAGAGAAAGCAGCCTCATTGCCACGCTGTTGACGTTACATCACGGGAGAGTCGCCGCCGTTGCCAAGGGAGTACGCAGAACGCGTCGGGGGCATGCGCTGCAGGCGTTAGCGAGACTCAATACAGATTGGTCAGGTCGTAGTTCGCTCGTTACCTTGACCCGCTTCGAAAGCACATCCTCCCAGGCCTGGCTCAAAGGGGATGCGATGGCCGCAGGTTTTTATATTGCCGAGTTGATCAATCGACTGGTGCAGGAACGGGAGAGTGTGCCGCGATTGTATGCAGGCGCCTGTTGGGCGATCGACAGGTTAGATGATGGTGCCACGGAGCTTGAAGAGGTTTTACGAGGCTTTGAGAAATTGCTTCTGGAGGAACTTGGATACGGATTAGACTTTTCTCACGACGCTCAGACCGGGCTTGGGATCGACAAATCCTGTCACTACCGGTTGGAACCTGAGCAGGGTTTTATCTACTCGGAGAACTCCGAGCAGAAAGCCTATCCGGGTTCGGCACTGTTGGACATTGCCGAGGGGGATTTCTCGAATAAGCCGTCCAGAAAGGCGGGCAAACGGATATTCCGTGAGTGTCTGGCTCCGCACCTGGGGCCAAAGCCACTGATGAGCCGTCGTCTGCTTAAAAAAAATCGAGTGGGTGGCGGTGGGCGCCGATGAGCCAGACTTTGCTCACAGCGCAGCCAACAGGTGGCGCAGCGACCCTGGCCTCGATCAAGGCTCCCCGGGAAATCCAAGTGTCTGTCACGGAACTTGGGGACGATGGTCTCGGCACTGGCCGCTTCGAAGGACGAACGGTGCGAGTGAAGAATGGTTTGCCTGGTGAATCAGTAACGACCAAGGTGCTGAAGAAACGTCGCGGCATCTTGTATACCGAAGCCTCCTCGATTGTTGAGCCATCGTCCGATCGCCGTAATTCGGCCTGCGATGTCTTTCCACGATGCGGTGGTTGTGTTCTCCATCATCTGGATTATCAGGCACAGTTGAAGCTGAAGGAGCAAACGCTTCTTCGTGCGCTCGCGGATGCCCAGGTTACGCCTGCCTCGGTGAGCGCACCCGTTTACGGACCTAGGCTGCACTACCGCGCTAAAGCTCGGCTGGGCGTGCGCATTGTCGGTGGTTCGACGCTGGTGGGTTTTCGCGAGACCTTCAGCAGTCGGGTAGCGCGAATGGACGACTGCAAAACACTTACCCTCCCCCTGGCGAACCTGCTGGCACCCTTGAAAGAAGTTATCGGGCGGCTGAGCGTTCGTCACAAGATACCGCAGATCGAGCTGGCCGGGGGAGATCATGAGCAGGCGATCATCGTTCGTCACCTCGAACCAATGCAGAAAGAAGATCTGTCGTTGCTCACGAATTTTGCCCTGGAGAGTGCGGTTCGAATCTACCTGCAACCGAAAGGTTACGACACTATATGGTTGCTTGCTCCGACCAATGCCCCCCGATACCTCCACTACTTGAACATGGACTTTGGACTGTGTTACCAGTTTCTTCCCGCGGACTTCATCCAGGTCAATCCGGTTATCAATCGCATGCTGGTTCGTAGCGCACTCAGCCACCTGGATCTCCAGCCAGGTGAACGGGTGATCGATCTATTTTGTGGTATTGGTAACTTTTCTTTAGCGGCTGCGAGGTTGGGTGCGCGTGTTACCGGCTATGAGAGTGCCGCCGGTGCGGTACACAGAGCTACCGAGAACGCCGAATTGAACGGGTTATCGCAGGCGGTGAAATTCGAACAGACTGATTTGTACGATTCGTCCTGTAGTGAACTGGAGGAAGCGCAATTTCTGATTCTTGACCCACCGCGTTCCGGTGCAGGTGAAAACCTTATCCGATGGTTGTCGACGGATGCATTCAAGAAACTGCAGAAAGTGGTCTATGTGTCGTGTAATCCTGTGACTTTTGCGCGTGATGCCGCAATGTTTGAACGATTTGGGTTGAAGCTCTCGAAGGTAGGGATTTTTGATATGTTTCCACACACCGCACACGTTGAAACCCTGGCTTTGTTTGAGCGACGAGGGTAGTTGGGTGGTAAAAGCCTACGACGAGGTACCAAGAGAAGACACAGGTAACGTAGATATCGATGAGTGGGTGCGTGAGTTATGTGTCGCGCATGAGGAACTCGATGCGGATGAAATTTGCCAGGCTTGTCGTTTTGTCCATGGGTTGCCTGGTGGGGTGACTTATCTTGACAATGGCGTGGCTCTGGCTCAGTTGGTTGCAGAGTTGAAGATGGATACTGCTTCTGTCTTGGCGGCTCTGGTGTATCGACCTTTGCGCGAACAAGCCGCAAGCGAAAAAGACATCGTTCGGAAACTCGGTTCGGAAACCGCACATATCGTCGGCGCGGTTGTGCGAATGGCCACAACCAGTCTGCTCGAGATGTCGAACACACCGATGCAGACCAGCGAAGCGCGTGATCAGGTAGAGAACGTACGCCGAATGCTCGTCTCTCTCATTGATGATGCTCGAGTGGCTGTGCTGAAACTCGCCGAGCGAGTGATCGCGTTGCGGGCGGCCAAAAACAGCTCTCACGAGCGCAAAAAAAGGATCGCTCAGGAAGTGAACCTGATTTTTGCGCCGCTCGCGAACAGATTGGGCATATGGCGGTTGAAATGGGAGTTGGAGGATCTGGCGTTGAGATATCTGCAACCCGATGTCTACATGCAGATCGCTAAACAGCTGGATGGGCGTCGGGCAGAAAGGGAATCACAAGTACAAGAGATTGTTTCGCTGATCGAAGCGAAACTACTCAAGGCCGGAATTGACGCGGTAGTTTCAGGCAGAGCCAAAAACATATTCAGTATCTGGCGGAAGATGCGTGCCAAGAACATCGGGCTGGATGAGGTATACGACGTCAGAGCCTTTCGTGTGTTGGTACCCGACATCGCACATTGTTACGCTGCGCTTGGCGTGATTCACACCCAATGGCAGCATATTCCGAGCGAGTTTGATGACTATATAACCGTGCCGAAGGAAAATGGCTACCGCTCCATTCATACGGCGGTAATGGGTGCAGATGGCCGGACCCTGGAGGTGCAGATTCGCACCCATGAGATGCACGAAGAGTCCGAACTTGGCGTATGTGCTCACTGGTCATACAAAGATATGGCGAATGAAGACGAACCTTACACCCAGAAAATGAACTGGCTTCGACAAGTAGTCGAATGGCATGAGGAAACTCAAGAGTTTGCATTGGGTGGCGGCGATGTCCTGAACGAAGAGCTTCGCAATCGAATTCAGGAAGAACGAATTTTTGTTTACACGCCAAAGGGACACGTACTCGATTTGACTACCGGCGCTACACCTCTCGATTTTGCGTATCGAGTACATACGGAAATAGGTCATCGTTGCCGTGGTGCGCGAGTGGACGGGGAGACGGTCCCGCTCAACATTCCGCTGGCGACCGGGCAGCGTGTGGAGATCATCACTGGCGAAGAGCAACAGCCGCTACGAAGCTGGCTCGAACCTTACCTGGGTTATGCACGAACCGCACGTGCGAGGGAAAAGATCCAAAGCTGGTTTCGTGGAGAAGGTTACGAGAACGGGCGGAGAGCCGGTGAGAATCTGCTGCTCGAACTAACCGACCGACTCGGATTGGATTTCCCGGATGAGGAATCGTTACATACACTAGCAACGCATCTGGGGTTTGAGAGTGCGGAGCGTTTCCTCTACGCCTATGGCGTAGGAGATTGTCACTCCCTCGATGTGGTTGACGCTATGTTTCCCTCCCATGAAAATGTTCATCAGCTTGATCTGTTGACAACGGTGGATGATCGCGAAACGCAGAGTCGACGTACTTACCGAGTCGAAGTGACAGCAGAAGATCGAGTTGGCCTACTGCGCGACATCACCGTCATATTGAGTGATTTGCATACTCCGCTCGTATCCAATACCGGTTGGCTCGATCCGCTAACGGGTCGAGCCGAGATTGGGCTGGAACTGCAGATACAGAATCTGCATGGGCTGGCGAGCGTCATCGAACATCTGCGGCACATTGAAGGTGTGTTAGCTGCAAAGCGAATTGTCGGCTAATCTTGTCTTAGGGCGCTCGACTTTCGAAGCTGACGTGGGGTTTTATTGATGAGGATCATTCTGCTTGGACCTCCAGGCGCCGGCAAAGGAACGCAGGCAAGATTTATCTGCGAGCAATTGAAAATACCCCAGATATCTACCGGCGATATGTTGCGAGCCGCAATCAATGCAGGGTCGGAACTAGGGAATCGAGTCAAGGAAGTCATGGGCGGCGGTGCGTTGGTGTCAGATGAAATCATCATCGAGCTCGTCAAAGAACGTATCTCTGAGCCAGATTGCGCAATTGGCTTTTTATTCGACGGTTTCCCAAGAACCATCCCGCAGGCCGAAGCGCTCATTAGTGCCTGCGTGGCGATCGACAAGGTGGTCGAGATTCTTGTGCCTGATGAAGAAATCGTGCGGCGCATGAGCGGAAGGCGCGTTCATTCAGCATCCGGGCGTGTATATCACACGGTATTCAACCCACCACGCATCGAAGGCATAGACGATGTAACGGGCGATAAGTTAATTCAACGTGAGGATGACAGAGAGGAAACTGTGCGCGAACGTCTTGCCGTGTACCGAAAACAAACGCTTCCACTGGTAGAGTTTTACCGATTGCAAGCTGCGGATGGAAAAATGCTGTATCTGGCCGTCGACGGGCTCGGAGAAGTGCAAGAAATTCAAGAAAAAATATCCTCAGTTTTGTGAAACTAGTAGTTGTATTTTCTGCTTATTAAAATATCATTCGCACGATTTTTTAGGTTGCGAATCGTTGTAAAGTTTTACAAGGTCTGCTGCAGAAAAAGTCACGGGATGATTCGTAACGTTATGCAAAAATGTGAACCGTAACGTAACATCAAACGTAACTCTAAACCGAGCCTAGGAGATTCTTTATGCCGAGAGCCAAACGCGCTGCGAAGAAGGCACCTGCAAAGAAAAAGAAGGCAGCAGCCAAGAAACGTCCTGCCAAGAAAGCTACTAAACGCGCAGCTGTGAAGAAAAAAGCAACCAAGCGTCGAGCCGCACCGAAGAAAAAAGCCGCCGCTAAGAAGAAAAAAGCGCCAGCGAAGCGAAAAGCCGCCGCTAAGAAGAAAAAGGTACCCGCAAAGAAAAAGGCGCCCGCAAAGAAAAAGGCTAAAGCTAAGCGTAAAACCAAAGCCAAGGCTAAGAAGAAGCGCTAGCTAGCTAACTACTTGCGTTGGTAGTGCCGATAGACGGGTGCCTCGCATGAGGCGCCCGTTATCTTGTTCCCTCGGTATTGTAGTTCGAGTTCATAGAATTCCCTTGAAAGGCAGCACGCCGACGCTGCTTCCGATTGCCAGATCTCCGCAAGTTTTTGGAATCCTGATCAAACAATCTGCATGACTGAATGTCGCCAGCCGATTGGAACTTTGATCGCCAGTAACGTCAACAAATGTCTGCTCGTCAATTCTTTGCAATCGTCCTCGCTGATATTCCTCCCTGCCGGGCTTGTGTGCGATAGGCTGCCTGAGAGTCGCTGTGAAACTTGGGAGTTCACGTGATTCGACGCCTGATAACGCAAGGAGGGCTGGTTTTACCATAAGCAGAAAAGTGACGATGGTTGATACCGGATTGCCGGGTAGGCCGAAAAACAAGGCGTCATTGATTCTGCCAAAAGCCAACGGTTTACCGGGTTTGAGGTTTAACCGCCAGATCTCGAGATGACCGATTTTCTGTAGTACGTCTTTGACGAAATCCGCGTCTCCTACGGAGACACCCCCGCTTGTGAGTATCACATCGCACGAATCAGCGGCTTCCAACATCGCAGCTTCTATGCGTTCAGGGTCATCTGGCAGGATGCCCAGGTCGTTAATTTCCAGTGGGATCTCGTTGAGCAACTGGGTGAGAGTAAAACGATTCGATTCATAGATTTGACCTGGATTGAGTTTGGTACCAGGTTCTGCTAACTCGTCTCCAGTTGAAAAAAGCGCCACGCGCAGTTTCCGTACCACATCGACATGGGTTATTCCGCACGCGGCCAGCCAGCCAACGTCGAAGGCGGTGATGATTTTGCCGGTTTCGACAACTGGTTCCCCTTTGAGAATGTCGTGACCCATTGGGCGCACGTTGGCACCCGGAGATACGTTTTCTAACAGCTGCACCCGGGTTCCATCCGTTGCGCAGTTTTCCTGAATTACCACGCAATCGAGTCCTGGCGGTAGCATCGCGCCTGTGAAGATACGAATGCACTCGCCAGTTGCCGATTCTCCCTGGTACGGATGTCCAGCGAGACTTTCACCCACAAGCTTCATGATGTAGGGAGGAGAGCCTACGAGATCGTCAAAACGAATCGCATAACCATCCATCGCGGAACAGGGGAAAGGCGGTAAACTGACCAAGGCTCGCGTCGGTTGCATGACAACGCGGTTACAGGCTTCCTCTAAGGCGATTGATTCCGAAAGAGTCAATCGCTGCAAGCTGGTTAGAATTTTATCGCGAGCTTCGTTCAGGTCCAAGGGTTGGATAACATACCTCGATGACTACGATGTTGGGATTGGATACTTCCGGGGCGCTCTGCTCGGTTGCCATCTTTCGGGAAAACCGGATAGTCGAGGATACACGTCTGGTTGACCGTATGCACAACAGGGTCGTTCTCGAAATGATCGACGAATTGTGCCGGCGCGAAAACATCGCATCAGGGCAGTTGGATGCGGTCGCGTTTGCCTGTGGGCCTGGTTCGTTCACCGGGGTACGAATATCGGCTGCGGTTGCTCAGGGGATCGCCTTTGCCAACAACGCTCTCATTTATCCGGTGCCTTCATCGTTGGCACTCGCCCATGCCGCGAAGGAGCGAGCAGTTGAGAGTTCAGCCAAGGGCGTGTTGACCGTCATCCGATCGCGCAAGAAAGCGTTCTATCTGGCGGGTTATGCCTTGGATCAGGGAGAATTGACGGCTGTGATTGACGTTGGTCTTTTTGAAGGCGACGATCCGCCGGAAAGGCTCAAGTTGACGGGCTGGGTCGTAGTTGGGGATGAACCGCCGTGGCGGGAAGGCGTGCCGGGTCTCGGCTATGATGCCGAGCCAAAGATTTTGGCATCGGTTGTTTGTGAGCTTGGCATCCGTCGGCACCAGCGCGATGAAGGACTCGATGCATCAGCTGGATTGCCAACATACGTGCTCGGGGATTCTCCCTGGCGAATCCCCAAAGGCTAGTGTCCTGTCTATACTGCTGAGGCGAATCATGAACATCACTTCGCCGAACCAACTGTTATACCGGGTACCACCGGGGCGCGACACCTCGGGTGGCAGAACTGCGTCCGATCGAAAAACCCCCACTCCTGTGAAGGTCTCTGCCCCGCAACTTCGTGATGGAACCGACGCAGCCGGTGTACGGCCTTCTCGAGTCGCGGCCGCGATACCGGCAGGCAGATCCACGAGTCCCGAAGCACGCCTGCAGCGTTTGCCTCACAACCGTCTGAGCGAATTACATGCGGTATTGACCTACAGCGGCACTGCCATGGGTAGCGCCATGGCGCATGGAAACAATATCGATTTCTACGCCTGAATAGCTAGCTGGCGTTTTGCAGGCAAAACGTCAACGAATAAGCACGGCACCATGTACTAGTAGATACTCAAGGTCACCGATCAGGAACCTGACCATTGCGGCTGTATTACCCTCCGGGTTGCAAAGACCGTGTTGCGCCATTCGAAGCGCTTTTCGACATGACGCCGTGTCTTGAGCGGCCTGAGCACATTGTTGGCTTCTATCTTGTGTTTGAGCGCGATGTGTTGCGCTTGTGTCACGATGACGACGATAAGGGCGTGTCAATTTCGTTGGCCGAGATAGATAAACGTGCGACTCGTGATCTTGAACTCGCCAGGGCATGTGGACTGTCTCGACACGCGCCCTGCACGGTGCTCGATGTGATGGCGGGTTGGGGTATCGATGGGCTTACCCTGCACCGTTTGGGTTGCCAGGTAACCTGTCTAGAACGATCACCCGTCGCCTGGGCTTTGCTCCACAACCTGTTCGAGCGGGCAGACGTCAGTGATGTGCCACTCCACCGCACCGATGCCTGGTGCTGGCTTGAACAGAGCGGGGAGTCGTTTCAGGTGGTTTATCTTGATCCCATGTTTCCTGAAAGGCGTAAAAAGGCGCTGCCTGGCAAACGAATTCAGTACCTGGCTCAGCTGGTACCTGGTTTGGAGCACGAATTAGGCGACTGGCTCAACGCAGCTAGATCGATGGCAACGTCGAGGGTAGTGCTCAAACGACGCCTGCACGACCCGGAAATAGATAACCCGGATTGGTGTATTAATGGACGCTCAGTCCGCTACGACGTCTATCGCTCCGGGCAGCAATGAAACGTCATTCGCACCGTGACAGCGGGTCAACTTCTTTCCAGATGGCCTGGTTAGCTTTCTCTGAGGATGGCGTAGCGGAATTCCGGGTCGATAACCTGTTCTGCGGCTTTTAACACCTCATCGACGATCGGCTGATAATGCAGTTTGTCTTCAAAGCCTTCACAGACGACTCCGTCGCCGATGAGTTTGTCGATAAACGAATCGAAAAGCCTCGCGTCGAAGAATTCTGGCGCGTTCAAGCCGTAGATACGAGACATCTTGTGAGCGACCTGCTGACTCTGGGTTTGTAACTCGTCGCGAGTCGGTGGGTTAGGCTGGGCAAGCAGCCCAATGACAATGTAGTGCCGTTCCAACGTTTGCCGAATCAGGTTCGCAAGCATGTACAACCGGTAGTGGGCCCGACTGCTGACGGGCGGGGCAAGAAAGCCGCGGTCGGGATGAATCTCGAGGAGCCCCGCATCGACCAGATGTCCGGCCCAGCGTTCAGGCGCATCGGGATCGTCGACAGTATGCAATTCTGCCGCAATATAGGGAAATACCGTGTTTACCAAACGGAACATGGTTTCAGGTTTTAGCGGGCGCCGTCGATTGATCACGAGGCAGGCCATCAGGGAAGGCAGTGCAAGGGTGTGTGCAACGTTGTTGCGGTACCAGGTCATAAGCACCGCGGTGTATGGATCGTGACTCAATATATCACCGAATTCTTCATGCTCTCGTTTCAACATGCGTAGCTGCTCGACGTAGGCAACAACTTCGGTTGCCGACATGGTCGGCATCGAGTAGTCGTGATGATCTCCGTCTGCTGATAGCAGATCCATATAACATTGAACCTGCTCGATGAGTAGCTGCTCGTCCATTGCGAGGCGAGGTGTGCACAAGGTAATGAGGGCAACCAGATTTATTGGATTGATCGCCGCGCTGTTGTTGATGCGTCGTAATACTTCATCACCCAACTCCGCTGCCTGCTCAGAGGGTGGCTTGGAGGAATCCAACCACTCGTCCAGACGAAGTGGCTCTGCAAAGTTGACGTCGACCTTGCCAAAATTCTGTCTGATCAGGCGCAAGCTGCGCATGAGGTCACCGATGGACTCGCTTTGCTTCTCTTTTCCTTGTAGTTCACCCAGGTAGCTGCTCGCTTCGATGAGTTTTTCATAGCCAAAGTAGACGGGCACGAAGGCGAGCGGTCTCGGCATACCACGCTCGTGGTGCTCCAACGTCATTTTCAGCAACCCTAGCCGCGCAGGTAGCAGCCTGCCGGTTCGCGTGCGTCCCCCTTCTGGAAAAAACTCCACACAGTGTCCACGTCGGTAAATCTGATAGAGATACTCGGAAAACACTGCGCCATATATCGGGTCATCGCGAAAGCTGCGGCGCATGAAAAAGGCACCGGCGCGCCTGAGAATGCTGCCAAGCACGGGTAGGTTGAGATTATCCCCCGCGGCGATATGAGGAATCATCAGACCCCGCTGAAACAGCAGATAGGAAAGCAACATGTAGTCCACGTGGCTTCGGTGCGCCGGGACGTAAATCAGGGTATGGGTTGCTGCTACTTGATTGATCCGGTGCCAGCCATTGACGTTCACTCCGTTGTAAATCCGGTGCCAGAACCAGGTGAGTAATCGTTCCAGTACTCGAATCGTCGGGTAAGACATGTGGGAGAAAATACTCATGGCGGAGCGCCGTGCGTGTTTTTCCAGTTTTTCTTCGCTGCCGTTTCCGGCTTCAAATTCTCCGGCTATCGCTTCTCTTACCGCGCGACTGTGAGTGATCTGCGAAATCATGGTTCGCTGATGAGAGAAGTCCGGACCCATGGTGGCTACCCGCTGATTACGGAATTGCACCCGAAGTAACCGGGCGGTGCGCCGGAGAATTCGGTTTTCGCTCAAGCGAGGATCGACAAGCTCAACCAGCGGCAGGGCGGTTCCAAGATATACGAGAATTTCCTTGCGGCTTAGAAACAGATTTACCAACCGCTTGAAGCGAGAGGTAACCGCCCAGTTTTCTGTCAAAAAAGTACGATAGATCGAGCGCTCCCTGCTGGGTGCCCGTCCCCAGAATACGGCAACGGGAACCAGTGCGGCGTTCGGGTATAACTCGGAACCCGCGAGAATACGCATGAAACGATCCGAATAGGTGGTCATGGTGTTGCGTCGAAACCAGCCGTGGCTTGCTCGATTCAAGAAAAAGAAGCGGCGTGCTTCCTCACCTTCAGAACCTACCAGCGGGGCCAGAGGGCTGGGTAAGCCATTTTTGGCGGCGATGATATCGAGCACGATGAGATCGCTTAAGGATCGGTTCTCCAACGCGTAGACGAGCTCAAACGTGCCGTCTTCCAATGGGTTTTCGAGTGCAGGCCCGGCGATTCGCGGCTGGATAATTGCTCTGATGAGGCGACTGGAAAGCCAGTAGCCGAACTGCTTAGCGCGCCCCATCGGTCACTCCTGCTCGAACCGATCGAGGGGTTCGCTACGGACGATTGCCTTTGAAAAGCTGATCCGGGCTAGTATCCCTTGAGGTGATCTCAACTTCCCAGATATCCTGATATTTTTCATCCGTGATGGTGTCAGCATCTTCTTTAGTGCGAATAATGGTGGGTCGCAAGAATATCAATAAGTTCCGTTTGGTGCGGGACTTGGTTGATGATCGAAACAACCTGCCCAGCAGCGGAATGTTGCCTAGCAGGGGAACGCGTTTGTCGGTATCGGTGAAGTCGTCCTGGATGAGCCCGCCAAGCACGATCGTTTGCCGGTCCTCGACAAGGATCACGGTCTCGATCGTGCGCTTGGAAGTGACGATGTCGGAAAATCCATCGTCGCCGATGGGCGTGTCGATAACGCTGGTAATTTCCTGGTAAATCTCGAGGCGAATCGAGCTGCCTTCATGAACGTGGGGGGTCACGGTGAGTTGCAACCCGACGTCCTTACGTTGGATGGTCGTGAATGGATTGTTGGAGCTGTTGCCGGTGGTGGTAAAAGCGCCCGTTCGGAATGGCACCTCGTTGCCAACCACAATTTTGGCTTCCTGGTTGTCCAGCGTCAGGATGTAGGGCGCGGAAAGCAGGTTGGCGTCGGAACTCGTAGCCAGAGCACGTACGATGGCGCCAAATGAAATGCCGTCCGCATTGATCTTTGCAACCGCCAATGTCGGGC
>SMVB01361325.1_pt1 | contig 21090 bp, 14 predicted proteins | sample 2456461 | NCBI WGS metagenome assembly SMVB01 (sample SAMN11095934, study PRJNA526329) | marine sediment metagenome | biome: Marine sediment; feature: Surficial sediment; material: Deep marine sediment; isolation source: Hadal surficial sediment | place: Pacific Ocean | collected 2014-05 | depth...
CGGCGGCGGATTCGATCATCATCTGTTCGGCCTTGCCGCCGCCGAAGATGCCTTCGAGATCGTCGACGGTCGTGCCCACTAGCAACTCGCGAATATCCGCACCCTTGGCGGGGTCAGGCATCGGCAAGAGCACGCTCTCGGCCGTGCTGGTCAAGCGATCCCGTCCTTCCTGTTCGATGTCCTTCTCGGTCCGGAAGTCGAAGACCCGGCGCAAGCCGAAGGCTTCCAATCGCTCGACGTCGGCATCCGATGCGTTGCTAAGATGTCCGCTTCGCAGGAGTCGGCCCGGGGCGAGCCGGCGGCCATCGTGGGTCGTGTGCCCTCCCATGTCACGGAAGTTGGCGACTCGATCGAATTTCAGTTTGGGGCGGGCGCGAAAATCGGTCACGGGGAGGCTCCTTCGTTCGGGGCATCACGGGAGCGCGCGCGAGGGGCGCGGCTCGGATCATACCCCGACCGGTTGTGACCGCATGCGGCACGATCTCGCTGATTTCGCGACCTGTCTGCGACTGGCCCGGGTTTCGAAGCCTGTGGTGAGTTCGTAGACTGACGGGCCCCGGGGACGACCCGCACACGCCAACAGGAGAAACACGACATGGGACGCTGGAGCCGCGAAGAACTCGAAGAAGCCTTTCAGACCTATCAGGAGACGGCGCTCAAAGCGGGGGTCTCGGGCGATTGGCGGGAGTGGGCCAACATGTTCACCGAGGACGCGACCTATATCGAACATCATTATGGCGAGTTCGGCGGACGGGAAGCCATCTACAACTGGATCCAGAGAACGATGGCGGAGCCGATCAATCGCGAGATGCGTTATTTCCCGATCGACTGGTATACGATCGACGAGGATCGTGGCTGGATCGTCGCCAAGGTCTGGAATCGCATGGTCGATCCGGGCGACGGCAGCATCCATCAGGAACACAACATCACGATCTTGCGTTATGCGGGCGAGATGAAGTGGTCCTTTGAAGAGGATGTCTACAACCCGGCCCATTTCGAGAAGATGATCAAGGGTTGGATGGCTCGCAAACAGGAGATCGAGGCGAAGAAGGCATAGTCTTGCCCGCTAGGCGATTAGCTCGATCTCCATTTCGAAATCTTGAAGGTTCGGTTCGTCGACTTCCTCCGTGGCCTCCTCCAGATCCTGGTCGGAGAACTCGAAGTCGCTCGGCTGCCAGCAATAGCGTTCGGCGGAAGCCGACCAGAAGGTTCCGGCGTCGAAATTGAAGTCCTCCGTCAAGCAGAGCTCGTATTCCGCGAACTCTTCACCCGTGTCGTTGTCATACCAGACGCGGATCGTGCAGTTCTCGATCTCCCAGATATCGATCACCTCTCGAATCGCGATTGCGACGTCTTTCGGTCGGGTGGCGAGACGAGAGGATGGGAAAGTCGAGAGCGAGACCTGGATCGATGCGGAGCAGCTTCCCTTTCCGCCCTCCTCCGCGTAGTAGGCGGCATAGATCTCGTGGCTGACGCCAGGTGCGATCTGGAGTGAGAGTTCCTGGCTCTTGTCCGGACTCGTAATACAACCAGAACTCGAGGGGGGCGCGGCGACGCTTGCGAGGGTGACGGCGCAGACGAATGCCAGAGGCGAAGGGGGGAGGGCGCGCATGGGATGCTCCTTGGGTGGAGCCGCGTGTTCGCCCGGATTGAGAGAACCCATCGGCTCGAAGATGCATTCGGTGCGACGCCCCGTGGAACCATCCGGTTCCCGAACGACTCCGACAGGACGATGTGTCAGCCACGACTCGTCCCTGAGCATCGTTTCATGCCATCGCTGGCGGAGGCTCAGATGTATTGGAGGAAGCTCTTCGGGTATTTCCGCTTGAGGGCACGGAAGCCCACGCACACCGGATAGAGCACGACGAGCACGGCCGCCGTCGCGACGTAGGTCTCGGTCAACCCACGCAGCATCATGCCCCCGGTGATCGCGATGGCGGTTCCACCGAGCAGGATGAAGTGGAGCATGTAGAAGAAGAGCGCGGTCTGTCCGAAGACCAGCAGTGGGTTCCAGCGATTCGCCGACCCCGGGCTGCGCCGCTCGATTCGCATGAAGAAAACCAGAAAGAGCGCCATCAGGCCGAGCTCCATCAGGGAGTAGGCGAGCGACGGTGGGTATTTACTGAAATGGAGCCACTGCACGATCGTTCCGTCGTCGCGCAGCAGACCCATGTTTCCGTAGGCATTGGCGCTCCGGATATAGGCCCAGAAGAGCAGCGCACTCATACCCGAGAAGAGCAGTAGTTTCTCGGTTTCCTGGTGGCCCTGGTCGTTTGCGGGCCGATCGAGCAGGTAGCGACCGAAAACCCATCCGATCAGCATCATCGCCAACCAATGGGTCATCGGGTAGAAGACGATCGCCGACTCGGTGAAGCCCGGGACGAAAAACATCAATGTAGTGAGGGAGAACGCGGGGCTCTCGGGTGAGAAGGATTGCGGAATCGGGAAGAACTGCATGAGCACGTACTCGCTGCCCACCAACCAGCCGAGCCCGAGGGCGAGCAGAAGAGAAGTCGGCAAGCGCCGCAGGACGACCATCGCGATCATCGACGTGCCGATCGCAAAGAGCACCTGGAGCATCGCTATGCCCATCCCCGCCATCAGGCTGAGGAGCGCTTCGCAGCCGAGCACGACCCCCGCGCGAATCAGCAGGTGGCGGTCGAGTTCGCGCTCGGGCATTCCCTCGGCGCGCCGCTTCTCGAAGCTCATGGCGAGCGAAGTGCCGGAGAGAAAGAGAAAGGTCGGGGCGCAGAGGTGGGTGATCCAGCGCGTAAAGAACTGGGCTTCGTCCAGGACCGTGCCGGGATCCCAGAAGGGTCCGGTCAGGTCGAAATTCGGCAGGTAGGCCGAGTCCGCGTTCACGCGTCCCGCGTTCCAGGTCTGCGACGCGTGATCGATCGCCATCAGGATCATGACGAAGCCGCGCATCCAGTCGATGGCAGCGATGCGGTGCGAGGGAGCGGGGGCCGGGGCGGATACGGGTGCGGGTGCGGGTGCGGGAGGGGAAGACGTGGACATGGACATGGACGCCCGAGGATAGTCGCGGTGGACGCGCTGCGCTGCCCGGGTCGTGTAGGATGTCGCGGTGCACGGCGACCGGTTGCCTTTCTACGTCAAACTGATCTACGGACTCGGCGACCACTCGGTCAACGTCGCGCTCGTCGCGCTGACGCTGATCTTTCCCTTCTATCTGGCCGATGTCGTCGAGATGCGGATCGGGCTCGCCGGGTTGGTGCCGCTCGTCGGTCGGAGTGTCGATGCATTTTCCGATGTCTTCATGGGCCGTCTCTCCGATCGCACCCGCTGGAAGGCCGGAAGGCGACGTCCGTTTTTTCTGATTGGCGCCATCCCCTTCGCGGTCTCCTTCGCGGCCATCTGGGCCGTGCCTGATATCGAGAGTCCGACTCTCGAGTTCGCCTACTATGTCGGCGTCTACATCCTGATCAGCGTGAGCATGACCGTCGTCGCGGTGCCCTATCAGGCTCTGCTGCCGGATTTGACGGACAGCTACGATGAACGGACCTCGCTCGCGACGTTTCGATCGGTGTCGTCGCTCCTGGGCACGCTTTTGGTCGTGCTCTGTTTTCGCCCTCTGGTCAATTCCCTCGGTGGGGACGCCTCCGCTTGGGCTCTCGTCGGGGTCATCTTTTCCCTTTGGATCGTCTGGCCGTGGTTGCCGATCTGGTTCGTCACCTACGAGCGGCCGGCGCGACAGGCGCAGGCGACGCTGTCCCTGCGCGACTACTTCAATGTATTCCTGCGGAATCAGAGTTTTCGAAGGCTATTGGCCTTCTTCGCGCTCGGTCGAATCGCGATCGATCTGCCACTGGCGCTCTTTCTCCTGTATTTCACCTACGTGATCGGGAAACCCGGGTATTTCGAGCCGATGATGTTCGCGTTCCTGGTTTCCACGATCTTCGCGATGCCGTTCTGGCTGCGCTTCGCGCGCGGACGCGACAAGGCGACGATCTACGTCTACGCATGCGCCGGATGGGTGATCACATTTCTGGGGCTCTTCGTGCTCCAGCCCGGGTGGCCGCTGTGGCTCGTGCTCGGGGTGGGCGCCTTGTCGGGAGTGGGCTTCGCGGCGGCGGACATGATGCCCTGGTCGATGGTGGCGGACATCGCGGATGAAGACGAACTCCTGTCGGGCGAGCGCCGAGAGGGGCTCTATGTCGGCGTCTTCACGTTCGTGCGAAAACTGGCGGGGGCGGTCGGTGTCGCGCTTGCCTTCGTCGTACTCGATTGGGTCGGCTTCCAACCGGGTGTCGAGAACTCGGACGCGGTCCGCTGGGCGATTCGAGCGCTGACCGCGATCGTGCCGGCCTTCTTCGTCGTGCTCAGCGTTTTCTTTGCACGCGGGTACACGCTGGGTCACGATCGTCATGCGGAGATCCTCGAAGAGCTGCAGCGTCGCCGCGCGGCTCGTGCGACAGCGGGTCCGTCCCCTCCTTGACGAGTCTCGCCTACTGGATCGAATCCGCGGCTCCGCCATCGATTCGCAGGTTGGCGGCGTTGATGTAGCGGGCCTTGTCGCTGGCGAGGAAAGCGACGAGGTGGCCGATGTCCTCGGGGTCGCCGACGATGCCCGCCGGGTTGGCCATGTCTCCCGCGGCGATCTTCTTTTCGAGAGATGGCCAGTCGGTCGGCTCGCCCTGCTTCTCGGCGCGGCGTCGGAACATCTCGCGGATCTCCTCGGTCGCGATGATTCCGGGGCTGATGCAGTTGACGGTGATCCCGGTGTTCGCGAGCTCCTTGGCAAGCGACACGGTCATGTTGATGAGCGCGATCTTCGAGGCGTAGTAGTGGGGCATGCGGGAGTTGGGGCGGACATAGCCGACGGTGCTGAGAAAGATCACGCGTCCCCAGCCGCGTTCGCGCATGCCTGGTGTGAGCGCCTGGATCAGCCGGACCCCCGAGAGCACGTTCTTGTGATAGATGTCGATCCAGTCCGATGTCGGGCTTTCCCAGCTTCCGCCCTCGGCGACGCCGTAGTTGTTGACGAGGATGTCGATCTCGCCGACGGATTCCGCGATATCGCGAGCGCCCTCGTCGCTGCGGATGTCGCCGGCGACGGCGTGGGCCTCGTGTCCTTCTTCGCGGATCGATCGGGCGACGGCCTCGGCGGGCTCGCGCTCGAAGCCGTGGACCCAGACGGCGGCGCCCTCGCGGGCCATGACGCGGGCGAGTCCCGCGCCGGTTCCTCGATAGCCGCCGGTGATGAGAGCGCGTTTCCCGCGCAGTTCGAGGTCCATGTTGCTGGTCTCCCCAATTCCGTTCGTGTCGTGCATCGCGCCGGCGTATCGTCGCGTCGCCGTAACACTAGCGCCGGTCCCGCTCGGGTGAGATACGGCCGGCGCGAACGCCTCGGGTCGAGGTCCAGGGACTCGCCTCGAAAGGTCGGGTGGGTGAAGACGGGTTGCTGAGGTAGTAGAGTGGGGAAATCGAGCGAGGATCCGAACGAACATGAGCGCAGAGCACGGAATCACGGCTGGCTATCGGGTCGGGAGCCTTCCTCGGCCTATCGGTCGGTCGACTCCGTGATGCGAAATTCCTGGCCGGCGCATCTCACGCGTTCCATGCGCCTTGCCGGCCTGATTGCGACCTTCGTCTGGATCTCCGCGACGGTCGTTCTGGCGCAAGCGCCCTCATCGAAGGTACCGACGGAAGCAGATTCCGAGGCGGAGACCGCTCCCGCAATCCAGCTGGGGCAGGTGCCGGATCGCGCGGTCGCGACGCAGTCTGCGCTCGATGCGCTGCTGCCGAGCGGCGTTTCCGGCCAGGCGCTCGAGCGCATCGAGTCCGAGCTCGATAGTGTGCTCGAAGAGATCGATCCACGCTCGGCGATGAGTCGAGAGGCGCTTGCTGCGGAGCCTAACGTCCGCGTCCTGCAATCGATCGAGGCGAAACTCAAGGAAGACCTGAAGCGTCTGTAGCCCTGGAATAAGCAGCTCGACGGGCAGCTCGACGCGCTTCGCGCAGCGCTCCAGCGGGTCGAAACGATTGGGGAGGAGTGGCAGGCGGTCGCCGAACTCGGTCGGCAAGAGAGCGCCTCCCAGACGACCTTGACTCGGATCGCGGGGATACGTCGCGAGACCGACAAGACGCGTTCGGCGATTCTCGAGCGACGCAATCAGATCCTGTCCGTGCACGACCGACTGGTGGATCCGACGACCGCCCTCGCAGCCATCCTCGAGCAGGTGCAGCATGCAACTCGGTTGCGACTCGAGGGAATCTTTCGGGCCGACCGGCCGCCGGTCTGGGACCCACAGGTCGCTGAGTCTCTCCGCGAGGAGTGGGAGGCGGGCGTGGGGCAGCAGATCCTGCAGCGGTTGCAGGAGGGTTTGCGATACGTAGGCGAGAATCGACGCGTCGTCGGTTTCCAGATCGCGCTATTCGTGGCGCTCTTGCTCGCTCTGCGATCGATTCGCGCCCGTGCTGACGCGCGGGCGGTCGACGACTACAGCCTGCGGGAGGCCAAGGAGGTCTTTGCGCTGCCGTGGGCGATGGCCCTGCTGATTACCCTCCTGGTCACGACTTCGCTGCATCCGCTAGCGCCGCGTGGTGGAGCCTTCATTGCCGGCGAGTTCGTCGCTGTGGCTGCGTTGTGGATCGGTCGGCGTTTTCTGGTACCCGCCGTTGCGCCCCTGGCCTGGGGGCTCGTGATCATCTTCATGGTGGATCGGACCCGTGACCTGCTGGACGGGATGCCGGAACTCGAGCGCGTCGTCTTCACGGCGGAAATGCTCGGAGCGCTCGGATTGCTGATCTGGCTCTTGCGCCCGAGTCGAATCTCCAAGATCCCCTGGGAGCTGCGGCAGATTCCGCTGCTTCGATTGCTCGGTATCGTGATGCGCGTGTCCTGCGGGACCCTGGTGTTTGCGATCTTCGCGGACCTGACCGGCTGGGGCGACCTCGCCGGCATGGTCGGGAACGGCACGCTACGCGGCGGTTATCTGGGCTTCTTCATCTTCGTCTTGCTGATGGTCTGTCGGGGCCTGGCAACGTTCAGCCTGATCCTCTGGCCTCTTCGGCTCCTGCGCTCGATCTCGTATCATCGACTGCTCTTCCGTCGCCGGATCGAGCTGACGCTGAACGTGTTGGCGATTGGTCTCTGGGCGACGCTCATGCTCTCGTTTCTCGGCTTGTTGCGTTCCGCGACAGCGGTCGTCGAGCAAGTGCTAGGCGCCAGCCTCTCCGTCGGTGCACTCTCGATCTCGGTGGGTGACGTAATCGCGTTCACGCTCACCCTCTGGCTTTCCTTTTTGCTCGCGCGCCTGGTGAATTTCATTCTCAGGGAGGATGTGTTCACGCGGGTGCAGGCCGGTCGAGGTGTGCCCTATGCGATCGCTGGCCTGATTCGGTACACGCTGATCTTTCTGGGCTTTCTCTTCGGTCTGGCGGCGGCAGGCGTCGAACTCACGAAGCTCACCGTCATCGCGGGTGGCCTCGGCGTGGGTATCGGCTTCGGCCTTCAGAACGTGGTGAACAATTTCGTGTCGGGTCTGATCCTGCTCTTCGAACGACCGATCCAGGTGGGCGACGCGGTCGAGCTCGTCGACGTCCTGGGAGTCGTCAAACGCATCGGGATCCGTGCCAGCGTAATCCGCACCTTCGCGGGGGCCGAGGTCATCGTGCCGAATGGGATGCTGATCTCCGAAAAGGTCACGAACTGGACGCTCTCGGATAAACGTCGGCGTATCGACTTGTCCGTGGGTGTCACGTACGGAACACCCGCGCAAAGCGTAATCGACTTGCTCCTGGGGGTGGCGGAGGCGAATCCGAAGGTGATCTCCGACCCCGCACCCCGCGCCTTCTTCCTCAATTTCGGTGACAGTGCGCTCGAGTTCGAGCTCCGAGCGTGGATCGAAAGCTTCGACGAGGGCTATTCGGTCCGGAGTGAACTCGCCGTCGCCATCCAGGAGGCGCTCAAGGAGGCGGGTATCGCCGTCCCCTTCCCACAGCGCGATCTGCACCTGGTCAGCGTGAGTCCGAGCGTGGCGACGCATTTGGGTACCCTGACGGGCACGCCGCCGCGCGTGGATCCGACTTTGGATTCGGGTTCGGGCGACCAGTAGCGTGGGGCGGTGAGATCCCGCGACAGTCCCACAGCAGGCTGCGGGAAGTGCGCCATGCCCTCAGTTCCAACAACGCCTTCCCCTTGAATCGATCGGAGTGCGAGTATGACCCGGCCCGTCAGGAGGTCTTCCCAGCACGCATTCGACCATCCGATCCTCGACGCGGACGGACATTTTGTCGAGTTCTTTCCAACCTTCCTCGACTATCTCGTCGCCGAAGCCGGAACGAAGGCCGGCGAACGCTTTCAGACGGAGTGGGATCGCAGCTATCTCAGTGCCAACTGGTACGGGCAATCCCCCGAAGAAAGACGCGATCGTCGGACGATCCGGCCCGCGTTCTGGAACGTCCCGACCCGCAACACCCTCGACCTGGCGACGGCCATGCTGCCCGAGCTTCTCTACGAACGGCTGGACGAGATCGGCTCGAGCTTTGCCGTGATCTATCCGGGACTCGGACTGGCCGCAATTCAGTTCCATGACGAGGAGGTCCGACGGGCGTCGAGTCGGGCGCTCAACAAGATGTATGCGGATCTCTTTCGGGAGTTTTCGGATCGCATGACCCCGGTCGCCGTAATCCCGACCCACACGCCCGAGGAAGCCATCGCCGAGATGGAGTACGTGACTCGCGAGCTCTCGCTCAAGGCGATCGTGATGCCCAGCCATGTACAGCGACCGATTCGCGCGATCGAAAGGGAGTTCCCCGGCTCGTCGGACGCGGCCTTCTGGCTGGACACCTACGGGATCGACAGTGAATACGACTACGATCCCCTTTGGGCGAGCTGTCTCGAACTCGGCCTCGTCCCCTCCTTTCACTCCCCCGGGATCGGATGGGGCTCCCGCCGCTCGATTTCAAACTACGTGTACAACCACATCGGCCATTTCGCGGCCGCTTCGGAAGCGGTGGCCAAGTCGCTCTTCCTCGGCGGTGTGACACGGCGCTTTCCCGAACTCCGATTCGCCTTCCTGGAAGGAGGAGTGGGCTGGGCCCTCGGGCTGCTTTCGGACCTGGCCAGCCATTGGAAGAAGCGAAATCGCGACGCGATTGCCAACTACGATCCGAATAACATCGATCGCGAGCGGTTTGAGGAGCTCTTCGAGCGCTATGGCAGTCGGGTGCTCGGGAAGCACGAACTCGTCGCTGGCTCGGAGATGGTGCTCGCCGCCAGTGGCAGCGCGGAGGATCCCGCCCTGCTCGACGAGTTCGCGCGTTGCGAGATCGAGAGCGTCGAGGATCTGATCGGGCTCTTCGTCCCCAACTTCTATTTCGGTTGCGAAGCGGACGACCCGATTACGCCCTCGGCTTTCGACGTCTCGCGCAATCCCGGGAATGCGCGACTGAACGCCATCTACGGCTCGGATATCGGCCATTGGGATGTCCCCGACATGGCCGGGGTCCTGGCCGAAGTGCTCGAGCCCGTCGAAAAGGGCTTGATGACCGAGGCCGATTTTCGGGCCTTTGTGTTCGAGAACCCCGCTCGCCTGCTGACCTCCGGCAACCCCGACTTCTTCCGAGGCACGATCGTGGAAGAGGACGTGAATCGGATGCTCGCGAAGGACGACCGGGCCCCTTGAGCGGAAGGGGCGCGCGCATGGCGCTCACTCGGGACCGAGGGTCACCGTCAGGCCACCGACGTGGCAGTCCATTTTTCGGCCGGCCTTGGCCAGCCCTGGCATCACCGCGGCCGACCGCTCGACGGCGAGCCCGACCCCGCCCTCACCGATATCGTAGAACGTCAGGTAGTTGGTGCCGTACTCATTCTTCGGAAGACGCAGCCAACGGCTGACCGCGCTAAAGGCGCCGGAATCCATCATGTCGGGCATATGGACCTCGTCGTTCCAGCGATCCCATTCCTCTTCGAGCTGGGGATCGTTGCACATAACATACGCGAGGATGTGCCCCTTGAGCAGATCGGATGGCATCGGTTTCTGGTTCCAACGGCCATGGGCCTCGAGGCAGTCCACGTTGATGAGACAGTGATGGGGATGGATGCGGCCCGACTCGCGAAGCGTCTCTCCGCGTTTGCGCAAGGACGCAGCGGTGGCCGAGACGTCACCACTCAGCTCGATTACGACCACATGGGAGAATCCGACCGAGGGCATGCCGGGCTTGGGCTGTTGAGTGAGGGGCCAGCATGTCGCCGCTCGGATGCTCGGGGTGTCGCGCAGGTCGGGGAGGTGGACTTCGCCCATCCAGGCGTCCCACTCCTCGAAGCGAGCAGGCGCGTTGCAGCGCGTGAAGTGAAGGACGAGTCCGGTGGCTTCGCTCATGTGTCTTGGCTCCATTCGGGGTTCGCGGTGGTGTGCTCGTTTCAGCTGTGGTGCTCGATCCGGGAACACCGCGGTCTCGCTTGCTGAGACCTTTTCCAATCCTAGAATAGCTTCCGCGCATCCCCCGTAGGTGCTATGGCCGCCACATGGTTGGCTCCGAGTGTAAAGAGAGAGCTAAGCGGTCTACGGGATCCGTCTTGAAATCGTTGTCCTGTTCGGCGGAATTTCACCGCACATTCGGCGGGCTCGAGCTCGAGTTCGATTCGCACGCTCGCGCTGGGAGGTATTGCATTCGACAATTTGCACGAACCCGGCGTAACCGCGAAATCAGGGGCTCGCTTCCCGCTTCATCCTGATGAAAACAGTGCCTTTCAGGACGTGAGTGAATCGAATTAGCGCCCCTTCAGGCAGCGCTAGTCGGCGGCGTCATGTTGGCTACTCCTACGCTGGCCGAGAGCGAAGCCGAGGAGGGGAGCGTATTCCGTCTGGAGGACCCTGCTCCCGCCTGATCGGAGCAATGGCGATCCGATTTTCTACCGTGGGATGCAGGTCGGGGCAGTAGCAACACCCCATCTCGGTGCCGACGGCCCCCTCGAGACATTTGTTCAGGGAGGCGTACAAATTGCGACGCCGGAACCGCCTGCCGGACCCGCAGGGGGGGAGACACGTTCATTCTACAGGAGAAGCTACATGACGACTGGCAGGAGTGGTCACCTGTTGCTTCGCTAAAATCGCCGTGGCCGCCTTCGAACCCGCGAGCTGATTGGCGGAACAGTTCTGGATTTTGTGAAACAGAGCAGACCTATCGAGGAGTCGTGATGGTTGCCGTGATCTCTCTTCTGCTCGTCCTCGGGACCTCCGTAATGCTGATTCGAATTGCGGCGGTCGCACTCGAAACCACTGGGATGAGCCGTGATGCAGCCCGCTTCCAGGCGCGATCTGCGTTCACGGGTGTGGGTTTCACCACCAGCGAAGCGGAGAATGTTGTAATCCACCCGGTTCGTCGCCGCATCGTGATGTGGCTCATGTTGATCGGCAACGTCGGGATCGTGTCCGTAACGGCCGCAGTCATGATCTCGGCAATCGACGTACGCAGTGGGCAGGGCACCGGTTCTCTGCTGACGGCGCTCATCGGCGGACTCGCGCTGCTCTGCGTGCTTGGTTCGAACCGTTGGGTCGATCGAAAAATGTGCGGGTTGATCGGTTGGGCGCTCAAGCGGTGGACGACGTTGAGCTCACGGGGCTGCGCGCATCTTCTCCACATGCGCGACGAATACGGGGTTTCGCGGTTCCGGGTGAAGGATGGGGATTGGATCTCGGGCAGGTGCCTAAGCGATATGGGCCTGGCGGAGGAGGGGCTCCTGGTGCTGGGAGTTGAGGGCTCGGACGGAACGTTCCTGGGCGCGCCGACCGCGGCGGTGAAAGTGTCCGTCGGCGACGAGCTCGTCGTCTTCGGTCCGACGCCTCGGATATTGGAACTGGAAACGCGGGTGGAGGGTGAAGCGGGCGACCGCGCGCACATCGAAGCGATTGCAGAGCGCCGGGGATAGGTGGACTGGAAGGACAAGGCGCTCAAGCGGCGCTTCGATACCATGCCCGAATAGGCCGATAGCTGAACGCCCGGTCAAGTTCGTTGGGTTCACGCGTCGCCCGATCGACCCCAACGTAGGCAACCGAGCCGCCTTGCAGCGATCTTGATGCGTATCAAATCAGTCCCTAAGGAGCCTTCGAATGCGAACTCTAAAGATCATTCTCGTGATTCCCGTGGCTTTGGTGCTCGGTGTGGTCGTGCTGTCGTATGTCAAATCCCACGGCCAGCCTTATTCACAGGATATCGATGAGGCGCTGATTCCGGTTTATGCGGCGATAAGTCTCGACTTCGTCCATGAGCATGGCGCGGGAGCTCTGCCGATGGCCGGTTCCGCGATTATCGACATCGATAATGACTCGGTCCCTGAGCTTTTTCTGGGTGGGGGTAGGCACCAACCCGATGCCCTATTTCGATATACGGAGGACGGGTTCGTTGCGATTCAGGGTGCCGGGGGTATTACCAAGATCCTTTCGGATGCGAGCTACGGGGCCGCAACAATCGATGTCGACGGCGATGGCGATTCGGATCTCTTTGTCGCCCGCGACTCTGGGGTGACTCTCTACATCAACGAGGGCGCTCGCTTCAGTGGCACGCTGCTGGACATTCCATTTGATGAGAACTCAACCCCGCTTTCTTTCACATTCGCAGATCTCAATCGAGACGGAGCGGTCGACATGTTCGTTTCCACCTATCTACCGAAAGAGAAGATGGAGGGTATGAACATCTTCAACAAGGAAGGGTACGGATCGAATAGCCTGCTTCTCTTGAACAATGGGGACAACACGTTCACCGATATTACCGATGCCGCCGGAATGCGATACACGCACAATACATTTCAAGGCGTTTTCATCGACATCGACGGCGATGATGAGTTGGATCTCGTCGTGGCTCACGATACCGGTGTGGTCAAGACCTGGAAGAACATGGGGAATCTGAAGTTCCAGGACATGCCGAATCCGACCAGTGATGTTTTTGGATATCCGATGGGGATCGCGGTAGCGGACTACGACAACAACGGTCTCCCCGACTTCTTTTTCTCGAACACGGGCGGAACGGTTCCTCATTTCATGGCGAGAGGTGACCTGAGAGATGACCAGGTCTTCGAAGACCGGCTGATCTTTTTTCGAAACGATGGCGGCTTCAAGTTTACGAATATCAGCGAAGAGACGAAAACGGCAGACTATGAGTTCTCCTGGGGCACGGTCTTCCATGATCTCAATCTCGACGGACGCCAGGATCTGATCATTTCGGAAAATTTCGTCGACTTCCCACTTCACAAGATCTTCAAGCTGCCGGGGCGTGTCCTCATCCAGCGGCCAGATGGTACCTTTGCGGCAACAGAAGATCGTTCGGGCGTCGTCAACCGGAACTACGAGATCACTTCCCTCGTTGCGGACTTCAACCAGGATGGCTACCCGGACATGATCCGTGTCAATCTGGGTGGTCAGACATTCGCGTTTATTCACACCGGTGGCGATAATCACTACCTGAAGGTTCGCCTTCCGGATGTGGCGTCTTCGATGGGTGCCAGAGTCTCAGTCACAACCGGCAGCGGTAGAACGATGTACGACTGGCTCGTGACGGGAGAAGGTCTCGTGAGCGATCAGACACATGTCTTGACCTTTGGATTTGGTGACGAAACGATCTGTCGGCGGATCGAAGTTCGCTTCATGGACGGGACAACGCAGACGATCGAGAACCCACCCATCGATTCGGTGGTGAATGTCATACGCTCGACGGCACCAGCACAAGCCGATGAGAACGTGAAGGCGAGCGACCCATGACATCGCTCGAGACATCGAATCCCGCTTCCGAGAAAGCGATCTTCGCCGCGGGTCTGATCGGTCTCCTGGGTTCGGTTCTCGTGGGATCTGCCGAATTTTCGCTGCACTTCACATCGACACTCGACTACGGCGGTCCTGAGTATGAGTTCTTTCTGGGCACCTCGGCGGCCCGACTCGACTATGGACACTTCGTCGGAATCTTTGGAGCTCCGCTCTACTTCGTTGGCTACTGGCATCTGTTCCAGCGCCTGAAGCCCGCCCCCCAGAAGGCTCGAATTCTCGTGATGATTCTAGGGATCTATTCCTTCGCGGTCGGATCTGTATGGATCGGTTCCCGGGTCTACCCCGCAATTCTGGTTCAAGCGCTGGAGGCTGCGACGATTGAGCCCGCGCGGACTCAGATTGCAGAGCTGCTCGCTCGAGCGAGTTTCTACAACGAGACGATTCTGATCGGACTTCGACTGGGTGTGTTCGGGTTGTCTGGAGTCTTCATCTGGCTCGTGGCCACTGGGCAGAGCCAATATCCGCGGTGGTTTGCGTTCCTCAACCCGATCTTTCTGGTAATCGTGTGTTTTCTGATCTATTTCCTGATTCCGGCGGTTGGTGGCTACCTGATGCCGATTGCGATGAACGTCGCGCATTTCGTGTTATTCGGTGTTTCGCTGCTGATCATGAAAGGTGAGCAGCCCTAGCGTCGATCCACTTTAGGAAGCGTGCTCGAGCGTTCGTTGCCTCACGCCCACCACTTCGGAAATTTGAGCATCTCTGATCGATTCAACTCGACGTGTCCGCCTCAGCCTGCGCTCCGCGCATGATCATCCGTACCTCGATGATGATGCGTTCGATGATGGCGAGGCGCTCTTCGCGTGGCAGGTCGATCGAACTGGCGCCGAGGTTGAAGGCCACCGTGACCATCGCCTCGGCCGCGTGACGGACGTGGGCGATCGGTTGTTGGGTCACTTCGGCTTCGCGGATCAGGTCTTCGGCCAGGTCGTCGGTGAAGCGCTGGATCTCCTTCGAGATCGCGTGGCGGAAATGCGGTGGTGAGCCGGATCCCTCGCCGAGCAGGAGCCGGAACAGATTTCCATTATTCTCGACGAAGCCGAGGAAGGTCTGGATCGACGCGCGGATCACGCTGTGCTCAGCGCTGTCGTTGACACGGCGGCGCGCCTCGCGGACGAGCTGTCGAAGCGACATCCCCACCTCGTCCACCAGGGCGAGGCCCAACTCATCCATATTCGCAAAATGCCGGTAGAAAGACGTCGGAGCGAGCCCCGCCTCTTTCGCGACGGCGCGCAGACTCAAGCCCGAGAAGCCACGCTCGGCGCTGAGCACGAGGGCGGCATCGATCAGCGCCCGTCGCGTGGCCCGCTTTTGCTCGACCCGGGTGGAAACGTTCATGTGCCTCGGTCCAAACCGCTATTTAAGCGTACAAATGTACGCTGAACGAATAATTATGAGTAATTACAAAACGATGACAGAATTGGCCTTATCCTAGGGGTCCCCCGATTGCGATCGAAGTCCAAGCATACAATAGTCTGGCCGTAGAATTTGAGACAACAAGTGTGCGCTCAATGGTGGCTGGCTGTAGGGGGTGAGATGGAAGCGATTGGCGTCTGGACCGGTAGCGGAGCGGCTCCGGCTTTCAGCCAGGCCGACTTGTTGGCGACGGTGCATCAGCCCCGGGTTCCAACCCACGTCGTTCAGGATCCCGGGACCGGTGCGTTGGGGACCGCGCAAGCCGGGCAGTTTCTGCCGTCCGCCGAGTACGCCCCAGCCGGCGCGCCGGTCTGGCCGGTGATCGCGACTCTTCCTCCTTTATACCCGGAGTGGCTGGGCGATCGGTCGTTCTGTGAGATCCACGGCGTTCGCTTCCCTTATGTCTCTGGCGCCATGGCGAACGGGATCGCGAGCACCCGCCTGGTCATCGCGATGGCACGCGCCGGCTTTCTCGGCTTCTTTGGAGCGGCCGGTCTCGGGCCCGGAGTCGTCGAAGAGGCACTCTTCGAACTCGAGCGCGAGCTCGGCACAGCGGACGCCGGCGGCTTGCCCTGGGGCGCGAACCTCATCCACTCCCCCAACGAATCGGGGATCGAGGAGCGCGTCGCGGACCTCTATATCCGTCATGATGTGCGACGCGTTTCGGCCGCGGCCTACATGGGACTCACACCGCATATTGTTCGTTACGCCTATACGGGGCTCGGTGTCGATGACAGCGGTCGGATCACGCGTCGCAATTATGTGTTTGCCAAGGTTTCGCGACCCGAGATTGCGCGCCACTTCCTCGAACCCGCGCCGAGCGAGATGCTCGATGCGCTGGTTGATGCGGGCAAGCTGACGGCGGAGGAAGGTCAGCTCGCACGCCAACTTCCCGTCGCCGAGGACTACACGATCGAGTCCGACTCGGGTGGCCACACGGATAACCGTCCGCTGTCCGCCCTCTTGCCTACGATTCTCAGCCTGCGCAACGAGATCGCGGAAGCGCGTGGATATCGCCGAGCGATCCGGATCGGGGCCGCGGGCGGAATCGGAACGCCCGGCGCCGTCGCCGCAGCATTCTCACTCGGTGCTTCGTATGTCCTGACGGGCTCGATCAACCAGGCCTGTGTCGAATCGGGGCTCGATGCCGATGGCAAAGAGATGCTCGCCCAGGCGGGTCTTGCGGATTGCGTGATGGCCCCGGCCGCGGATATGTTCGAACTCGGTGTCGAGGTACAGGTACTCAAGCGCGGCACATTCTTCGGCGTACGGGCCAAGAAACTCTACGCCCTCTATCGCAACCATGATTCCCTCGATGCACTGCCTGCGGAAGAATTGATACGGCTCGAGAAGGACATCCTGCGCATGTCGGTCGGCGACGCCTGGCGCGACACCCGCAAGTTCTGGAGCGAGCGAGACCCGCGCGAAGTCGATGCGGCCGAGGCCGACCCGAAGCACAAGATGGCGTTGGTCTTTCGGTCCTACCTCGGGCAATCGAGCCGATGGGCGATCGCCGGTCTGCGAGATCGCCGTCCCGACTATCAGATCTGGTGCGGTCCGGCGATGGGCGCCTTCAACGCATGGACAGCGGGAAGCTTTCTCGCCGAACCCGAGAACCGCAATGTCGTACAGGTCGCTCGTAACCTGATCGAAGGCGCCGCCGTGGTGACACGGGCACAGCAACTTCGCAGCTTTGGCGTGCCCGTTCCGCCGGCGGCCTTCGACTTCAAACCCCGTCCGCTCAGTTGATGGAGAGATGATCGATGACTGATCTGAGTAGGGTTGCATTGGATATTCGCGGCGCTTCGGCGCAAGAGGAAGATCAAGACATGACCAAAACGATTGAATCCTCCCGTCCCACGATCGCCGTAGTCGGGGTGAGCGCGCTGTTTCCGGGCTCGCTGAGTGCCACGGGCTTCTGGAAGGATATTCTCGAGGGCCGGGACCTGATCACCGACGTCCCGTCTTCGCATTGGTTGATCGAAGATTTCTACGATCCCGATCCGTCGGTGCCCGACAAGACCTATGCAAAGCGTGGGGCCTTTCTAAAGGACATCGATTTTGACGCGCTCGGTTGGGGCATCCCTCCTAACCTCATTCCCGAGACGGATACGTCACAGCTCCTGGCGTTGATCGTGGCGCAGAAAGTTCTCGAGGACGCCTGCGGACAATCGTCCGAGGCCCTTGAAAACCTCGATCGCGACAAGATCTCGGTCATCCTCGGTGTCACTTCCGGACAGGAACTACTCGGCTCGATGGTGAGCCGACTCCAGCGCCCGGTCTGGGTGAAGGCGCTGCGCGACAGTGGCCTGCCGGAAGACGAGGTCCAGGACGTCTGCGATCGCATCTCGGCGCAGTACACGCCGTGGCGCGAGAGTACGTTCCCGGGCCTGCTCGGCAATGTCGTCGCTGGGCGCATCGCCAACCGCCTCGATCTCGGTGGGACGAATTGTGTCACCGATGCGGCCTGTGCCTCGACCTTCTCCGCACTCTCGATGGGCGTCAACGAACTCTATCTCGGCGATTCCGATATGGTGATCGTCGGCGGCGTCGACACCATGAACGACATCTTCATGTTCATGTGTTTCAGCAAGACGCCGGCACTCTCGGCGACCGGGGATTGTCGTCCCTTCTCGGATCAAGCCGACGGCACGATGCTCAGCGAAGGCCTCGGCATGGTGGCGCTCAAGCGGCTCGAAGACGCGGAGCGCGATGGCGACCGGATCTATGCCGTCATCAACGCTGTGGGCTCGTCGTCGGACGGACGGGCGAAGAGCGTCTACGCGCCGGTGCCGGAAGGCCAGGCGAAGGCCCTGCGACGTGCCTACGGGCAGTTGGATTTTGGTCCCGAGCAGGTTGAGCTCGTCGAAGCGCATGGCACGGGAACCAAGGCGGGTGATGCGGCGGAATTCAAGGGCCTGGCAACGGCTTTTGCCGAAACGGGCCGGCAAGACGCCCAGTGGTGCGCGCTCGGCTCCGTGAAATCACAGATCGGCCACGCAAAAGCCGCCGCGGGTGCCGCGGGCCTCTTCAAGGCCATCATGGCGCTGCACCACAAGGTTCTGCCGCCGACGATCAAGGTCGAACGCCCGAACCCGACGCTCGAAATCGAGACCTCTCCCTTTCACCTCTCAACGGAGGCGCGTCCCTGGGTACGCGACACGCGTTTCCCACGGCGGGCCTCGGTCAGCTCGTTCGGCTTCGGGGGTTCGAATTTCCATGTCGCGATGTCGGAATACGTGCCACCGGAAGGCAGCCTTTCGCGGCCCGCACCGAGATTGCGCGCACTGTCTTGTGAACTGGTGACACTCTCGGCGGATAGTGGCGCCGAGCTCGTGCGCAAGGCGCGAGCCTGCGCGGAAGACGCTTCGAAGTCGGATTCCCTGCAGTGGTTGGCACATGAGAGCCAGCGCGAATTCGACGCGAGTACGTCCGCGCGCTTGGCGATCGTGGCGACTGATGAGTCCGACCTGAAGGAAAAGCTCGAACAGGCGGCGACGATGATCGAGGGAGATGAGACAAAATCCTTCGAGACGCCCACTGGGATCCATTATGTCAATGTGCCGGCCGCGGATCTGCCTACGAGCCCCGGCGGCCTGGCCTATCTCTTTTCAGGGCAGGGCAGCCAGTATCTGCACATGGGCGCGTCGGTCGCGATGCAATTCGGCGATGCGCTCGCGGTCTGGGATCGCGCGGCCAATTTCGAATGGGATGAGGATAAGCGCCTTCACCAGGTGGTGTTCCCGCGGACCGCGTTCGAAGACGAGGAGCGGGAAGAGCAACAGCGGAATCTGTCCGCCACCGAATGGGCACAACCGGCGATCGGCTGCACGAGCCTGTCGCTGCTGCGCTTGCTCGACCGGCTGGGACTCGAAGCGGAGAGCGTGGCTGGACACAGCTTTGGGGAAATCACCGCGCTGCATGCCGCCGGGATTCTCAGCGAAGAGAATTTTCTCGAGGTGGCGCGCCGGCGTGGGGAGCTGATGGCGCAAGCCGCGGTCAACCCCGGCGCCATGATCGCGGTTGCCAAGCCCATCGAGGAGGTTCGCAAGCTGCTCGAAGGCTGGGATACGCCGGTCGTCATCGCCAATCACAACGCACCGGAACAAGTGGTGCTCTCGGGCGAGACGAGCGAGATCGAGTCGATCGAAGAAAAGCTCGCAGAACAAGGGATGACGACGCGCCGACTCCCGGTCGCCACCGCATTCCATTCGCCCGTCGTCGAGAAGGCGAGTGGCACCTTTGGCGAATTCCTGACCGGCGTCGAGTTCTCGGCTCCGAACATCCCCGTCTACTCGAATACCACGGGAAAGGTGCACGACACCGCACCCGAAGCCTTGCGCGAGATGATCGGCAAGCAGCTCGCCCGTGAGGTCAAATTCGTCGACATGATCGAGGCGATGTACAGCGACGGCATCCGCACTTTCGTCGAGGTCGGACCGGGGTCGGTGTTGACCCGCCTGGTGGGGACCATCCTCGGCGATCGCGAGCATGTCGCGATCAGTCTCGATCGCAAGGGCAAAGAGGGTGTTCGCAGCTTTTTCGAGGCGCTCGCGAAATTGTCGACCGCGGGTCACGCGCTCGATTTCACTTCATTGTGGAAAGACTATGCCGAGCCGGAGAATCCGAACGATCGGATCGAACCCAAGCTCAAGATTTCGATCAACGGCACCAACTACGGGAAGCCCTATCCGCCGGAGGGAGGTGCCGCAGCATTGCCGTTGCCCAACCCGCCGCGGGAGAAGGAGATTGAAACTGTGTCTGTAGAGAAGTCGGGCCCCTCGCCCGAGGCGATGAGTACCTCCCCGTCGGTGGCTCCGGCAGCCGTGTTGGGTGCGGGTGCGATACCCGTTCAGCAGCAGGTCGTGGCTCCGGCCATGGCACCGGCGGCTCAGGTGACACCGGTGGTTCAAGTGGCACCGGTGGCTCAGGTTGCGCAAGTGGCACCGGTGGCGCAGCAACCGGTCATGAGTGCGGGCTGGGCGATGGCCTATCAAGAGGCGCAGCGGCAGACCGCCGAGGCACACGTCGCCTACATGCAGGCCATGGCGCAGACGCACACCGCCTACCTGGATACGATCGATCGCAGCTTCCAATCTCTTTCGGCCCAGGCGGGCTTGCAGCCGGCGATTCCCAGTCTGCTCGCGACGCCGGTAGTGCCCGCGATCACGCTGCCGCAACCCCAGATTCAGGCCCCGCCTCCGATGCCGCTGGCTCCCGTTGCGTCGCCTGCACCCGTTGCACCCGTCGCGCAGCTTGCACCGATGGTGCCGATCGCGTCGCCCGTAGCGGCACCGGTCGCCGCCGCCCCGGTCGTTGCACAGCCGCCGGTCGCCGTTCAGCCGGTGGCCCCGGCCCCTGCAGCCGTCGCCCCTCCCGCACCGGCGCTCGCTGTCGCGCCGGAACCGGAACTGGCAGTCGTGCCCCCGCCCCCGCCGTCGGGAATGAATGGTGGCGGAGTGGACCTGCACGCGTTGTTGTTGGAAGTGGTCTCGGACAAGACGGGCTATCCGACCGAGATGCTGACCCTCGAGATGGAGCTCGAGGCCGATCTCGGCATCGACTCGATCAAGCGCGTCGAGATCCTTTCGACGATGAACGATCTGGCGCCGGGCCTGCCCGAGGTCGACATGGCCGTGATGGCCAAGCTCGCGACGCTCGGCCAGGTCGTCGACTACATGACCGATCAGCTCGCCGCGACGGGTGCGCCAGTGGCCGCTTCGGTGGCGCCGTCGGGCACCGCCGCTTCGAGTGACATCGACTTGAATGCGTTGTTGTTGGAAGTGGTCTCGGACAAGACGGGCTATCCGACCGAGATGCTGACCCTCGAGATGGAGCTCGAGGCCGATCTCGGCATCGACTCGATCAAGCGCGTCGAGATCCTTTCGAC
>SMVB01201216.1_pt1 | contig 21084 bp, 18 predicted proteins | sample 2456461 | NCBI WGS metagenome assembly SMVB01 (sample SAMN11095934, study PRJNA526329) | marine sediment metagenome | biome: Marine sediment; feature: Surficial sediment; material: Deep marine sediment; isolation source: Hadal surficial sediment | place: Pacific Ocean | collected 2014-05 | depth...
TTCGTAGTTCTTTGTAAGGTTTACGTTTAACTTTCCCGTTTACGATGATTGGTGAGGTCTTGACCATGGCTCTGGAACCCTCATTATTGCTGACTCATCAATCATATACTTTCCCGTTAACAGCTACAAACAGGAAAGTTTACTTCTTCGAGAGTGGGTAATTCGGTCCCACGATGGAACTAGCAGAATGCTGGTTAGCTTTCGCCCGCTCAGTCTCTGGGGATATCGACCGGGGCCGGTAATGCCTGGGTAAAAAATAGGCGTTTTAGATACCTGTATCTGAGACAGTTAACTTCAAATTTTCCGAAGCGTTTTCTGATAAAGTCAGGTTATACAGTTGTCTAGAATTACTGGATGGACGAGGGTGAAAATTTCGTAGCAAAAGAATACTTGTACTTGGGACATTAAGTTAGCTGTTAGGTGCGCAGGAGAGTATCTAAATGAATCGAGATGTTAGAATCAAAATAGTTAAGGATGCCGTAGATCAAACAAATAAACTGTATCCGCATCCTGTATTAGCGGTAAGTGGTTAAGATGCACAATGGCAGCGTGGCAATGCATCCGTTACAAGAACTGATGTCGACATTGCAACTCTCTCTATCAATATTCAAGCGAGCGGATTTTTAGTAGGCTGTGATGGCGTGAAACGTGGCATCAATGCTTACCTAAAGAGATCATTACCCTTTAATTCAAAAAACACCCAGAATGAAAGATACAAGTGTGATGATTCAGCAATAAAAGATGTAATTGGGCATTATGCAAACATTAAGACATAACAGAGTTTCTGCAGGTGCTGCACCTAACAAGCGCCTGCAATCGGACAGCCAAACCTGGCGCTTTTTGTGCGGGTTTTGCACAAAAAGTGCCAGGTTTGGCTGCCGTTGAGGCGGGCGTTAGTGTCTTAAAAAATACGAGTTAAGATGAAAGCTTTCTTTAATGTTTTATTGGTTATTACTGTGTCGGCATTGCTGGCGGCTTCATGGAAGACGCTTTGCGGTAACACTAATCTTGGTGTGTTCTTGGGGCCTCTGGCGATACTAACGTCTGCTTTTCTGGCAATTCGTGCGGCCATAATGAGCATCGATAGCACCAGAAAAATGAACCAAGAAAATAGAACTATAGAATTCTTAACTAAAGAGTATCCCCTGACAGGAGACATACTCAAGGACCTGTCAAGTGGTGAGCAAGAAAGTGCTTAACCAGGTGTCCAGTGAAATGGGGGAACATCATTCCGGTAACAGGCGAGGGGAAAACTAAACCATCTCCAGTAGTCTGATTGCCCCAGGCGACAAGTGTGGCGAACGCTTCATCGTTCAAAGGAATGTATCGGGTATTTCCGCTCTTGGAGCCACTGCCCTGCACCGTGAGCTGTTTGTTCTTCAGATCAATGTCTGTCCAGGCTAAACAAAAATCAGCAGTGGTGTGTAATCGCGGTCACTGGTGATGAAGAAAAATTGAAGAAATAAAGAACTTTAGGATAGTAAATCAGGTGAAGAATGTGGGAAGAATAGGTCCAGTTTTAAGCCGGTGGATTTGGGGTAGTTTCAGATCACCGGTGGCAATCCAGCAGATTATGACCCCTTCAAGCACCCATTATACACCACGGTAACCGAACGAAAATAGCATGTAATCCCTATTTTCATAGACTCAATCGGGTTTTTTATGGTGCTGATAGGTTACAGGAGGTGATGGATAAAACACTTTCGGGAGGCGGGGGTCGTGAGTTCAATTCTCGCCATCCCGACCAATTAATTTGCGACATGCAGGAGAAATTGCCCCGCGAGCGGCGCGCTGTCGCGCAGCAAACATTTGAGGCGCGCAAATGAGGGGCAATCGAATAATACAAAATTTTTCTGTAATTAAATCAATGGATTGGTTTATGTTTGATGAGAGTCTGTCGGACTTAGCGCTGATCTACTGCGGTGGTGGGAAATCGGCCCCTTTCCCACCATCCTCGCTACGATCGTTTAAGTCCGACAGATTCCTAGCCATTCACTAAACCTTTCCCTGCCAGAGTCTCTATTTTAGGGGTGCAATCAACCTGAAGGTAACAATCCCTGGGTTAACGGGATAGTGACTGATTCCAAGTTAAGCCTGCAATCTCACAGTGTAGAAAACAGTCACTCACGCCTTGAACGACTGCACAAATATGCACTGAGACAGGCTGAAACGAGTCCCCGGGTAGGTGAGAAGAATAAATCACCTATTACATCTTCAACACATTAACCAGGTCCAGGAACATCGTCAATCGGGGATAGTAGATTGTCTATCATGGATTAACACAACGGCATGAATGACGTGAAGCTGTCCACTATCCTACAGGCCCGCTAATTGTGAAGAAGGCACTAACCTGCCTCTCAGGATTCAATTCTGTCGAACATTTTTACGGTTTATTTTGTGTCGGTTTATTTTACAGTTTTAGGTAAATCGCAAGGGCCAACTCCAGCAACCCATTAATTGACGTAAATTCAATCCGCAAGTTCTCTGGAAAAGAAATGAATTTCGAGACCCGCTATCGCTACAATTTTCCTACGGCGATACGTTTCGGCAAAGGTGTTATTGATGACTAGCCGATCACCTCAGGTCAGTGAATAAAACCCGGCCACGGGGGCAAGCCATGATCCCGGGATTGCTCAAGTTTATTGCATCGAAGCGTCATATTGCCCTTTTCTAGCGAGACTATTGAGGCGCGCCCGTGTCAGCAGCGCCTGTTGGGCGCCTTCCCTGTTCTCCTCTTTGCCGCTCCAGGCATGTAACGCAGGTTGCTGCAATGCTCGCCCATAGGAAATGCTGAGCTGCCAGGGGACGTTGCCAGCCAACTGGTTAATGGCATTCAGGTTAGCGGTTGCTTCTTCTGGACCCTGCCCACCGGAAAGGAAATTGATACTCGGTACTGCCACTGGCACCGCACGTCGCAATACCTTGAGCGTTGCCTCGGCCACCTCGCCCGGATCTGCCTGGCGGCACGCCTTTGCCGGTAACACCATATTGGGTTTGAGAATCATGAACTCCAGGGAGACCCGATGCAGCCGAAGCGCGCTGAATACCGCGTCCAGCGCCTGCTCTGTGACCTCGGCACAGCGGTCGATATCGTGGTCTCCGTCCATCAATACCTCAGGCTCCACGATCGGCACCACTCCAAATTCCTGGCAAACAGCGGCATAGCGCGCCAATACTTCTGCATTAACATGGTAGCCCAGGTGCGTTGGACTGGTGGCAGTGACCGGATAGACCTCTCTCCACTTTGCGAAACGTGCTCCCTGGGCTTTGTAGGCGGTCAGTCGCTCCCCAAGGCCATCGAGGCCACGGGTGACAAGATCACCCGGCGCCCCGGAAAGGGGGCCTGTGCCCTTGTCCACTTTTATGCCTGGCACAATCTTCTGACGCCAGGCAACATCAACTAGGTTGGTGCCAGAATCATCCTTCTGCCCCAGCGACTCATCAAAAAGGATGACACCGGAAATGAAATCACCCAGGTCCGGCGTGGTGAGTAAAAGGGAACGCCAGGTCCGTCGCGTTTCCTCGCTGCATGCCACATTATAAGGCTCAAATCTCTTCGCAATAGTATGATGGCTTTCATCGGCAGCGAGGATTCCCCGATGATCATCCACCATGTCCTGGATAGTTTGTTGGAGTTCAGACTGCATGCTCAAGATATCTCTCCTGCTTAGATCAAAGGCCGGAGTATAGTACCGATAAAGTACCTTTTCATGTATATCCATCTCAAATCATGGGCAGCCAAGCGTGTTTCAAGAGCATAGGGAAAAATATAGAACTGCTCTGATCATCTTACTGGGAATCCTAGTGTCCACTTCCCCGTTACTAAGACACTTCTAAACTAGAGTTTTCCAGCTTTTGCGATATTCCGCTGGTGATAGATTACCCAAACTCTCGTGTGAACACCTCAACATAGGAGCCAATCTGTTACTGCCGCCCCAACCAGACTCTGAAGTGATTCCTTCTGCGGCAACATTCTTCATGTCAAATTCAACATAGCACCATTTGAGGTTGATTATTTCACATCGCCGAAATCCGTTGTTGATAGCGAGCAACACTAACGGCTTCAAGTAATCGTCACACCTGCCATCCCGGCCAGCTAGATTTCCCTTGCTCTCCTGATCGGATCCGAATCAACATCCCTTCGGTAATGCTTAAACTTCTTTTCCAGTTCAGCAACCTTGTCCGGGAGAGAATTCAATTGGTTGTAAATCTCGTAAAAATCTTCGGCCAAATTGAATAAAAATCTGGGCGCTGCCGATTCGTCAAGGATCAATTTCCAGTCGCCGTCACGAATCGCGTATTCCATTCCATCGGGAGTGGGTATGGACCAGTATAGGGGCCGGGCACGATCGAACGTGCCATTCTTAATTAAATCCACCAGGGAACGACCGTCGATAGGCCTGTCGTCCGGCATCGTGGCGCCAGTGATCTCAGCAATAGTCGGCATAAGATCAAGAGCCGTAACCGGTGTGTTCAGGATCGTATTCGGCCTGGCAAATCCAGGAAATCGAATAATGGCCGGCACCCTGAGACCTCCCTCATACAAATAGCGCTTCTTCCCCCTTAGGCCGCCTGTTTCTCCCGCCATAGAGAGCTCCCATGGCTCACTTGCCTCCGCCGTCACCGGACCATTGTCACTGCTGAATATAATCAAAGTATTGTCCAGCTTTTCTTCACGTTTCAATAGCTCAAGTACCCGCCCGAGTTGCGCATCGAGAAAGGTAATATTGGCATAGTATTCACCCTTACCTCTTGGGGCGTGGTTTGCCCAGTCAAAATAATACAACCAGGGGTCTCCCCTTGATTCTTCCGTTAGAAACTGATCGTACAATCGAGTGTACTCTACAGGTGATGCAATGGGCGTATGGACCTCGCTGTAGGTGAGGAATAGAAAGAACGGCTCATCATCTTCAGAAATCCATTTAATGGCTTCATCAGAAACAAGCTCTGCACTAAATTTATAAGTCTGGCCAACAGGCTTATAATTGCGATACATATTGTCTGGATAGAGTGGGCCTGTTCGAGATTTTTCCACGCTCGAATTCTTTACCCACGCTGCCAGACCGTATTGGTAATCAAAACCAAAATCCTTCGGCTGGGGCGTATCTTCCATGTCCAGGCCACCATTGAGATGCCATTTGCCAATCACCGCGGTTCTGTAACCTCGGTCCTTCAATAAGTTTGCAATGGTAACTTCATTGCGCCCGAGCGATATTTTACTGCCATCAGGAATCCAACTTTCAACTCCGGTTCTATAAGGCGTCCTGCCTGTCAGCAGCCCTGCCCTTGATGGTGAACACAAGGCCGAAGGGGCATAAAACTGCGTAAACCGAACTCCCTCGGATGCAAGCTTGTCAATGTTTGGGGTTCGCACGTGTGAATGACCATAGACGCCCGTATCACCATATCCCAGATCATCCACGTAGATAATCAGCACATTGGGGCGCGTTTCAGCCAGAGTGAATGAACTACAAATCATGGAACAACAAAAAATAAACCTGCTTAACACTTTGCCAATCATCAATGTTTTCATCCCCGCTCCAGAATATCTGTTTCCCAGCAATCCCTTTAGGGATTCAGGCCATCATATCAAAAGTTTTTCACCAAACGGGTTACACTCCTTATTCTTTCTGGTTCAGGCCAATCGACTATGAATGAAGTATACAAGCTCTACGGCGCTGCCATTTCACTCTACACAGGTAAAGCAAGAGCCTATTTAAGGTACAAGAATGTGCCCTTTATAGAGGAACCTGGTAGCCCGGATATTTTTGAACGAATTGGTTTTCGGATGATTCCGGTATTGCATACCCCGGATGACAAACTGATTCAGGACACGACTGAAATTATCGACTATATCGAGAAAGAAAAAGGTGGCGCCTCGGTTTACCCCGAAGGGGTGACCCAGAGACTCGTGGCATTACTCTTTGAAGTCTATGGGGATGAATGGCTCGTCATGCCAGCCATGCACTACAGATGGGCCTATAACCTTGACTACATCCTGGAAGAATTTGGTAAGATGGCCGTTCCCGATGCCACCCCCGCCGAGCAGCGCGAGGTGGGAGAGAAGATGTCCGCGGCTTTTCGCGGGTCCTTGCCGTTTCTGGGCATTACAGACGAAACAGTGCCAGCAGTAGAGGCCTGTTACGAGGAATTACTCGATCAGCTAAATCGACATTTTGAACATCACTGGTACCTGTTTGGAACACGTCCATCAATCGGCGACTATGGTCTGATGGGGCCGCTGTACGCCCACAATTACCGGGACCCGGCGAGCGGCGATATCATGAAACGGCTCGCACCCAATGTCGTTCGCTGGATTGACCTGATGAATACACCCGCACCAAATTCAGGGCATTTTCTAGCCGACGATGAGATCCCGAAGACGTTAATACCCATGTTGAAAAGGATATTCCAGGACTGTATTCCCGCCATGGTCGATACAATTCGCGCCACCGGAGAGGGGATAGAAGCAAACCCGGAAGCAGATGAAATACCTCGCGCTATCGGCGAACACAGCTTCCGGATTGGCGGGGTACAGGGGAAAAGGATGATCAGGCCATTTAACCAATGGATGTTCCAGAGACCCCTGCAATTTTATCAATCTTTAGAAGGTGCTGATCGAGAACGTGCTGATGAACTCCTTCGAAGTGTAGGAGGATATGATTTGATGCAAACACAGGTGAAGCACCCACTGACCAGGGTCAACTACAAACTGGTGAAAAAAAGTTGAATTGCTGCCAACAACTTGTATTACGGCAAAGAAATTAATGAGCATCATCAACTTCGGCTCCTACTGCATCGATAACGTTTACTCGGTACCTCATTTTGTGAAACCCGGTGAGACCTTATCGAGCATCGACTACCAGGTTTATCCAGGCGGCAAGGGTCTCAACCAGTCACTTGCACTTGCCTATGCAGGCATTAAATTAAAACATGCCGGGAAAGTTGGAAAAGATGGAATCTGGTTAAAGTCCCTCCTTACCGAAGCAGGTGTGGACACCTCCCTGACACAGGTTGTCAATTCACCAAATGGCCATGCGAATATTCAGGTGACACCGGAAGGCGAAAATGCCATTGTTATAGTCGGCGGCGCCAACAAGGCGATCGAGGAACAAGATATTGTAGAGGCGCTGGCGAACGTGTCGCCAGGTGACTATTTGCTGATACAGAACGAAATAAGTTGCCTGCCTGAATTAATAACAATTGCAGCAGAGAAGCAACAACGGATCATTTTCAATGCCGCGCCGATGACGGAAGATGTCCCGGGATACCCCCTGGACCTGATTGAAATTTTTATCGTCAACGAAGTAGAAGGCAAAGCGCTCAGCGGTAAACAAGATCCTCAGGGCATTCTGGATACCATGATAAACCAGTTTCCCAATTCCAGGATTATATTAACCCTGGGTGAAGAAGGCGCGATTTACAAAGATTCCACACGACAAATATCACAAGCGGCTTTTGCTGTTACTGCCATTGACAGTACCGGTGCGGGTGATACTTTTACGGGATATTTTTTAGCGGGACTTATACAGGAATTGCCGATTGAGGCATGTCTGGAAGATGCTTGCAAAGCTGCTGCAATTTGTGTTACCCGGAAAGGGGCAGCCTCCTCAATCCCGAGGCAGGGTGAACTTTCTCTAATTTAAGCGGTAACGTACCTGGCAGTTTCCCTGCTCGCCCTTAGACGCTCACAAGCAGCAGAATAATCATTACTCGATATCCAATTACTCGGTTTATATCCTTCGTTCACTTTTGTGTTCTCAGTCAGGAATTCAAGGTTAAATGGCACCAGGCGCCCACCAAGCTCCTTTCGTTCACTTAACACTTCATCCGGCATGGTGACAAAAATCTTCATAAAGCCAACCCTCTATCTCTTTCTAAACAACTTGTTCAAGTTTCAATGCACAAAACAACGCTGGATTCACGGAATCTCGTTTCCTTCGTATCTGTACAATGCATAGTTAACCCTGAAATGAGCAATCTTGAGTTGAAAGAAAATGAAAGTTCGTTGAACAAATGTGGAAAACCGATGGATCAGGTAAAATAGTTGCAATTTCAGTGGTTTGTGGCGCCTAATTCAGGTAATTAAGAGAGTAGAAAGAAATATGGGCTAACCCGGGAATGCTTGTCTTCCCCGTTTGCCAGGTTATCAAGGCAGCAACAAATTACAGAACTGAGTCAATTTACAATCAGGAGTTCCAATGCCAAAAACTATCGCTATCGTAGAAGATGATCCGGATCAACGAAGTAACTATGTCGATGCTATTACCCGTAAGGGTTATAAAGTAATTGCATATAGTAGCCGGGAGGAGGCTCTAAGAGGTTTCGATCAGGGTCTTCCTGACCTGGCTATTCTGGACATTATCCTCGGGGATGAAGTTGATGCCGGTTTTGAAATTTGTCGTGATTTACTCGCTCGATCGCCAACACTGCCGGTAATCTTCCTGACAGAACGAATCGCAGAGATCGATAAGATCAGTGGCTTACGACTAGGTGCCTGGGATTATCTGGCGAAACCCATTTCACTTGATTACCTCTCCGAGAGGATTAGTTCACTTCTTCGCATCAATGAGGCGAGAATACAGGCCGGAACTTCCAACACTGCGAAGGTTGTCGGTGACATGTCAATTGACCAGGAAGCATTGCTAGTCTCCTGGAAAGATAGCCCCATAAATCTTTCCGGCACCGAATTTCGAATGCTGGCCAAATTGGTAAGGGTGCCGGGGCATGCGGTGTCCTATGACACCTTGATGAATGCCACAATGCAAAGCCTGGTAACGAACAACACAATTAATACCCATATGCGCAATATCCGTAAAAAGTTTGAAGGCATTGACCCGGATTTCGACTGCATAAAAAGTGAATACGGCTTCGGTTATCGCTGGTCAGTCAAATAACTGAAAAGGTATGATCCGGCGATGGCGTCCTCAACATTCAGGGGTCCCAGGCTAGGCACAAAACTCCTGATTCTCATGAGTTTTGCCTTTGTGGTAATACCCTGGTTCAGCTATCTCTATCTTGCGGAAATGGAAGATTTTCTGGTGGACAGCCAGGGAAGCGCGCAATTGTTAACGGCGGAAGGTATCTCCACCCTTCTCAACGGACGAGTCGATCTATTCAATGAACTTCCAATCTCGCCCGAGGGCTACGAGAAACTGTTTGCCCATCCGCTGACAACACCCATAAGAATCGATGGCAAAAATAATGATTGGGAGAATGTTCTCGACTACAACGTGGCTTTCGGCAGTGCCGAATTATCCGATGGTGAAACCAGCGGAATAAACCAGTTTTACCTGGTACTCGGTGAACACAAAGGCCAGGTGTACGCGCTTGTACAGGTAAAAGATGATCGTCTTATTTTTCGGGATAAAAATATACTGCGCCTCGATCTCTCGGACCACATTAGGGTTACCTTTACAGGCCAGACTGGCAAGGTACACAAACTTGTTATTACCATGACAGAACCGGGTGTTACCACCGCCTACTTGATGGACGAAAACTGGCGTTACGCGATACAGGGAGAACCAGAAAATCGGGTTCCCGGTTTTATGACACAAACCGAAGATGGTTATTCAATCGAGTTCAGGATTCCGCTTGAACTTCTGGGTTCAACTAAACACTTCGGTCTCGCAGTCGTCGATGTGGATAACCCGCAAACAAGGGCAATCGAGTCGATTACCGGCACCCTTCCCTCGGCAGGCCGCGAGGCTTTTGGGCTCGTCTTGTTGAAATCGCCGGAGGTACTAAGAATCATAGAGGGGCTTGGTTACTCTGGCGCCAATATTCAGGTAATTGACGCCCAGCGCCGGGTTCGTGCCGAGGTGGGAAGTTATCAATCAGGCAAGGTACAACCGGAGGTGGAAACAAAACAGAGCTGGGCAGATACGTGGTTTTCATTCGTTAGCATCATCATGGGTCCACTCTATAGTGTGATTGATCTTAGCCTGAGAAGCGATCGCGAGGTACTGGAAGACAAGGTCATTGTGGATTCATTAAACGGGGTGCCGAGCTTCCAGCGACTCTACACAAAAAAAGAAGGTGAGATGATTATCGCCGCACATCCTATCATTAACGAGAACGAGGTCATCGGAACGGTTGTACTTAAACAAAATACGAGCCGGATATTGCAACTGAGACGGGATGCTCTACAGAATATTATTAATTTTTCTGTTCTTTCTCTACTCATATTCGTTACCCTGATCCTGGTTTTTTCGGCCCGTTTAGCCGGGAGAATCAGGCGTTTGGGCGCAGAGGCAAATAATGCAATCGACGTTTATGGGCGACTGCAGACTAATCAGATAATTGCAGAAACAAAGTCCGGAGATGAAATCGGTGACCTTGCACGAAGTATTTCGAGCATGCTGGCCCGCTTACACCAGCACAATCAGTTTCTGGAGACGATGCCGAGAACCCTGCGGCATGAGATCAATAACCCCCTCAATACGCTTTCCACATCACTGCAGAATCTCGAAACCGAGACATCGGAAACTGCCAGAAAAAAGTACCTTGAAAGTGCCAAACGAGGGGTTATCCGCATTGGCACGATCATTCAAAACCTGGCGGATGCTGCCAGCCTAGAAGATGCACTGGAAGCCGAAGAGTTTGAAGTCGTGAACCTCTACGACCTGGTTCAGAACTACCTTGCGAACTGCCAGATCGCACACCAGGATCGTGACTTTGAATATCGGGGAACCGAACAACCTGTCATGGCTAACGTTTCTGACTTCCGCATCGAACAATTATTAGACAAGCTTATAGACAACGCGGTAGATTTTTCAGATCCGGGCACACCCATAACTATCGGCTTAACGACCGATGCCCGCAGCCTGACACTCTTCGTCACTAATCAGGGATCTACAATTCCAATTGATATGGTCGAGAACATATTTGATTCGATGGTTACAGTTCGCCCGAGCAATCCCGATAACCGACTTCATTTCGGCATGGGCTTATATGTTGTGCGAGTTATTGCCGAGCAACATGGCGGAAGCGTTAGCGCCACCAACCTTCTCAGTGGCAAGGGTGTCACAATTCAGGTCAGGTTGCCCCTCTACAATATTATTCCTAGGCAATCGTACAGAGCCCACTAACATTTGTTCATTAGGCCTTTATCTCCATTGGGTTGGGTTTCAACATCTAGCCTGCGCAATTCATCAGGGAATTAATTGTACTTTATACTCATGTAGTCGATTCTCCTTCAGCTATTGCTTTAGTGAAACCTAACAATTTGTCTAGGCAGCCTTGTTAAAATATGCAGACTAATGGCGCTTTGTAAAAAACCACGGATAAAAAAAGCCCTAACACATAGGGGGAAGATAGGTTAGGGCTTTAAGGACCAAAAGGAGCGAACTGAATTCGCAGGACTGCCTTTAATTCTAGCGAGTGAATGTGAAGATACTATGGAAGATTCATGGAAATGAACCCCTTTTAACTCAAGTTAGATCAGCTATTTACGTGAAAATGCAGTCGTACTAGTTGATTAACGTGCCGTTTTGCTTGTCTGCTGAATTGCGGACAAACAAATCCCCCAGTTCCCAATCACCCTTATTTCCGGCCACAATGAGCAACTGAGTCAGTGTCGTATTAATATCCTGGTTTAGGACAATGCTTATACCCTGACCTTCCTTTGGCTGGACGTTGAGATTCAAGGTTCCATTGCTCCTCATGTTATAGCTGAGCTTGAAAGCTAATTGGATATTTTTCCCCAGCGGATACTCATTACCCTCTTCTTTAAATTTTTCTCCGAAAGTTGCTTCGTCCATGGCTTTTTCTTTCTTGAAGTTTTGGACCGCTTCCTTGGCCTCCTCGGTTACTTGTGAAGAAATGTCGGGATCTGTTTGCTTGTGATCATTTAACACTTTCGCCATTAGCATCGCATATCGCCGGGTCACCCAGAACCTGAACTCCTTCTTACCGATCGAGTTTACCCGGAAGAGAATTCTATCTTCTTCAGGCACATACACCATCTGGAGTTGACTAATTGCATCGCTCATAGCTGTAGTATAGCCAACCTCCAGAAAAACCATATCGAAATGTATTGATATAGCTTGAATCCTGGAGACTGACTGGTAGTATATCAAAATATTTCGATATTGATGTGCCAATGAACGCCCAACAATCAGGTATTGCGGTTGAATCCGGTGATCTGCTGGCTTTTTGCAAAGCGACGGCCGAGTCCTTGCGGCTCAATATCCTGCGGGTGCTAAGTGTCGAGTCATTTGGCGTAACCGAACTTTGCCACATTTTTGATACTGCCCAGCCTGGCATGAGCCACCACCTGAAAATCCTGTCAAAGGGCAACCTGCTACAGACTCGGCGGGAGGGTAACTCCATATTCTATCGTCGTGCCTTCATTTCCCCGGAAAACTCGCTCAGTCACCTGATGACCAGCCTTTTTGATTCAATCGACAGAATAGTCCTGTCCCCCGGTGTCAAAAAACGTTGCCAACAGATTCATCGCGAAAGAGCCCGGCATTCGAAGGAATTTTTCAGGAAAAATGCTGACAGACTCAAAGAGAACCAGGATCTCATCGCAGAATATACGCACTACTCAAGCTGCGTGACTGACCTGCTGGCTAATGAGCACCTCCCCGGTAACGGCAGTGTAATTGAGGTAGGACCCGGCGAATGCGATCTTATCGAAGTGCTCAGCAGGCGTTTCGATTCAGTACTGGCAGTCGATAATACAACTGAAATGCTTGAGAAAACCCGGACAAAAGTGAAGCTGGCAAAACTGCCGAATGTTGAATTTTCCCTGGGAGAACTCTCGGATCTTGAACCACGCCACCAGGCTGACCTGATCGTACTCAATATGGTGCTGCACCACCTACCCTCACCGCCACGGATATTTCATTCTGCACAGGCACTATTGAATCCAGGTGGGCGATTATTAATCGCTGATCTCTGTTCGCACGATCAGGACTGGACACGGGATGCCTGCGGTGATCTCTGGCTGGGTTTTGATCCAGATGACCTCGATGAATGGGCAGAAGATGCAGGTCTTGAAAAGGGCCAGAGTGTCTACCTTGGATTGCGCAACGGATTTCAGGTACAGGTGCGATTGTATCAGCAGATTCCACGACCGATCGCAGTGCCATCAAGTACAGAATAACAAACAGTTTTGTAACCAAATACCAACGACACGGAGTAAAACCATGAGTAATCCTGACTTTAAAGTAGCCGATATAAACCTGGCCAGGTACGGTCGGAGTGAAATTCAATTAGCGGAGGCCGAGATGCCTGCCTTGATGGCACTGCGCGATAAGTACAAAGCCGAACAACCGCTCGCCGATGCAAAAATCATGGGCTGTATTCACATGACAATCCAGACTGCAGTGCTTATCGAAACACTGGTCGAACTCGGTGCAGAAGTCAGGTGGTCATCCTGTAATATATTCTCCACCCAGGACCACGCCGCCGCTGCAATAGCAGAAAGCGGAGTCCCGGTGTTCGCCTGGAAAGGCGAAACTGAGGAAGAATTCCTGTGGTGTATCGAACAAACCATCCTGGCTGATGGCGAGCCCTGGGATGCCAACATTATTCTTGATGATGGTGGCGACCTGACCGAAATGGTGCACGTAAAGTACCCCGAAATGCTGGTAAAGATTCATGGCATCACGGAAGAGACAACCACAGGCGTTCATCGCTTATTCGAGATGATGGCGGCTGACGAACTTAAGGTACCCGCCATCAACGTCAATGATGCTGTGACCAAATCAAAAAATGATAACAAGTATGGCTGTCGTCACAGTTTGAACGATGCCATCAAGCGTGGAACTGACATGTTAATGGCCGGTAAACGTGCACTCGTCATCGGATACGGTGATGTTGGCAAAGGGTCTGCTCAAAGTCTCCGCCAGGAGGGGATGATAGTGCGGGTGGTGGAAATTGACCCGATCTGTGCCATGCAAGCATGTATGGATGGCTATGAAGTTGTCTCTCCCTATAACAACGGTATTAACACGGGCAAGATTGAGGACATCGATACCCGGCTCATGAGTTCAACAGACCTCATCGTTACCTGCACGGGTAATGTCAATGTTTGTGACGAGAACTTGCTGCGAACCATCGCAAGCAATTCGATCATATGTAATATCGGCCACTTCGATACCGAAATCGATACCGCGTTCATGCGCGAAAACTGGAGATGGGAAGAAGTTAAACCGCAGGTCCACAAAATCTATCGAAGCGATGATCCAAAGGATTATGTGATACTGCTTTCGGAAGGTCGTCTGGTAAACCTCGGCAATGCCACCGGGCACCCTTCCAGAATTATGGATGGATCCTTCGCCAACCAGGTTCTCGCCCAGATGTACATTTATGAACGGGCCTGGGCCAGCCATGACCCAGGCCAGCGTGCCCCCATTACCGTGGAGGTACTGCCGAAGGCCCTCGACGAGGAAGTCGCAGGTTATATGGTTGAAGGATTCGGCGGCGTGATCACCCAGTTGACTGCTGCCCAGGCCAGCTACATTAATGTGCCAGCAGAAGGACCCTTTAAATCAGAGACCTACAGGTATTAGGTAAATGCCAGGGAATGAAGAAGGAGCTAAAGGAACTGCTGGATCTCCTCGATCTTGAGCAGATCGAAGTCAATATGTTTCGCGGTGTCAGCCCGGATGAGGGCTGGCAACGGGTATACGGTGGCCAGGTACTGGGCCAGGCTCTGGTTGCTGCTTCTCGCACAGTCGAGGATGAAACCAGGACAGCGCACTCACTACATGGATATTTCCTTCGTCCGGGCGATACCACGATCCCGATACTTTACAAGGTTGACCGAATAAGGGATGGAAGAAGCTTTACTACCCGTCGCGTTATTGCCGTACAGAAGGGGCGCGCCATATTTAGCATGTCAGTTTCCTTCCAGGTAGCAGAGACAGGACTGGAACATCAGTCTAAAATTCCTGATGTTCCAGGTCCCCTCGAGTGTCCAAGTGAGAAGGATCTGCATGAAAAATTTGCCAGCGATATTCCAGAGGAATTCCAGGGCAGGGTGGAACGTCCCCGGCCCATTGAAATGCGATTTGTAGAACCCTGGAATGAATACAATCCGACTCCAATGGATCCTGAACAACATGTATGGATGAAGGCAGTCGATTCTATGCCGGATGATGATCGTCTCCACCAGTGCCTGCTAGCCTATGCATCTGACATGACACTAATCGACACCAGCTATCGGCCCCATGCGATTGGCTGGGGAAATGGTAAATTCCAGGTGGCGAGTCTCGACCATGCGATGTGGTTCCACAAGCCAATCAAGATGGATGAGTGGTTGCTATATCACCAGGACAGCCCGTTTTCTGGTGGTGCGCGGGGTTTCAGCCGGGGTACTATATTCAATTCGGCAGGAGAACTCATTGCCTCTGTGGCCCAGGAAGGACTGATAAGGTTGAACCAATGAATCCAATTGATTACATGCAGCGTACGCGGGACTTTTATCGAGCCCAGGGTTTCGATAAGGACTATGTGTGGGCACACTTTGAAGAGATTCCGTTTACGCCCCTTCGAAAGCCGCTCAGCGAATGCACCGTTACCATTGTAACGACAGCAGTGGTCGAATCGGACATTCCAAAGCCCATGCGAAAGGCGCGCAGTTACGCCTTCGCTGACTTGCCAGATCAATTGGATACATATGATCTCGCGTGGGACAAGGTCACCACCCACACGGATGACCGGCAGAGCTACTTTCCACTGGAAGTTCTGCAAGAATTAGTCGCCAACAGAACAATCAAAAAATTGGCACCCAGATTTCACTTTATTCCCACGGAATACAGCCAGCGTAATACACTTGAACTGGACGCACCCACAATACTGGGGGGCTGCAAGGAAGATGGAGTTGACATCGCATTGCTCGTTCCCTTGTGACCTGTCTGTCACCAGACCGTGAGCCTGGCAGCGCGTACTTTGGAAGCGGGCGGTATAACAACTGTGGTTATCGGCTCTGCCCTGGACATTGCAGAACATTGCGGGACACCCCGGTTCATATTTAACGATCTCCCCCTTGGGAATCCTTTGGGTATACCTTTTGACAGGGGCATGCAGCTTAAATCTGTAGATTCCGCTTTGCACCTTGCCGAAACAGCATCGGCATCCGGGGCTGTCATTTCAAGTGACTTTCGCTGGTCTGACAGTGATGATTGGAAAGTAAATTACGCGCGGGCAGATGAGACAAATCGCGACGAGTTACTGCGAATGGGCAAAGAAAACCGAAAACGACGGGCTCTTAACCACGCTAACGGCCTCACCCGTCAATAGGTTGGTTACTTAATAAGACCGGTCAAGGCTAACGATAGCCATAAGGGATATCCTGGTTCGAAAGGTCAGAATATCGTTCCCGCAGCATGTCCTGCCTGGTTCTCAAGTTGATCCATACTCCATCAATCATCAGACGACTGGGTGCACTCATCACTTCTAACGGGTCCCCATCCCATATGACAATATCTGCCACTGCACCAGGTTTCAGCGAACCAACATTCTCTATTCCCCAAATTGAAGCTGGATTAGTCGTGATGGCTTTGAGCGCATCCTCCCAGGCAAGACCGTAAGCAACGGCAATTCCGGCTCCCTGGGTCAACAATCTCGAAGCACCAAACAGGTCTTCGGTCATAAACGCCACGGTCACGCCGGCCTCGACCAGCAGCGCGGCATTGTCGAGCCTTGCACCCAGCCGATCAAACCTGGAGGGCAGGTTGTCGATGACCTTCAACAATACCGGAATGTTATTTTCCGCCAGCAGCTGCTTCACTTTCCATCCTTCCCTGGCGCCCGCCAGCACGATCCGGCATTTAAAATCAGATAGCTCCGCAAGCACCGTTTCAATATCCGCGGCACGGTCAACATGAATCACCAGCGGCATGGCGCGTCTCAATACTCTTGACAAAGCCTGGAGGTCAGCTTCCGATTGCCTGAAATCACGGGTTTTACCCGCTTGATAGGCCTTGATGTTGCGAGCGTACCGCTGGGCCTCCTTTAACGAGCTGACAACTTGAGCCAGGGCTGATGCCCTTGATCCTCCCGCAAATTTTCTATCCACTTCCCGCAAGTACAGATGAACCGCATTGGATTTATCGGTTGCAAATGGCGTCTTGTCACCAAGCTGCACGATCGCACTCTGCCCCGCCAGAAGTTCTGACCCGATAACAGGTACCACCATGGCGCGGGTAACACCCATCTTCCGCACCATGGGAATCAGGCTTGAATGCCGGTTCAGTGCAAGTGAAATGGAGAATCCCGCACCCAGGTTCTGTTTTATTACACGGTCATCCTTCTCCGCCACATAATTTCGAACCTCTGCCAGTCCAAGCTGGGTTCCCGAATCGAACAAACCAGGGGTCACAAATGCCCCTCCGGCATCAATGACCGCCACAGATCCTTCAACTTTGAGATTCTGGCCCACTGCGGCAATATGGCTACCCACGATTAGAATCTCTCCATTCTCGATTGCCCCGCTCCCAGTCATGGTAAGAACATGGGCATTCCTGATGAGATAGCGCTCACCCGATTCGCTTTTGATTAGATCAGGTGCTGCGAACAGCGCCGGTGAAAATAGAAATACACACAATGGTAAGGCTCTCATCGCTATATCTCCCTTACACGTTGGCCTAACTCAAAATCAGTCACCGGTTTAAAATCCTTTTCCAGGTCAAATACCAGGGAACCGTCAATGTAGACTTTCTCCACCCTGGAATAGACGCTAAAGGGGTTACCGTTCCAGACGACCACATCTGCCATCTTTCCTTCTTCCAGGGATCCCGTGCTTCCAGAAATGCCCAGCGCCTCTGCCGGGTTTATGGTGATCCAGCGAATCGCCTCTGCATCGCTGATCTCAAGGCCCATTCGCCGGCCAGCCGCCAAGGCCTTTGCCGCTTCCTGGTTGAGTCTTTGTATCCCGGTAGCCGAATCGGAATGAACGATGGCGCAAGCACCAGCATTAGCAACCAACGCAACGTTTTCATTAATCCCATCGAAGGATTCGAGTTTAAATCGTGTCCAATCAGCCCACATTGCGACGCAGATATGATTAACAGCGAGCAGATCAGCAATTTTGTACGCCTCTACTGCATGGTGGAAAGCCGTAATTCGGTAACCAAACTCTTTTCCCAGATCTATAATCTGCGCCATCTCATCTGCGCGATAACAGTGGTGATGGACAAGTATCTCACCCTCCAGGACACCAACGAGCGTCTCCATCTGTAGATTTCGTTTCGGCGCCACTGGTTTTTTCACTGGCTTTTCACCAGTGCCGGATTTCTGATTGCCTGCATCTTCACCCTCTGAAGGCTGATCTCTTGAGGCATAGGCCTCTGCTTCCGAATGGTATGTGTTCCACTTCTGCTGGTATTCCTGGGCATCAATCCAGGCTTTCCGATAGTGGGCGAAATTTCCCATCCGCGTAGCGGGTCCGGAAGGCTTTTTGCCATGAATACGTTTAGGGTTTTCACCGCAAGCCATCTTTAACCCGTATGGCGCACCGGGAAACTTCATGCCCTGGACAGTTCGAGAGGAGACATTCTTCAGAACGACGCTCCTTCCCCCAAATAAATTGGCTGAACCAGGCAACACCTGCAATGTGGTAACACCTCCTGCCAGTGCCAGGGGAAATTGCGGGTCCTGGGGCCAGACGCTGTGCTCTACCCAAACCTCGGCGGTCACCGGCGAAGTTGCCTCATTACCGTCAGAATGTGCCGGGTACCCCGGGGATGAATAATCACCCAGATGGCTGTGAACATCGATAATTCCCGGGGTAATCCATTTGCCGCTGGCATCAACCACGATGGTGTATTCATCAACTAATGCTGGTCTACCTGTGCCGAGCCCGGCGATGACCCCGTCCACTATCTTTACATACCCATTCTTAATGGCTTCACCTGTACCGGTGAGGATGGTCGCGCCAAGAATTACCGTATCAGGAGCAGGACGAACCTTGTATGTCGAAGGAAAAACAGGTTCCTTTGCAAACACGGGCAGAACCATCATGAGCAACATAAAATGACTGAGAATACCCATGAGAATCTGTTGAATATTCATCTTAACCTCCCAATTTAGTTAACTTATTGACGCTCGATACGACATAAATAGCTGTTATTCAGGCTTATACCCCTGTTTGATATCCGGAGTGCTGCTGTACAATAGGCAAGCAGATTCACATAATGGCAAGCTCATCTTGTATCTCTAATCGCTTCCAATCATCCTTGATGGAGGCGCAGGATTAACTAAGGATCCCGTGTGACCATCAAGAACGAAGATCGACTCAGCAGTATTGAAGTAATCCAGGATAACTTCGAAAAATTAGGTTACATCTGTAATATCAAAATTGCGACTGCGGTGTTCCTGGCGTACCACCTTGAGAAGCCGATTCTGATCGAAGGCCCCCCCGGCGTTGGCAAAACAGAATTGGCAAAGACCGCTGCAGATATGCTCGAACTTCGCTGTATCAGATTACAGTGTTATGAGGGGCTGGATGAATCCAAGGCAATCTACGAATGGAAATATGGCAAGCAGCTACTTTACACCCAGGTACTAAAAGAAACGCTGGGGGAGATACTGGAAGGTGCGAAGGGCCTCGCCGAATCGGTTGAAAAGTTACACAGTTTTGGCGACATATTTTTCTCTGAAGAATTTCTCGAACCCAGACCGCTGATGCAGGCATTAAAAGCAGAAGAAAGCTGCGTTTTGCTGATCGATGAAATTGATAAGTCTGACCACGAATTTGAGTCCCTGCTACTTGAAATGTTATCCGACTACCAGTTGTCCATTCCTGAAATTGGCACGATCAAAGCCAATCCGGACAAAAAGCCACTGGTGTTTTTAACCAGTAATAATACCCGTGAGATCAGCGATGCACTGAAGAGAAGGTGTTTACACCTCTATATTCCTTTTCCGGATGCCGAGCTTGAAAGTAGAATCGTTCATGCTCGAGTTCCAGAAATCCCCGCTAGATTACGAACTCAACTCGTTAAGTTCATCCAGGAATTGCGGGACATGGATCTTAAAAAGGTACCCGCCATCAGTGAGACAATTGACTGGGCCAGAACGCTTATCTTACTCCACAGCGAAACCCTGGATACTGATCTGGTCCGGCAAACCCTGAATGTCATCCTGAAATTCCAGGAAGACATAGAAACGGTTGAAGCAGAGATACAAAATGTGACCAACAAGGCACTGAAAGAAAGTTAGCCCCATGGACAGAACTCTGGTGGATTTCGTCAAGGTCCTTCGAACTGCAGAAATCAAGGTATCGCCTGCAGAAACAATCGATGCAATGCATGCCCTTGATATTGTGGGTTATAAGGATCGCGAGTTCCTGAAAAACTCACTTTCTATGGTACTCGCCAAGAATCCGGAAGAAAAAGAAACTTTTGATTCCTGCTTCGATCGTTTTTTCAGCTTCGATAAAATCCATACAGATGAAAACGAACCTGGCGCTGCGACAGATGCATTCGACGATAGTGAATTTGATGAGCAAACCGAAGGCAGTCGACAGGCTGGTGGTAAGGGCAGCGGACAGGGATCAGGACAAGGTGGCGGTGAGGCTTCTTCAGATGATGATCATTCCCTTCAACCAGAATCAAAACTAGGCAAATTATTACTATCTGACAACAAGACAGAGCTCACTATTGCCCTTGCCGAGGCGGGGCGCGAGGTGGAGGTAAATCAGATTGTTGTCTTTACCCAGAAGGGTCTGTACACCCGCAAAATAATGGATGCCATGGGGCTGAAGGAACTCCAGGAAGAAATTTCGGAATTACAGTCACACGGCGGCCCACCTCAACGAACCCTTTCGGGAAAGTTGAAAAAGGCGCGAGACCGGTTGCGCGAACAGGTTCGTGACTATGTCGAAAAGCAATTTTTCCTGCATGCCGATGAATCGGGTAAACAGCTCCGCGAGGAATTGCTGAAGAAGGTCAAGCTCTCCAATCTTGAAAAACGAAACTTCAAGGATGTGCAGGAAGTTGTATTCAAGATGGCAAAGAAGCTTATCGCAATCCACTCCAAACGCAGGAAGACTTATAAACGCGGGCAGCTCGATGTGCGCAAAACACTACGCAATAACATGCAGTATGACGGGATGTTTTTTGATCTCAA
>SMVB01088962.1_pt1 | contig 21073 bp, 14 predicted proteins | sample 2456461 | NCBI WGS metagenome assembly SMVB01 (sample SAMN11095934, study PRJNA526329) | marine sediment metagenome | biome: Marine sediment; feature: Surficial sediment; material: Deep marine sediment; isolation source: Hadal surficial sediment | place: Pacific Ocean | collected 2014-05 | depth...
CACATTATCTGGAGATCTCTTTGCTGTCGTTTAGAGTCAAGCGTATATCGCTTATCGTTTTTATTGTTGTTGCAGCCATCTTTGCAGCCACGAGTCTTTCGCGGTTCAAACCACCACCCCACAAAAAGCCGTCCGGCGAAGTGGAGTTGCTGGTCGAGGTTATGACTCTGGAATCCGGCAGCTACAATTTTGTTATCGAAAGTCAGGGCACGATTCGACCGTTAACTGAAACGATTCTGAGTGCGGAGATATCCGGGTCTATTGTCAGTGTGTCGCCCAAGTTTATTGCCGGCGGCGTGTTTGCAGCGGGTGAAGAGCTCATGCGCATTGACCAGACCAATTATGTTGGTGCATTGGACCAGGCGAAAGCGTTATTGAATCAGCGCCAGATCGAATTTGACGGTGCCAAAACGCTGCGAACCAAGGGATACAGGGCAGAAGCAGAGCTTGCAGCGGCGGAGGCCGCGCTTGCAACGGCGAGGGCAAATCTTATTCGAGCAGAACGCGACTTTGACCGGACCCGAATCCGACTTCCCTTTGAGGGCATGGTCCGCAGCCGTGCTGCCAATCTTGGGCAGTTCGTAATCCCCGGCAAGGAGCTTGGTGTCGTTTTCGCGACGGATATTGCGGAAGTAAGGCTGCCGTTGACCGACCAGGACCTGGCGTTTGTTCACTTGCCCGATGCCAGCGAGATTGCAGAGTCGGGACAATCGGCTAATGGCCCTTCGGTAACATTAAGTGCGATACAACGCGGACGACAAGCAACGTGGCAAGCAGTCATTGTACGAAGCGAAGGTGTTGTTGATGAGCGTGCTCGCGTTACCTACGCGGTGGCCAGAATTACCGACCCGTATCGATTGCATAATTCTTCATCCAATCAGACGGCACTACCCATGGGTTCGTTTGTCAGCGCTCAAATAGCCGGTTCGACCATTGAATCGGCCATCAGGCTTCCAAGGTCAACTTTGCGACGACGGAATGAGGTGATTTTTGTCGATGAGGATAATCGCTTGAGAGTCGAAACAGTTCAGCTGATTCGTACGGACGCCGAGTTCGCCTATATTGAGACCGGCTCGTTCGAGGGCAGGCGCATCAGCCTGACAGCCATCGAGTCACCAGTGAATGGCGCCAGGGTCAGAACGACAGACGATCCACCGCCAATGACCGATGACGAAGAACCTGTCGCTGACAGCAGTGACTCCGGAGACTGAGCGAAATGAATCGTTCCACGCCGAGCAGTGAGAAGGGCCTGATCGCCTGGTTTGCCAGTAATCATGTAGCTGCAAATCTTTTGATGTGGTTGATTATAACGGCGGGCGTCGTTTCCGCTTTCTCGATACGCAAGCAAACATCACCTGACTTCGAATTGAATACGGTCGTTGTCAATGTGCCCTACCTCGGTGCCGCGCCGCAGGAGGTGGAAGAGGGTGTCGTCATAAAAGTCGAAGAGGCCATTCAGGATATAGACGGCATTTCCTCGATCACCTCTGTCGCAAGGGAAGGACGGGGAACCATCACAGCCGAGATTGACGCCGATAAGGATATCAATGAAATTCTGAGTATCATAAAAACCCGCGTCGATGCGATATCGACTTTTCCGGGCCTGACGGAAAAGCCGGTCATCTACAAGCAGGAATTCCCGATTCCGGTATTGATGGTTTCGGTATACGGCGATCTCGATGAGTTTACGCGCAAAGAACTGGCGCAATCGATTCGCGAGGACCTGATGGCATTTCCTGAGGTAAACCAGGTGCAGTTTCTGGGTAATCAGGACTACGAAATAAGTATAGAGGTGTCGGAGCACGTGCTGAGGCAGTACGGGCTGACGATGACCGAGATATCCGAAGCGATCAGACGTTCAGCTGTCGACCTACCGGGCGGCACGATCAATACGAGTGGTGGCGACATTCTGTTGCGTACCGAGGGCCAAGTCTATACAGGGCGGGAGTACGGCGAGCTTGTCTTACGCACCTATCCGGACGGAACGCGCCTCACACTGGCAGACATTGCGACTATTCGGGATGGTTTTGTTGAACGAAGTGGCTTCGGACGATTTAATGGCAAACGATCGGCAACCTTAAGAGTGCTGGCCGGCGGCGAGCAGAACGAACTGGCGACCGCTGCGGCTGTGAAGGCGTACATTGAGAAGAGATCCAGTTCGCTGCCGGACGGCGTCTTTATGGATACCTGGATAGACCGGTCGCACTATCTGAAAGGCCGGCTCGAGCTCATGCTGACCAACATGATGCAAGGCGCGCTCCTCGTCTTTCTGACGCTAACATTATTTCTACGCGTGAAGGTTGCGTTGTGGGTCATCATCGGAATTCCGATAACGTTTCTTGGCGCTTTGGCGATAATGCCCATCGGTCCATGGCCGGTCACGATCAACATGATCAGTTTGTTCGGCTTCATCCTGGTGCTTGGTATCGTCGTCGATGATGCAATCATTATTGGTGAAAGTGTTTATACCAAGATCAGGGATGACGGCCACACGCTGGACAATGTGGTTCGTGGCGCCAAGAGAGTGGCGACGCCGGCAACGTTTGGGGTGCTCACAACAATTGCGGCATTTGGGCCCATGTTGTTCGTCGGTGGATTTGTCGGCCCGTTTTTTGAAGCTATGTCAGTGGTCGTCATTTTGTGTCTGTTGTTTTCGTTGGTAGAGTCGAAACTAATTTTGCCAGCGCATCTTGTGCACGCAAAGATCGAACCGGTTGATGAGAAAAAAATATTTTCGCCTTATCACTCAACGCGTGCGCTACTTTGGCCGGTTAAGTTTTTCCAGCGGATCCAGAGGCACGTGCAACACGGGCTGCATTCCCTGATCCATAATACCTACAGGCCGTTGCTCAACAAGGTTATCGATAACCGCGGAGTGACACTGGCATTGTTTCTTGGTCTGTTAATCCTGACGTTCGGGATAATGAATAGTGGCGTGGTCCGCACCGTTATCTTTCCAAATGTTCCTGGCGATTTCATCAGAATGGAATTGACGATGCAGAACGGCACCTCGCCGGAGGTTAGAGATATTGCAATGGGTCGGCTCGAGTCCGCCATCCTCTCAATCAATGAAGATTTTCGACTGGATTATCCGGAAGAAGGAGATCCGGTAAGTCATGTTGGTGCGTTTGGGCGTAGCGACAATACAGGCATCATCTTCGTCGAAATTTCGAAGGATGAAAATCGACGGCTGCAAGGCACTGACATTATAAAGATGTGGCGCAAACGCGCTGGCGATATTGCGGGCGTGAAGGACCTGAACTTTTCCGGTGGTATGCACATGGGTGGTGGTGTCCCGCTCAGTTTTAACCTTATGGGCGATAACCTGGAAATACTGCAAGAGGCTGCCGATGAATTGCAGAAGAAACTTCACGATTTTGACGGCGTATTCGATATCACAAACTCACTCGATTCGGGAGGTGAGGAAATACGACTTAAAATCAAGCCGGAAGCAGAGGCGCTCGGATTGACGATGTCCTCGTTGGGTCGCCAGGTACGCCAGGCTTTCTATGGAGAAGAGGTGCAGCGGATTCAGCGCGGCAGAGATGAGTTGAAGGTGATGGTGCGATATCCGCAGGAGGACCGGCGATCAATTGCCGATCTCGAAAACATGCGGATTCGTACGCCGTCCGGTGACGAAGTGCCGTTTCAGTCAGTTGCCGAAGTTGAATTTGGTCAGTCGTATTCGAGAATTCGCAGACTGGATCGCAAGCGGACAGTAACCGTATCGGCTGATATCGATGCGGAATCAGTGGAGCCTGCGGACGTAATCAAAGAGATTACTGAAGACTTTATACCTGATTTGCTTAGCCGCTATTCAGGTGTCGAATATGCGCTCGACGGCGCAAGTCTTGAAGAAGTAAAACTGATGAGGAACCTGATGTATGCATCAATTGCCGCGTTGTTTCTTATCTATGCTTTGCTCGCGATACCGCTGCATTCGTACTCACAGCCTCTCATCATAATGTCGGTGATTCCATTTGGGCTGATTGGTGCGGTCATGGGACACATATTACTAGGCAAGGCGATCAGCATGTATTCGATGTTCGGTTTGATCGCACTGTCCGGTGTTGTGGTGAACGACAGTCTTATCATGGTTGATTTCATCAACAAGGCAAGAGCAGAAGGGTTGGCGATCAAGGACGCTGTAATTCAGTCGGGTACACTCAGGTTCAGGGCAATAATACTGACCTCGCTGACAACTGCCATTGGCTTGATGCCGATCATGTTCGAGAAGAGCCTGCAGGCGCAGTACGTGAAGCCGATGGCCATCTCGATGGCTTTCGGTATCATCTTTGCAACCGTGATTACGTTGTTTCTGATACCAGCGTTGTACATGATGTTAAATGACTGGGGCTACCGATTCCAAAAATTGAAACTGTTAATTCTGGGGCGGGAAGAAGAATACGACGCGTTGACGAAGCCTGTATAGGGCTCAGGATCTATCAAAATTGTTGGAGCGGGTCCACACCCGCAATAAGGGCCCGACCGAAGATCGCGGGTGTGGACCCGCTCCAACAATCGCGATTTTCATCTTCGTAAAATGGCAATCCAGCGCGCAATATTCAGCAAGCTCATCAGAGATGCAGACACATAAGTATAAGCTGCTGCCTTAAGTATCTTCCGGGCATGCGGCAGGTCGCTTTCTATCAGAATTTGATGTTTTTCCAGCATCGGCAATGCACGTCCGAAGCTGGCATCAAATTCCGTGGGCAGTGTAACCATGTGCACCAGCGTAGAACTCGCCAGCGTCAGCAGGCCGCCTATAAACATGACCACGCCCAGGCCGGGAGCGCGCGTTAGCAAACCCATGAAGGGGGCGAGAATCAAAATGCCTGCGCCCACTTTCTCGACTTTCTGAACGCCACGCACCAGCACACTGCGCACACGCATCGGTTTGTAAGCTTCTTTGTCCTGTATCGCGTGACCGACCTCGTGGGCGGCGACAGTGATAGCGGTTAATGAGTGTCCATCAAAGTTGCCCTCTGTCAGCCGTACCGCTTTGTCGTTCGGGTCGTAGTGGTCGCCGGTTTTGGTTTTCTCGACTTTGACGTGTTGGAGATTATTGATGTCCAGCAATTTGCGAGCGAGATCCGCGCCAGTACCGGAGTAACGATCGTCCGGTTGTGAATATTTGGCGAGCACCCGCTTAACCCAAATGCCGGGCCCGAATACAAGTGCCAGAATTGGCAATACAATGATCAGAAAACGCATCAACTGCAGTTTAGCGGTCAATGGCCTGCTGTACTATGATCAGGATTCATAATAAAGGACGATGCATTGACTACAGACCAGATCACACTCTTTTCCCTGATGTTTTTTGTCTTTGTATTCTTGATCTGGGGGCGATGGCGATACGACCTGGTCGCGTTTGTCGCACTTCTCGCCGCATTACTCACAGGTGTTGTGCCAAAAGAGCTGGCTTTTTCAGGCTTCGGTCATCCTGCGACTGTAATTATTGCGCTGGTCCTGATTATTAGCCGCGGTCTGTCGAATTCAGGCGCCATCGAGTTATTGGCGCGTCTGGTTATATCAGGCACTCGCAAGCTGGCAGGGCATATCGCCATCATGTCATCGCTCGCCGCAGTATTGTCCGCGCTGATGAATAATGTTGCCGCTCTCGCTTTACTCATGCCGGTTGATCTTCAAGCGGCAGCGAAAGCCAAACGCAGTCCGTCCTTGTCTCTAATGCCCTTGTCGTTCGCGTCGATTCTGGGCGGCATGATCACCCTTATCGGTACACCGCCGAATATCGTAATCGCGGAGTTTCGTAATGACGCGCTTGGCGAACCGTATCAAATGTTTGATTTCGCGCCTGTCGGCTTAGCCGTCGCCGTCGTTGGCATCGCGTATGTCACTCTGATTGGCTGGCGACTTTTACCCAAGGCCGCCCGTGATTCCGACAACCCGCAGGACCTGTTCGATTTGTCCGACTACATAGCCGAGATCAAAGTCGCGGAAGAATCCAGCGCGATAGGCAAACGGGTAAGTGATATTGACGCGGACGTTGAGCAAAGCGACGTCGAGATACTGGGGCTGATTCGCCGCGGCCGGAGAATGCCGGGCCTGGCCAGGCAAGTCGAGATCAAGGCCGGAGACATACTGGTTGTCGAAGCGAATCCGGCAAATATCGAGGAGCTGCTCGGGAAAATGAAATTCGAGTACGTTGGCTCCGGTGCTGCTCTGTTAAAAGAGCAAAACCTGCTGCTCAACGAGGTTGTGGTGCCTGAGGCGTCGCCACTAAACGGCCGTTCGACCTCTTCCATGCGCCTCCTGTATCGCTATGGCGTAGCCCTGGTAGGCGTGTCGAGGCGTGGTGAACGTTTTCGCGACAACGTGCGTAAGCTGACGATACAAACAGGTGATGTATTGCTTTTGTTGGGATCGGATGAGCGCCTTGCGGATGTGACCGCTCGGCTTGGGATGCTGCCGTTGAAGAGTCGCGGGCTTGAGGTGCTGCAGCGCGACAAGGCCTGGTCTGCTGTCGCTATCTTCGCGGCTGCAATCGTCGCGGCAAGCGTCGGCCTGGTATACCTTCCGATCGCCCTGGGTTGTGCGACCGCCCTGTATGTATTGCTGGATATCGTGCCGATTAGAAGAGTCTATGACTCGATTGAGTGGCCCGTCATCGTGTTATTGGGGTGCATGATTCCAATAGGCGGCGCACTGCAGGCGACCGGCGGAACCGCGCTGATTGCAGACGGCATTGTCACTATTTCGGCAGGCTACTCGGCCGTTGTTGTCCTGACGCTGTTGATCGTCGTGACAATGACCCTGTCCGATGTGATGAACAATACGGCGACAGCGGTGGTTGCCGCACCGATTGCGGTTGAGATCGCGACACGGCTAAACGTCAGTCCGGACCCCTTTTTGATGGGTGTCGCCGTAGCCGCATCGTGTGCGTTTCTAACGCCTATCGGTCACAAGAACAATACATTGATCATGGGACCAGGCGGCTACCGCTTTGGCGATTATTGGCGTATGGGTTTGCCGCTCGAAATCCTGGTCGTCGCGATTTCGGTGCCGATGATTCTGTACGTCTGGCCGCTGTGACGAGTCAAATTATGTAAAGCGTCTGTCGCCATTTACATGACCGATGGTCACAAATTGACACTCCAGATCGCTGCAAATATTGAGCATCTCTTCAATAGTTCTCCATAAAGCTGCTAGTTATCAGCGGCTTATAAAATTTCTGAGATTTTCCAATAGTTGGCACAAGCATTGCATTTGTATTAGCTATACATGGATTGTTCCCGACGTGTGATTTATGCGTCTTGTAGGGAGATAAGGAAAAATTGATGAGCAAACAAGTAATTCAGGATTGGATATCAAGCGAAGTTCACCTCAGCTACGGCGGACGCCGGGATGTGAAATACACCATCTTTAAGGAAGGCGACAAGGTTTTTCAGGAAATCGCAGATGTCGATGGCACACCCGTGCATACGCTCGAGTTGCCAGATGGATTGGCGCTCGAGAAAAGCAGTTACGAAGTGATGCTGCGCTATGTGCTGGCAGACGTCGTCAATTCCTGAGGCTGACTACGGTACTAATCGCTAAGGAGATTTCACACATGGAAACCACACTATTGGACATTGCGTCAGAGAAAACATCTGATCCCAGGCAGCTTGATGATCTGGACGAATTGCGCAGGTGTGTGCTGGCAGTTGCAGACCTCGAGCGCAATCAGACGATGAATACTGCGGCGCATCAGATCAATGAAGCTGTTCTGGCAGAGCTGGATGAGGTGGAGCAAGCGAAAGAGCGGGTGCTCGTATTGCAGGCTCGCTTTTGTCGACAAGCAGATACGGCCAGCGAGGCAATTCAGTCATTAGTCGGCTTCGAGCGCGAGGAACTGGATTTTTTGCATTTGCTCTCTGATCTATCTGCAAATGATGAGCAATCGAAACTGCGGCCATTATTAAGAAGCAAAGAAGAACTGGTCGATGGCATGGTTCAGTTCATCCAAACCTGGACGTAACTCAGGCGTTTGCCGTTTGGGCGGTTCTTAGCTCCTGCAATCGCTCTTGTTCCCATTCCGCCAGGTTCAGTTCAATCGCCCAAAAACCGACTATCCAGACAAACGCATCCCACGCGTATAAGAAGTAGCTCGTCATGAGCCAGATGATACCGTTCACGATCAACACGAGGTACAAAAACGTCTTTGCTTGTCTTGCAACGGTCAACGCCCGACTGGAAAACCGGTCGGTTTCCTGCAGCCAAACTTCAAGTTCGATCAACAATACAACAATGATCCACACAAAAGCGTTGTCGATATCAATCCAGCCCATCCACTGAACATGTTTCAATGTACTACCGTCGATAACCGATAATTCGTCCGAGATCCGAAAGAATGCGTTGTCAGTTGACAGTCCAGCGCAATTTTCGGTCGTTATCTCCACGTAGGTGATTACGTCTGTTTGCAGCGACCTGCCCTGATCAGCCAATTGGCAGATATTATTGATTCCAACAACTGAACTTACTTCGAAGTTTTCCAGTGATTCCGCTGTATAACCGAATGCGGCGTAGGCGATTGAGGTGTAACAGATCAGGCGCGCTGCATGCAGCGCCTTTGGTATCCAGCCTTCAAATGCTTCGTCCGACAGTGCGTGGGTCTCCAACTCAAAAAGAAACACCAGGCCAATCCAGGCGGCCATGTCGATGGTAGTTGAAAACTGCTGGAGAATGTCGGCTAGCGGGGCGTTTGCCGGCAGCGCCGCTTTGTATGCAAGGTAGTCGTCGCTGATATAGAAGCCGAAGTTTATGATCAACGCGAAATAGACACAGTACTTTATGACTCTGGCAATCTGCGGCCTCATCAAAAGCGGAATCAGGAACGACTTGACCGTGAATCGGCGCTTCGGCGTCGTAGCATATGTATCGATGGGCGATTGGGGCAATTGGCTGCTTCTTATCAACTGCGAACAAGGAGCATCGCAAACTGAACTCGTATGTCAACTGTTGTTTCGCATGACGCTTATCAGCCTATAGGCACAGGGGAAGTGCACAAAGTCATCTGGGTAGTCTGATCGTTCGTCTGGTGACATCTGTATTTCGATTGTTGATTGAGGAATCCGTGGCCTGCGGGCGATCACGTAAAGACGATAATTAGTGACTGATTTCTCATAATGAGAACTGTCTCATCGACTCAATGGCCCTGTGTGATAGTTTGCAAGACTGCGGATCTCGGGATTATTTGAGCAGTTGAGCGATGAAATTATGGGCAAGGAAATAGTCATAACTGCGAAAGATTTGCCTGATGATGTTGTGTCGGCAATCAAAAGCGGGCAAAAAATCGAAGCGATCAAGTTGCTGAGAGTGGCAACGGGTCTCGGACTGGCCAACGCCAAAGTGCTGGTCGATGCGGGCGCTCGTCTGCATGGAATCAAGCAGCAACACATTTCGATGAAGGATCCGCGCGAAAAAGCGGCCGACTTGATGAAGCTCGTACTGACGCTTTTGCTGTCATTCAGCGCCTATTATTACTTTCTAAACTAAGCCCCGTCCGGGGAAATTGTCGCTTAATCGGGCACCATCCGCGCTTGCGCAGGTCTAATTGCGCGTATAATGTCTATTCGAGACAGAGCGACAGGGGACAGACAATGACAAATGCAGAGCAACCGATGGATCATGTAGAGTCAGATGATGGTGTGGCTCGTGAACACCAGAGCGACCTTGAGAAAAATGTAAGGTCGAAGAGCACCTGGACACGGCTGCTGTACATGATTGTAATGGCGATCGCCTGGTCAATAGCCGTGTTAGTAACCAGTGCGGTAGTGGTCCTTAATTTCCTGTATGTATTGTTAACGGGGAAAACGAATTCCCGGTTAACCGAATTCGGTCAGTCGCTGGCGAGTTATCTGTACCAGATCGTTCGCTTCATGACGTTCAATACCGATACCCGTCCGTTTCCAATCGATGCGGAGTGGCCGTCCGCCAGGGAAGAAAGCTAGACGGTTTACTCATTGTCGACTTGATTCTCCGGCCAGCCTGACCAGCCCGGCCCACGAACGACCTGCCCGGGCATTGCGCCGGTGTGGTTGCCATTCTTGAGGACCTGAACGCCGTTAATAAAGACTTGCTCGACGCCGGTCGAGTACTGGTGCGGGTCGTCGAATGTAGCGTGATCCGAAACAGTAAGTGGATCGAATACCACCACGTCAGCAAAGTTTCCCACGGTTAATTGACCGCGATCACGGATGTTCGTATTGAAGGCCGGCAATGACGTCATGCGACGAATGGCTTCAGCCAAACTCAAACGGTATTCATCTCGAGAATATTTCCCAAGTACACGTGCAAAAGTCCCGTAGGCTCTTGGGTGGGGGTTCGACTCGAGGAAAATGCCGCTTGTGGCAGGTGCCCCGGCATTAGAACCAAAGCTGATCCAGTCCTTTTCAATTTTTCGTTGCACGTTGTTTTCGGACATAAGCACATAGGCCGTGCCCACTCTGCTGTCGTCTTCCAGCACGAGGTCAATCGCCGTGTCCGCGGCAGAGATTCCGCGCGACTCGGCCACCTCGGCGAGCGTTTTGCCGGCAAGCGGTTTCAGTTTCGGATTTTTGAATTCCAGCAAAATCATTTTGTCCGCGCCTGTTTGATAAAAATAGTTTTCCCATTCATCTGCCGGCGAATTCATTTCCTTGATGACTCGCCTGCGAATGTCAGGATCTTTCAGTGCGGTAATCCACGCGTCATGGCCTCCTTCCTGCACCCACTGTGGCATTGATGCATCGAGACCGGTGGCGGCAGCGGGATAGGTATACATATTGGCTGTGATGGACAGGCCAACGTCCTGCGCTGACTCGATCAGGTCAAATACGTTTTGCAGTTTGTGCCAGTTCTGTTTGCCGGCGGCCTTCAGGTGATATATCTCCGCCGGCGCGCCTGTAATGCTGGCAATCTTGATCAGTTCCTGTACCGCTTCTTCAAGATGGTTTCCCTCCGAACGAATATGCGAGATATACGCGCCATCGTATTCGGCAGCCACCTTTACCAAGGCAATCAATTCATCTGTATCGGCGAAACTGGCTGGCACATAAATTAGCGAGGAGCCGACTCCGATCGCGCCTTCCAGCATGGCGGTTCGGACCAGCGCCTGCATATTTGCCAGTTCAATGTCCGTTGCCTTGCGGTTCTCATATCCAATCTCATGAATGCGAACGGTGGCAGCACCGGCGTAAGACGCGACGTTCGGCGAAACACCTTTGGCGACCAGAAAATCCAGATACTCGCCCAATGTCGTCCACTCGACGTCGTACTTGATGTCGCCCTGACGCTTTTTGAGGTCTTCTTTCATGGCGTCATTAAGCGGCCCCATCGACCAGCCTTCTCCCATGATTTCAAGCGTTACACCTTGCTTTAAGTCACTCATGGCCCGGCCGTCTTCGATAAGCGAGTCAGTGGCCCACGAAAGCATATTGATGAAGCCGGGTGATACCGCTTTGTCTCGCGCGTCAACGTGCAGCCTGCCTGACTTGTCGCTGAGATCTCCCACAAAGGCAATTCTGTCGCCATTAATAGCAACGTCAGCTTTAAATGGTTCGCCACCGAGACCGTCGTACACAGTGCCACCGTGAATGATGACATCGTAGTCTGCCTGTGGTTGTTGGCCGCATGACGACATCAGCACAGCGCTCGCGACAAGCGCTGTCAGGCGAAACAACTTGATTATGGTCATATTGTTTTATTCGTTGGTGTCGGCTGCTGCTTCAATTTGTCGCCAGACTCTCAGCAGGTTTTCGCCCAGTATATTTATGATGTTCTCTTCGGTGTATCCACGGCGAAGCAATCCTTCGACCAGGTTCGGGTAACTGGCTACATCCTTCAGGCCCGTCGGCAGACTGTCGCCAACACCGTCAAAGTCCGAGCCAATGCCGACGTGTTCGACCCCGGCAAGGGCAACGATGTGATCGATATGATCGAGCACGTCCTCAATGTCCGCGAATGGAAGTCCACCATGCGATTCGTCATAGGTTGCATTGAACTCTTTGTTTAGCTCGTCTGAATCTTCCAGCTCATTGTCAGTCCGGTAGCCCTTGTAGGCGGCCTGTCGCCCAATTGAGTATTTATTTGCGGCTTCGGTGACAAATGATGATCCGTAATTGACCATGATGACGCCGCCGTTTGCGGCCAGGACCTTGATCATATCGTCCGACATATTGCGCTCGAACTCAGGCGTGAAATGTCGGGCTGACGAATGCGATGCAATCGCGGGTACTGTGGTGATGGCCATCACATCATAAAACGCCGCGTCTGATACGTGACTGATGTCGACCATGATTCCCAGCCGGTTCATTTCCATTACGACCTCTTCGCCAAATTCGCTCAGGCCGTCCCATGGTTTGTTCTTATCATACGAAGAATCGGAAATGTGGTTCGTAAGACTGTGGGTGAGCGTGATGTAACGAATTCCACGATCATAGAAATGTTGAAGATTCGCCAGGTCGCCTTCGATTGGCGAGCCATTCTCCATGCCCAGGGGCAAAGAAATAATGCCTTTCGAAAATTGTGCTTCGACTTCATCGGCTGATCTGGCAATGGCGAACTTATCCGGCGCCGAATCGACGATTCTTAACACCATGTCGATGAGTTCATCGGCTCTCGCCCTGGATTTGCCCTCCGCTTCCAGTTTTGCGGGTGTGAAGATCGACATGAAGGGTGCATTCAGGCCACCGGCAACGGCCCTGGGGTAGTCGAAGTCACCGCCGTCAGTCGCGACAGTAACGTCCTCCCATTTGTCGTAAAGGCGGTAGGGCACATCGATATGGGTATCCACAATGATCGATTCACTGGCGATTCGTTTGGCCTCGGTGGCCCAATCAACGGCGACGTCCGTATCGGCGCTTTCCTTGTCCGCTGTCCCACAGCCGGTCAATATCAAAAACAGGCTGATTGCCGTTGCTAGTCTGAATTTCATGCGAACTCCATCGATTATTTAGGTGTTTGGTCGGCGACAGAGTATAGGCAATGTCGACGCAAAAGGGTTGTTTCCGACAGGCTCAATCGAGGGGTTTTTCGGGGAATTAAAATATAGTCATAAAAATGATAATAATCATTGATAAGTTCGAAAAATGCTAAAAACATGAGTATACTCAGTGTTATGAGTATTAATGAATCCAGTGATACCGCTATTCAATCGTTGCTAGGTGAGCGCCTGCGGGCTCTCCGCCTGGATCTGAACCTGACTCGCGAGGACCTTGCCGACAACGTGGGATTGTCCATCGACACCGTTCGAAACGCCGAAGCAGGCCGAAATGTATCGGTAGAGACGCTGATTCGTCTATTACGTGGGCTTGGGCAACTGGACGATCTGGCGGCATTGCTGGCGGTACGTGGGCCGAGCCCGGTGAAGCTGGCGAAAAGGCAGGGGAAAATTCGCCAACGCGCCTCAGGCACCCGCGGCAAGAAAGAGACTGGACGCTGGCAATGGTAGGTCGACGCGTCGATGTTGCCCGAATTCGACTTTGGGGCCACGACATAGGCGCCGTTTACTGGGACGAGAGTGCGGGTGTCGGTGCATTTGAATACGAGCCGGATTTTCAACAAAGCGGTATCGAACTCGCGCCGCTGGTTACGCCGTTGGGGCCGAAAATTTATCGATTTCCGGCGCACGCAGGCACTTCGTTTCACGGCTTGCCCGGCCTGCTGGCTGACTCACTTCCCGACGATTTCGGCAATGCCGTCATTGACCAGTGGCTGGCACGAGAAGGCCGCGATCGAGCCAGCTTTAGCCCGGTTGAACGGCTTTGCTATATTGGTCAACGAGGGACCGGCGCATTGGAGTTTCGTCCGGCGACGCGCGACGCGCCTAAAGGGTCTGTGCCGATCGAAATTGCATCCCTGGTAGACCTTGCCGGCCGGGTTTTGCGCCAACGAGACGGATTACAAGTATCGCCGGAATCGGAACATGCCATGGACGATATTCTGCGGGTCGGTGCATCCGCCGGGGGAGCTCGGGCGAAAGCCGTTATCGCCTGGAACCCGCAAACCGGGGAGATGCGGTCGGGGCAGGTTACGGCTCCAGGTGGTTTCGAATACTGGCTGTTGAAATTCGATGGCGTCGATAACCAGGAACACGGTGTGCACGACGGCCAGGGATACGGGCTGATCGAATATGCCTATTACAAGATGGCCTGCGCGGCCGGCATCGAAATGGCTGAATGCCGTCTGTTGCATGAAAACGTTTGCAGCCACTTCATGACGCGACGGTTTGATCGGGACGCAGATGGACAAAAACAACACATGCTGTCGCTTGCGGCGATGTCGCATCTGGATCATCAAATGCCCGGTGCGCACAGCTACGAGCAGGCGATGCAGGTCATCACAACGCTCAAAATGCCGATGCTTTCTCTCGAGCAGCAATTTCGCCGCATGGTATTCAATGTAATGGCACGGAACCAGGATGACCATACGAAGAATATTGCGTTCCTGATGGACAAAGAGGGCACCTGGTCGCTCGCGCCAGCGTTTGACATGACTTATGCATTCAACCCGGTGGGCACCTGGACAAGCAGCCATCAAATGACGATTAATGGCAAACGGGACGGAATCTCAATGGTCGACTTCGATTCGATCACGGAGCGATTTCATATTCGCACTGCGCAAATTTGCATAAGCGAAGTTCGCGACGCTGTTTCTCGTTGGCCGGAATTCGCCAAAGACTCGGGCGTCAGTGACGCTGTCGGACAGAAAATCGCCGCAGCGCACAGGCTTGAACTCTCATGAATAAGTGTCTTGGTTCAGCAGCGTTGACTGGTAGAATTCGCATTCCGGCCGGAGGAGGAGCAGATAGTGGCTGATCAATTTCATAAAATTCGTCTGACTGGACTCAATTTGGTCCTGACATTGCTGTTTTGCGTGATTGCATTGCCAGTGAGCGCACAACAGCGGTTTGATATTGCGGTAATTGGCGATGGTCCGGGTGATCGCTTGCGTGATCGCGATGAAGTTTATGTTGGCGAGTTGCTGACGTTAACGAAGGACGAGTTTGACGTCCGCATTCATTCCTACACAGGCGACTGGACCCGGCAAGGCATTGTGGCGGTAATCGACGATGCCTATGCAGATCCGGACATAGATATGTTGATGGTGACCGGATTCATTGCCAACCAGCTTGCGACGACGAGAAAACGATTTCCCAAACCAACGTTCCTGCCGGTATTGCTTGATACCGGACAGCTGGTTTCACCGGCGGTTGGTCGCAAGTCAGCCATTGCCAATCTGAACTACCTGACCATTTACTCAGGCTTTGGCGAAGACCTGGACGCAATGAGTGAGGTAGTACGGTTTAAGAAACTGGTACTGCTGATGGATGAAGAGTTATCCGCGGCCATTCCTGATTTGAGAATAAATGCTGTAGCTATTTGTATTGCAAGAGGCATTGAGCTTGTCGAGGTAAGTCACAACGGCATCGATCACGATCTGATGAGCCGTGTGCCGGACGATACCGAGGCGATGTTTGTTGCCGCGTTGCCGCGGATGCCACCGGACGATTTCGATGCCCTGATCCAAAGTATCAATTCCGCCGGCATCCCCAGCTACAGCTTCGTTGGCACTGACGACGTCAAGCGCGGCCTGCTCATGACCAGCTCGGAATCCCGCGACATCAATCGTCAGGCGAGGATGAACGCGTTGAACATGCAGGCGGTCATGCTTGGGGGCCGACCCGAGGATCAGCCAGTTTCATCTCAATTTCGCAAGCAGTTCACCATCAACATGGATACGGCCCGTCAACTCGGTGTTTCACCCAGCTTCGATGTGCTCAACGTGGCGACGCTTTTAAATGAGCGGCCAGTCGTAATGGGTCAGCAATTCGGGCTGCTGGAAATCGCGGCGGAGGCGGTCGCTCAGAATCAGGATTTATTGTCCCGGCAATATGAGACCAGCGCCGGGTATGAACAAACGAATATCGCTCGATCAAGTTTGCTGCCCCAACTTGGGCTGAGCGCAAATTATGATGTTCGAGATGTGTCGCCGCTGGTCGAAGCTGGACTGTTTGCGGAACGAAGAGCAGATGGTGCTATTGGTCTCGAGCAGCTTATCTATTCTGATTCCGTTGCCGCGAATGTCACTATTCAGAAGCAATTGCAGGTGGCGCGGGAAGCGAGCTTGTACGAAACGCGACTCGACGTTATACAGGCTGCTACATCCGCCTACTACACAGTCCTGAATGCGCGTTCGCAGCTCGGCGTCCAGGAGAACAACCTTGTAGTGACGCGGCAGAACCTGCAACTGGCCAAGACCAGGGTGGAATTAGGCGCGTCTTCACTCGCGGATGTTTATAGATGGCAGGCAGAAGAGGCACGGGCGCAGATCCTGGTTGTCGATGCAACCGCCGACCTGAACCAGTCGTGGAACCGACTGAATCGACTGCTGCATCGGCCACAAGTCGATCGAATAGCGCTCCGAAATGCGACTTTCGATGAACCCTTTGTCATCCCGCGCAGCGAATTCGAATCGCTGGTTTCCAGTCCGGCCGATTACAAGCGCTTTTCGCAGTTTTTTGTCAATCGGGGCTTAAGCCAGGCGCCGGAATTGCGGCAGGTTGATGCGCAGCTTGAAGCGAAACGTCGCGACTGGTTAAGCCAGCGACGCTCCTACTGGCTGCCGGACTTCAATCTCAGTGGTCGTTACACCACCAATTTTTCTCAATCCGGCGCGGGCACCGGGCTGGTCTCCGGACAAGACCTTGATGACTGGACGGTCGGCGTGCAGGCGACAATTCCGCTGTTCAACGGTGGCAAAAGGCGTGCGAATGTATCACGTGCCAGCCTGGAGGTTCGCCAATTGGAAACCTTGAGAACGTCAGTTGCGGAGAAGGTTGAGGAATCAATTCGCATACAGCTTCACCTTGCACAGGCCGGCTACGTAACCATCGAGTTAACTGCGACCGCTGCCGAATCATCGCGTAAAAATTACGAATTGGTCGTAGACGCATACGCACGGGGCACAGTTTCTATCATTCAACTGCTGGACGCACAGGACGCCAGTCTCTCCGCGAATGCAGCATCGATTGATTCTCTTTACAGTTTTCTTATTACAGTTATGGCCCTGCAGAGAGCAGTTGGCGGATTCGATTATCTTTTGCCTGAAAACGAACGTATCGTGCTCGCGAATTCGATGCGTGATTACCTGACGAGATCCGGCCCATGAGAACTCCTGTATATCTATTCTTGGCGGTGACGCTTTCGTTAGCGGCATGCCAACAAAACGAGGCACCGACCGAGCCACCACTGCGGCCGGTACGATACATGACGGTATCTGATGATCAGGTCGGGCGGAACCGAAGTTTTTCCGGAACCTCGAAGTCGACTCAGGAGTCGCGGCTCAGTTTCAAAGTGTCTGGTACGGTGACCAGCGTACCCGCGCAGATCGGTCAGCAACTGAGAAAGGGTGATCTGATCGCGCAGCTGGATGCCGCCAACTTTGTATTGCAGATTGAGCAGGCACAAGCGAGCCTCGTCGAAGCGCAGGCAGGGGGAAGAAACGCGAATTCGAATTATGCGCGAACCAAAGGACTGTATGCGAACGACAACGCATCGCTAAATGACCTGGATTCTGCGCGTGCAGCAGCAGAGTCTGCGAAAGCGCAAGCAAGAGCAGCGAGCAAGGCGTTGGAAATAGCGCGTTTGAATGAATCGTATACGCGTCTCTATGCGACAGCGAATTGCTCAATATCCTCGATTGACATTGAGATCAACGAGAATGTGTCGGCGGGCAGGCAAATAGCGATCGTCAGTTGCGGAGATGATCTGGAGATCTCACTCGATCTGCCCGGCAGCATCATTGCTGGAATCGACCAGAATGCGCAGGTGTCAATTTTGTTCAGTGCGATACCGGGCGTTCAGTTTGGCGGGACAGTCACGGAGGTATCCACCGCCGCCAATTCGGCAGCATTCCCTGTTGTTGTGCAGGTGCACGAGAAACATCCATCTTTGCGATCGGGCCTGGCCGCCGAAGTGACGTTTCAGTTTGATGTGCCATCGGACGTTAGTAGCTATGTGCTTCCGGTCGCGGCGATCGTTAAAGGCCCCAGCGGCACTTTCGTCTTTATCGCGGAACCCGACGGTGATTCCGGGCAAGCGCTGGTAACAACGCGGCCGGTCAAGCTTGGCGAGCTCACCCGCATCGGAGTAGAGGTTCTGGAGGGACTGTCACCAGGTGATCGCGTGATAACCGCCGGCGTGTCCATCGTTCGCGAAGGGCAGCGAGTCTTGATTCCGTGATTGGATTGATAAGCGAGATGGCATCGTGAATCTAACTGCGATAGCGATTGACCGCAATCGGATCACGCTGGCGGTTGTCGTGCTGGTGTTGTTGTCTGGAATGATCGCATTCCAACAAATACCGAAGGCCCAGGATCCCGGTTTCACCATTCGAACGGTGCTCATCACAACACGCTTCCCGGGTGCAAGCCCCAAACGGGTTGAACAGCTGGTTACGGACAAAATCGAAAAGAAGATTCAGGAAATGCCCGAGATCGACAACATCGTTAGCGAGTCTCGTACCGGCATCTCCGTTATCTACGTAAATTTCAAAGAAAGTTATCGTGTCATGCGACCGATTTTCGATGACTTGCGTCGAAAGGTAGACAGCATTGTTTCGAAACTGCCAGTTGGAACGCTGCCGCCTGAAATCAACGATGAGTTCGGCGACGTTTTCGGCAGTGTTTATACACTGAACGGAGATGGATTTACGAATTCGGAATTAAAGACAATTGCGGATGAACTTCGCGACGTGTTGCTGAAAGAACCGGACATCGCGAAGGTCGAAATCCACGGGGCGCAGCAGGAAGTTATTTTCGTGGAATACAATAACGCGCGCTTGTCGGAATTGGGTTTATCGCCACAGCAACTGGCGGCGTCGCTTGCGAGTGTCAATATCCTTTCGTCCGGAGGTGACATCGTAAGCGGGCGCGAACGAATCACGCTCGAGCCGACCGGCAACTATGAATCGCTGAAGGATCTCAAGCGGACGGTGCTGCTGCTGCCGAGTGGTGCATTGGTTTATCTCGAGGATATTGCCGATATATATCGTGACTACAAAGACCCGCCAAAAAGCGTTGCACGAGTAAACGGGCAGCCGACACTGGCGATAGCCGTGTCAATGCGTGAAGGTGGTGACATTCTCAAGCTGGGCGATCGCTTGAATATTCTGATGCCGGAATTGATCGCGCAATATCCATGGGGCATCGAGCTTGAAAAAGTCTGGTTCCAGGCAGACCTGGTGCGCACGAACGTCAATAATTTTACGAATAACCTGGTGCAGGCAGTAACCATTGTCATTGTCGTCATCGTGATGTTTCTTGGCTTGCGAACCGGATTGGTCGTTGGAATATTAATACCGAGCACGATCATTGCCACGTTTTTCGCGATGCAATTATTCGATATTACGATAAACCAGATATCGCTCGCCGCATTAATCATCTCGCTTGGCCTGCTGGTCGATAATGCGATTGTCATTGTCGAGTCGATACTCGTGAAACGTGAGCAGGGCATGGGTGCTGTTCAGGCAGCGATAGAGTCTGGAACCGAGTTGAAAACGCCGTTGTTGATTTCTTCGTTAACCACCGCGCTCGCGTTTATGCCGATCGCGATGGCCAAGTCGACGGTAGGTGAATATACCTCGGATATTTTTTACGTAGTTGGCTTGTCGCTGCTCATTTCATGGGTGCTGGCGATGACGTTCGTGCCGCTGGTCTCAACGTTTGCATTAAAAGTAACGCAAACCAGGATCGCCGGGGAAGATGAATTCGGCGGGCGGTGGTACGGCTACTATCGTGGCGTGCTTGGCAGTTGCTTACGCTGCCCGTATCGATTTCTTGGGGTTGTTGCGTTTTTATTCTTCAGCGCAATAATTGGCTTAGGCCATGTTCGACAGCAGTTCATTGCACCATCCGAGGACCCGATTTTCACGGCCAAACTTGAAATGCCGCTTGGCACATCGATTGAGGCAAGCCAGAGAGTCATGGACGGTGTCGACGGATTTATTCGTGACAACTACTTCGATTCAGATGATCCAAAAGTACTTAACTGGCTTACATTCATTGGCGATGGCGGACCGCGTTTCAAATTGACCTTGCAGCCGCCGACGCCGAATCCGGCAAACACCTTTCTCATCGCGAATACAGTTCATGGTAGTGACGTCGAAACCGTAATGGCGGGGATCGAACACTACGTGCATCAGAATCACCCTGATTTGTCAGTGCAGGTGAAGCGTCTCGAAAATGGCCCGCCGGTGGACTATCCAATAATCATTCGCCTGTCTGGATATGACGTGAACTCTTTGTATCGCATGGCAGATCAGGTGATTGGTCATTTGAGTGAGAATCTGGCGATATCCGACGTTAAGAATTCCTGGGGACTGCAGACCAAGAAACTGCTGGTGCGCGTGAACCAGGAGTTAGCGCGACGATCCGGTGTTACCAGTGAGGACGTCGCATATTCGCTGCAGGCAGGACTAACCGGAATCGACTTAACCCAGTTCCGTGAAGGCGACGAATTAATCCCGGTGACACTGCGAACGGTCGCAGCGGACCGCCAGGATTTGAGCAAGCTTGATGGTCTGACCGTCTATTCAAGAGGCACGGGGCGGCATGTCCCCCTGAAGCAGGTTGCCGATGTTGAATTAACGTTCGAGCCTGGTGTTATCGAACGCCGTGACCGTGAAAGAACCATGTCATTGAACATACAGCTGGTTGCCAGCGCAACAGCGGCAGATGTCGTAACAGAACTGAGGCCATGGCTGGATGAGGCCGCAAAAAGCTGGCCTGCAGGGCACAAATTCGAAATTGGTGGCGAAACAGAGGAATCAGGAGACGCTAATGCCTCCATCGCTGCAGAACTGCCAATAGCCGGCATGTTGATTCTGTTGTTGTTAGTGGGTCAGTTTAATTCCATTCGTCGTCCGATTATTATCCTGGCGACAATTCCGTTGGGATTGATCGGCGTGACATTCGGTTTGTTGGTTGCCAACTCCACGTTCGGTTTCTTTACGATCCTGGGAATCATCTCTTTGTCAGGCATCATCATCAATAACGCCATCGTTTTACTGGACAGAATCGCTATTGAGATCAAGG
>SMVB01010117.1_pt1 | contig 21068 bp, 17 predicted proteins | sample 2456461 | NCBI WGS metagenome assembly SMVB01 (sample SAMN11095934, study PRJNA526329) | marine sediment metagenome | biome: Marine sediment; feature: Surficial sediment; material: Deep marine sediment; isolation source: Hadal surficial sediment | place: Pacific Ocean | collected 2014-05 | depth...
ACAGGTGCAAATTTTCAGGGTACACCCGTTGCACTTCCAATGGATATGATAAGCGCTGCGGTTACTATGGTAAGTGTTATAAGTGAACGCAGAATGAACAGGTTAAATAATCCGGCTTTAAGTGTCGGACTCCCCGCATTCTTAACGAAAGGTGCAGGAATGTTTTCCGGGTTGATGTTAAGCCAGTACACTGCCGATACTTTAATTGTTGAGCAACGAATGCTTTCAGCACCCGCATCTATTCAATCAATTCCTGCTGCTGCCGATCAGGAAGATTTTGTTTCTATGGGAATGAACACAGCAATTAAAAATGCACAAATTATTGATAATGCATACGGCATACTCGGTATTGAATTTATGGCTGCTGCACAAGCACTTGATTTTCGTGATCATCAAACAGGCAGAGGAGTTGCAAAAGCCAAAGAAGTGATACGCAGGCACGTTGAATTTCTTGATATCGACAGACCCCTTTATAATGATCATAACAAAATGAAAGAACTTGTAAAATCCTGTGAAATATTGGAAGAAGTTGAAAAGGAAGTAGGGAATTTGGAATGAGTTCTTTTGCGGCTTGGCGTCTTTGCGAGAAAAAATATGACTGAAAACGAACTATCAAAAATAATAGTTGACTGTTGCTTTAAGATACACACTAAGTTAGGTCCTGGTTTGCTTGAATCGGTGTACGAGGAAATATTGACTTACGAATTAAAGAATACTGGATTGAGAATTATGAGACAACAAGGTTTGCCTGTGCATTATGATGAGCTGAAAATGGATTTAGGATTTCGAGCGGACATTATTGTTGAAAATAAGGTTATTATTGAGTTGAAATCAATTGAAGCAATAGCGCCAGTTCATTTGAAGCAACTTCTTACCTATTTGAAAATAACAGGAATAAAACTTGGATTGTTGATAAATTTTAATGAAGCGTTGATAAAAGATGGTATTAAGAGAGTTGTAAATAACTTATGAAAGTTTCACGCAAAGCCGCAGTAAATTTCGTAAATTAATAATCAATAATTATCTCGAAGAATTTTTCAAATGGAAATTATATACATACTTACTGCACTGCTGATTGGTATCATATTTGGCTGGGTAATAAAATTACTAATAACTAAAAGTGAATCCAGCAGACTTGAAGAACGTAATAAATTGCTTGAGCATTCTAATAACGAAACTTACGTACAACTGAATGCTGAGCGTGAAAAAGTTCTCGAACTCTATTCGGAAAACTCTTCCCTCAAAACTGATTACGAGAATCTTAAGGAAAAACTAGCCGAACAAAAAGGTGAGATTGAAAAACTGCAGGAAAAATTCATAAAGGAATTTGAAAATCTTGCCAACAAAATCTTTGAAGAGAAAAGCAGCAAATTTACTGAGCAGAATAAAACCAATCTAAAGGAAATACTCGATCCCTTAAAGGAAAGAATTTCAGAATTCCAGAATAAAGTTGAAGAAACAAATAAAGAAAGTATAGATAGAAACGCTGCATTGCGACAGCAGTTATCTTCTCTTAAGGAAATGAATTTGCAGATGAGCCAGGATGCACAAAATCTAACGAATGCTCTAAAAGGCGAAGTCAAAACCATGGGTAATTGGGGAGAGATGATCCTCGAAAGAATTCTTGAAATATCTGGTCTGGAGAAAGATCGTGAATACATTATCCAGGAGAGTGTAACCACAGAAGATGGGAAAAGATTACAACCTGATGTAATTGTCAGATTACCCGATAAAAAGAATATTATTATTGACTCTAAAATGTCATTGTTAGCATATGAAAAATATACTTCGCTTGATGATGAAAAAGAAAAGCAAATTGCGCTGAAAGAACATGTTTCATCTGTCAGATCACATCTAAAGAATCTTAGCTCAAAAGGCTATCAAAAACTTTTTCAAAATGAAAGTTTAGATTTCGTATTAATGTTTATCCCAATTGAGGGCGCATTTGCACTCGCATTACAGAATGATAATTCCCTCTATAATTATGCTTTCGGAGAAATGAATATTATTATTGTCAGTCCAACTACCCTTTTGGCTACATTAAGAACAATTGAAAATATTTGGAAGCAGGAGCACCAAAGCAGAAATGTAATTGAAATAGCAAAACAATCGGGTGCACTGTACGATAAGTTTGTTGGATTTGTAGATGACTTAATTGATGTTGGCAACAGGATGGATCAGGCGAAGAACAGTTATGAAGGAGCAATGAAAAAACTTTCGGAAGGTACCGGGAATCTTGTAAACAGAGCAGAAAAAATAAAAAAACTTGGGGCTAAAACTTCTAAATCACTTCCCCCAAAAATTATAGAACGTGCAGAGGACGAAGTTGGGGGCAACTAAAATATTATTTGTTAAATAAATCTATGGAGGAGATATGAACAGATTAATTATTCCCTCACTTATTACTGCTGTTGTTGTTTTTATCTGGATGTTCATTTCATGGGCAGTTATTGGCTGGCATAATATTGATGTTAAAAACCTGCCGAACGGTGATGCCCTAGCTGAACAAATGAAAGAATCGATAAATGAACCTGGTATTTATATTTATCCCGGTCATCCCGAAGGTGGTGATGCAGATATGGAAGAATGGACAAGTAAATATAAAACAGGACCACTTGTAAACTTTATGGTTTATCATCCTGAAGGATCTGATCCAATGAACCCTATGAACTTTATTAAGAGTTTTATCATCAATTTTATCGCTGCATTTATTGCAGGAGTTTTATTGATGATGACTTTGGCACAAAATCCATCATTCTGGCGAAGGGTTATATTTGTAACTTTACTTGGATTATTTGCCGGATTCATCGGACCTTTTATGGATTGGAATTGGTGGAGCATCCCTACAGGCTATACAATTGTTGAAGTTGCTGATTACTGTTTAACCTGGTTCTTTGCAGGCTTAGTTTTAGCATGGAGAATAAAACCGGAATTGAATACACAAGCAGCTTAATCAACATTCTACTTAATACGATTAATATTTGTCATTCCGGCTTTTGCCGAAGGCATCCTCAACTGGAGTTCTTCGAACATTCGGGAGAGCCGGAATCTTTTTATTGTTAGGGAATCAATTCTAAACGAGAAAATAAATGAATAATCAAAAAGATTTGATTGATTTTTTTAATACAAATAAAAAAGCGTGGAATAGTAAAACACCATTTCATCTGAAATCCGAACTTTATGATGTTGAGGGTTTTAAGCAAGGCAAATCTTCTTTAAAGTTTATTGAATTGGAAGAGTTGGGAGATGTAAAAAATAAAACTATACTGCATCTGCAATGCCATTTTGGACAGGATTCTCTTTCCTGGGTAAGAATGGGTACAAAAGTAACCGGGGTCGATTTTTCGGATGAAGCAATTAAGGTGGCAAGATCATTAAACGACGAACTCAATCTCGATGCAAAATTTATCTGCTCAAATATTTATGATATTAAAAAACATCTTGATGATAAATTTGATATTGTTTTCACTTCTTATGGTACAATCGGATGGCTGCCCGATTTGAAAGAGTGGGGAAGACTGATCGCTCATTATCTTAAACCTGGTGGTATATTTTATATAGTTGAATTTCATACTGTGCTTTGGATGTTCGATGACGATTTTAAGAATTTTAAGTATTCCTATTTTAACCAAAGAGAGATTGAAGAAGAAGTGGAAGGAACATACGCTGATATGAACGCCCCGCTTAAACAAAAGGAGTATGGTTGGAATCATCCCTTAAGTGAAGTGATAAATTCTTTGATCGAAAACGGTTTGCAAATCGAATTTCTTCACGAGTTCCCGTTCAGTGTGTACGATGTATTCTCAAACTCAGTTAAAGGAAAAGACGGCTGCTGGAGAATAAAAGGAATGGAAGATATTATTCCGATGATGTTTTCGATTAAGGCGAAGAAATTGTAGGGGTCTGATTATCAACCCCTTTTTAGATTAATTTTTTTCCACCCATCTTCAAAATCTCATCCCACTCTTTTTTATTTATCGGGAATACAGATAACCGATTACCTCTTTGAATTAATCTGAAATCCTTTAGTTTTGCATTTTCTTTTATCTCTTTTAAGGTAACCGGGTGCTTGAATATTTCCTTCAGCTTAATATCAACCATAAACCATCTTGGATCTTCTTGCTTTGCTGTCTTATCAAAATGTTTATCATCAGCATCAAATTGTGTGTGATCGGGGTATGCCGCCTTTACAATTTTGCAGCAGCCAACAACTGCAAGCGGGTCAGCATTGCTGTGGTAAAATAAAACACCATCGCCTTTCCGCATTTCATCCCTGATAAAGTTTCGTGCCTGGTAGTTTCGTACACCATCCCAGTAAGTTTTTTCCCCGGGGCTGTTCTGCAAATCATCAATTGAAAAAGCATTCGGTTCTGATTTGAAAAGCCAATATTTATTTGCCAACTTAATTCCTCAATTATTTAATCACTTTCCGAAACATATTAACTAAATTGCAATAATTCATCATAACTGTTTTTATAAATTGCTATTCATTTTTTAGCTGAATATATTAATCTCAATTATAGAAAAAATATGTACAGAATATTAACAATATTTTTATTAACGGGATTTATCATAACCGCTTTTACACAGGAACAGGGAGCCTTCCAAATTGCGCGCCTAAAATATAGCGGCGGCGGCGATTGGTACAACGATCCATCTGCCGAAGTAAATCTCCTTAATTTTATTAAGCAGAATACTAATATAAAAGTGGATGCAAGATATCAGTTTGTAGATATATCATCCGAAGAGATATTTTCATATCCTTTTATTTTTATGACGGGACACGGAAATGTGGTTTTTTCAACTGATGAAGTTGAACGTTTGCGACTTTATTTAGAGAATGGCGGGTTCCTTTATATTGACGACGACTATGGTCTAGATAAAGCTATCAGGCGGGAAATGAGGAAGGTTTTTCCAGTTAGAGATTTTGTAGAACTTCCTTTTAGTTACGGTTTGTACAACGTTCTTTTCAATTTTGAAAACGGTCCGCCTAAAACACATAAACATGACAGTAAACTACCCCGGGGATTTGGCATTTTTGTTAACAATCGTCTATCGGTTTATTATACTTACGAATCCAACCCCAGTGACGGATGGGCTGATGAAAGAGTGCACAATGATCCGCCGGCAAAAAGAGAAGAGGCGTTAGAATTTGGAACAAACATTGTAGTATGGGCGTTATCACAATAATGGGCAAGAATTCTACATATTACCTTGAAATTATTGAGAAGTTAGAAAAACTTTGCCGAAAAAAATATCTTAGCTATCTGTTTACCGGTGTTCAGTTGGTGTTGTTTATAATTTTATTTATTTTCACAATTTTTTCACTTGTTGAGCTGGTTACACATCTTAATTCTTCCCTAAGAACATTTCTGTTCTTTTTTGCATTGTTTGTTATCAGCGGTGCATTGTTATATTTGGTTTTAATTCCTCTTCTTCGATTTTTCAAATTATTCAGGCAAGAATCTTATTATCAGGTTGCTGATGATGTTGGTGCGCATTTCCCTAAAATAAAAGACGACTTGCTCAATTCAATGCAACTGGTTTCATCAGAAAACGATGAAAAATTATATTCGACAGGGTTAATAGGTGCGGCTTTTCAAAAAGTTTATGAACGGACGAAAAATTTGCAATTTGAAACAATCATCAATTTTAAAAAGGCAAAAACTATTTTTATTTATTTGAATGGTACAATAATATTATTCATAGTAATGATTTTATTTATACCGGGGTTACAAGCCGCATCTTATCGCTTAGTTAATTATAGCATAGAATTTGTTCCGCCTGTAAAATTCGAATTTGATATTTCCCCGGGTAATTTAGAGATAACAAAAGGTGAAGATGTTTTAATTAAGGTTGCGATAGTTGGAGATATACCAAATGAAATTTACATCGCAGCTAAAAACGAAGATGAATCAGAATTTACTAAAAATCACTTAGTACCAGATTCTACCGGTAGTTTTAATATTAATTTTCCTTCAGTCAGAACTTCGTTTAAATACTTTGCAACTGCCGATAATATTTACAGTGAAGAATTTGAAATAAAAATTATTGATAGACCAATAGTAAAAACATTGCAATTAGAAATATCGCCACCTGCATATTCCAGGCAAAGTAAAATTGTACAAAAGGATAATGGTAATGTTGCATCGTTAATCGGTACCAAGATAAAAGTAGAGCTATCTTCCACTAAAAATTTAAGTAGAGCATCTCTTCAATTTGCCGACTCAACCGAAACTGAATTGGATGTGAGAATGAATCAAGTTTCCGGCATGTTCACGGTAAGAAAAGACAATAGTTATGTGGTAAAATTATTCGATGAAAGCAGCAACGAAAATTTAACACCTATCAAATATCAAATAAAAGCTTTACGAGATGCTTATCCAACAATAGAAATAATTTCCCCTAATATGAATATACCGCTTTCAAATGATAATAGAATTAATTTAATTGTTAATGTTTCAGATGATTATGGTTTCTCTGATCTGGTACTTAATTATAGATTGTCTGCTTCGAGATACGAGCCTGCGCAGGAAAATTTTCGCAAATTGGAAATTCCACTTCTGTCCGATAATAAGCAGATGTCAATTGATTATATATGGAATTTAACTTCACTTACCTTGGGTGTTGATGATGTTATAAGCTATTACCTGGAAATTTTTGATAATGATAACATTAGCGGACCAAAGTCTGCAAAGACATCTGTTTTTACTGTTAGGATACCTTCGTTGGATGAAATTCTGGCTGAAGCAAATCAGATTCAATCACAATCAGAATCGGGATTAGAACAAGTGCTAAAAGAAGCAGAAGAACTCCAAAAAACATTACAAGATATAAGTCAGGATCTTAAAAAAGATGAGAAGGAACTTTCATGGGAAGAAAAAGAGAATATTGAAAATGCTCTTGAGAAGTTTGAAGAACTTCAAAAAAATATTGAGGAAATGAAAGACCAATTACAGGAAATGCAAAATCATCTTCAGCAGAATGATCTCTTATCGAAAGAAACGTTGGAAAAATATAATGAGTTGCAAAAACTGATGGATGAAATGACAAGTGAAGAATTAAAAAAAGCAATGGAAGAGCTTCAGAATAAACTCCAGCAGCTTAACAGGAACATGACACAAGAACAGATTGAAAACTTTAAGCTGGATGAAGAATTATTTAAAAAAAGTATTGAGCGTACGCTCAATCTGTTAAGACGTATTCAAATTGATCAGAAGATTGATGAACTTATTAAACGAACTGAAGATCTTACAAATGAGCAGAATAAATTAAAGGAACAAACACAGCAAAGTAATGCTTCGGAGCAAGGAAAAAAAGATGAGTTAAATCTAAAGCAGAAAGATATTTCAAAAAAATTGGATAAGCTGAGCAATGAGATGAACAATCTTGAAAAAAAGATGAGTGAGTTTGATGATATGCCACTGGAAGAGCTGGGAAAAATGATGGAAGAATTAGAAGAGCAGCAAAATAAAGAATTATCGGATAAAACATCTGAGGATATTCAAAAGAACGATATGCAGCAGGCATTACAACAGCAGCAGCAAATTGCTAATAATATGGATCAGCTTAATCAGCAATTACAGAACATGAAAAATTCTATGATGATGCAGAATCTGATGCAGACGTTCACAGATTTGATGAAGATACTTGATAATATGCTGGAGCTTTCGAAGAAGCAGGAAGAACTAAAAAATGAAACTGAAAATGCAGAACAAAATTCTTCATCATTTAACAAGAATGCAGAAAAACAGGAAAAATTAAAAAGAAATCTTTCAAATATTATGAGTCAGATGGCTGATCTTTCACAAAAAACTTTTGCAATTACTCCAGGAATGGGTAAGGCTCTGGGAGATGCAAATAAACAAATGCAGCAATCTATAAAATCTCTGCTGAACCGTAACGGCTCATATTCCGCTATTACACAGTCCCAGGCAATGATGCACTTAAATGAAGCAGCATCTATGATGAAAAGTTCAATGGAAGCTATGATGCAGGGTGGTGGAGGACAGGGCGGAATGATGTCTTTGATGCAACAATTACAACAACTTTCTTCGCAGCAGATGGATCTGAATGGTCTTACTCAAAAACTTCAGCAGATGATGCAAGGACAGTTATCCTCTCAACAGCAGGGTGAAATGAATAGATTAGCTCAACAGCAGGAGCTAATAAGGAAATCTCTTAATCAATTAAATAAAGAAGCGAAAATCTCCGGGGAGTCTAATAAAATTCCTGCTGATCTTGATAACATATTAAACGAAATGCGGGAAGTTTTAACTAATATGAATTCAAATAAACTTGATGATGCACTTATAAAAAAACAGAAAAATATTTTATCAAAATTGTTAGATGCACAACGATCAATAAATGAAAGAGATTTTGAAAAAGAAAGAAGATCAAGTTCAGGGAAGAATATTGTTCGAAAAACACCCTCAGAATTAAATTTAAATTCCGAAGAAGGCAAAGATAAGTTGCGGGATGAGTTGAATAAAGCTGTTCGAGAAGGTTATGCGAAGGATTTTGAAGAATTGATATTGAAATATTACGAAGCCATTCAACAAGTTGATGCTGAAAAGAAATAAAATCCCATCCAAAATTTTCCATAAATATATTATCTATAACACTTTACAAAAAACAAAGATTTAGTTTTTTAATTATTTCCTTTTATTTTTACAATTAAAAATTATTTCATGGTTGAGTTAATAGATAATACATTTCGCGTCCTTACAAAAGTAGCAAAGAGTAAAACAGGAATGTTACTTAGGATCAATAACTCTGAGGTATCAATTCTCTGTTTTGTTGGTGATGATCCCGGAATATATGATGAGTTAAAAAGATCATTGTTAAACCTTCATAAAATTTCAGCCATAGACGATCATTCAGTAGAAAGTCTGCCTGCGTATAAATCAGTTCAGAGTAATCTTGGCATTCAATCTTGTTTTATTCAAAATGTATTTTCACTGGGTGAGCGAAACGAAGTTGTTTATTTAGTCCTGTTTTGTAATGAAGTTAACAAACCGAAATTCAAAAATGATGATGCATTTATGTCAGTACTTAACTTCTTAAGTGCACAGATCAAAGAATTATATCAGGATAGTTTCAACAAAAATAATACTCTCCAGGAATCGGATGCAAAAATTGATAAAGACTTATTTACAAATAACTGGGAAGAAAATTTTAAAAAACTGCTTTCAATTTCTGATGATCTTATTTTTATTTTAGATAAGGATGGATGTTTTGTAAAAATAAATGAGTCAGGGGCAATGCTTTTAGATTTTAAAGAAGGGGAAATCTTAGGTAAGCATTTTCTGGAATTTATCCCTCCGGAAAATAGTACAGAAGTAGCCGCGGCAATTGATATAATGTTAAACTCCAAAAAAGTTGTAAGTTTTAAAACTAATCTTAAAAGCAAACTAGACAGGAATATATTTTTTGTGATAACAGGCAGGACTATATTGAAGGATGGTGCGGTAATTGGATTATTTGGCATTGGCAAAGATGAAACAAAAATTAATAAACTACGGGATGAGTTAAAGAAATTAAAACCAAAATTAATTGAGGCAAAAAGACTAATATCTGTTGAAAGAGCCCGCGTGTGGCAGCAATATTCTTTAATTGAGGAACTTGAAAGACTAAAAAGTGAATTTGTTTCTAACATATCCCATGAGTTTAGAACACCACTTGCATCTATAGTAGGATTTTCTGAAACAATAGTATCAGATCCAAACCTTCCTGATGAGATGAAAGAGGAATTTAACAGGGTGATCTTTAACGAAGGTAAGCGGTTGGCTAAAATGATAAATGATATTCTGGATATTTCAAGTATCGAAGGAGGAAAGATCACTTTAAATAAATCGAACTTTGATATTGTTCAGATGTTGGAAGAAATTGTTGATAATAACAGAGAAAGTGCTAAAAAGAAAAAAATATCATTTGAATTTGACCATACTAAACAAGAAGTTATTATTGAAGCTGATGAAGAAAAATTAGCCAGGGCATTTGATGCATTGATAAATAATGCTATAAAGTTCACAAATGAAGATGGAAGGGTTAAAGTTACGTTTAATAATCTTTTTAAAGATATTGAGGTTGTAATTAGCGATACTGGTATTGGAATACCGGAGAAAGATTTACCTTATATGTTTCAAAAATTCTATCGGGTCAGCCGTCCGGGCGCAGAAATTCCTGGCACGGGAGTTGGCTTGGTTTTTGTAAAACAAATTATCGATTTACATAAAGGTCTGATTTCCATTCAAAGTGAATTAGGCAATGGTACATCCTTTATTGTAAAACTTCTAAAAAATATTAGAGTAATTAGTTGAGGTTATGATTGAGCAAGCTGATATTTATTGTTGATGACGAGCAAGCAATATCAAAACTATTATCCTTCTGGGTGAAGGACAAATGGGGTTATGATGTAGAGGTGTTTTCGAACAGCGAAGCAATGTTGAAAAACATGAGTGCCAAGCCTGATATAATTTTGCTTGATATTATGCTGCCTGGATTAGATGGTATTGAAACACTGCAAAGAATTAAGCAAATAGATGAAAATCTACCGGTAATTATGTTATCTGCCCAGGGTAGTATTGAAGTGGCAGTTGATTCTTTACGTGATGGTGCATATGATTATTTCCCAAAACCAATAGACCAGCAAAGGCTTGAACTTGCGGTTAAAAACGCAATAAAGAGTCATGATTTAACACGTGAAATTCAGAGTCTGAAAGAAACTGTACAACGCGAGTATTCATTCGAGAATATTATCACAGCAGATCCTAAAATGCAGGATGTATTCAGGTTAGTTACAAAGGTGATGAATAATACTATAACTGTTTTAATTTACGGTGAGAGCGGAACAGGTAAGGAATTGATTGCTAGAGCCATACATTATAACGGTGACAGAAAGGACAAACCATTTGTTATTGTTAATTGTGCATCAATCCCTCGCGAGCTTTTAGAAAGTGAATTGTTTGGTCATGAAAGGGGATCTTTCACTGGAGCTCATCAACAAAAAAAGGGAAAATTTGAAATTGCAAATGGCGGGACAATATTTCTTGATGAGGTGGGCGAACTTGAAATGCTTTTGCAGGCAAAACTTCTTCGCGTTATTCAGGAAAAAGAATTTGAGAGAGTTGGGGGAACTGAGCTAATAAAAACCGATGTAAGAATTGTATCTGCAACCAACCGGGATTTAAAAATAGCGGTTGAAGAAAAAGAGTTCAGAGAAGATCTGTATTACCGTTTAAACTCATTTCCAATATATGTTCCTCCCCTAAGACAAAGAAAAGGGGATGTTTTAGTATTAGCAGAGTATTTTATAAACGAATTTAACAAGAAATTAAGAAAAGAAATAAAAGGTTTTACAAAAAGAGCACTAAAATTAATTTATGAATATGATTGGCCTGGCAATATCCGTGAGATGGAAAACACAATAGAGAGATGCCTTATAATTACGGAAAATGAAGTGGTGGATGTAGAAGATTTACCATCTCATTTGAGAACTGCAGAAAACATGGCTAGTGTTGATTATGCCGGTCCGCTTTTTTCCAACGAAACTATAGTGCCATTTGAAAAACTGAAAGAGGAAGCAATAAGACATGCGCTAAAAGTAACCAAAGGAAATATAGTAGAAGCTGCAAAACGCCTTCATCTTGGAAGGGCAACAATATATAGATTAATGGAAAAATACAGTATTGAAAATAGAGCTTATAGTGAACAATAAAAATATTTTGGAGGTAACCTAAATGTATTTTATAAAAGAAGACCATGATGATGTGGTTGTAGAAATTGTGGATCTAAGCAGGGCTACGGTAAATGAAGCCAAAGAATTTGTAGAAACGTTAGAAAAAGATCTTGATAGTGGTTATAAAAAAATTGTTGCTGATCTTTCTGCCTGTGAATTTATTGATTCAACCTTTCTTGGTACTTTGGTTATATCTCTAAAGAAAGTGACGAGTGCAGGTGGTGATTTGAGACTTGTCGGCTTTCAGCCAGCAGTACATACAATGTTCGATTTAACAAGAATGTACCGCGTTTTCGATACATTTGATAATAAAGAAGATGCTATTAATAGTTTTAAATAAATGGTTTATTTTTAAACGTATTATTTCGGAAGCAGTTTACTCATTCAAAAATAAATTTAAAAGATTTATCTCCCCATATTCTGTTTCTACAATCCAGAAATCCTACCGTTCATAAAGTGAGATCGCAATGGCTGATAAAGAGAATACTGTTCTAATCATTGACGATGATATCACAGTTCGCAAATTATTAAAGTATCATTTAAAAGCTAACAAATTTCTAACTTACGAAGCTGAAAGTGCAGAGCAGGGCTTCGAGTACCTAAATAATTATAACATTGATTTGGTCTTATGTGATGTAACTTTAGGCGCGATGGATGGTTTTACATTCTGCAAGAAAGTAAGACAAAATGAAAATCACAGACTTATCCCCTTCATTTTTGTAACGGCTAAAGATACATATGAAGATAAAACACGTGCATTGGAAGTGGGTGGTGATGATATAATTACAAAACCGTTTGATGTTGATGAACTTATTTTGAAAGTGAAAGCGCTTCAAAAAAGATCCGATATATATAAACTTTACGGCGTTAAAAAAAATCTTACCCAATCATTTCAAAAAAACCTTTTTAAAATTCTGTTAGTTGATGATGACCCGGCTATATTGCAATTGTTCAAATATAACTTGGGGAAAGAGGGTTTTGAGTGTAACATTGCAAATGACGCAAATGAGGCGCTCGAAATATTAAATACATTTTTACCAGACATTATTCTCTCGGATATCCAGATGCCAGAAATGAATGGTTTTGAATTTAGAAAGCGAATTCTTGAACAATCAAAATTAAAATCCATTCCATTTGTGTTCCTAACAGTGATGAACGGAGAAAATGATATCCTGGAAGGGTATGAGCACGATATAACAGATTATGTTTACAAAGGTGATGGACCGAAAGTGGTGGTAGCCAAAGTTAAGGCAATTCTAACCAATCTCTCAAAAGAGCGACAGAAAGTTGTTTTAGAGCTGCATCAGGCTGCTGATTCATTGCGAATAAAGGTTGTCCCCGAAAGCCAGCCCGATTTTAAGGGGTTTGATATTAATCATTGGCATCAACCTTTTGAGGGTATTCCAGGTGGAGATTTCATCGATTACTTTGCATTAGATGATGAACATCTTGCTATTATACTGGGTGATGTGATGGGTAAGAAATGGGGTGCATGGTATTTTGCTTTTGCTTACGCCGGATATATTAGAAGTGCTTTAAGAGCTGTTCTTAAATCCTCTCAGGAATACTCTCCGAGTGTAATAATTAATGAAGTAAATAAATCTGTTTATGAAGATGCAAAAGTCTCTGAGGTTTTTTCAACTCTATCAGTTGCTATTTTAGATAATAAAAATTTCACTGTAAGCTATACAGGGGCAGGTGATCTTCCGCTGTTTTATAAAAACTTTTCAGAAAACTCTGTTAGCAGTATTAACTCTAAAGGAATGCTCTTAGGTTTTTCACCCGATGGAGGTTACGAAGATATTGTGATTGATCTTCATAAAGGCGATGCGGTTATACTAACTACGGATGGAATAATTGAAACCAGAAATAAAGATAATGAACAATTCGGTACTGCACGTTTAGTAGATTCTATTAAATCAGCTTCTCAAGAATTTGGTGAACTTGAAATTATAAAGCAAAATATAGATAATTTTTCAAATGGCAATTATGAGGATGATATTAGTTTAATAGCAATTAAGGTAAAGTAACTTTAGCTCTTGTACTTAAATCGTTTTTTGAAAATTTATTATCTGAAAGAATAAATCTCTCTCGTCCGATGGTATATTGGTCGATTTTTAATCAAATTTTGATCTTTTGATAATTATTACTAAATTAGTGCTTGCCAAAGATAACTTGTTATGTAATTGGTAGTTATGGATATTTCTTAAACTGAAGCCACAACAAGTAACTGGTAAAGCAATATAAAAATAATAATTATCATTAAGACGAATTTAGGTAATTTATGAAGGGAGTACTCCTTTTCGGCTCCAGCCATCATGAGCGAAAAAATTCATTTTATGGGTTTTTTAAAGAATTTATTTTAGTACCTGCTAAATCGGGATTGTATGGATTTGCTGCATTCTTTACTGCTTTGATTTTCGCAAAAGGAATCATAAATATTCTAGGTGTCACTGATTATTATATAATCAATTCGGATGATGTACTGTTTTCATCTTTGGGATTTGTTTTAGTATTTCTTGGTAAGATTGTAAAAAATATAATGCGAAGGACAGACGGTTAGAAAAAAAATTAAATGCTTGCCTGCAACTTCTCCGCTGTATCTGCTATTTTAACTTGTTCAATCAACTCGTCCAAATCACCTTCAATAATATTTGAAAGGTTATATAATGTTAAACCAATTCTGTGATCTGTTACCCTGTTCTGTGGGAAATTATAAGTCCTGATCTTATCACTTCTGTCACCGCTGCCTATCATAGTTTTTCTTTGCGAAGATATTTTCTCATTCTGTTTCTTTAATTCCATATCGTACAGTCTTGCCTTCAGCACTTTCATCGCTTTTTGTTTGTTCTTTAATTGAGATCTTTCATCTTGGCACTGAACCACGATCCCCGATGGTAAATGAGTGATTCTAATAGCAGTTTCAAGTTTGTTCACACTTTGCCCACCTGCACCACTGGAGCGAAAAACATTAATCTTTAAATCGCTTGGATTTATTTCTACCTGGACATCTTCAGCCTCGGGAAGTACGGCAACAGAAGCAGCAGATGTATGTACTCTGCCGCTTGCTTCGGTTGTAGGTACTCTTTGTACTCTGTGTACACCGCTTTCAAATTTCATATCACCATAAATATCGTTTCCGCTTAAAGAAAACACTACCTCTTTAATGCCGCCCAGGCCCGTTTCATTTAAGTCGATCATTTCCAATTTCCAGCCGCGAATTTCAGCATACCTAGAATACATTCTGAAAAGATCATCTGCAAATAATGCGGCTTCTTTACCACCTGTGCCTGCACGTATTTCAACTATAATATTTTTATTATCGTTTGGATCTTTTGGAAGTAAAATAATTTTAATTTGTTTTTCCAGTTTTTCTCTTTTCTCTACAAGCTCAGATAATTCTTCTTCAGCAAGCTCAATAAGTTCCTTGTCGGTTTCGGCTTGAACTAATTCATTATTTCCCTCAATGTTTTTTAGAATTACGCTGTAATTTTCGTAAACTTTTACTATTTCTTCAAGTTCACTTCTCTCTTTTCCCAAACTGATCATCTTTTCACGATCGTTTAATATACCGGAGTCCGAAAGTTGCTTATTAATTAGTTCGTATTTCTCTTTTATCTTTTCTAACTTTTCGATCAGATTCATATTTTTCTTTCAATTTTGGTGTGCAAATATAAGGAAGAAGTATTTGAAATTCTAAACAGCTTTATAATTAAAACTCCTTTTGGAAAGTGAGTATGATGAACGAATTAAAAAAATATTATTCTGAATCTGTTCAAAATTATACATATTTTTTAAGAGTAGTGTTAAGATAATAAGTAATTGAAAACAAAATAATTATACTATTTATGCGAAGAACAAAAGCGGTTTTATTAATTAATGAAGAAATTTGATATACCACATTTTTATAGAAGTTCGTTTATTGCTGAAATAAAAAATACCAGAACATCTAAGGATCCTAAAAAAAATGATTTTAGTCCTACGCTGTTAGATTTTGGCTCTGTTCGATTTTACCTGGCAAGGCATTTTGGTTTTTGTTATGGTGTTGAGAACGCAATTGAAATTGCGTATAAAACCGTTGAAGAACATCCTGATAAAAGAATATTCTTATTGAGCGAGATGATCCATAATCCTGGTGTAAACCAGGATCTTGAAAAACTAGGTGTCAAGTTTTTAATGGATACATCAGGTAACCAGCAAATAAATTGGGATGAATTAAGTGCAGATGATATTGTAATAATTCCAGCATTTGGTACAACCTTAGAGATAGAACAAATCCTTAACGCAAAAGGTATTAATCCGTATCAATATAACACCACCTGTCCGTTTGTTGAAAAAGTATGGAATAGATCTGCGGAGTTAGGTGAAAAAAATGTAACAGTTATTATTCATGGCAAACATTTTCATGAAGAAACGAGAGCAACTTTTTCACATAGTGTTCAGAATTCTCATTCTGTTATTGTTTTTGATTTAGAAGAGGCTGAATACTTATCTTTTGTGATTCTTGGTGAGAAAAGCGCAGATGATTTTTATAAATATTTTGAAAAAAAATATTCAGCAAATTTTAATGTTGAAGATGATCTTCGAAGAATAGGTGTTGTTAATCAAACAACAATGCTAGCATCAGAAACCCAGCGGATTGCTGATCTTCTGAAAGATACGATGATTAAAAGATTTGGTACTGAAAATTTGAATGAACACTTTTTAGATACCAGGGATACTTTATGTTATGCTACAAATGATAACCAGGAAGCTACTTATGGCTTACTGAAAACCAAAGCTGAACTTGCAATAATTGTCGGTGGGTATAACAGCTCAAATACAGGTCATATTGTTGAGCTATGTGAAAAAAAATTACCCTCATATTTTATTTCATCTGAAGAAAAAATATTATCTAAAAATATAATTTTACACCATAATCTAAACTTGAACAAAGAAATAGAATCAAAAAATTTCCTGCCCGGTAAAATTCCGTTAAATATACTTTTAACAAGCGGGGCTTCCTGTCCAGATGCGTTGGTGGAATCAGTACTCAGAAAGATTTTATCTTTCTATAAAGATGTGAGGGATATAGATGAAGTTGTTAAGGAAGCAACTTCTTAAATTTATCAATTAATAATAACTTTCTGATTTCTAGAATTTGCTTCATCTAATTCTTTTAAAAGTTTTTTCATAAGCATTTCAACTGATATAATTTCTTTAATTAACCCGGAACTCTGTCCTGCTTCAAATTCTCCCTCTTCTTCGTTACCTTCAAATATTCCCAACATTTCTCTTTTATTGCCAAGCAATTCTTTTAACTGATCTCTGTTCCAGCCCTTTGTTTCAGCTTCCACTGCTTTAACAGCAAAATCGTTTTTAAGCATTCTTACTAATCCAATTTTCTTAAAAGCAAGAACCGTATCGCTATCAGATGCTTTAACAATTTTTAATTTATAATTTGGATGAGCAGAAGACTCAATAGTTGCTGCAAACCTGGTTCCTAATTGTACCCCATCAGCTCCCAAAGAAAGTGCTGCTAATATCCCTCTTCCGTCAGCAATACCACCCGCAGCAATAACTGGTATTTTTAGTGCATCAGCAAACTGTGGAATTAATGCCATTGTTGTGATTTCATCAGCGCCGTTATGTCCTCCGGCTTCCACACCTTCACCAACTACTGCATCACAGCCAACTTTCTCAGCCTTCAATCCAAATTTAACCGAAGGTACTACGTGCACTACAGTTATATTATTTATTTTTAATTTCTCAACAAAAATTTTAGGGTTGCCGGCGGAAGTAAACACAATTTTTACACCTTCTTCAATAGTTACCTTTATCAATTCTTCCACATCATCTCTTAATAAAGGAATATTTACACCAAATGGTTTATCTGTAGCAGAGAAACATTTATTAATATGGTAACGTAACAGGTCAGCTTTCATCGAACCTGAACCAATCAATCCCAACACTCCGTTATTTGAAACGGCGGAAGCCAGCTTCCATCCTGAAACCCATACCATACCTGCTTGTATAATTGGATATTCTATATCGAATAACTCTGTTACTTTTGTTTTAATAGAAGTCAAGATAGTTTTATCCGTTTTCTCATTAATATATACTGCTTAGTCGCAGCATTACTTCATTTGTTATTTGTTAATAAAAAAGAGATTAGGTAATTTAAAACGCTTTTTTATAAATGATTTTTTTCACATCTAATTTAATATTATAATTGGAATTATTAAGAAGGTAAGAATATTATGGCTTTCGTTTTTACATCCGAATCAGTTTCTGAAGGGCATCCTGATAAAATATGTGATGCGATATCTGATGGAATTTTAGATGCAATTTATACTAAAGACCCTAACGCAAGAGTAGCTTGTGAAACTTTTGTAACTACCGGTTTAGTATTGGTTGGTGGTGAAATTTCGACAGACACTTACATAGAAGTACCAGATGTTGTTAGAGCAACAATTAATAAAATTGGCTATACAAGTGCAGAATATAGATTCGATGCTGAATCCTGTTCAGTGTTAAATGCTATTCATTCTCAATCACCCGACATTGCAATGGGAGTTGATACAGGTGGAGCAGGCGACCAGGGTATTATGTTTGGTTATGCTTGTGATCAGACGCCTGAATTGATGCCAATGCCAATAATGTATGCTCATAAGCTGGTAAAAAGATTAGCCGATATAAGAAAAGGTGATAACGGGTTTATGCCTTATCTAAGACCCGATGCAAAGTCACAGGTTACTATTGAATATGATAATGATAAAAACCCTGTAAGAATTGATACCGTGGTTATATCTACACAGCATGATGCAGATGCTACTCAGAAAAGAATAAAAGAAGATGTAATTGAAAATGTTATAAACAAGGTTATTCCTGAGGAATTAATTGATGCTAAAACAAAATATTATGTAAATCCAACCGGACGATTTGAAATAGGCGGCCCGCATGGTGACAGTGGTTTAACAGGCAGAAAAATTATAGTTGATACATACGGCGGCTGGGCTCCTCACGGCGGTGGGTCGTTTTCCGGAAAGGACCCATCTAAAGTTGATAGAAGTGCAACTTACGCTGCAAGACATATTGCAAAGAATATTGTGGCTGTAGGATTAGCTAAGGAATGTCTGGTTCAACTGGCTTATGCTATTGGTGTTGCTGAACCTGTATCGATTTATGTTGATACAAAAGGCACAGGTGTTATTCCTGATTTTGAAATTTCGAAAATGGTTACTGAAGGGATCGATCTTACACCCAAAGGAATAATTGAAAGACTTAAATTAAGAAGACCCATCTATCAAAAAACTTCTGCCTACGGACACTTTGGCAGAACAGAGGAAGATTTTACATGGGAGCATTTGGATCTGGTAGATGTATTTAAAAAATATGCATAAAGCTTTATAATAAATTATTATAGGAATAATTATGAGTGATGTGGCAGTAAAAAATGATGTGACAAAACTTCCATATAAAATAAAAGATATCTCTCTTGCTGCCTGGGGCAGGAAAGAAATAAAACTTGCTGAAGCTGAAATGCCCGGCTTGATGGCTTTGAGGGAAGAATACCGTAATGAAAAACCGTTGAAAGGTGCACGTATTGCAGGCTGCTTACATATGACTATTCAAACAGCAGTGCTGATTGAAACACTAATCGAACTTGGTGCTGAAGTAACGTGGTCATCCTGTAATATATTTTCCACTCAGGATCATGCCGCTGCTGCAATTGCTGCAGAAAAAATACCTGTTTATGCCTGGAAAGGTGAAACACTTCAGGAATTTGATTGGTGCATTGAACAGACATTATTTTTTGGTGAAGAGAAGAAACCTTTAAATATGATTTTGGATGATGGCGGTGACCTTACAAATATGGTATTGGATAAATATCCTGAACTCACACAAAATATAAAAGGTATATCGGAGGAGACCACAACAGGTGTTCACCGTTTATACGAAAGAGAGAAACAAGGTACTCTTACAATTCCCACAATTAATGTTAATGATTCAGTTACCAAATCAAAATTTGATAATAAATATGGCTGCCGCGAATCTTTGGTTGATGCAATCCGGAGAGCCACCGACCTTATGCTTGCTGGTAAAGTTGCAGTTGTTGCCGGTTATGGTGATGTTGGAAAGGGTTCGGCGCAATCATTAAGCAGCACAGGTGTTAGAGTTATCGTTACCGAGATAGACCCTATCTGTGCACTACAGGCAGCGATGGATGGTTACGAAGTTAAAAAGATGGAAGATGCTGCCCCGAGAGCGAATATTATTGTTACCGCAACAGGTAACAAAGATGTTATAAATGAAAAAATATTCAGACTGTTGGGAGATAAAACTATCGTTTGTAACATCGGGCATTTTGATAATGAGATTGATATGGCTTGGCTGGAAAAAACTTACGGCAATACAAAGGATACAATTAAACCACAGGTTGATAAGTATTCAATAGATGGAAAAGATATTATTGTTTTAGCGGAAGGAAGATTGGTTAACCTTGGCTGTGCAATGGGTCATCCATCGTTTGTAATGTCTAACTCATTTACCAATCAAGTGTTAGCACAGATTGAGCTTTGGAATCATCAGGATAAATATGAAAATAAAGTATACACTCTTCCAAAATATCTGGATGAAAAAGTTGCACGTTTGCATTTGGATAAGATAGGTGTTGAATTGGAATCACTTACTCCTGAGCAATCAAAATATATTGATGTTCCGATAGAAGGACCTTACAAACCTGATTATTACAGATATTAATATGTAATGTGGGGCGTACTTTGTTGCGCCCCTATTTTTTTAACAAATCCTTCAAAGCATTCTCCAAATCTGCAAATCTAAAATTGAAACCCGATTTTAATAATTTATCGACAGATACTTTTTGACCTGAAATAATTGCATCTGCAAACTCACCAACTGCAATTTTCAAGATAAATTTTGGAACCTGAAAAAATGTCGGTCGTTGAAGCACTTTACCAAGTGAGGTCGCAAAGTCATTCATTCTAACAATTCCCGGTGATGCAGCATTCAAAGGTCCTTGAAGAGATTCAGTTTTTATTGTATGAATTAAAATATTTATTAAATCTTCAATATGAATCCACGGGAACCATTGCTTTCCATTTCCTAATGGACCGCCCAAAAATATTTTAAAGGGTTGTAAAAACTTTTTTAAAACTCCACCCTCGCTGCTTAACGTAAGTCCGATTCGTAATGAAACTCTTCTCACATTTTGATCTTCAATCTTTTCCGCTTCCTTTTCCCATTCGTAACAAAGATTAGAGAGAAAATCTTTTCCGGGATTACTTTTTTCGATTAATACTTCGTCACCTCTATCACCGTAATATCC
>SMVB01454199.1_pt1 | contig 21061 bp, 17 predicted proteins | sample 2456461 | NCBI WGS metagenome assembly SMVB01 (sample SAMN11095934, study PRJNA526329) | marine sediment metagenome | biome: Marine sediment; feature: Surficial sediment; material: Deep marine sediment; isolation source: Hadal surficial sediment | place: Pacific Ocean | collected 2014-05 | depth...
CCCAGATCGGTTTGGGGGAACAACGACTGCTCGGCGCGGGCGATCTCGGCGGCGGGTGTCTCGATCACATAGGCCCGGGTCTTGCGGTAGGCGCGCATGAAGGCCTTGGCCATATCGCCGGCCAGCCACTCGCGGGTCGCCGCCAGGCTGGAGAAGGCGCAAGCGCCGATCGGGTCGCCGACCCGCGCGACCACGTGGCCGGCGGCGTCGTGCTCCAACTGCTGCGGCGCCGGGCCCTGTTGGTGGATGTAATCGCCGGTGCCGGCGCGAAAGGCCGCGTCCATCTCCGCGCCGCTGCCCGCATCGCGCGCGTCGATGGCGCCGTAATCGAGGCCGGCCTTGTGACAGGCGTAGCGGAACATGGCCAGCGGTTGGATGCCGTGATCGACCAGGACCTGCTTGCCGGCGAGCTTATCCCAGGAAAAGTCCGGGTCCGGATCCCGCCCGGTCAGGAAGAAACCATCCCTCTCATTGACTTGGGCGAAGTGCAGGGCGGGCGGTGTCTCGCCCCGCTCGAGCGCCGCGATCCCTTGCGCGGGCGCCGATTGCACCACCTGGGCCGTGCCGTCCTGAAGCGCCGCGATCGCGCTGCCGCCGGGCGCCGCGATGGAGTGCGCAGGCTCCAGACCCTCGGCTTGCAGGAAGCCGCCGGTGAACGTCGAAATCAGCGGGCTGTAGAAAGCGGAGAACCGGGTGAACTGGATATGAATCTTGGACATGAAAATCAGCCTCGCTGGTCGATCGGGACGTAGGGGCGGGGGCCCGGGCCGTTGTAGGCCAGGAGCGGCCGGATCAGGATGTTGTTGTCCAGCTGTTCGAGCGCTTGCAGGGTCCAGCCGGGCACCCGGCCGATGGCGAATATCGGCACGAATATGTCTTCGGGCACACCATGCAGGAAATAGGCGACGCCGGAGTAGAAATCGACGTTGACGTTGATCCCGTGGCGGGCGTAACGGCTCATGGCCGCGACCACGGCCGCGAGGATCTCGTACCACTGGGGCTGACCCATCTCGCGCGACAGCTTGGCCACGCCTTCGCGAATGTGGCGCGCGCGCGGGTCCTCGGCGCGGTAGACCCGGTGGCCGAATCCCATCACTGCCTCGCGGTTCTTGCGCTTGGCGTTGACGTAGTCCTGCGCGTTGGCGGGATCGCCGATCTCCTGGGCCATACGCATGACGTTCTCCGCCGCGCCGCCGTGGGCCGGGCCCGAGAGCGCCGCGATCGCCGCGGTCATGGCGGCGTGCAGGTCGGCGTCCGTGCCTATGACCACACGCGCGGTGAACGAGGAGGCATTGGCGCCGTGTTCGGCGTGGAGCACGAAGTCGGTGTCCATGAGCTCCGCCGCATCCGCGCTCGGTCGCTCCCCCTTGAGCATGTATAGGAAATTGGCCGCATGGCCGAGGCCGGGCGCGGGCGCGACCGGCGCCCGGCCGTGGCGGATGTGGTTGTGGGCGGTCACGATCATCGGTACCTGGGAGATCAGGCGGATGCCCTTGCGCAGAGTCGCCTCGGGCGACTTGTCGGACACCTCCGGCTCGAAGGCCGCGAGCGCCGAGACCGCGGTGCGCAGCACGGCCATGGGATGGGCGTCCTTCACGGTACGGATCACGTCGTAGATCGGCTCCGGCAGGTGGCGTCCGGCCTTGAGCTCGGCGTCGAAGGCATCCAACTCGGCGCGGGTCGGCAACGCGCCCCTGAGCAGCAGATAAGCGGTTTCCTCGAAATTGGAGTGTTCGGCCAGGTCGTGGATGGAATAGCCGCGGTAGCGCAGTTCGCCCGCGCGCCCGTCGATGAAAGTCGCGGCCGAGCGGTCCATGTAGACGCCCTTCAGGCCCCGGTGAATTTCGACCGTTTTGTCGCTGCCCATTTATGCGGAAGCCCCCTCTAGCCCGGCATGCCGGGGATCTGGCAATTCCAACCCATGGTCTCAACCCCGGTCCGAGAGCGCAAGGCCAGGGGATTATTCCTTGATCGATCAAAGGTCTTGAAGGAGTTCGCGCCTTCTGGCACCGTAGTGCCTTGAGGTATTGGCATGATACGCAGAATCGTCCTCAAATAGGCATTTAACAGGGAGAGACCAATGATGAAATTTGGTTTGCTAGCCGCCACCGCTATCGTGGCCCTGGCGGCGTATGGCAGCGCGGCGGAAGCCGTGAGTTGCCCAATCAAGATCGGCGGCCTGGCGCCGCTATCGGCGCCCGGCGCGGTCGGCGGCGGCGAGGGCATGCGCGCGGCGATGCTGATTGCCGAGAAAGACATCAACGCGGCCGGCGGCATCCTCGGTTGCGATCTCAAGGTGATTATCGCCGATACCGAGGGCCTGCCGGAAAAGGCGTCGGCCATCATGGAGAAGCTGATCACCCAGGACGGCGTGGTCGCGGTCGGCGGCGGCTATCATAGCTCGGTCGGCGTGGCCTCGAAGGACGTCGCCGACAATCGCAAGATTCCCGTGGTCTTCGCCGAGACCTGGAACGACACCATTACCGGCGACAAACAGAAGTTCATCTTCCGCATCGCGCCCTTGAGTTCCTGGGCCTCCGCCACCCTGTGGAAGACGGCGCTGCTGGTCCCCAACATCAAGAAGGTCGCCATCCTTACCGAAAACACCGACTACGGCATTCCCGCCGCCCAGGAGACCACCAAGGGTCTGATGTCTGGCGGCGTCGAGGCGGTGACCTTCAGCGTCGATATCGGCACTCAGGATTACGCCGGCATCGTCGAGCGCATGAAGGCCGAAAAGCCGGACTACATCATCGTGCTCGCGACCGGCGAGGCCGGTTACAACTTCGCCCAGCAGGCCGCCGACGCCGGCATGGGGCCCCAGGACATCCCGTTCCAGGCCGGTCAGGTGGCGCTCGAGAGCAAGGCCTATTGGGAGAACGTGCCGGACGGCAACTACGCCTTCGTGCAACGCATCGGCACGCCGGCGAGCCAGTGGAACGACAAGGCGCTGAAGTTGAACGAGGCCTACAAGGACATTACCGGCCGGGACGTCATCGAGAGCTATTCGATGGCAGCCTATGACTCGATCGCGATTTTCGCCCAGGCCATGGAAGAAGCCGGCTCCACCGATGGCGACGCCATCGTTGCGGCGCTGGAAGGCATCAGCCACGAAGGCACCCTAGGCCGCATCTACTTCCCCTACGGAACCGGGAAAGACCCGAGCGAGGATGGCAAGGGCGATGAGTGGTGGCACCAGTGGCCCGACCCGGCCATGACCATGATCCAGTATCAGGTTGAGGGTCAAAGTTCCCTCGATGCGACCATCGTGTGGCCGGATGCCTACAAGACCGGCGATGCGATCTACGTCGGCCAATAGCGGGCGGCCAAAAAACGGGATTTGAACCCATGATACCCCGCCGGCGGTGTCCGCACTTCGTGGAGGCCGCCGGCGGATTTCATCAAAAATATTTCATATTTACGATCCAAACGCGGACGGGATAGAGCGTGGAGTTTCCGAATATCTTCTGGGGGGTATTTGCCTGGATGATCTTCTGGGCGGTGTCCGGGAGTTTCGTCACCCGTCGCGCTTATCTGCGCCGGGACTTGGATACCTCGAACGCACCTTTCGTTGGCGCCATGCTGGGCGCATCGACCGGCCCCTTCGGCCTGGTGCCGCTGTGCATGAACACGCCGGTTCTCACCACGCGGCTGATGGTGGCCCCGGCGCTTGCGTCGGTCGCCGTGCTCATGATCGCCTTCGGTTTCGCCGATCCGGAAAACTTCTGCGTCGCGAACGGCTCATTCGTCGCCTCGCAGATCGTCAACGGGCTGATCATCGGCATCATCTACGGTTTCATGGCGCTGGGGCTGACGCTGATCTTCTCGATCCTGGGGGTGGTCAGCTTCGCCCACGGCGAGTTTTACATGATCGGCGGCATGATCACCTATTTCCTGACCAAAGTCTGGCTGCCCGGCATCAACCCGATCTTCGCCATAACGCTCGCCTGCCTCGCCGCCTTCGCCATCGGCGCGGCCTTCGAGCGCATGTTCCTGACACCGATGTACGAGGGCAAGGTCGACAGGCCGGTCGAATACGGCATCCTGGTGACCTTCGGCCTGGCCTTCACGATACAGTATTTCGTCCAGGCCACGGCCGGCGCCAATCCGCTCAAGGCGAGCCGCTACTTCGACTTTCCCCGCATCCGCCTGCCGTCGAGCGCCGACCCCTGGCTGATCAAGACCAGCCGCGGGAACATGGAGCTGTTCGAGACCGTATCGATTTCCAACCCCCGCTTCACGGCGGCGGTGATGTGCATCATCGTGTTCGGCGCGTTGATGTATTTCCTGCATCGTACCTGGACCGGCAAGGCGCTGCGCGCCGTCAGCCAGGACCGCGAGGCGGCGGCCATCGCCGGCATCAACCCCGACCGCATGAATATGCTGGCCTTCGCGCTCGGCGGCATGATCGCGGCCCTCGCCGGGGCCATGCTGGTGCAGGCGTTTTCCTGGTTACCGCAGGTCGGCGCCATTCCGGCCATGCGCTCTTTCGTGATCCTGGTCCTCGGTGGCTTGGGCTCGATACCCGGCGCCTTCGTCGGCGGGGTCATCGTCGGGCTGTTCGAGGCGGCGGGCACCGGCTGCCTGCCGGACGCCCAGAAGGCGGCCTCCTATATCCCCGCCTACGGCATGATCATCCTGACGCTCACGCTATTGTTGCGGCCGACCGGGCTGTTCGGTCGTCGCTTCGCCACCGGCGCACACGGTAAATTTTGACCAGGTCGCGCATACCGCAAGCGGCGGGGCTGTTCCTGGTCCTGTTCTTCACGATCTTTCCGTTCGTCTATAGCGCGAATGACTATCCCTACATCATGCACACCCTCACCGCGTGTTTCTTCTACGCCATCCTGGCGTCGAGCTGGTCGATGCTGTCGGGTTACGCCGGACAGTTTTCCTTCGGCCACATGGGGTTCACCGGTGTCGGGGCCTATACCGCGGCGCTGTTCAGCCATTACTTTTATCTATCCCCGGTGCCGACCGAGTTTTGCACCGAATTTGCCATTGGCGACCAGTATCTGGTGATCGTCGATGCCATCGGCGTCACCTCCTCGACCCTGACCCAGGACTGCCTGCGCAAGGCGCTCGCGGTATGGGACGGCAGCGTCCAGATCACCCCCATGCCGGTCTGGCTCGGCATCATCCTCGGCACCCTCATGGGCGGTGTCTTCGGCCTGTTGATCGGACTGTTGGTGCTGCCCTTGCGGGCCGCTTATCTGGCCTTGTTCACCCTGGGTTTCTCGGAAATCCTGCGCGCCACGATCAGCGCCGAGATCGCCATTACCCGCGGCCAGGCGGGCATCGAGCTGCCCTATCTATTCGATTCCGGCATCACCCTGTTCGGCCGCCATTTCGACAAGACCGACAAGCTGCCGCCTTATTTCGTGATGTTCTTCCTGCTGCTGACCTGCCTCGCCATCATGTTCTGGCTGACCAAATCCAAGTTCGGCCTGTTCGTGCGCGCCCTGCGCGAGGACCAGGACGCGGCGGCGGCGCTCGGCGTCAACACCACGCGCTACAAGATTCTGGTGTTCGTCATCACCTCGATGATGGCGGCGGCGGCCGGTGCCGTGATGGCCCACTACATCCGCATCATCACGCCCAACAATCTGATGATCCTGCAGATGAGCCTGGTGGTCGCCATGGCGGTGATCGGCGGCGTCGAGAACGTCGTCGCCGCGGCAATCGGCGCGATCCTCATCAACTTCGTGCTGGAATTGCTGCGCAACTCCTTCGAAATCGGTCCCATCGTGGTCGATATGACGATTTGGCGTCTCGTGGTCTTTGGTGTGTTGCTGATGATAACTCTGCGGTTCTTCCGAAACGGGTTGATCGCGCCGGTTATCGAGTATTTCCAGCGCGGCCACGTCGCCGCCGAGACGGTGGCCAAGCGGACAGAGGCCGCCGAGAACGCGGGGGGTTCGGCATGATCGAGCTCGTGGTCCACAATCTGAACAAGCGCTTCGGCGGGCTCCACGTTCTCAAGGACGTCAACTTCGAGATCGATGGGCCCGAGCTGATCGGCCTGATCGGACCCAACGGTGCGGGCAAGACCACGCTGACCAACGTGCTGGACGGGGCGATCAAGCCCAACAGCGGCACGGTCTATCTGAACGGCAAGCGCATCGACCAGCTCCCGCCCTATGAGGTGGCGCGCGCGGGCCTGGGCCGGACCTTCCAGGTCACGCGTTCGTTCCGGCGCATGTCGGTGCTCGAGAATCTTTACGTGCCGGCGTTCGCATTGAACCGCGGCCACAGTCGCGCCGAAATCGAAGAAAAAGCGCTCGATGTACTCGAGTTTCTGACCCTGCATCACCTGCGCAACGAATACGCCCAGGCCCTTTCCGGCGGTCAGCAGAAGCTGCTCGAGCTCGGCCGCCTGCTGATGCTCGACCCCGAGGCGATCATCCTCGACGAACCCTTCGCCGGCGTGCATCCACAGCTCATGAAAGTCATCTACAGCTACATCGAACGGGTCAACGACGCCGGCACGGCGATCATCCTGATCAGCCACCAGATGGATTCGATCTTCACCCTGTGCCGGCGCCTGCTGGTGCTCAACTACGGCGATTTGATCGCCGACGGCGTGCCCGACGAGGTCAAGCGCGATCCCGCCGTGATCGAGGCCTATTTGGGCGTCGACGAGGAGGAAGAGGGGAACGGCCAAAGAAGCGGGGGCCAGCCATGACCGAAACGACTGCGGAAGCCCGTGTCATACTCGAAATCAGAGATCTCGATGTCGGCTACTACAAGGACCTGAACATCATTCAGGGCCTCAACATCAAGGCCCGCGAGAACCAAATCACCGCCATCCTGGGCGCCAACGGGGTCGGCAAGTCGACCGCGCTGAAGGCGATGTTCGGCTTCCTGCGGCCCAACGCGGGCGAGATTCTGCTCAACGGCGAAAGCATCCTCGCGGTCCCGACCTACGAAAGAATCCTCAAGGGCCTGGCCTACATCCCGCAGCAGCCGGGCGTGTTCAAGGACATGACCGTGGAGGAGAACCTGCTGCTCGGCGGCTGGACCTTCCGGCGCAACAAGAAGCTGGTCCGCGAAAAAATGGAGGCCAACTACGAGCGTTTCCCGGTGCTGCGCGAAAAGCGCAAACAGATCACCGGCGAACTCTCGGGCGGCCAGCAACGCATGGTCGAGATCAGCCGCACCCTGATGGCCAATCCCAAGATGTTGCTGATCGACGAGCCCACGGCGGGGCTGTCCAAGATGCTGGCTGAGGAAGTCTACGAGATGCTGACCGTGCTGACCTCGCGGGACAACCTGACCATTCTGATCGTCGACCAGGAGATTCGCCAGGCTCTCAAGATCTCCGACTACGTCTATGTCCTCGAGCTTGGCCGCAACAAATTCGAGGGCGCGCCGTCGGATTTCGACGATCTGGAAAAGGCCTTCTGGGTCGGTTAGAGCATTGTCCGGGGCCGCCCGGCCCAGATCCCATGACCCAAATCGAAACCGAACGACTTCTCATGCGGCCCTTCGCGGCGGGCGATCTCGAGCTGTTGGTCCGCCATCACGGCGACCCGGATGTCATGGCATTGATGAAGGGCGGGGTGCAGACCGCCGAGCAGGCGCGGGCCGAACTCGACGCCTACCTGGCCGGATGGCGCCAGCGCGGTTTCGGTATCTGGGCGTTGTTCCAAAAAGACAAGGGCGCCTTTATCGGCGAATGCGGGTTGCGGCCGGGGGAGGACGATCTCGGTGTGATCTTGCGGATTACTCTGGCCAAAGCGTGGCGCGGCCAGGGCTTGGCCCGCGAGGCGATGGCGGCGGCGGCGCGCTTCGCCTTCGAGAGCGCCGGACTGGATCGGCTGCAGGCTGTAACCCAGGCAATCAATGGTCCGGCGCGCAGAATTCTCGAGGGCCTCGGCATGATCCACCGTCCCGAACTCGACCGGCACGACGGCGCGCTCCTGGTCTACGATCTGACCCGGGAGGCGTGGCGCTCGAAAATTTAGGGCCATCCTCATCCCCGGACATTGGACTTTGACCCCATTTTGAACGTGCCCAAGCACGAAGTTCGATGTAATTTTTACTAGAAAAATTTTTGTAAACAATATACTGTTAGTAGTAATCTAAATCAAAGAAATACATGGCGCCAGGGCGGATTGGTGCGCAGCCGTAGGGCCGAGGAGGTTGGACGGTCTTTAATCTTGGAACGCTATTCTCAGAGATTTATCGAAAGCGATGACCGGCTCTTCCTTTGATCCAGTTGAAATCCCTTGGGCATGCGCGGCCGAAGTCATGGACTGCTTCCGTATCGGAGTCATCCTCGCCGGCGCAGGGGGCCGGGTCCTGGCGGCCAACAGGCCGGCGCAGGAAATCTTATCATTGGAGGACGGGCTCGAGTTCAGTCGCGAGTTCCTGCAGACGGCTCTGCCCCAGGAAACATCGGCGCTGCGAAATTCGATCGCCGCGGGCCGCACGCCAGTCTTCCTGTCGCTGAGCCGGCCATCGGGTAAGAGGCCGTTCTCGGTACTCGTTCGATCCCTGTCGCCGGGCCATGATGCTTGTACTTCCGATTGGCCTGTGGCCGTTGTCTTTGTCAGCGACCCGGACCAGCGCCTGCAAGTGGACCCCGCGGGCGTTAAAGAATTGTACGGCCTGACGCCCGCTGAAGCGGCCGCTGCCTCGCTCGTTGGTGCCGGCCGGCCGGTCCGGGAGGCCGCCGGCCGCTTGGGCGTTCAGACCAACACCGTTCGAATGCAACTCAAGCAAGTTTATGCCAAGACCGGCGCGCGCAGTCAGTCGGCCCTGGTGTACCTGATCATGACGGGACCGGCCCAGCTCCGCCTTGGCTAAATCCACTATAAGGCGGCACTCTCCTGTCCTCCTGGTCTCGGGAAATCGGGAAGGCCGACGATTCTTTGAGTTGTGTCTAAGGCGGTCCATAGCCCACCCGGCCGGTATTTTTCACCTCGAAATTCAACCTCCATGAGTGTTTTTTTACCCATCTGGGTAATGACAGGGATTTCCCTCTTTAGTTTAGTGACCTTCACGGCAATCAATCGTGACTTGCCGATCGGCTTGGATCTCAAGAAATTCGGGAGGACAGGGAAATGACCGGAACGCAGAAAACCGTCAACATCTCCATCGCTTCGGACCAACTTACCTTTTTGAAGGACAACCAGTACCGCCTTTGCTTCGCAAAGAAAGTAAACAAAACCTTCGACGTGGTATGGCAGTCCTACAATGACTACCTGGACAACAACAGCTTCCTGTGGACACCAGTGTACCAGCTCTTCGGCAGCAATCAGTTCGAGGGCGATGTGATCGTGAAGGTGCAGACCAACACCGTCAACATCGACCTGGGACAGCAGGCCACTCTCACCGCCGAAGGCGTATTGGGAAGTGCTTCGACCGGAGGTAAGTCGACCGAAATCACTATGCTCAACGATTACGGCCCGATCCACCCGGGTTTGAATCAATTGTCCACGGGCATCGGAGGCCAACAGGAATCTACGCCAATCTACGTGGCCACGGATCAAATTGCCCTGGGTAGCGACGGCCTCACGCCGATCGAAGAGATCATGGTTTGGTTCGAGCAGAATATCGAGACCAGCACCATGTTCAGTGATGCAAAGTCGCGATCCGTCACCATCGACATGACCGAGTCCAATACGGAGACCCGTCAATACGCGAACGGCAAGTGGACCACGCCGAGTGCGAGCGACCTCGCCGTGGGCGTTGCCCCGACGATTCTCCAGATCATCGTCTGGGTCACGGGAGCGATCATAGCGCACGATCTGGCCACCAAGATCGCGAGCAAGCTGACCGGCGTGTACAAGGACATCACCGTCGATGTGACGAGCGGCGAAGATAAGAAGTTTACGGTAACTTATAAGGAACGGAAGGGCCTCAGCCAGGCCGAGCAAACTTTCTTGGCGACACTGCTGACTGGTACCATCAACGACACACTCATGGAGTTCACCGTCGAATCGTTGGCCCAGTCCGGCGTCGAATACAGCAAGTTGGACGCCATCGCCAACCCGTGACCGGAGCCTGCCCCGGCGGCCCGCGGCCCGCACGCCGTCGTCAACCATGTCTGACCATCCCCGGGCATGCCGGGGCTGGCGACCGGTCACAGCCACGACAAGACCCTACCAAACCAACGCGCAAAATGTCAGCACGCAAAGTTCGGGGCTCGCGTTTACAAAACCCGGGTCCCGGACTACGCTGGCCCGCGGCGCGGCTTTTGCGCAGGCGCATGGCCAGGGGTCCATGGAGATCGTCGAAAAGTTCATCGCCGCGGCCAAGGCCCGCAGGCAATCCGTGGTCCTGCCCGAGGGCGGCGAGGCGCGGGTGCTGCGCGCCGCGCGCCGGCTCGCCGATGAAGAAATCGCAACGCCGGTGCTCCTCGGCACACGTGAGGCGTTGTTGGTGGCAGCGGACAGGGCAGGGAATTCGCTCGACGGCATCGCCACGGTCGATCCCGAGACCAGCGAAATGCTCGACACCTACGCCGAGGCCTACGTGGCGGCCCGAGACAATGTCGATATCAAGGTGGCGCGGCGGATTGCGCAAAAGCCGCTCTACTTCGGTGCGTTGATGGTTCGTTCGGGCGAGGCGGCGGCCATGGTGGCCGGCGCCGCCAATCCGAGCCGGCGGGTGATCGAGGCGGGTCTGCTCGGCGTCGGACTGGCCGAAGGCATCGGCACGCCATCGAGTTTTTTCCTCATGGGGGTCCCGGAGAGTGAGAGAGGAGCCGCTCGGACTCTGATTTTCGCCGACTGCGCCATCAACATCGAGCCGACCGCCGAGCAGTTGGCCGATATCGCGCTGGCCTCTGCACGCAGCGCCGAGAAGCTGCTCGGCGAGGCGCCACGGGTTGCGCTGCTGTCGTTCTCGACCCGCGGCAGCGCCCGACACGCGCAGATCGACAAGATCACCCGGGCGCTGGAGATCGCCCGCGCGCGCGCCCCGGGGCTCGCCATCGACGGCGAATTTCAGGCCGACACCGCGTTGGTTCCGGCGGTCGCGGCCCAAAAGCTGTCCGGTGAAAGCCCGGTCGCGGGGCGGGCCAACGTGTTGATCTTCCCCGACCTGAATTCGGGCAATATCGGCTACAAGCTGACCCAGTATCTGGCCGGCGCCCAGGCCATCGGACCGGTGCTGCAGGGCTTCGCCAAGCCGGTCAGCGACCTCTCGCGCGGCGCCAGTGTGGATGACATCGTTGCCGCCACCGCGGTTGCCTTGGCATTGGCGTGAAGGCGGTCGAGACCGCGGTTGCATCGACCGCCGCGCCCGCAGGCTACCCCAAGGCCGCCCGCAACAGTCCGGCGCTGGCGAGAAAGACCAGCAGGATCAAGGTGAAACGGCGGAACGATTCCGGCGAGGTCGCGAGGAAGTGCCGGTTGCCGAGCCAGACACCGAGAAAGAGCGGGATACAGAATAGCGCCGTGCGCAGCAGCACCTCCTCGGTGACCAGGCCGTTCATCCAGGCCACGCCGGTGCCGTAGATATCGGCGATCAACAGGTAGACGATCACCGTCGCCCGCGAGACCGCGATCGCGGCGGCGCTATAGAGGAAAAACAAAACCACCGGCAAACCGCCGACCGCCGCGGTGCCATTGGCGATGCCGGAGACCACGCCGGTGCCCAGAATTGCCGGAGTGCCGGGTGGGGAGCCGGCTTTCGCGCCGCGCCAGATGAGCGCGCAGGCGAACAACACCAGCAGCGAGATGATGACGCGCATGACATCGGCCGGCAACGCCGCCAACAGCGCAAAACCGGCCGGCATTCCGAGCGCAGCCCCGGCCAGCAGCCATGCCATGGTGCGCCAGGGCACGTCCTTCCAGACCTGGGCGAGCAGGCCCAGGCTGGCGGCGATTTCGATCATGAGCGAGATCGGCACGACCTCGGCCGGCGGCAAGACCAATGTCAGGCTGGTCACGATCAACGCCGAGGCGCCGAAGCCGCTATAGCCGCGCACCAGCGCCGCGATGAAGACCACGGCCAAGGCATAAGCCAGGGTCGGTGCGTCCAGCCCGGCGTAAATTTGCTGTGCGGAATCCACTCCGGTTAATACCCCCCCGGATTACGCCAAGGATCAGACCACCGTGTAGTCCTTGTATTTCTCCAACAGCCGCACCGGCTTTTTCAACGCATCGCGGCGGAAGGGATCGCCGAGCTCCATGGTGCACATGACTTCGAGGATCGTGGTCTTGCCCTGCTTCTGGGCGTCGCAGGCCTTCTCCAGCGCCTCGCCGACGTCGCCGAGATTCTTGACCGTAACACCCTCCGCGCCCATGGCGCGGGCGATCTCGGCAAAGCTTGGGTTGTCCAGGTTCACGCCCAGGAATCGGGTGTCGTAGAAGTCGACCTGATTTTTCTTCTCGGCGCCCCACTGCTTGTTGTGGAACACCACGGCGGTAACCGGGATGTCCTCGCGCAGGCAGGTCAGGATTTCGCCGAACGACATGCCCCAGGCGCCGTCGCCGGCATAAGCCACGGCGGGGCGGTCGGGCGCCGCCACCTTGGCGCCCATCGCGGTCGGAAAGGCATAACCGCAGTTGCCGAAGCTCATGGCGGCGAAGAAGGAGTTGGGCTTGTTGAAGCGCAGATAGCTGTTGGAGACTGAGCAAATGTTACCGATGTCAGTGGTGACCATGGCGTTCTCCGGCATGGCCTTTTCCAATTCGCGCAGCATCTGGCGCGGGTGCATGGCGTCGACGCCCTCGGAAACTTCGATGCTCCAGTCGTCCATCTCGTGGGACCAGGAGTCGAGCTCCGCCTCCCAGGCGTCTTTCTGTTTCTTGATCTCGGCGCGGCGCTCCTCGGCGTTGTGGCGGCAGGCCATCTCGCGGTTGGCCAGGCGGTCCATCAACGCCTTGGCCGCGGCTTTGGCATCGCCGCAGACGCCGACGCTGATCTGCTTGACCAGGCCGAGCATGCGGTGGTCGCTGTCGATCTGGATGACTTTGGCGTCCTTGGGCCAGTAGTCGATGCCGTGCTGGGGCAGGGTGCCGAACGGCCCCAGGCGGGTGCCGAGCGCGATCACCACGTCGGCCTGCGAGATCAGCTTCATGGCCGCCTTCGAGCCCTGGTAACCCAGCGGGCCGCACCACAGCGGATGGTCGGCGGGGAAAGAGTCGTTATGCAGATAGGAGTTGACGACCGGCGCATTCAGGTGTTCGGCGAGGGCGAGGCATTCCTCGGTGCCGCCGGCCATGTTCACGCCGCCGCCCGAGACGATGACCGGGAACTTGGCCTGGGCGAGCAGCGCCGCCGCCTCGTCGAGGCTATTTTCGCCGCCGGCGCCGCGCTCGATCGTCTTGGGCTTCGGGATCTCGACGTCGATCTCGCCGTAGAAGTGATCGCGGGGGATGTTGAGCTGGGTCGGGCCGCGCTCGCTCTGCGCCATGTCGAAGCAGCGGGCGGTGATTTCGGCCATGCGGCCCGGGCCGCTGACATGGCCCTGGTACTTGGTGATCTTGGAGAAGATCGGCAGTTGCTCGGTCTCCTGGAAGCCGCCCAGGCCCATGGTGGTGGAGCCGGTCTCCGGCGTGATCGCGACCAGCGGCGTATGCGCCCAATAGGCGGCCGCGACCCCGGTCACGAAATTGGTGATGCCCGGGCCGTTCTGGCCGATGCAGACGCCGGTGCGCCCGCTGACCCGCGCGTAACCGTCGGCCATGTGGGTTGCGCCCTGCTCGTGGACCGTCGGAATGAAGCGGATGCCGGCCGCCGGAAAAATGTCGAGCGCATCCATATAGGCGGAGCCGACGATACCGAAGACGTCGGTCACCCCATGGCTGACCAGGGTCTCGACGAAGGCCTCACTGGGTGTCATGCGGGTCATCGCCGCCCTCCCTTTCGATATGATTCTTAATCGACAGAAACGACATCGGCCGGGGCGCTGTCCCGGGCGGTGCCGCTTTGACCCAATTGTAACGCCGACCTGCGCCATGAACAGGGCCAGTTGCGGGGCAGCCGTCGTGCCAAGGCAAGATGCGCCCCGGGGGCGTCCCCGAGGCGCCCGAACTGCGCTCCCGAGCCCGATTGCGGCGGCAGGCCGGACTTGCTACCAATCCCCCTCAATCGAAACCCACAAGGGACTCTTCCATAATGACCAAAGTCGCCTTCATCGGCCTCGGGGTCATGGGCTACCCCATGGCCGGACACCTCAGAAACGGGGGCCACGACGTCACCGTCTACAACCGCACCGCCGCCACGGCGGAGAAATGGGTCGCCGAGCATGGCGGCGCCTCGGCCCCGACCCCGCGCGCGGCGGTTGAGGGTGTGGAGATCGCCTTTTCCTGCGTCGGCAACGACCACGACCTGCGTTCGGTGGCGCTCGGCGACGATGGCATCCTGGCCGGGCTCGGCTCGGGCAAGATCTTCGTCGATCACACCACCGCTTCGGCCGATGTTGCCCGCGAGCTCTATGGGATTGCCACGGACCAGGGCCTGGGCTTCATCGACGGTCCGGTCTCCGGCGGCCAGGCCGGCGCCGAAAACGGCGCGCTTACGGTGATGTGCGGCGGCGACCAGGCGCCCTTCGACAGCGCCAAGCCGGCGATCGACTGCTACGCCAAGGCCTGCACCCTGATGGGACCGAGCGGCGCCGGCCAGTTGACCAAGATGGTCAACCAGATTTGCATCGCCGGTCTGGTTCAGGGCCTGTCCGAGGGCATGAACTTCGGCATCAAGGCGGGGCTCGACATGGACCGGGTGATCGACGTGATCTCCAAGGGCGCGGCCCAGTCCTGGCAGATGGACAATCGCGCCACGACCATGTGCGCGGGTGAGTTCGACTTCGGCTTCGCGGTCGACTGGATGCGCAAGGACATGAAGATCTCGCTCGCCGAGGCCAACAACAACGGCGCACGCCTGCCGGTGGCGGCGCTGGTCGATCAGTTCTACGCCCAGGTCCAGGCGCGCGGCGGCAAGCGTTGGGACACCTCCAGCCTCATGCACCTGCTCGCCAACGACTGAACCCAACGGGGGTGCGAATTTGAAACGCTTCGCGGCCGCTGTTTCGATCTGCATTCTCACCGCATCATTGTTCGCAGATCCCAGGGTCGCGCGTGCCCAGGACGAAGCGCCCTGGAACCTGCCGGCTCCGACCCTGGGCGGCACCCAGTTTTGGCGCGATTCCCATGTTTTCGCCGGTTGGCGCATTCAGGAGAATGTGCTGACCAGGCACTCCAGATTGCTCGGCCCCGAGGATACGCGGCGCGCCTGGGGAACCTACGCGCAAGTCAAAGAGCGGCTCGACGACCTCAAGCAGATCGAAAACATCCAGCCGCCCAGCAAGCACCTGGTGCTCCTGGTGCACGGCATCTTGAGATCCACCGGCACGTTCAGCGCGCTCGAAAATGCCTTGATCGAAGCCGGATTCGACGCCGTGGCCATCAGCTATCCGAGCAGCCAAGGCACCATCGAAGAGCACGCGGAAGGGCTCGCCCGGCTGTTGGACCGCCAGGAAGGCAGCGAGACCGTTTCTTTCGTGACTCACTCCATGGGAGGGCTGGTGTTGCGTCATTTGCTGAGCCGAGATGCACCGTGGACACGCCGGATCTCGGTTCGCCGGATCGTCCTGATCGCGCCGCCCAACCAGGGATCGGCGGTCGCCCGCCTGCTCAAGGACATCCCGGCGTATCGTTGGATCTATGGCGCGGCGGGACAACAGCTCACGCCGGCGGAAGTCTCGAAAATACCCCTGATCCAGCACCCCTTCGCAATCGTCGCGGGAGGCACCGGCGATGGCGAAGGGTTCAATCCGCTGCTGCCGGGCGACGACGATGGGACCGTCGCTTTGGCGGAGACTCGGCTCGAGGGGGCGTTGGATTTCCTGGTGGTTCCCGAGATTCATGCGGTCATCTCGAACCACCGGGATACCATCCGGGCGACGATCAACTTTCTAAAGCACGGAAAATTCGATTCCGATTCGTGAACGATTCGCTAGCTTTCATCCCGCGGCACCGCCTGCCAGGCAGGTTCGGCGCTACGCGGTCGGGGCGTTTGGGGGTGCCTGAATCGGGTACCAATTTTGGCCGGATAGAATCAGGCAGGTGGGCCCACCAGGAAATGTTATGAGGACGGTCCAAGATCCCGATTCACTCGTGAAAACTTCGACCAGACGGCCTTCCAGCGAAATTCCGACACCGGATCGCTTTTCATCAAATTGTTTTTCGAGCCACTCGACAATGTTGGTTCGCTGGCCGCAACGTGTTTGCTGGGCATGGGCAACTGACGGCTCAAGGGCAAAGAAGCCGAGAAGTAAGAGGATCAGGCCAAGGGCCTTCGCGCTAAGAAACCTGCTGCGCACGTCCAAGCTCCGTTCATCCAAGCCGATGCGGGACAACAGTTCCCGACCGCCATCATGTTCGGCTCTCCCAGACGTGCCTGTCGAAACCTCGACATGTCATATATTGGGAACGTATATGGAGGAACCAATAATGTTCTAAAAATTCTCTGGTGAGGTATAGGATTCACAGATTATATCGAACAACTACATAATACTCGGTTGATATATATCTATCCCACATTTGGAATTCTGGAAATTTTATTTCGGAATATTGTGCGGGGCGAGCTGATCGGGTTGACTGGCTATTGCTCACCTGATTTCACCGCCTGCCAGGCATTTTCGAGTTCGTCAAGGCTGGCCTCGGTCAGCTCCCGGCCCGCCGCGGCGAAGCGCGCTTCGATGGCCTGGAAGCGGCGCGTGAACTTGGCGTTGGCGTGGCGCAGGGCGGCTTCCGGATCGGTGTCCAGGTGACGCGCCAGGTTGGCCAGGACGAAGAGCAAGTCACCGAGTTCGTCGGTGATCCGGTCTGGCTTCGCGCCATCATGAATTTCTTGTTTCAGTTCACAAATTTCCTCTTCGATCTTATCGAGGACTGGTAAGATATCGGGCCAGTCGAAACCGACTCGGGCGGCGCGCCTTTGCAGCTTGATCGCGCGGCTGAGTGCCGGCAGACCGAGGGCGACACCGTCCAGCACGCTGGCCTGGGCGCCGGTCTCGGCCGCCTTGGCTTGGCGCTCGGCCGCCTTGTGGTCCTCCCAGGCCCGGGTTTGGGCCGCCGCCGAGTCCACGCCTTCCATCCCGAACACGTGGGGATGGCGGCGTACCATCTTGTCGGAGATCGCGCCCGCCACGGCCGCGAAGTCGAAATCGCCATCTTCCTCGGCCATGCGCGCGTGGTAGACGACCTGGAGCAGCAGATCGCCGAGTTCGTCCCGCAGCGCCGCCTTGTCGCCCCGTTGGATCGCATCGGCGACCTCATAGGCTTCCTCGATGGTGTAGGGCGCGATGGTCTCGAAGCTCTGCTCGATGTCCCAAGGACAGCCGGTCTCCGGGTCGCGCAACTGTGCCATCACCTCGATCAGGCGCAGTATGGCGGCAGCAGGGGCAGGTATCGAATGGTCGTGGGACATGAGGCCATCGAGCATAGAGACCGGGGCCGGACCGGCCAAGAGGTCGCGGGCCGGGCAGGGGGCCGGGCAGGGGGCCGGGCAAGGGGCCGGGGCCGGGGCCGGGCGCACACGTGGCGGTAACTGTTGCGGCGCGCTATCATCCCCTCTAGTCTTTGAAGTATCTCGGAAATATGGATCACGGGGACCGATGTTCCCGTAAACTTGGGAGACCATGACGGAAGGTTCCGAAACGACCTCGATTGGCGGGCCGGCGGGTCCGAATCTCATGGTGATCGGGCTGGGCGGCGCCGGTGGCAACGCCGTCGACAACATGATCCGCGCCAAACTCGAAGGGGTCGATTTCCTGGTTGCCAATACGGACGCTCAGGCGCTGGGCCAGTCGCAATGCGAGCGCCGGGTCCAACTCGGGCGCGGCGTGACCCGGGGCCTGGGAGCAGGGTCGCGGCCCGACGTGGGGCGCGCCGCGGCGGAGGAAGCACTCGACGAAGTGCTTGGCGCCATCGAGGACGCGCATATGCTGTTCCTCACCGCCGGCATGGGCGGCGGCACCGGCACCGGCGCCGCTCCGGTCATCGCCCAGGCCGCGCGCGAAGCGGGAATATTGACCGTTGGCGTGGTGACCAAGCCGTTCCATTTCGAGGGTATCCGGCGCATGCGCCTGGCCGAGGCCGGCATCATCGAACTTGGCAAGCAGGTCGATACCCTGATCGTGATCCCGAATCAGAACCTGTTCCGGGTTGCCGACGAGAAAACCACCTTTGCCGACGCCTTCCGGATTGCGGACGAGGTGCTGCATTCCGGCGTGCGCGGGGTTACCGATCTGATCGTCATGCCCGGCCTGATCAATCTGGACTTCGCCGATATTCAAGCGGTCATGGCCGAGATGGGCAAGGCGATCATGGGCACCGGCGAGGCCGAAGGTCCCAGCCGCGCGCTCGATGCCGCCGAAGCGGCGATCTCCAACCCGCTGCTCGACGACATCTCGATGAAGGGTGCGCGCGGGGTTCTGGTCAATATTTCCGGTGGCTTGGACTTGACCCTGTTTGAGGTCGATCAGGCGGCCAACCGAATTCGCGAAGAGGTCGACAACGAGGCCAACATCATCTTCGGTTCGGTCTTCGATCAACGCCTCGAGGGGCGCATGCGGGTTTCCGTGGTTGCGACCGGGATCGATGCGGAGAACCAGGTGCCGGGCGCGCAGCCACGCGCGGTACCGCTCAGCCTGATCGTGAGCCGCAGCCGCGACGAGGTGGCGGCTGAAGAGCCGGACGCACCCGCCGCAGACCTGAGTCCGGAACCCGAACCCGCAGCGGAAACACTGGCCGCGCCCGAGCCGGAGGCCGATGTGACGGCACCTCGCGATCCGGTGCCCGAATCCAGAGAGGAGTCCGCCGCTCAGGAGGGCGGAACGGCCTTCAAGGGGATTCGCGACGACATCGCGGAATGGCCGGGGCAATCGGCACCGGAGCCGGAAGCGCAGAACACCGTGGTCGAGATCGCAACGCCCGCCAAACCCTCTGAAAAGACCAAGACATTATTCGATCAGACCTCGAAATTCGCACCCGACAGCGATCCTCAGCCTGACGCGGCAGCACCACCCGAAACCGCATCGTCTCCGAAGCTGGGGCCGGCGACCGGGCCCGATTCGGAGTCCGGCGCCGGTTCTGGCGCCGCTTCGGAGGCCGAACCCAAGAAGCGCCGCTCCAGCGGGCTGTTTTCCTGGATCGCCGGCCGTGGCAATGCCGGCGCAGAAGAGAACTTCGAAAAGGGCGACCGCCATTACTACGGCCAAGGCGTGCGCAAGAACCTGGCCCTGGCCCTGCGCGCCTACCGCAAGGCCGCGGAACAGGGGCACGCGGCGGCGCAAAATAGGCTCGGCTGGATGTACGAAAAAGGCGAAGGCACCGATGCGGACTACGCCGAAGCGGTGGCATGGTACCAAAAGGCCGCCGAACAGGGCCACATCAACGCCATGAACGACCTTGGATACATGCACCGCCAGGGCTGGGGCGTGCCGCAAAGCTATTCAGAGGCCTTGCTCTGGTTCCGCCAGGCGGCCGAGAAGTACGACAGCTATGCCGAATACAACATGGGTCAGATGTATGAAAACGGCTGGGGCGTGGAGCGAGACCTGGACGAGGCCATCCGCTGGTTCCGCCGATCGGCCGCGCGCGGGCACGAATGGGCCGCCAAGCGGCTGGAAGAAATGGGAGTCCGAACCTGAATCCGGGCGAACCTGCCCGGAAGAAACCGGCGTACATCGCGAATGGCGCTTACGGGCCGTCGCTGTTCCTGCGACCGGCAGAGACCTCGCTTATTTTCATTTTCGAGCAGAAACCGCGCCATTCCTGCGGCCGCATCTTGAACTGGCCGGCCCAAGCAAATTGACGCCGGTGCCTGGAGCGACCGAAAGCTTGCATTCGGCCCATTCAACGGCCGAAACGATACGTCCGTCCCATACCCTACAGTACCAAAGGTTCTAAATATTGGCCCCGGAGATCGCCTGGGCGATCCGCCGGGCAGGAGGGGAAACGCATTCGAAGGGGCCGCCAGTGTATTCCCTGGAGTGGGGCGTAAATGAAGGGAGGAGGGTCAGTGTCTAAGAAATTAGGTCAATTAGACATGTTAACTTATTGATACAAAGCTGATTATTTCTGCAGAACACAATAACAGGGATAAAAACCACACCGAATTAACGCGCATAATCTATATTATGGAAAATTATTGGCGGATAAATGAGACGAGGCTATCTATCTTGGCGAATCTTACCTATGGGTAGTACGGTCCGATTGAGTTCGCTGGCACGGCAAATTGGAAAGCGGCAGGCGTGCTAATTGCTGGCGCCCGCCCGGCTTGGCATGCGGCCCATTGCGAACGATCACGGTGCCGCCTTCGCGTTGATGCTGTGCCGGCTGCGCCACGCAACATGAGGTCCTGGATGGACGAAGGTACGGTTTTCATTGTCGATGACGACGCCGACCTGCGGGCTACCTTGGTGGACTTGGTCGAGGCCGTGGGTCTTCAAGCCGAAGGCTTTGGTTCGGCCAAGGCATTCCTCGACGCTGGTAAGAAGTCCGGCGACGGCTGCTTGGTGATCGACATTCACATGCCCGGCATGGACGGGCTGCAGCTCCAACAGAAATTGGTCGAAGACCGAATTGCGATCCCGGTCATTGTGGTGACCGGGCGCGGCGACGTGCCCAAGGCGGTGCGGGCGCTCAAGGCCGGCGCCGTGGACTTTATCGAAAAGCCGTTCAGCGGCGAGCTCGTGCTTGGCAGCATTCAGCAGGCGCTGGAACTTGGCCGGCAAATTCGGGAGAAAGAGACTTTCATCGGCGGCGCCCGGGTGAATATGAAACGGCTAACGAGCCGGGAGCTTGAGGTGCTCGACCGTCTGGTGGTCGGTGATTCCAACAAGATGATCGCGTCGCGTCTCGAAATCAGCCCCCGGACCGTCGAAGTCCATCGGGCCCGGGTCATGGAGAAGATGCGGGCGCAGAGCCTGTCGCACTTGGTTCGCATGGTGCTCGCCATCCGCGACGATTAATACCAAATCTCGCTGATAAAACCCATAGAGACGGCATCCCCCATGCCTCGAGACTGGGTTTTTTGGCCACAGGTTTTCGGTCCAGGTTCGCGGAATGGGGAGCGCGTGGCGTGGCGGTGCGGG